>Ga0068868_100000314_pt1 | contig 32538 bp, 29 predicted proteins | sample KBSMisM42_FD_64660 | JGI IMG/M metagenome (GOLD analysis project Ga0068868, IMG submission 64660) | Miscanthus rhizosphere microbial communities from Kellogg Biological Station, Michigan, USA - KBS Miscanthus M4-2 | ecosystem: Host-associated > Plants > Roots > Rhizosphere > Soil ...
AACGAGGCGATCGTGCATTCGGGCGAGGTCACGCCGTTGCAGGAGGCCGCTGAGCCGGTGCCGCCTTTGAATTCCACGAAGTGGAAGTGCTTGGCGGGCTTGGCCTTGACCGTCAGGGCGCCTTCCTTGTAGAGGGCGCTGGAGAGGGTGCAGGCGTAGCCGCAGTTGATCCCTCCGGGCGCGGTGCTCATGATGCCGAGACCACCGCTCTTCGAGCCTTTCAGTTCGAAGACTTTGACGAACTTGACGCCAACTTCCTTCAGCGAGGAGCCGGCCGTGACGGTGCACTGGCGACCGTTGACGCCACCGACGTCGCAGCCCTTCCAGCTCTTGACCAGGTAGCCCGGAGCCGGAGAGGCGGTCAGGATGACTTTGCCTTCGGCGACTTCGCCTTCGCAGGATTCAGGCGCCGAAGCCGTGCATTCAAGACCGGCTGGATTGGAGATCACGGTGCCCGAGCCTTCTTCGACGTTGAGCTTCAGGTTTGGCGGCGTCATCACGTCGAAGGTCGCGGTGACCTGGACGTTGGAGCCGCTGCCGTTGTTCGTGTAGGCAAAGCAACTTCGCCACCGGCTTTCGAAGGTCGTTTCCGAGTGGTCTTCGTAGCAACTGGGGAGCCTTGTCCCTGATTGCATGCCACCCGTGACTTTCCAGCCGGCGAATTTCGAGCCGGGCGCCGCCGTCGCCCAGAGAGCGTCGGCCGCGTAGCCTTCGCCGAGGTCTTCGGGTTCGTTTTCGCAGGTTCCCGTCTGCGGGCCCGGCGAGGCGTAGCCGCATTCGATCGGCGGTTCGCCGACGTAGACCGGTGGATATTGGGATTCGAACGCGTGCAGGCCTTCGGCGCTGCTGATTTCGCCGCTGCCGGTGCCGGCGATGCTGACGGTCACGGTTTCGGCGAATGCCGACGCGGCCGACACCAGCATCAAAGCTCCGATCGCCGCGAGCAAGATTGTCAAACGTCTCACTTAGCTCTCTCCTTGTTAATCGAGCCCCTGCCGGTCCGCTTCCGGCGGCCTCGGCGACTCGCTTTCCCTGTTGCTCCCCACGGGCCGCTTGTTGAAACGACACGTACATGAAGCAGGTCGATTGAAACACGGCTACGTCCAGACGTCAAGGAACGAAGCGTCTCCCTAATCGGGGCGGCAAAGCATCGAGGGCCCGCGGGAACGGCTCAGGAATGCGAAATCCTCTCAGGTACCGCAGCGGTATCCGATAGGCGCGAGGTTTGCTTCCTCGCGAATCTGTCGCGAACCAGCTAGAGCTGGACCTCGATCAGCTTGGCGATCCTGGTCAGCTGGTCCTGATCGAGACCGCCGGCAGCGTCGTCCTCGGTAGTGAAGAGACTCTCACCGGGGACGAAGCCGTTGCGCTCATACCACTCCCGCTTCCACTCCCAGGAGCGCCGGTAGCTCGCTTTGTCGAGCATGCCGAGGTGCTCCCAGACGATCACGTCGCCGGCGGCGTCGACGAAGGAGAAATCCGGGCGCAGGCGGCCGGGGGCGGCGGTCCCGTCCAGCGGCCGCTCGTAGACGCAGCGGTCCCACATGCCGAGGCGCTGGAGCTCAATCGCGATCGCCAGCTCCGACTTGCCGCGAACCATACGGCCGTCGCCGACACGGTGGATCAGGTGCTCGGCGAACGGCGGGGACTCGGCCTCCTCGCGGACCACCGAGCGGAAGAGGTTCGTGTTGCGTCGCGCGGTCTCCGAGCGGGTGGGAAGCGTGAGGTCGTAGAGGGTCGAGGCGTCCTCGCCCTCGACGAGGAGCACGAGCTGTTCCTTCGCCCGGGTCAATCCCGTGTAGAGCAACTCGCGCGAGAGCATCCCCGTCTGGGGCAGGATGAAGAAGACGACGCCGAAGTCGCTGCCCTGGGCCTTGTGCACCGTCAAGGCGTAGGCAAGCTCCAGAGGCGGCTGCTCGCTACCGGACGCCAGATAGCTGAACGTGAGCCCCGGCCGGCCGGCAAACGCGACGTTGATCCACTTGCCCCGCATCTTGGCGACGGTGCCGATCTCGCCGTTGGCGAGGTACTCTTCCCGCTCGCCGATCGCCGAGCTCCAGCCAGCCCTCTTCTGGTTGCGCAACTGGATCACCTTGTCCTTGCGGCCGATCTGCTCCTCCCCCATCGCCTTGCGCCAACCCGACGGGCGGAAGGTGGCTTGAAGCCACCGGTTGAGAGCCCTGACGCCGTACTGGCGCATGCGCACCGGGGAGACGATCTGGAATCCCTCGACGCCATCCGGATCCTCGAAGGGAATCCAGCCTTTCTCGTCGAGGCCGAGCGCGCGGTCGAACCCCGCGACGTCGGCGGGGCCGCTCAGGCCGAGGTGCTTCTGGAGCTGCTCGCCAATCGCCCGGCGCAGGTCGGCTGGCGTCTTCCAGGTGACGATCTCCAGGTCCTCGAAGGTCCCGCCCAGTTCTAGGTCGCTGAGCACCCGGTCAGCGTCCTTGGGCTGTGGCTCGTTTGTGAACCAGGCGGCCAGGCGGAGCGCGTCCGATGGCCCACCGAGCGCTGTCCGTACCTCGACCGTCAGCCGCGACATCACCGTGGCAGCGGTCCTCTCTTCCTCCGAGGACGGTTCGTCCAGCACGCCGACGAGGTCCGCGAAGGGACGGCCGACGCCAATTGGAGGCAGCTGGTTGGGATCGCCGACGAGGATCAGCCGCTCGACGTGGCCGAGATCGAGCGCCCGCAGGAGAGCGTAGAGGTCGTCCATGGTCAGCATCGAGCACTCGTCGATGACGACGGTCTTCTCCTTGCGGTGCGTCGCCGGGCCCTCGAACAGCGGCAGCTGGCGGAGGCCGTCGTAACGCCCCAGCCGGTACAGGAACTGCGCGATCGTGCTCGCCTCGTGGCCGGTGGCGCGCTGCAGGCGCACCCGTGCCTTGCCGGTCGGCGCCAGCAGCAGGACGCCCTCCTCGGCGATCGCGCCGCAGCGGACCAGCGCCCCGAGCACCGAGGTCTTGCCTGTGCCGGCGCGGCCGACGAGCACGCCGAGGCGATGGGTCGTGACCTTCTCAAGAGCGACTTCCTGCTCGGCGAGCGCGTCGGCGTGACGGGGATCGCCAAGGTCGACCTCGGGGCCGCTGGCGCGGATCGACTCGATCAACAGGTCCCTCCACTGGTCCGCCCCGACGGAGGCCAGGCCCCTGGCCGCCCGTTTCCAGAGGATGCGGGCGAGGCGCGACTCGGTCTCCGCGTGCGTCGCGAGCTGCAAGGCCGGGAGCCGCCGCGGGGCTTGCGGATCGGGCCCCGGGACCTCCACCTCCGCCTGCTCGACCACCGACTTCAGGAACTCCTCGTTGCCGGGGAACCAGTCGAGCGGAACGACGCAGGGCCGGGCGAGGTCGAGCTTCTCCATCCGGGTCAGCGTCTCGACGCCGCTCAGCAGCGAGTCGCCGTCGTCGGAGGCACGCCGCAGGACGCTGACGATCGCGCCGCGCACCCGGCGCCGGTCGGTCGGTGAGTCGACCCGCGAATCGTCCGGTAGCGGGGCCTTGGCGGCGACGCTGCCGTCCGGGAACGTCCCCCGGTCGATCGCGCCGATCGTAATCGCCGGCGACTCGGTCGTGCTCAGGTCGCACTCACAGATGCGATACGGGTTGTCGAGCAGCTCCCGGTCCGTCAAGCTCTCGGCCGCCGCCTTGGCGCGCCGCGAGGGCTCGAACCAGCGTTTCGCCTGGTCGGGATCGAGAGCGAAGCGGGAGAGCAGCTCGAGCAGGGCGCGGCGCTCGTCGGTGAGCTTCGCCCAAGTCGCCCGCACCGACTCGAGGTCGGCGACGTAGGCCGACCGCGGCGGCTCGTCCTCGCCACGCAAAAGCCGGTCGACGAGAGGCCACGGGTCGCCGTCCGGAGCGATCCGGCCGGCCGCGATCAGCTCCAGAGCGAGCGCCGTTCCCATCCTCATCCCAAGCGCTTCGAGAGCCGAGCCTAGGCCGGGGAAGGCGCCGCGATCGGTCCACGTCCGCGCGATCTGCTCGTTCAGCCACTCCTCACGCCCTTCCCATTTCCCCTTGACGACGCCGTGCTCGCGAACGCGCCGCACCGCGTCGAGGCATTTGACGAGCACCGAGAGCGCGACATCGGCGGAGGCGTGTTCGGAGAAGTAAGAGAAGACGCGCGTGTGCTCACGATCGGGAACGACGGCGATCTCTCCGAGCAGGCCCTGACGTCGCGCGTCCTCGTCCGGATCGCCGGTCGGCGCCAGATACGCGTGGTACGGGAGGAGGAACCCGTCCTCGCCGTCGGGACGAATCGAGTGGTGGATCTCGCGGTCCCAGATCGGATAGGCCTGCTTGTCGGAAGGACCGTCGTAGTAGAGCTGTGGCCCGATCTTCGTCACTCTGCCCACGCCCACCACAAGGCGGTTGATCGCTTCGTCGACCGGTTGGCCCTCCTTCGTATAGAAGAAAGCCAGGGAAGTGTCCTTCTCCAATAGCCGGAAGAACCGCTCCAACAGCGCCTCCTGCCGCCGGCTGCCGAAGACCCAGTTCGTCGGGAAAGGGGGCTCTCGGTCCTCCGGCAGCATCTCCGCGGCGCGTTCGGCGATCTCCGACTGCATATTGCGCCTCAGCGAGGAGAAGGGGACGGCGAAGGTCGAGTAAGGCGCGGCCTCGACGGAAGTTGGTCGCAGGTGTCCATGTGTGGATTGGGTGTTCTTCTGCTTTTGATACGGATGTGCGATCAGTCGAGTCCACTCACGCGCGCTCATGAAAGCGGCGGCCTCGGCCCGGCACGGAGGCAGCTCATCAAGCGGTAGCTCAGCCCAATGGCTACCTGCCCGCACGACCTCGGCACGGTCGTCTCGTTCGGCGCGAATGCGGTCGAGGGCGAGGCAGAACGAGTTATCGTCCGGCCGATCGCAGATCGCCCCGTCCCATCCCCTGTCGTGCCAGGCAACGCGCTGGGTCAGGTGCAGCATCCGCCCTCCTCGAGGCCTCCCGTCACAATCGCAAGCAAAGCCTAAGCGTTAGAAGTGCGGCATGGCAACGAAGCCGTACGTAGCCTTTCGGGACGACGACGCGTGTCGCAGTCCGCGCAATTGGGGGACGAGCGCCGTCCCTTCTGCCGCGCTTGATCCGAGAGGAACCGGCGCAAATGGCTCTGCGCCGGGAGAGGCGCGGCGTCGCTCGGAACACCGCGGAATGCGCCCGGAGAGAATCGAACTCTCGACCTCCGGCTTGAAAGGACGAGGAGCGTCCGCACGGGGAGCGGGTCTGCGGCGGTTATGCGACTAGGATGCGACTAGGAATCTGAGCGAAGCTCGGATTCCACCCACTCGATGGCAAGCGCAGCCCAATGCAATGCATCTGGGGACGGCACGGCACCCGGATCGCCAAGGCCGTAACGGATAGTCGCCGCATAAGGCGTTAGACGATCAGCCTCCGTGAGATCAGCAGGCAGCTTGAACCCAGCGTCTTGACAGAGCTGCATCAGAAGCCCGATGTCATGCGTGAAGGGAAAGTCTTGATCGCGACTCGCGATCGCAGCCTTCAGTGCCTTCTCCACGGCCTGCTGGGCATGGAATCCCACCGGTGCATCCGAGACCCGCTCCTCACGATCCAACGCCCCAGCAGCGGCGAGATCCTCCCGTGCAAGAGCCAGAAGGTCACCGGGCAAATCCGGCGTGGCCCTCATCCGGCGAGAACCCGACCCTGCGACAGGGCGGCATGGACAAGCCCACCGCGCACCTCGCTCCAGCGGTCGGCGTACTCGCGGCTGACAACGATGACATCGGCCGGCATGCGCAGGTCGCGCAGGGTTCGATGGAGGCGCACTGACTCTTCCGCCTCGTTATCGACCTCTGGCTCGACCACGAGGAAGTCGACATCGCTGTGGACACTGGCCTCGCCACGGGCATGAGAGCCGAACAGGATCACCTGGGAATCAGGAGCAGCCGCAGCCAAACGACGGCCCGCCTCGGCGATCAAAGTCTCATCAACTGCCCGCATAGGCCCAAATCGTAATCGGATCACGGATCTCCTTGAGTGGCCTAGCCTTTTCCACTCGGCTCACCAGCCCAAACAAGCTCGTACTCGATCCGCAATCGACCCTCCAAGTTGGAGATCCTTTCCTCCATCATGCCCAGCTCGACTCCCTTGGCAATCAAGAGTTTCGCGAAATACTCGGGACCAACCCGATGAGCCAGCTCAGCCACAGACCCCCGTACAGTCAATCCAATCTCCTGAGCCCAAGCGGAAATTGCATCATTCAGGCTCCCTTGGAGCCACGGCGATGGCTTGCCACTTTTTTCTTCGATCTCCGTGATAACCGCTAGGTAGGGGCCTCGATCGCTCAGAGCATCGCTCGCATCTTTCACTAGATCTTCGAAGGATTTGACCCCAGCGCTCAGCGTCCAAGCAAGGAGCGCAAATCCCGCCGCCACGCATGCAATGGCCGCAATGACCACCGCGAACGTTTCGGATTGAGCATCAGATACGCCGGAGAGAACGGCCGCTCGCAAAAACCCGATTAGCAGGCCCAGTCCCCCGCTGACCGTGGCGACCAAGCCAGCCATCCGCCTGCGGCGCTCAAGTCGATCTACTTCATATCTGACAATAGATCGCTCCGCTCTGTCGGTCGCCTCTCGCCTCTCCGTTTGATCTCTAACCAGGTCGGTCTGAGCCTTCACCAGGTCTCGGACGACGGACACCGGCAGCATCGCTTCTCCGTTGGCACTTCTATTTGCAAGAGCGACATCCCGAGCCTCATTAAGGCCAGCCATGTCTGCCGTTGACCCTCCCGCATCTGGATGGAAGCGCTTTGCCAGCCGCGAATGCGCTACGCGTATTTCTTCGACAGTGGCACCGACCTCTAGCCCTAGGCGCGATATGGCCTCGGAATAGTCCATGGATTCCATTACACCGCTTCGGCGCTAGTACCGGTTTCGGATTTCAATCGCCTCCTCGACCCAATTAGCCAAATTGGACTTTATGTGGTCGTAGACCGATTTACTGCTCGTGTAGGGAGGATCGTAGGCCTTGACGATGGACGAAAGTGCCTTTTTCTGTTCCCCAACAGTAAAGCCGGCGAAGGGATTTGCACCCTTGTTGGCTTGTTCGCCGCCCAAATTCTTCAGTCCATGAATGTAGACCCCAACGAGACCCTTTTTGTCGTTCCAAGCCTTTCCGATCTCATAGTCAACCCATTTCCTACCTGCAGTCCCGCTTCCAATGAGAACCACGTTGCAAGACTTCCCCGCCATCTGTTCGTCAATCCACTTTTTAATTGCCGTATCTCCGCCCTGCTTTATGGTCTCCCATTCATTGGAAGACAAGATACGCTGTCCTTCGATAGCGCCCATTTGACGAATCTGCGAGACACGATGTACGTCAGCCTCGTAATGAAACGAATTAAAGACTCTTCGAGCCACGGCTCCCTTTCTTGTATGACTGGGTGGCCAGGAGCTTAGCCGACCGCTAGAGTGCGCGTACCAAAGAAAGGATTAGGGAGTATCTTGCCGCCAAAAGATTGCCCATTTTGCGCGATTGCCGCTGGACGAGACGATCAGGTGGAGGTCGTCTGCTCAAGTGATGACTGGGTAGCGTTCTTTCCCGAGAATCCCGCCACGCCGGGACACACCCTCGTCATACCACGTAAACACATTCAAGATTTCTGGGAGGTGGATGCCGCATTGGAGGTCGGGCTTTTTCAAGCACTATTAAGGGTCGGGAACGCGATTTGGCATGCCGTCAAGCCGGAAGGCCTAAATTTGATTACGTCAGCAGGCGAGGCGGCAGAACAAACTGTGCTTCACTTGCATTTTCATATTGTGCCTCGATGGGAAGATGATCGTCTCAATATCTGGCCTCCCAAGGAGGAAATAGCAGCAGAGCTAAGAGAAAGCCTGGCTGCTGCCGTCCGTACCGCCTGCACCGAAGACTGAGTTATTAGTGGCAGATAATTGCCGCAGTAACTAGACAGGTCAGAAGTATTGCGCCATAGAAGAGAATCAACGTCTCTCGCCAGAAAGTACGAAAGCGTGAGCCAATGTTTTCGCCACGCTTGTTTTCCGCTGCTTCTGCTTTGATTTTTTTCACATATTCCGACGTGGTAGCGCCCATATAAAAGGGTGCCTCAAAGCCCATTCTTACTTGATCGAAGAGATCTCGGAAGAGTCTCTCACTTCGCAAAAAAGAAGCGTCAAGCATCCAAAATAGAAATGTAGGGATCACTCCTGCAACGGCGAGACCCCATTTATTACGATTGACCGCGAAAGCCAAAAACGCTCCGGCAACCGTGACGGCCCAGCCTTTGATAACGAACCCGTTACTACCTAGCCTCGCTATCACAGCTTGGATCATTTCTAGGTGCTTTACTTGATTCTCCGAAGCCTCCTCGTATTTTTGCATAGTCTACTGCCTAGCTCACTCGTGCTATGGCCGCATAAAGTTCATCCTGTATATCCTCATCTATGGCAAGTGAAAGGGTGAGGGTTAGGATATTGGGAGACTCCCTGGTTGCTCCCATATGCGCTGCTTCTTCTTCGAGAGTCGGAATGCGAGCTATGCTGTCGGCAACAAGCTGAATGAAACTATGCACCTGCCTAATAGGGCCGTCTGCCATTCGCGCGGTCAACTCAACGATTTCCTCGTAGTCGTCGTCGACGCTCATAGTCCGAAGATTAGCGGCCCAATCCATAAGGGCCTCGTACACTCCTATAACTCCCTCAGCAATCCTCCGAACTAGCAATGGATCACCGGGCTCGCCTCGAGGCCCAAAAGCGGTTTCGGTCGTCTCGGGATCAAACACACGATCCATCGTCGCCACTTGACGTCGCATCCAGCCAAGCTCACGTCTCATGGTTTCAGAAAACGACACCTCATCTATGTCGCGTCTATCTCCACGCGGAAGGCGGAGTTGATGGTCTTGCCACTTATCTTCAAGCCTGATTCGACCTTGCATAAGAACTCCCGCGTAGAGTCGATACTCCCACCAGTCAGGACGATCTTTAAGGAGCTTTTCCTGCTGGTCTGGGGTCGCCGGTATTTCGAACAGAGAGGGGCTGGTGCCCTGCGGGATCGGGGCAGGGTTTTCAATTAGATCGACCGTGGCCTCAGTTTTTGTTACTTGCTTATCAGCCAGTACGGAGGAAATTTCTTCAGCAACTCTCCCGATCCCGGCTTTGGTGAGAGCTCCGAGGCGATCAGCCAACAAGGGGGATCGCTTGACAATGAAGTCGTGGTCGACTTCATGCCACACAGGCAGGATGACCTTAGTGCCGTTGTCGATCTCTCGCGCTGCGAGACCCGCCAGCTCTCGCTGGGGCCACTCCTTCGAAAAAAAATGTGGGCTCAAAATAACCACACCGAATCGGGTGTTAGCAAGCGCGGTATCGATATGTCGACTAAGACTGTCCCCTACTCTCAGGCGCAGCTCGTCAAGCCATACGGTCCAACCCTCAGCAATAAGGGCTTCAGCAAGCGGCCGGGCAATTGCATTCTTGTCCTCCCCAGCGTGCGCAATAAAGACGTCGCTAGGGTCGGATTCCATGACTTCGCTAATCATTAGCTTAGCTTCGGATCTTATTAGGAGCATATGCGGCGCGGAGGGGTCGCCCACCAAGCGGTTCGATCCTATGGGGGCCCCTATCGGAGGACCTCGCGGATCTGCTCGAAGCTTTGCCCCAAAGGATGCGTATACCGAGCGAGCATCGTCTCGACGCGGTGGCCGGCGATCTCGGCTAGGTCGGCATCGTTGATGCCGGCGGCGCGGAGGTGGGTGACGTAGGAGTGGCGGCACTCGTGGGGGCGGATGTCTAGACCGGAGGCTTGCTGGGTCGGCTTCCAGACGTCGCGGTAGAAGTTGCGCTCACGCCACATGCGGCCGGTCGGGGTCGTGAAGAGGAGATCGCAGTCCTCGCCGTTGAGCCGGATCTGAGCTTCGAGCATCCAGGCGAGGGTTGCTGGGACCGGCACGGTCCTCCCGGCGTCGTGCTCACCGTGGTCGGTCTTGGTGCCCTCCAGAATCGTGCCCTCGTGGGCGGTCCTTCTGACCTTCAGCGTCTCGCCGTCGAAGTCCTCGCGCCGTAGGGGAAGCACCTCCCCCAGTCTCATGCCGGTATCGGTGAAGACGCGGACCATCGCCTCATACGGACCGGCGGTCTTGGCGAAGGCGTGCATCTGCTCGAAGCTGAAGACCCGGATCGGGCGGCGCTTCTTCTTGGCCCTGGGGTCGTTGGACCGGACGCGCACTCCCTTGAAGGGGTTGAGGTCGGCGACTTCGTCGGTGATCGCGTCCTCGGCCATCGCCGAGAGCGAGCGCAGGATGCCGACGACGCCGGTGGTCGCTCGACCCTGTACGCGCAGCATGTGGTCGACCAGGGCGAGGGTGTGGCGGCGGCGCAGCTCTCGCATAGGCCATTGCTTCAGAGGTATGCCCTCGATCTCGACCTCGAGGACGCTGCCGATCCGATGCTCGTTTGTCTCGTTGGTGCGCTCGGAGCGCGGATGCCTCGTCGTCCAGGTGGCCGCGTACTCGCCCACGGTGTCGGGACGATCGGAGAGCCCGTAGGCCTCGTCGATCGCCTGCTGGGCTTCGCGCTTAAGTGCGAAGGTGCCCTTGCCGGCGTTCCAGTGAGGCTTGGCGATGTGACGCTTGCCGTCCCGGCCGGTGTACCTGGCGACCCAGACAATCTCTCCGGAAGGGTTGCGGCGCTTGGTCGGGGCCTCGCGCCTCACGCCGCCTCGTCCCTTCGCCCGGCGAGGAAAGCGTCGACGTCGGCGCGGTCGATCCGCCGTGCCGCTCCGAGCTTGTAAGAGGCAAGCTCACCGCGCCTGATCCAGTTGCGGATCGTGCGGTCGGAGACGGCCAGGTAGGCGGCAAGAGTGCGCTCAGTGAAGAAGGCTGGCATCGAGGTGGTGTTCCTGCCCATGCCTCCTCTGTCCAAGAAGGTGGCGATTTGCCCCGGGTGGAGCGCCGAAAGACCCAATTCCAGGTAGGCGAAAGACCGAAGGTCAGAGCAGTCCGGGCGGCCATACGCGCGGCCGTCCGCAGGGCGGAGCCCTGCCACAATCGGCCGCCGGCCGCCCGGACGAAACCAACTCGAAAGAGCTTGCTGACTTTGTAGGTCGGCAAACTGTGCCCCAGGCACCAAACCAGGGGGTTCATAATGTGTCGGGGGTTCGGCGTTGGTGACTCGGGGGAGGCTCCGAGGACTCCAGATCGCTCCCTTTGCGGTTGACTCGGCTTCGGGTTCTTCGTCGGGTCGGAGACGAGGGGCTTGGCTGACTCTCTCGGTCTTGGCTTCACTGGTCTGGCTGGTCTCATCTGACGAGTTGGTCTCATTTCGCCGCTGACCCACCCCACCCCGCAGCGTCGCCGCCATCAACCCGCGCTCGCCTTCTCCACGAAGCCGCCGGGCTGGTAGTCGCCGGGGTCCCACCTGATGCCGGCGAGAAGCGCGGTCGGCTCCACCCCGAGGGCGCCGGCCAGCTTGGCGAGCGTGTCGATCCGGGGGGTCCTCTCCGCTCGCTCCAGCAGTCCGACCTCGGTGCGGTGAAGGGAGGCGCGGAAGGCAAGCTCCTCCTGGCTGAGACCGATGGAAGCGCGGGCGCGTCGGAGGTTGTGGGCGAAGCGCTCGGCTACCGCCGTTGTGTCGGGCCTCACCCTCCGACCTCGCTTCCGTCGATCTGGCCGAGCAGGCCGTAAAGGGCCTCGTGCTCGGCGAAGACTCGCTCGTACTCGTTGCCGGCGTCGATGATCTGGGCGAGCGTCCCTACGACCTCGCGCACCTCGTCGTCGGGGACGATCACCAGCTCGTCCAGAGCGGCGAGGAGCCGCCCGTAGGCGGCCTCCTCGCCGCGCAGGCGGTCTGGGTCCCTCGGTCGCGTCGCATTGGCCAACTCGTCTCTGACGCCGTCGAGGGCATCACCGAACGTCTCGCGCAGGAAACGGACGTGACCGGCGGGGAATTGGAGGGCCACGGCAGCGCCGCGACCCGTAGGGTTTCGATCAGCCATGAGGAGCTATGCCTCCTTGTGGTTAGGCCCCCGGTTGGCGTTCCAGCGCCGCCGGGGGCCGATATTTCTCAGTGGTTCTCGCGGAGAGTAGCAGGCTTGTCGGGGGGTACCGACAGACGGAATGCTATTTGCCGAGCACTTCGCCTACGCGGGACCAATGCAGTTCGGCCGCCTCGCCGATCTCGCGGAGCGTCAGACCGGCTTTCCGTGCTCGCTCAAAGCTCTCGCGCCGGGCCTTGCGCGCATCCTCAACCTTGCCTTGCGCACTCGCGAGTTTGGCTTGTGCGCGGCGTACTTCCGCCAGGGCTTTCTGCCGTGCCTGATCCGCCATCTCAGGGCAGCCTATTCACCTTTCGGAGAAGCCGAAAAATGAGACCAGGATGAGACCAAGACCTTGCGGCACGGCCCGGAACGCCTTGGCGGCGCGAGGAACCCCGATTCGAGAGGAGCCGGCGCAAATGGCTCTGCGCCGGGAGAAGGGCGGCGCCGCTCGGAACGCCGCGGAATGCGCCCGGAGAGAATCGAACTCTCGACCTCCGGCTTGAAAGACCGGCGCTCTTTGGGGCTCGTTAAAACCCCGTTGACCACTGAGCTACGGGCGCTCTCACTTCCTGCGCCCGGAATTATGCCGAGGTCAGAGCCCGAACGTCTTGGCGATGATGTTGCGCTGGATCTCGGAGGTGCCGCCGTAGATCGTCGAGACCAGGGTGCCGCGGACGAGGCGCTCCATGTCGTACTCGGAGGCGTAGCCGTAGCCGCCCATCATCTGCATGCCGTTGAGCGCCGCTTTGCGGGCGATCTCGGTGACGAAGAGCTTCACCATCGAGGCCTCGCGGGGCAGCATCTCGTCTGGGTCCTCGTCGACCAGGCTAGCGACCCAGCGGGTCATCAGACGGGCCGCCTCGATGTCGGTCGCCATGTCGGCGATCTTGTGCTGCATCGACTGGAAGGAGCCGATCGGCTTGCCGAACTGCTTGCGCTCTTTGACGTAGACGATGACGTCGTCGAAGACGCGCTCGGCGTAGCCGAGCTGGGTGGCGGCGAGGATCAGGCGCTCGACGTTGAGCCCGGCCATCAGCTGGGTCCAGCCGCGGTCGACCTCGCCGAGCACGGCATCGGCCGGGACCTCGACGTCGGTCAGGTAGAGGTGGCTGGTGTCGCGGCCGCCCATCGTGTCGATCGGGACCACCTCGAGCCCGTCGGCCTCGCGCGGGATCCAGATCATCGAGAGCCCGTCGTGCTTGTCGGCGGCGCGACTGGTTCGGCAGACGACGAGGATGTGGTCGGCGATGTGGGCGTTGGAGCAGAACACCTTCTGGCCGTTGAGCAGGTAGCCGCCGTTGACGGCCTCGGCTTTGGTGGAGAGGGAGCCGACGTCGGAGCCCGAGTCGGGCTCGGTCATCGCGATCGCCTCGACCGCGCCCTCGGCGATGCCGCCGAGGATCTCGGTCTTCTGCTCCTCGCTGCCGAAGCGGATCGTCGCGCCGGCGACGATCAGGGTCGTCGCGTAGCCGCCGATCGGTGCGAGTGCCCGCGAGGTCTCCTCCATGAAGATGCAGGCGTCGAGCATCGTGCCGCCCGAGCCGCCGTACTCCTCGGGGATGGTCAGCCCGATCCAGCCGAGCTCGGCCATTTCCTTGTAGATCGTCTCGTTGTGGTGCTCGGTGTAGCCGTCGGTGAGGCGCTCGCGCTGGTCCGGCGTCCCGCACTCGTGGTCGCAGTACCGGCGGATCGCGTCGACGAAGTCCTCCTGCTCCTCGGTGAGAGCGAAATCCACGAAGCGGGAGCCTACCGGTCAATAATCACAAACTGCCTGCTCAGAGGCGAACTTGGGCGTGTACGGCGAAGCCCAGGACGAGACTCGAACTCGTGACCCCTTCCTTACCATGGAAGTGCTCTACCAACTGAGCTACCTGGGCGGATTAGCTTGCTGTAGCCAAGACCGGACTCGCAATCCTACCGGGGAGAACGCGCTCCCCCATGGCCGCCGCGGCTCGCGTCCCGGCTTCCTTCCTACTGCGCCACCGCCGCGAAGCTGAGCGTTCCCGCCAGCTCCCCGGCGCTGAAGGCCGCGCTGCCCGCGGCGAAGGCTTCATTGAAGGTCTGCGCCGTGGAGGAGGTCAGGGTCAGGGGTCCAGACACCGAGATCGTCCGCGTCTTCGGATCGGAGGAGATATCAGCGGCCCCGAGGTCATAGGTGCCGATCCGCCCCAGCTTGCCGGGAAAGGAAGGGGTGGGCTCGACGTCGACTTCGGCCGTGTCGGAGCGGATGCCCAGGTCGAGCCAGAGTTCGTTCTGGAAGACCTGGCCCGCTCCCAGCTGCAGGAATTCGAGGGAGCCCGCGGTGCGCAGGGTCCCCTCCAGGCCGTCGGGTGCGATCGCGCCGCCGAGGGCGACCGGGAAGGTGAAGGGACCGGGGTGTTCGGCGGGGAAGATCGGGTTGATGGAGACGACGAGCGAATTCATCTTGGCGGTGAAGCCCGGGTCGAGCGAGATCGAGGCTCTGCCTTCGGGGAGGACGCTCGCCAGGGCCGGCTGGGCGTTGGCCGAGAGGCTGCCGAGGAGCTGGCCGCCGTAGAAGGGGGTCTTGGGGCGAAGCTTCTTGTTGAGGCGGGTGGCCACCTTGGCGGTGAGCTTCAATGCCTTGGCGCTGTAGGTGGTGCCGAAGCCCGAGCGCTTGGTGTCTCTGTTGGCCGAGGTGGCGATCTTCAGCTGCGAGCCGCCGGCCTTGGCGATCAGGGTGTCGTGCTTGGTGCGGGCTCTCAGCCCGCGCAGGGGAACCGCTCCCCTCTTGCCTGAGAAGGTCAGCGTGCCTTCGGCTTCGATCTCCCCCATGCCGAGCGTCGGGTCGAGGTTGCCGCCGCCGACCTGCAGGGCGAGGTTTCGCCCGTGGCGCCTGGCGCCGCCTTTGGCGCTGAGCTTTATGCCGTCCTTCGCCAGGAAGGAGACGAAACCCCTGTCGAGCAGGATCTGAGCCTTGCCGGAGCCGATCGGGTCATAGGTCGCCTGGGCGGCCGCCGGAATTGCCAGAAGTGCCAGGGCAAGCAGCCCCGCGATCGCCTTCCTCATTGTCTTTCCCCCTGTCGTTGAACTCCGCTCATGATTTCACCCCGCAGGTCTTCACCACGCTCGCCCCCATCGGCGGGCGTCCCGCGAAGAAGAACTGTGCGTAGGCCAGTGGGAAAGACGCGCGCCTGGCTCCCCGGGGCGCCGGGCAGCCGGAGTTGAAGTAGGAGAGCTGGCGTCCCCGGTAGACGTATTTGCGGCGCAGGGTGAGCTTGATGCGGTCAAGGTAGCCCCAGGAGCCAAGCGCTTCTGGCAGCGAGGCCCGCAGCTCGGTGCCGTAGGGGCCCTTGTGGAGGTGGCGCATCGAGAAAGGGATGACGAAGGAGGAGGCAAACGGGTGAGTGGTGTAGATGTGGGCAAGGATCTGGGCGCGGCCGGTCTTGTCGCGGCCATTGAAGATCAGCAGCCTCCCCTGGGTTCTGTAGGCGCCTTGGTCGGGGAGGACTATGTTGGCCCAAAACTGTCCCGAGCCGATTATCGCGTCACCGCAGTTCTCAAGCGCTCGTGCGTCTGAGGCCGGCTGGATCTGGTGAACCCGGCAGACAGGGAGGCCCCGCGACTGCAACAGGCCGTGACGGTTGACGCGTATCGTCATCCGCTGCAGCTGCGGAGGGATGCCGCCGTTGGCGTTTTGCAAGTGCCCGGCGACGAAGACGGCGATCGGGGCGGTGCCGGTCCTGGGGAGCTTGTATGGCTTGACCTGAGCGAGGACGGTGATGCGCAGGTCGCCCTGCTGGATCGTGGCGGCGGTGGCGGCAGCAGCGAACGCCAGAGTCACGGCGAGCGTAGTTATTACACCTCTTTTGGTACGCATTAAGTGTCCCCACCTCTCTTCCTCATGAAGCCACGCGGGCGCGAGCGAAAAGCCACGCGGGGCCCCCGCGCGCCGTCCTAGGTGAACTTCGACGGTTCGAAGCGGCAGTAGTGGAATTCGAAGCCGAGCACCTGATTGTTGGCGACGTTGGCGTTGTGTTCGAGGCGGATGACCATCTGCAGGGCGCCGTTCTTGTTGCCGGCCTTCAGCTTCTGGCCGGTCTTCTGGAACAGATTGGCCTCTTCCCCGACGGTCTTCAGCCATTTGGCGAGCTTGGCTTCGTCGGCGGGAGGCTGGGGAACGACTTCCAGTTCCTTGACCGTCGCGCGCAGCGCCGTCGCCGCGCGGAAGAACTGCCCGGCCGCCTGCTTCAGCTGACCGTGCTTGACCTTGCCGCGAGCGCCCTTGAGGATCCGTTCGTTGGCCTTCGTGTTGGCCTTGCAGATCGGCTCGACCGCTTCCTTGTAGCTTTCGCGCGTCACTTCTTCGGCCTGGACGAGCGGCACGGCCACCGTCGTCAAAGCCAGCACAACCGCGCTCGCCGCAAAGCTCTTCTTCCCCACCCGTATCTCCCTTTCTCGACTGCTGCTTGCGCCCGCATCCTCTCAAACACCGCGGTTCGCGCATAGACGCGCTGCTTTAGAGGCGAGTTAAGCGGAGCGGAGGGGGTGGGATTCGAACCCACGAGCGCCTTGCGACGCCAACAGTTTTCGAGACTGCCCCGTTCAACCACTCCGGCACCCCTCCGAGGACTCTGGGGCCGATTCTAGGCGCTGGCCCAGGGCGGCAGCGGAGAGGGTGGGATTCGAACCCACGAGGCGGGTTAACCCCGCCCACGCGATTTCCAGTCGCGCTCCTTAAGCCACTCGGACACCTCTCCGGGAGAGACGAAGGGTATTAGCTCAGCGGCGGGCGGCGAAGAAGCCGCGCAGGACGGCGGCGCACTCTTCCTCGAGCACGCCGCCGATCACCGCCGGACGGTGGTTGAGGGCAGGCTCGGCGAGGACGTCGAGGACGCTGCCGGCGGCGCCGGCCTTGGGGTCGGGCGTGCCGTAGACGACGGTGGGGACGCGGGCGAGGACGATCGCGCCGGCGCACATCGCGCAGGGCTCGAGGGTGACGTAGAGGGTCGTGTCCGGCAGGCGCCAGCCGCCGAGCGCCTCGGCGGCGGCGCGGATCGCGAGGATCTCGGCGTGGGCGGTGGGGTCGCGGCGCAGCTCGCGCTCGTTGCCGGCCGCGGCGAGCGGCTCGCCGTCGCGGGCGACGACGGCGCCGATCGGGACGTCGCCGTGACGCTCGGCCTCGCGGGCGCGCTCCAGCGCCAGCGCCATCAGCTGCTCGTGCGCGTCGCGTGCCGCCTCGCCCTCCATCGATACGAGATTATGTTCTCGCCGCGAGTCGAGGCGGCAACTTCACAGGTGGGCCGGTGTTTGGTGATAGCTCGCCGCAGCAGGGATTTCGCGAGTTCCCGACGCAAATGAACCGATGCCTTCCGATCGCCGCCTTGACCCCGCTCGCGACGCTCGCCCTCGCTGGCGCGCCCGCGCATGCCGCAAGCGCCGTCGCAACCGCGCACGGGTTCGTCCCGCGCCAGGTCGTGATCAAGCTCCTCGGCGACCGGATGGCACGCACGGTGGGCCTGCGGCCGGGGGCCAACGCGCGCGCGGTCGCCGCCGCGGCCCGGCGCGATCCGCGGGTCCAGTACGCGGCGCCCAACTACGTCGCCACCACGTCGGTTGAGCCATCCGCGGAAGAACGCGAAGTGCCGAACGACCCCGGCCCGATCGCCGGCCCGCCCGGAGCGCCGGGGGGCTGGGTCGAAAAACAGTGGAACTTCCTGCCGTGGGAGGGAGTCGCGACGCCGCTGCTGCCGGTCTCCCCGGGCGGCATCGACGCGATCGGCGCCTGGGAAAATCTGGCCGCGGTCAAGCGTCCCGGCGCCCAGGGGGTGACGGTAGCCGTCCTCGACACGGGCATCGCCTACCGCACGCTCTCGCCCAGCTTCCTGCGCAGTCCCGACTTCGCCTCCGGCCAGTTCGTCAAGGGCTATGACTTCGTCGACCGCGACAGGCTGCCACTCGACGAAAACGGTCACGGCACGCACGTCGCCGGCACGATCGCGGAGAAGACCAACAACGGGATCGGACTCACCGGCCTCGCCTACCGCGCGAAGCTGATGCCGGTCCGCGTGCTCGACAGGGACGGACGCGGGCGGGCCGACGAGATCGCCCAGGGCATCCGCTTCGCGACCGGCCACGGCGCCGACGTGATCAACATGAGCTTCAACTTCGGCTGCGAACGCCGGGTGCCCGAGGTCGACGAAGCCCTGCGCAAGGCCTACGAACGCGGCGTGATCGCGGTCGCCTCGGTCGGCAACGTCGGATCGGAGGGCTGCGTCTCGGCCCCTGCCACGGGCCCGCACGTGATCGGTGTCGGCGGCAGTACGGCGGGCGGCTGCATAGGCAACTACTCGCTCGCCGGCAAGGGAGTCGACCTGCTGGCCCCGGGCGGCGGCCCCCCGGCGCTCGGCTGCCTCTCGGTCTCGTCGGACCCGATCTACCAGGTGACGCTGAAAGGCGACAACACGAGCGAATTCGGCGAGCCGGTGGACTACGTCGGGACCTCGATGGCCGCGGCGCACGTGTCGGGCGTGGCCGCGATGGTCCTGGCGGCGCGCGTGATCGATCCGAAGGCGAAGAAGAAGGGCCTGGTGGCGGCGGTGACCAAGCGCCTGCGCCACAGCGCCCGCGATCTGGGCCTGCCCACGACCCTGCAGGGAGCCGGGCTGATTGACGCGGCCAAGGCGACCGCGCCCTAGAACCGTCAGGTGGTTCTGACGATCAGCACGCTGCAGGGAGCGTGGTGCGAGACGTTGTTCGGAACGCTGCCGAGCAGGAAGCGGCGCGCGCCGGTCATGCCCTTGTTGCCGACCACGATCAAGTCGGCGTCGGTCTTTTCGGCGACGTCGAGGACGGCCTCGGCCGGTTCGCCCTCGACCGGGTGGGTCCGCACCTCGACGCCCTCGCCGCGGGCCGAGGCGGCGGCACCGTCGAGGACGAGGTTGACGTCCTCGCGGGGGCCGATCTCGTACTGGACGTCGGTCGGCGCGTCGAGGGCCTCTTTTTCCACCCGCCGTTGGGAGACCGGTTCGTAGGCGCTGACGATCTCGAGCCGAGCGCCGCTTAGCTTGGCCAACTCGAGCGCCTGGCGAACGGCCTCGGCGGCGGTATCGGATCCGTCGGTGCCAACCACGATGCGAGTGAACACAACGCCTCCTTCTCGACCGGTCGCTGAACGCGGCTGATACTAACGCCGGTGTTGGCCGTGAGCGGGCAAGCCACGGAAGCCGTCGCCGAGGATTTCGGTCGGGGTCGTCGCCAGGCGCACGATCGCGATCGCCATCGAGGCGACGAGGCAGACGACGAGCACGATCATTCCCACCCTCCAGAGCAGAGGCATTAGCCTGATCTCATCATGGAGCAGGTCGCCGAGGGGGTCTGGCTGCTGCGCGGCGACGCGCGCGACGCGATGAACGTCTACTTCCTCGAGGACGAGGGCGGCGTCGTCCAGTTCGACGCCGGGACCAAGGGCATGACGAAGGAGGTGCGGACGGCGGCGGGGCGGCTCGGCGGGCTGAAGCGGATCGTGCTGGGGCACGCCCACGCCGATCACCGGGGGACGGCACCGGCGTTGGACGCGCCGGTCTTCTGCCACCCCGACGAGGTCACGGACGCCGAAGCCGACGCCGCGATCGCCCCCTACATGGAGATCGTGACGCTGCCAGCTCCGGCGCGCTGGATCTACCCCTTCCTCCTGCGGCGCTGGGACGGCGGCCCGGTGAAGATCGCCGGCACGGTGTCTGAGGGCGACGAGGTCGCCGGCTTCCGGATCCTGCACTTCCCCGGCCACGCGCCGGGCCTGATCGGGCTATGGCGGGAGAAAGACAGGCTGGCGCTGGTCAGCGACGTCGTCTACCTGATCGACTCGACCAAGCTCGGCAAGCGGCTGCCAGCAGGTGAGGCGAGCGTTCCCCACCCGGCCTGGGGCTGGGACCACGCCAAGGCGAAGGACTCGGTGCGCAAGCTGGCGGCGCTCGAGCCGGCGACGGTCTGCGCCGGGCACGAGGGGCCGCTGCGGGGCGAGGACCTGCGGCCGGCGCTGGAACGGGCGGCGGACGAGTACTGAGACCGGGCCGGCGCTCCGCCGCCCCGCTGCCATAGTTTCCGCCCCCTGATGATCGGGACCTACGCCTCGGCGGCGCTGATCTGCGCCGCCTCGCTGCTGGTTGGACGCGCGATCCTCGCATTCGCCGAGGGCTTTGGGTCTCGGCCGTGGCTGGCGCCGGCGGTCGGCTTCGGCGCCCTGCTCAGCGTCGCCGGCTTCCTCGCCCGAGCGCCGGGCCACGCGACGAGCGCGACGATCGGCGTCGTCGCGCTCGTGGCCGCGGCGGCGCTCGTACTCTGGCATCGGGGGCCCAACTCTGAGGACCGACGGGCCGAAAAACGCTCTATGTCAGCGCTTTTCGGCCCGTCGACCGCAGGGTGGATTGGGCTGACGGTTGCCGTCGTCGTCGCGCTTGTCCTCTCGATCCCCTTCGCGGTCAGCGCTCGCTGGGGCCTGCTCGGCGTCGGCTTCAACAACGACCTCGGGCTGCACCTTGCCTGGGCCGAGTGGCTACGCAGCGGGCTGGGCCCGGCGCCGGAAGCGGGCTACCCGCTGGGGCCGCATGCCCTTGCCGACACCGTCGCGACCCTGCCCGGGATCGGACTCGGGCAAGCCTTCGTCGGCGAGATCCTGGCGATCGGGGTGCTGACCGCGATCGTCGCGCTCGGGGCGTTGGGCGACCTGGGGCCCGCCCGGCGGGTGCTCGCCGCCCTGCTCGTCGCGGTGCCGTACCTCGGCGCCTCCTACTACGCCCAGGGCGCCTTCAAGGAGACCGCCGAGGCGCTCTTCGTCCTCGCCTTCGCCGTCTACCTGCACGACCTCGATTTGGGCCGACGGGCCGAAAAACGCTCCATGTCAGCGCTTTTCGGCCCGTCGGCCTCGGGTTGGTGGTGGCTGGCGCCGCTGGCGCTCGCGGGGGGGATCTTCTTCTCCTACAGCTTCGCGGGGCTTGCCTGGCCGCTGGGGATCCTCGTCTTCTGGGCGGCGACGGTGCCCGAGATCAGGGCGGGGCTGCGGCCGCGGGCGCTGGCGCGGACCCTGTCGCGGCCGCGGGTGCTGCTGCCGCTCCTCGTAGTCGGGGGCCTGGCCGTGACGACGATGCTGGTCGGGCCGTTTGCCTTCGTCCACGGCTTCAACCGGGTCGCGGGGACGAACACCTACGGACCGGTCTCGCCGGCCGAGGCGCTGGGCGTATGGCCCGCCTCCAACTACCGGCTGAGCGCCGCCGGCGGTCCGCACCTGACCGGGCTGGCGATCGCGATCGGGGTGCTCGCCCTCGTCTTCGGGACCGCATGGTGGCCGCGGCGGCGCCAGTACGCGGTCCCCGTCGCGCTGGCCGCGTGCGCGGTCCTCTACCTCGCCGCGCTCGCGACCAGCGGCGAGTACTCGCAGGCGAAGGCGCTGATGATCGCCGCTCCGCTGGCGATGCTGATCGCGATCCGCCCCCTGCTCTTCGAGCTCGGCACCGTCCTCGGGCGCCGACGGGCCGAAAAACGCTCTATGTCAGCGCTTTTCGGCCCGTCGGCCCCGGCGTCCCTGGGATGGGGGATGCTGGCGGTTGCCTTCGTCGCCGGGGCGGTTTACTCGAGCCTGTTGGTGTTGCGGGACGCGCCGGTGGGGCCGCCGGGGCATGGGGCCGAGTTGCGGGCGTTCATCCCCGAGATCGAAGGCGAACCGGTGCTCTACGCGGGCCAGGACCGCTACGCGGCCTACGAGCTGATGGGGGCCGACACGCACGTCCCCCTGGTCGAGTTCCCCGACGCCCAGGTCGCCGCAAACCCCGAGAAGCCGTTCGACACCGGGGACGCCTACAGCCCGATCGACTTCGACTCCTTCTCGCGCGAGACGCTCGACCGCTTCCCCTACGTGATCACCGGCCGCGCCACCTGGAACAGCGAGGCTCCCCCCAACTTCAGGCAGATCGCCTCCACCTCGTCCTTCCTGCTCTGGAAGCGAGTCGGGCCGGCGCCGGAGAACCGCCACGTCTTGCTCGAGGGTGTCGAGCCGGCCGCGCACGCCGACTGCGACGCGCCGGAGCTGCGCATCCTCCTCGGCAACCGCGGCCGGGCCTCGCTCTTCCCAGACGCCGTGGTCGGCGGCAAGGGGCGCTGGAACCCCGACTCGGAGCTGGAGAGGGGCGAGAGCGCCGAGCAGACCCTCGATCTGCCCCGGGGCAGGTGGCAGCTCTCCCTGCAGTACTTCTCGCCCTTCGGCCTGACGCTCACGGCCCCGGGGCTACTGCGCCAGCCGCTGCCGGCGGCCCAGGACGGCCAGCGGCCGACGACGATCAGCCTCGCCAGCAACGGCCAGTTCTGGCCGGCCGGCGATCTGCGCAGCGACGGCGGACCGGCCCACTTCACCGTCACCGCCGACGAGCCGACGGCGCTGCAGCGACTCAGCGGCTATTCGGGCAAGGCGACGCTCGGCGAACTCGTCGCGGTCAAGGCCGGCGAACGCCGCATCGTCCCGCTGCCCTTTGCATGCGGCAGCTGGGTCGACTGGTACGAAGCCGACGAAGCGCCCTGATCAGAGCGCCTTGGCGGCGAGGCGTTCGGGGGAGACCCGCACGACGTCCCAGACGAGGCCAGCGCGCTCGAGGCCGTCGATGACCAGCGCCGAGACGTCGAACTGCCAGCGGCCGAGGCCGTGGACGGCGGAGGTCGGGAAGGCGTGGTGGTTGTTGTGCCAGGCCTCGCCGAAGGTCGGGATCGCGATCAGGGCGAGGTTGCGGGACTGGTCGGTCGTCTCGTAGTCGCGGTTGCCGAAGACGTGGCAGAGCGAGTTGATGCTGTAGGTGAAGTGGTGCAGGACGAAGACGCGGACCAGCCCGCCCCAGAGCAGCCCGGTGACGGCGGCGAAAAGGGTGCCGCCGACGATCCAGCCGAGGAAGAAGGGAAGCAGCAGTCCGCCGATCGCCCAGATCAGGAAGGTGCGGTCGACCCAATTGATCGTCGGGTCCTTGATCAGGTCCGGCGCGAAACGCTCCTTGCTGCCGCGCTGGGTGTGGATGAAGAGCCAGCCCATGTGGGCGTGGAAGAGGCCGCGCATCGCGCCCGACCAGCCGTGGCCGTGGTCGACGTGGGGGCTGTGCGGGTCGCCCAGTTCGTCGGAGAAGGCGTGGTGCTTGCGGTGGTCGGCGACCCAGGAGATCACCGGTCCCTCGATCGCCGCCGAGCCGAGGATCGCGAGCAGGCCGTGCAGCCACTTTTTCGCCTTGAAGCTGCGGTGGGTGAGGTGGCGGTGGAAGCCGACCGTTATCCCCAGCCCCGTGAACAGGTACATGCCTCCGAAGAGGAAGACGTCGCTCCAGTGCAGGGCCTCGCCCCAGACCTGCCAGCCGGCCAGCACGATCGCGACGAACGGGACCAGCGTCACCAGGCCGGTGATGATGCGGTCGCGCGTCTCGTTCGCGACCGGCTGGATGTCTGAGGGGAGAGGCCCGGTGCTTTCCATGCCGAACGGCGATCATACGGGTCGACCCGGCAAGAGAAGATAAAGGGCGGGCGAGCCCCCTCCCCCGGTATGTTCCGCGCATGCCGTTCGCGAACACGGCGCCGCTGCGCCGCGAGATCGAAGCGCGCATCCCCGAGCGGCCCTTCGCGGTCGAGTTCTGGGACGGCACGCGGCTGCCGGCGAGCGACGGCTCCGGGCCAACGTTCTTCGTGCGCTCGCCGCGGGCCGCGGCGCACGCGCTGCGGGCGCCCGGGCAGCTGGGCCTCGGCCGCGCCTACGTCAGCGGCGACATCGAGGTCGACGACATGGACGCGGTGATCGAGCTGCTCGACACCTGGGAGGCGCCCTCGCTGGACGGCGGCGACAAGCGCCATCTGCTGCTCGCCGCGGTGCGCGCCGCCGGCATCCAGCGGCCGCCGCGTCGCCCGGCCGCGGAGCTGGTGCTGAGCGGGCGCCGCCACAGCAAGGAGCGCGACGCCAAGGCGGTACGCCATCACTACGACGTCTCCAACGAGTTCTTCGCCCTCTTCCTCGACGACTCGATGACCTACAGCTGCGCCTTCTGGGCCGAGGGAGCGGAGACCCTCGAGCAAGCCCAGGAAGAGAAGCTCGACACGGTGGCGCGCAAGCTCGCCCTGGCAGAGGGCGACCGGGTGCTCGACGTCGGCTGCGGCTGGGGCGCCTTCCCGCTGCGGGCCGCGACCAAGTACGGCGCCAAGGTCCTCGGCATCACGCTCTCGCCGCCGCAGGCCGAGCTGGCGCGCAGGCGCGCGGAGGAGGCCGGCGTCGGCAACCGGGTCGAGGTCCGGGTGATGGACTACCGCGACCTGGCCGCGAGCGGCGAGCGCTTCGACGCGATCGCCTCGATCGGGATGGTCGAGCACGTCGGCGAGGAGCAGATCGACGTCTACGCGCGCACCCTGGTCGGGCTGCTTGAGCCGGGCGGGCGACTGCTCAACCACGGCATCGCCCGCCTCCGTCACACCGACCCCGACGCCGGCGCCTTCTCCGAGCGCTACGTCTTCCCCGACGGCGAACCGCTGCACCTCTCGCGCGTGCTGCTGGCCCTGGAGCGGGCGGGGTTCGTGACCCGCCACGTCTCCGAGCACGGCGCCGACTACGCCGAGACGCTGCGGCACTGGGCGCGGCGGCTGGACGAGAACCTGGACGAGGCGCTGCGCCTCGCGGGCCCCGAACGGGTGCGGGTCTGGCGGCTATACCTGCGGGCGGCCCGCAATGGGTTCGAGAACGGATTCCTGTCGATTTACCAGGCTCGCTGCGGCCTGGCTTAGACGGGAAAGCCGCGGCTGACGGACTCGAGGGACCAGTCCGCACCGGCATTGCTCAGCTGTTCGACGGTATAGGCGCCAGTCGCGACACCAGCTACGCGGATGCCGGCGCCGTGGCCGGCGGCGACGTCGCGAGGGGTGTCGCCGACCGCGATCGCGCTGCCCTCGACGAGGGCACTCCCCGAGACGAGCGAGCCGCGGCGCAGGGCCGCTTCGGTGACCTCGGTGCGGTTCGGCGAATCCGAGCCATAGCCGCCGAAGCTGAAGAAGCGGTTGAGGCCGGCGCGAGAGAGCTTGACGTGGGCGGCGGCCTCGACGTTGCCGGTGACGAGGCCGAGCAGGACGCCGTCGTCGATCAGTCGCGGCAGCAGCGCCTCGATGCCCGGCATGACCCTGTAGCCGGCTGACTCGGCGACCGCGTCGGGCAGGTGCTTGAGGTAGCAGCCGATCGCCTGGGCGCGCTCCGCGGCGCTGCCCTCGCGGCCGATCACCTCGTGGAAGACGATCCTGACGATCTCCGGGTCGGTCATGCCGGCGTCGGTGTGCTCGGCGACGTCGGCCTCCACCCCGTGCAGCTCCGCGAAGGCCCGCTGCCAGGCGACGCCGCCGGCTCCCCCGGTGACGAGGAGAGTGCCGTCGATGTCGAAGAGCACGGCGCGGATCGCACCGGAATCACTCACCCAACATCTCCTTCTGACTCAACCAGTAGAGGAGGCCGAGCGCGGGCAGGACGAGGACGGCGGCGGCGAGGAAGACGACGATCACGGTGGCGAGGGTGTCCGGCGGGGCGGCGGCGCCGGAGATCGTCAGCGAGGTCGGCAGCAGGTAGGGAAACTGGGCGACGCCCCAGCCCCAGACGACGGCGATCACGGCGCCGGCGGCGAGCGGGCGCAGCAGGCGGGAGTCGGGTGCCGCCGCGCGGCGCGCGGCGGCGAGCAGGAGCGCGAGCACGCCGAGACCGCACAGCGCCGAGAGGACGACCAGCGGCAGGCCCTCGTGCACCAGGCGATCGAAGACGTAGCGAGTTTCGGCGTGCAGCTCGACCAGGCCGAAGGCGGCCGCGACCCCAGCTACGCCGGCGGCGATCAGCGCCCGCCTGGCGAAGTAGCGCCGCATCTCCTCGTCACCCGCCCGCCGCGCGTCGCCGACGAGGAAGACGGCGGCGAGGTAGGCGCCGCTGGCGACGAACATCGCGCCGGTCAGCAGCGGCAGCGGCCGCAGCCAGCTGGAGAACGGGTCGCCGTCGCCGGCCGCGGGCACGTTGCCGGCGGCGACCGCGCCGACGACGGCGCCCATGAAGAAGGGGGTCAGCAGGGAGGAGATCGCGAAGGTCGCGCCGGCGACCCGGCGGGCGCCAAGGCCCTCGATCGACTTGCGGAAGGCGAAGCCCGAGCCGCGCAGGACGATCCCGAGCGCGGCCAGCGCAAGGGGCACGTAGAGGGTCGTCATCACGGCGCTGAAGGCGGATGGGAAAGCGGTCCAGAGGACGACGAGGATGAAGATCAGCCAGACGTGGTTGGCCTCCCAGACGGGGGTGAGCGAGCGCTGGATCACCGCCCGCGGCCTCTCCCCCCGCTCGGCGCCGCCGGCGACCAGGTCCCAGAGCCCGCCGCCGAAGTCGGCACCGCCGAAGAGCGCGTAGAACGTCGCTCCCAGCCAGAGGATCCCCGCGCAGGCGTCGGCTCGCGTCATGAAATGGCCCGTGCCGGAGGGGCGTAGGGAGTCTCGGGACCGGCGTCGCCCTCGCGCCAGCGACGCGACATCGCGCGGAGGACGAGGATCGCGATCGTCCCGATCGCCGCGTAGAGAGCCAGGGTGAGGGCGAAGACGAACCAGAGGCCGCTGGCCTCGGTGACGGCTTCGGAAGTGCGCATGTAGCCCTGCACGATCCAGGGCTGGCGACCGACCTCGGTGACGATCCAGCCGGCCCAAAGGGCGAGGATCGCGCCCGCCCCGGAGACCGCCACCGCGCGCGGGAACCATGGCGTGCGCGGGATGTCGCGGCGGCGCCACCAGGCGAAGGCGAGCCAGGCACCGAGAAGCAGCAGGGCACTGCCGATGCCCACCATCCCGTCGAAGGCGAGATGCAGGAGGGTGTTGGCGGGGGGTCGTTCGTCGGCCGGGATGCCGGCGAGGCCGACCACCTCGGTGTCGGCGCTGAAGCCGACCAGGAAGGAGTCGAGGTCGGGGATCGGGATCGCTCCCTTCACGCCGCTTGAGGTGCAGACGCCGCCGACGTACTCGGTCTGGTGGGTGCCGGTCTTCTGGATGCACTCCATGCCGGCGAACTTGGCGGGTTGGTGGTCGGCCACTTCGCGCGCCGCGGTGTCGCCGACGAAAAGCTGGACCGGAGTGGCGATGCAGGCGATCGTCAGCGGGATCAGGAGGCCGAGCCGGTGCAGGCGATCGCGCCGCCCCTTCAGCATCCCCACCGCGTAGATCGAGGCGACGAGGAAGCCGACGACCATGTAGGCGGCGAGGATCATGTGCGGCACCTCGTAGCCCGTCGCCGGGTTGAAGAGAACCTCGACCGGGTTGGTGTCAACGACGTTCCCGGCCGGGCCCAGCGTGAAGCCCTGGGGCTGGTTCATCCAGGAGTTGGCGGCGACGACGGCGAAGGCGCCGCCGACGCCGGTGAGGACCATCGGCACGCCGGACCAGAAGTGCGCCCAGCCGGAGAGCCGCTTCCAGCCGTAGATGTAGATCGCGAGGAAGATCGCCTCGAGGAAGAAGAAGATCCCCTCGATCGCGAAGGCGATGCCGAAGGCGGAGCCGAAGCGATCCATGAAGTGGGGCCAGAGCAGGCCGAACTCGAAGCTGAGCACGGTGCCGGTGACGGCGCCGACGGCGAAGGTGACGGCCATCGCCTTCGACCAGCGCCGTGCCAGCTCCAGCGCGTCCTCGTCGCCGCGCCTGAGACCGAGGTAATTGGCGACGAGGATCGTCGCCGGCAGGGCCACGCCGAGGCAGGAGAGGACGATGTGGAAGCCGAGCGTGAAGGCCATCTGCTCGCGCGCCGCGAGCAGGTTCGACGCCGACGCCGCCAACGGAAGCGGGTCCAGCCAGGGCATGTCGGCGAGCCTACTCTCCGCGGCGGGCGCCGCGGTAGCGGCGGATCAGCGCGTTGGTCGAGCTGTCGTGGCGGAGCTTCGGCTCCCCCTCGGACTCGAGCTCGGGAACGATCGCCACGGCCAGGGCCTTGCCCAGCTCGACCCCCCACTGGTCGAAGGAGTCGATGCCCCAGACGGCGCCCTGGACGAAGACGCTGTGCTCGTAGAGGGCGACGAGCGTGCCCAGGGTATGCGGGTCGAGGCGCTCGGCAAGGATCGTGTTCGAGGGCCGGTTGCCCTCCATCACCCGGTGCGGGACGACCGCCTCCGGCGTGCCCTCCGCTCGCACCTGCTTGGCCGTCCTGCCGAAGGCAAGCGCCTCGCCCTGGGCGAAGACGTTCGACATCAAGAGGTCGTGGTGGCGGCCGAGCGGGTTGTTGGAGCGCAGGAAGCCGATGAAGTCGCAGGGGATCAGCCGGGTCCCCTGGTGGAGGAGCTGGTAGAAGCTGTGCTGGCCGTTGGTCCCCGGCTCGCCCCAGAAGATCGCCCCGGTGTCGTAGTCGACGCGGGCGCCGTCGAGGGTGACGTGCTTGCCGTTGGACTCCATCGTCAGCTGCTGCAGGTAGGCGGGAAAGCGGTGCAGGTACTGGTCGTAGGGGAAGACGCCGCAGGTCTGGGCGCCGAAGAAGTCGCCGTACCAGACGCTGAGCAACCCCATCAGCATCGGCAGGTTCTCGGCCGCCGGCGCCGTGCGGAAGTGCTCGTCCATCGCGTGGAAGCCGGCCAGCATCTCCTCGAAGCGGGCCGGCCCGATCGCCAGCATCGTCGAGAGCCCGATCGTCGAGTCCATCGAGTAGCGACCGCCGACCCACTCCCAGAAGCCGAACATGTTCTCGACGTCGATGCCGAACTTCGCCACCTCCTCGGCGTTGGTCGAGACGGCGACGAAGTGCCTGGCGACCGCCGCCTCGTCGCCGCCGAGCCCGGCCAGGGCCCACTCACGCGCGGTGCGCGCGTTGGTCATCGTCTCCAGCGTCGTGAAGGTCTTCGAGGAGATGACGAAGAGCGTCTCCTCGGGGTCGAGGTCGCGCGTGGACTCGACGAAGTCGGTGCCGTCGACGTTGGAGACGAAGCGGAAGGTCATATCGCGGCGCGAGTAGTGGCGCAGCGCCTCGTAGGCCATCACCGGGCCGAGGTCCGAGCCGCCGATGCCGACGTTGACGACGTTGCGGATCGGCTTGCCGGTGTGGCCGCGCCACTCGCCGCCGCGCACCCGCTCGGCGAAGGCGCTCATCCGCCCGAGCGTCTCGTGCACCTGCTTGACGACGTCGACCCCGTCGACGATCAGCGAGCGCCCGCGCGGCATGCGCAGCGCCACGTGCAGGACGGCGCGGTCCTCGGAGACGTTGACGCGCTCGCCGGCGAACATCGCCTCGCGACGCTCCTCCACCCCGCGCTCCCTGGCCAGGGCGCCGAGCAGCATCACGGTCTCGTCCGTGATCCGGTTCTTGGAGAAGTCGAGGTAGAGCCCCGCGCCCTCGGCGACCAGGCGCTCGCCGCGCTCGGGGTCGGCGGCGAAGAGGTCGCGCAGGTGGGCGCCCCCGATCTCGCCGTGGTGCTTCTCGAGGGACGCCCAGGCCGGACCCTGGCGCAGCCCGGGCGCTTCGCTCACGCGGTCGCCCCGACCTGCGACTCGATCGTCTTCAGCATCTCGTCCCACGACTTGGCGAAGGCCTCCTTGCCCTCCTCCTGCAGGCGCTTGGCCAGCGCGGCGACGTCGATGCCGGCGTCGTCGAATTCCGCCAGCACCCGGTCGCAATCGCCGCCGTCGGCGGGGACCAGCTCGCCGACCTCGCCGTGATCGGCGAAGGCGTGCAGGGTCGGCTCGGGCATCGTGTTGACGGTAAACGGCGAGGCGAATCCCTCGATATAGAGGACATCGGAGGCGTCGGGGTCCTTGGTGCCGGTGCTCGCCCAGAGCAGGCGCTGCGGACGAGCGCCCTCGTTCATCAGCCGCTGCACGCGCGGCGAGTCGAGCAGCTCGCGGTAGGCGCGGTAGGCCTGGAAGCCGATCGCCAGGCCGAGGCGGTTGCGCAGCTCATCGGAAACCTGCTCGCTGACGGCGACGTCCCAGCGGCTCATGAAGATCGAGGCGACCGAAGCGACGTCGGCGCCGCGCCCGGCCTCGATCCGTCGTTCGATTCCCTTCATGTAGGCGTCCGCTGCGGCGAGGTACTGCTCGGCGTCGAAGAGCAGCGTGACGTTGATCGGGATGCCGGCGAAGATCGACTCCTCGATTGCCGTGAGCCCGGCCTCGGTGCCGGGGATCTTGATGAAGAGGTTGTCGCGTTCCGCCTTCGCGTACAGGGCGGCGGCCTCCTCGATCGTCGCCTCGGCGTCGTCGGCGATCAGCGGCGAGACCTCGAGCGAGCAGTATCCGTCGACGCCGGCGGTGCGCTCGTGGACCCCCTTGAAGAGGTCGGTGGCGTCGCGCAGGTCGGCGAGCGCCAGCTCGAAGAAGATCCGCTCGGTCGGGGTCGCGCCGATTCCCCGCTCGGGGACGTCGCTGCCGCTGAGCTCGGCGATCTGTTGGTCATAGGCGTCGCCGGCCGAGATCGCCTTGTCGAAGATCGTCGGGTTGGAGGTGAGGCCGGTGACCGAGAGCTCCTCGATGTAGCCCCGCAGCGTGCCGTCGGCCAGCATCGTGCGGGTGATGTTGTCGAGCCAGAGGCTCTGCCCCTCGGCGTGCAACTTGGCGGTCGGCTTCATGAGAGCAACTCCTTTGCGGCTTCGGCCACCTTGTCTGGGGTGAAGCCGAACTTGTCTTGGACGTCCTTCAGCGGGGCGGAGGTCCCAAACGTGTGCATTCCGATCTTCGTCCCGCCAAACCCAACGTAGCGATCCCAGCCGATGGTCGAGGCCTCCTCGACCGAGACGCGGGCGGCGACGGCCGGGGGCAGGACCTCGTCGCGGTAGCTCTGCTCCTGGCGGTCGAAGAGCTCCCAGCACGGCAGGCTGACGACCCGCGAGCGGACGCCGTCCCCGCCCAGCTCCTCGTGGGCGGCGAGGGCGAGCGCGACCTCGCTGCCGGTGGCGATCAGGATGACCTCGGGGTCGACGCCCTCGGCGTCGGCGAGCACGTAGCCGCCGCGGCGCAGGCCGGCGGCTGGCGCGTACCTGGAGCGGTCGAGGACGGGAACGTCCTGGCGGGTGAGGACGAGGGCGACGGGCTGGTGCGTGCGGTCGAGAGCGACGCGCCAGGCCTCGGCGACCTCGTTGGCGTCGGCGGGCCGGATCACGTCGAGGCCGGGTATCGCGCGCAGCGAGGCGAGCTGCTCGACCGGCTGGTGGGTCGGACCGTCCTCGCCCAGTCCGATCGAGTCGTGGGTGAAGACGTGGAGGACCGGCAGCTCCATCAGTGCCGAGAGGCGGATCGCCGGCCGCGCGTAGTCGGAGAAGGTGAGGTAGGTCGACCAGAGCGGGCGCAGCTTGGAGAGCGAGAGCCCATTTGAGATCGCCGCCGCCTCGTGCTCGCGGATGCCGTAGTGGAGCTGGCGGCCGCCGTAGGCGCCGGGCTCGAGGTCGGCGGCGCCGTCGAAGGAGAGCCGCACCGAGGTCGAGTCGGTGAGGTCCGCCGAGCCGGCCAGCAGCCAGGGCAGGCGCTCGCCGATCGCGTTCTCGACCTGATTGGAGGCCTTGCGGGTGGCGAGCCCCTCCTCGTCCGCGTCGAAGGTCGGGATCGCGGCGTCCCAGCCGGCCGGCAGCTCGCGCCGCTGCTGGGCCTCGATCTCGGCGGCGAGCTCCGGCTTGGCCGCGGAATAGGCGGCGAAACGCGCCTCCCACGCGGCGCGCGCCTCGGCGCCGCGGGCCCCGATTCCCTCGGCGAAGCGCTCGCGGACGCCGTCGGGGACGAGGAACCGGGCGTCCTCGGGCCAGCCGTAGGCGCGCTTGGTCTCGCGCACCTCCTCCTCGCCGAGCGGCTCGCCGTGGGCGGCGGGCGTGTCGACCTTGTGCGGGGCGCCCCAGCCGATGTGGCTGTCGACGATCAGCAGGGTCGGCCGCCCCTCCTCCCCTTTGAACTCCTCGAAGGCGGTCGCGATCAGGTCGGTGTCGTTGGCGTCGCCGACCCGGGTGACGTTCCAGCCATAGCCCACGAAACGGGCGGCGACGTCGTCCTCGTAGGTGATCTGTGTCCTGCCGTCGATCGTGATGTGGTTGTTGTCGTAGACCCAGCAGAGGTTGTCGAGCTTCAGGTGGCCGGCGATCGAGGCCGCTTCGCCGGAGACGCCCTCCATCAGGCAGCCGTCGCCGGCGATCGCGTAGACGTCGAAGCCGAAGAGGTCGGCCCCGTAACGGGCAGATTGCCACTTGCCGGCGATCGCCATCCCGACCGAGGTGGCGACGCCCTGGCCGAGCGGGCCGGTGGTCGTCTCGACGCCCGAGGTCCAGCGGTACTCGGGGTGGCCGGGTGCGCGCGAGTCGAGCTGGCGGAAGGATTCGACGTCTTCAAGCGAGACCGAGGGCTCGCCGACGACCTCGTAGTCGGGTTCGACCGCCTTGACGCCGGCGAGGTGGAGGAGCGAGTAGAGCAGCATCGAGGCGTGGCCGGCGGAGAGCACGAAGCGGTCGCGGCCGGGCCAGATCGGGTCCTCTGGGTCGAAGCGCAGGAAGCGCTGCCAGAGCGTGTAGGCGAGCGGGGCTAGCGCCATCGGCGTGCCCGGGTGGCCCGAGTTGGCCTTCTG
>Ga0068868_100000316_pt1 | contig 32452 bp, 31 predicted proteins | sample KBSMisM42_FD_64660 | JGI IMG/M metagenome (GOLD analysis project Ga0068868, IMG submission 64660) | Miscanthus rhizosphere microbial communities from Kellogg Biological Station, Michigan, USA - KBS Miscanthus M4-2 | ecosystem: Host-associated > Plants > Roots > Rhizosphere > Soil ...
CGCCACTTCGCGATCAGCGCCAGCGCCGTCACGAAAAGGATGCGAGCCGTGCCGAGGACGATGGCGGAGACGAATGCGATTCCGAGGAACAGCTCGAAGAGATAGATGACCTCGAACACGATGCGATCGTTCGCCGCCATCAGCGTATCGGCCGGACTCACGGGAGGGTTGACCTTGTCGCGCGTCGATCCGATCAGCGTCGAAACGGGAACGAAGGTGTAGCCCTTGGCGCGGAGCTCGTTGACGAGCATCGGGATCAGGCGAACGGTTTCGGTCCGGTCGCCGCCGCCGTCGTGCAGCAGGATGCAGCTTCCCTTCTCTCCTTCGAGTTGCTGGCGCACCGTTTCCATCATCTGTTCCGCGCCGCGATGCAGAATCTTGCCGTCGGGCAGACGCTCTTCCGTGTTCCAGTCCTGCGTGTCGATGAATTCGAGAACGGTGATGTAGTTGAGCTGCGACGCCAGCGCGACCGGCTTGACTTCCATCGCCGCAGTCGGCTCCGCGTCGGCGTTGTACGGCGGCCGGAACAGCAGCGTGGAACGGTGTAGAAGGCTCTGAAACACGCGCTGTGTTGCGTTGAGCTCGAGACGCGCTTCCGCCGGCGGAATCACGCCGATGTTCGGATGCGTGAATGTGTGATTGCCGATCTCGTGTCCCTCGGCCCAGATCCGCTTGACCAGATTGGGATAACGCTCCGCGTTCTGGCCGATCAGAAAGAACGTCGCCGGGACGTGCAGTTCCTTCAATTTATCGAGGATCTGCGCCGTGTACGGACTGGCCGGTCCGTCGTCGATGGTCAACGCCAGCATCTTCGGTTTGTAGCCGGTGCGGCTGATGACGTACGACGTCGGAAAGAGCGTGTAGTTTTCGTCGAGCACGAGGCCGGTCTGCGGATCGATCTCCAGCTCGCGCGAGCCCTTCGTCGGCAATCGGTCGACGTGCGCGATCTCGCCTTCTCCGATGAACTCGACGTCGTACGGATAGTCGGGCTCCCGCAGCGCGGCCATGTCCGGCGGCGCGTTGAGGTGATCGCGGTTGATGAATTTCCAGATCGATGGATCGGTCGAGCCGAGGACCCAGATGGCCATCCCGCGGATGCCGTAGTTCTCCGCGATCAGCCACTGGTTCGCCGCCGTGATGGCGTCGAGCATCCACACTTCGTGCTTCTTGCCGTCGTCGTCCTCATAAAGAAAGGTCGGATTGAGAAACTCGGAATCGAAGTCGACGATGTCGGCCGGCTTTTCCTCCTGCCGGAAATCGTGTGCGGTCACGAGCGCGGCCTGATACGTCAGCGGCTCGGCCCATTCGCGGCCTTCCATCCAATCGTACGAGTAGTTGGCTAGCCCAACGACGAGTTTGTCGCGCGGAATGCTCTGCACCGCACGCTGGACGACCTCGCGATACCAGCCGATCGAGGCGATCGGCCCGGGCGGACTGTTCTCCGAGTGCTCGTCGTACGCCATCACGATCACGAAATCGCAGACCGAGGAGACCGCGCGCCAATCGAGCGTGCCGCCCGGCGTGTTGCGGTCGTTCTTCGCTTCCAGATCGACGCTGACGAGCAACGGCTGCGGGGCCGCGCTGAACGCCTTCTTCATCCGCTGCAGAAAGGGAATGAGGCGCGGGTAATCAGCAGGTTCGAGATTCTCGAAGTCGACGTTGATGCCCTGAAAACGATTTTTGATGCACCAGCGCTCCAGTTCGCCGATCGCGCGCAACTGCAAGGCGGGGTCATTGAGAAAAATATGGACGCGTTTCGCATCGAATTCGCCGGAGCCGTTCGAAGCAATCTGGGCGTTGCTGAAAACGGGAACGACGTTGAGATTGTTGGCGCGCGCCAGCTTCAGCGCTTCGAGGTTGTGCGGTGTCAACGCCGGATCCCAATCGTGGAAATCGAGACCGTTCGCATCGGAGCGAAGGTGGACCCACACCGGAAGAAGGTGCGTCATCCGGCTGGCATTGGCGTCGAGCGAATGCAGTCCGGTTTCCTGCCACGGCGCGTAGAACGCGGCCACGATGCTGTGGCCGGTCTCGATGGGGCGCACCGGTCCTTTCGCCTCACGCGCGAGCTGTTTCCGGTGATCGCTGCGAATGCTGGCCAGAAGGCGATCGCGATCCTTCTTCTGAAGAAACTGCACACGTGCCGCACGGTGCTGCGGGATTCGCAAGCCTCGCTTGATCGCTTCCGTGATGCCCGGAAACGGCTTCAGCAGCGGCGCGGTGAACAGGCTCACCAGCCAGACGCTCACGGTGACGACGGCGGCCAGCCCTAACAACGTGCCGAGACGCTTGATCCACCACCAGCGGCGATGGGTCGGATCGAAAAATACGGCGCGGTCAGACATGGTTGCGAGTCGGGCGATGATACAGAACCTGTCTGTTGTCACAGGCATTCTGCGCAACCCGAACGGCTTTACACCGTAAAGAGGTGCCATGAGTCAGACCGTCATCGAGGTTTCAGGCCTCAAAAAGCAGTACAAGTCGTCGGTCGGGCGCTCGCGGATCACCGCGCTGGACGGCATCGACTTCAGCGTTCGCGAAGGCGAGCTGTTCGGTCTTCTCGGCCCGAACGGCGCCGGCAAAACGACGGCCGTCAAGATCCTGCTCGACCTCACCCGCGCCACTGCCGGCGAAGCGCGCCTCAGCGGACTGCCGGCCGGCAATCCGGAGAGCCGGCGCCGCGTCGGTTACCTGCCCGAGGGACACAAAATCCCCGGCTATCTGACCGCGCGGCAGGCGTTGGGGATCTTCGGAAAGATGTCCGGCATGGACGACGCCGCGATCAAGAGCCGTTCGCTGGAGTTGCTGGAAAAGCTGCGCATCGCGCAATGGATCGACGTCCGCGTCAAGAAGTATTCGAAAGGGATGACGCAGCGCCTCGGCATCGCCATCGCGCTGCTGCATTCGCCGCACGTGCTGCTGCTCGACGAGCCGACCGACGGCGTCGATCCGGTCGGCCGCCGCGAGATCCGCGACATCCTTCGCGCCGAAGCCGCGGCAAACGGAACGGCCATCCTGCTCAACTCGCATCTGCTTTCGGAGATCGAGCTGACCTGCGATCACGTGGCCGTCCTTCGCAGCGGTAAAGTTGCCGCCGCGGGCAGCATCGAAGAGCTGACGCGGCGCGCCACGCAATACAAACTCGTTCCGGCCGCGCCGGTCGATGACGCGCTCGTCGGCGCGTTTCGTGAGAGCGGCGCCGGCGTGCAGCGCGTCAATGGACACATGCTGCTCACCGTCGACGACGTCTCGCACCTCAACGCGCTGGTCGACAAGCTCCGCGCCAGCGGCGGCATGCTCACAGAGCTCTCGCCGGTGCGCTCGACGCTCGAAGACGTGTTCGTCGATCTCGTCCGCGCCGTCGATCCCGGCGGCCAGGCGTCCGAAGGAGCGATGCTATGAAAGTCCTGATGGCGAATATCGAAGATGTGATGCGCGAAGCCGCCGCGCGCTGGACGCTGGTCGCCTATTTTTTCCTCTCCACGATTTTCATCCTGATCTTTGCCTCGGCCATCAACCTCGACATCGTCGACGGCGCACTGGCCGGCGCGAAGCTGTTCGGCAAGCAGGTCGAAGTCAGCGGCACGATGTCCATCGAGAAGCTGGTCATGGGCTTCGAGTCGGGCTTCTCCGGCATCCTCTACGTTCTGTGCACGTTCCTGGCGATCTTCGCCACGGCCCATCTCGTGCCGCGCATGCAGGAGAAGGGGACGATCGATCTCTACCTCTCGCGGCCGGTGTCGCGGATGAAGTTGATCCTGTCGCGCTACGTGGCGGGACTGATCCTGGCCGGCAGCAACGTGCTGTATCTGATCGGCTCGATCTGGTTGATCGTGGCGTGGAAGACGCACGTTTTCCATCCGCGCTTTTTCCTGGCCGGAGGGGTGATCCTCTTCCTGATCGCGGTGCTGCTGGCGTTCGCGTTCATGATCGGCGTCATCACGTCATCGACGGCCGTTTCGATCATGGCCACGTACGGCGTCTTCTTCTTCGGCCTGATGCTGGCGGGCCACGCGCGCATCGAAGCGGCATTGTCGAAGGAATGGCAGGCGGCGGCCATCAGGACGCTCTACTGGATCATGCCCAAGACGGCGGAGCTGGCAACGTCGGTAGTCGCGTACGTGGGCGGACCGCAACTGCAAAACGAAATTCTCAAAGTCACCGCGGCGCCGTTCTGGAGCACCGCGATCTTCGGTTTGGTCTGTATCACCCTTGCTTCCTGGATGTTCCAACGAAAGGAGTTCTAAATGAAAAAGCAGTTCCTTGCAGTAGCGCTTCTGGCTCTGGCGCTCGCGCCGGCAGCTTTCGCAAAAAACGACGCGATGTCGCTCATCCCGAACGACTCCGTCTCCGTCGGCGTGGTCCGTCTCGCGGACATGCGCAGCAGCCCGCTGTCGGCGGCGCTCTTCGCGCAGACGGCGCACATCAGCAATGACGACGATGCGGTGGCTTTCCTCCGCGACGCCGGCCTGCAGCCGACCAAGGACGTCGACGTGGTCGTCTTCGCGACTTCCCCTCGCACGAACCTCGGCAGCGAAGCCGATTTCCTCATCGCCGCTGACGGCCGCTTCAACGTCGAACGCCTGACCAGCGCGCTCGTTTCGCGCGGCGCGATCAAGAAGACCTCGGCGCATGGCACGTACTTCCGGATGCCGGAGAAGAGCGGCGAGACGCATCAGGGTGTCGTTGCATTTCCTGACGCGCATCTCGCGCTGATCGGCACCGAGGCGGCCGTGCTCGAAGCGCTGGCCAGCCGCGCCGCCGGCGGGACGTCGTTCGCGACCGCGAGCGGCCTCGGGCGCGACATGGCGCGCGTCGATGCGCACGCGACGGCGTTCATCCTCGTCGACGTTCCGCGTGCGCAGCGCATCACCGGCACGCCGAAGCTCGGCGGCGGCAACGGACAGGCGCTCGGCGCCGCGCTGAAGAATGTGTCGACGGTCGCGCTTTGGGCCACCGACAGCGGCGACTCGCTCAAGTTGAACGCGATCGGCCTCTCCAGCGACTCCGAGACGCTCGGTCTCGTCGAAGACACGCTCCGCGGCGCGCTCTCCGCGATGCGCCTGGCGGTTCAGGAGAAGTCGCCCGAGCTCGTCTCCGTCCTGCGCAAGTTCTCCGTCTCCCGCACCGACAGCTCCGTCTCGATCTCCGGCAGCGTCCCCGCCGAAACGTTCAAGACGTGGGTGGCGAAGTCGCAACAGCATTCGGACTCGCGGTAAGTTTTCTGGAACCGCCCCTTCGCATGGAGGGGCGGGGCGGTCCTGTCATCCAGAGTCGCCGGAGCTGCGTAGCGCGAAGCGCGAGCAGCGCAGGACGACGAAGGATCCCCGGCTGATAACCCGGACGGGAGGGGGCTTCGCGACATTGGCAACCACCGCCCACCCGGGTTAGCAGCCGGGGATCCTTCGCCGTCCTCCGGCATCTCCGCCTGCGGCTACGACGCCTCCGGCGGCTCTGGATGACAGCATCGCAAAATGAAAACGCCCCGCGGCTTGCGGGGCGTTTTCGCTTGCGGCGAAAACCGGTCAGCGCTTCTTGGCGCGCTTGGTGTTGACGGCTTCGCGCAGATCCTTTCCGGCCTTGAAACGAACATTCTTCGAAGCCGGAATGGTGATCTTTTCGTTCGTGCGCGGATTGCGGCCCTCGCGCGCCTTGCGCTGCGACACCGCAAAGCTGCCGAGGCCTGGAATGGCGCAGCGCTCGCCGCTCTGACACGTGCTGGAAATGTAGCCTACGAACGCGTCGAACGCGGCCGCTGCTTCCTTCTTCGAAATACCCGCCTGTTCGGCGATTTCATTGATGACGTCACCCTTGCCTGCCATAGACGATCTCCTCCTCCTGAGATGCGAAAAAACCGTGATGTTTTCTAGGTTTTCGGCAATCTATGAGAACGATGGTGGTTTGTCAACGGAGTTTCCCGGAGCGTTTTTTACTTGCGCGCGCGCTGCATTTTCGAACCCGTTCCGGCGCAAAAAACGAAGCCGGTCGAGATACCCGCGAACGACCGAAACGACCTGCGCGTGACTCCACGAAAACGGCGAAACGGACAGCGGCGCGCCGCTGTACGGATGCACCTGTTCCGGCAGAACCAGCGACGGCCGCGCCTTCGCACGCGCCCAGCGGAGAAGATCGAGCGCCGATTGGAGCTCGGCCACCGAGGTGGCGCGGGCGACCGAGTGCTCGGCGAGCCAGAGGGTGCAGATCAGCCACGGATTTCCCGACGTCGAATCGTCGTCGCCTACGTTTCGCTGGTAGCGGTCGTTTGCGTATCGCGCAACGCCGCCGATTTCGGTCTGCACCCACAACGTCTCGCGAATCGCGCGCATCGTCCCGTCGACCATGGCCGTATCCGCTCCGAACGCGCCGAGGAAGAAGGTGGCGAACGTCGAAGCGTCGACGGTGCGGTCAAGCTCCAGCGCGTCATCGGTCAACGTCAGTCCGCGCGCGAATCGCGACTCATCCTCGAGCCAGAGATGCCGCACCATCGCGTCGCGGATTTCGCCGGCGACTTTCAGATAGTGGCTGCGGCGCTCCTGTTCGTTGAACAGATTGGCCAGATCGGCCGCCGCGATCAGCGCCGCGCAAACGGCGGACGCAGTGAAGGTGAAGACGCCCTGCCTCTCCTCCCACATGTCGAACGACGGCAGCGGCAATTGCGTTTTGGGATCGCGGTAGCGGGCCATGAAGTCGGCAGGCTGCACGACTAGCCGCCGATAGACGCCGCGGATGAATTCGAGATCGCGCGTGCGGTCGTAATGCCGCGCCAGGAGCCAGAGCACGAGCGCCGTCGAATCCTCCTGGATCGGCAACTGCTTTTTGCCGTTGCGCACCCACGGATTCCACGACGACGCCAGTGAACCGTCCGGCGCGTACTTGTGCAAAAAGTAACCATCGTTACTAATCGTGTCGTGCGCGAATTGCAGAAAACGCCGCGCGATCTGATGGAATCCGGCGCGGTCCATGGCGTCGGCAACGAATGCGCCGTCCCGCGGCCAGACGTACGCGTAGTGATCGTTGTGGCCCCACTCGATGTCGGAATCGGCCGCCGCCACGATGCCGCCCTGATGATCGCAATGCGTCTGCACGACCAGCAGCGAGCGGCGATACAGATCGAGGATCTCCTCGGGCAGATCGCTGAGATCCTCGCCCGATTTGTTGACCCACGTGTACCAGAGCGACGCCGTGCGGGCGATGATGCGCGCCGGCGTTTCGCTGATGACGAAGTCGTTGAGCTTGCGCACGTCGCCATAACGTCCGCCGGCGCAGATCCAGTAGTACGCGGTGTGACTTCCGAGCGGCTCCAGCTCGATCGACAACGCGACCGTCGAATCGACCGCGCCCTGCTGGATTGCGTTCATCGACAGCTCGCCATCCTCGGCATCGCGCCAGGTGCCTTCGCTGTCGCCGATGCCTGCGCGGCCGCATGAATATTCAGCGATGCCGTTGTCGCGTTCCGTGGCGCCGCTGACGAGAAAGTAGCGCTTCGCTTTGTAGTGAATGACGCTGCGCGAGTCGGGATCGAACATCGCCGTGTCGGCGTTCGGACTGCCGTACAACTCGAAGCCGTGGTGAAAGAAGAGCTTCACGCGCCGCGCTTCGCTGCGCGTGTTGCGCACCACGATTTTGCGCACGTAAACGTTGCACTCGGAATCGACGGCGTCGTAGCAACGAAGCCGGATGCCGAGCGTGTCGTTGACGCAGGTGACGTCGGTGACGTTCGTCTCGCGCAGATACGTCAGCGTGCGATGCCAGGCGTCGTCCTCGACCCACGAAAACGCGCCGTCCGCGGAGACGCCGAAACGGAAGCGCTCGCCGGCATGATTCTCGAGACCGACATGCGGAAAGTAAAAGTCCGCCAGCCGGTATGCGGCGTCAAATCCGAGGACGAGTGAACCGTTGCCGATGAGGAGGTCGCGAGCCAATGGGAGATGAAGTTTATCGCGATGGTTGCGGTCGCTGACCTGAAGATTTGGCGCGGGGAGAGGCGGAATGTTGAATGTTGAATGTTCAGTGTTGAATGAGAGGACGTGACGATCGGCCGTTCCATTCAACATTCAACATTGAACATTCCACATGGAACATTTGCTTTTGACTTAGCTACGTCCACGCCGCAGTAGTTTTAAAACGACATTCTTGGAAAACGGAACGCGCTTTGCACGGTTCGCAAAGGAAGGAGAGTTGCGATGGAAGCACGCGCAAAGCTGTTCGGTCATCCCATTCACCAGATGCTGATCGTTTTCCCGCTGGGCGTCCTCGGCATGGCGTTGTTCTTCGACCTCATCGCCATCGGTACGAACCGGCCGGCACTTCTCCAGGCGTCGTTCTACATGATCGCGGCCGGGATCATCGCCGGCCTGCTCGCGGCGGTGTTCGGGCTCATCGATTTTCTCGGCATCCCAGGCGGCACGCGAGCTAAGCGGATCGGCGCGTTGCACGGCATCGGCAACGTGGTCGTCGTCGGACTGTTCGCACTTAGCTGGTGGCTGCGGCGTGGAAATCCGAGCGCGCCGGGCACGCTGCCGATCGTCCTCGCGGCGGTCGCGGTCGGAATCGCGCTCGTCACCGGCTGGCTCGGCGGCGAACTGGTCGACCGCCTCGGCGTCGGCGTCGACGACGGCGCGAATGTCAATGCGCCCAGCTCGCTGTCAGGCCCCGTCAGCGGACGGACAGCGACGAGCTAGCCGCGTAGCTAGGACCGACGATCGAGGACATGCGCGGTAAACCCATCCGTGCCCGCGTCGGGCGTCAGCCGCAGCACGCCGTTCTCCACCCATCGCGCCACGTTCGCGTTGACGAATTTCGCGGCATCGGTGCGGACGAAGTCGTTGCGCGTGCGAAGGACATCCTCGACCACATCGTCGTTCTCCTCGGGTTCCAACGAGCAGGTTGAGTAGACGACCGTCTCCGAGGCGAGATCGAGCGCCGAGGTCAGAAGCTGTTTCTGCAGCGAGGCGAACGACGGCAAATCGTCTTCGCGCAGCCGCCATTTGATTTCCGGATTCTTGCGAATGGTGCCGGTCGCGCTGCACGGCGCATCGAGCAGGACTACTTGGAATTGCCGCGCGAATGACGGCTGCCGACCGTCGCTAACGACGATCGCGTTCGATTGTCCGATCAACGGCCGAAGCCGCGAAATGGAAACGTCGTTGCTGACGACACGCGCGCCGCGAGCGCGCATGACCAGCGATTTGCCGCCCGGCGCGGCTGCGAGGTCGAGCACGTCATTGCCTGCCGCGGCGGCGATGTCGGCGATGACGGCGCTGCCTTCATCGAGCGCGAGTCCGTCGACGCCGGCGCTCGATCCGGTCAGTTTCCACATTCCGGGCACGAGCGCGGATGGCGTTGCATCCGGCGGCGGGGAGTCGGTCATGGCGTCGGGATATGACAACTCCTGATTCGCCACAGCGATCTGCGCTGCGCGGTCCGCTCCGTAGAAACGCGTCCAGCGATCGATCAGCCATTGCGGATGCGCCGTGCGCGTGGCGACGTCGGCCGGCTCCGGCGCGTTTTTCGAAATCTTGCGCAGGATGGCGTTGACGAATCCGCGCGCGCGCAACGGCACGAGCGCGACGGTTTCGCCGACCGCGGCGTGCGGCGCGACGCGCATGAACAGCAGTTGCAGCGCGCCGAGGCGGATGATGTCGCGGATCTCCGGCTCGATGGCGCCTTTCGCGAATGCATCGATGGCGAAATCGAGCCGCGAACGCCAGCGAAGAACGCCGAGGACGAGCGTGCGCACGAAGCCGGATTCGTTGATGAGCAGCAGCGATGCGTACGCCGACTCGCGCTCGATACGGCGCAGAAGCTCGAGTGCGCGCCGGCGCTCGTTCATAGCCGGCTCAAACCGCGCAGGACGTCCGATGCCGCCGCCTTCGGCTTGCCGGGACGCTGCACGGTGATCAGGCGGAGCGCGCCGTCGCCGGTGGCGACGACGACACCGTCGTGGCTCGTGCTGAGAATCGCTCCCGGAGTGCCGTGGCCGCTCGCGGGCGCGACATCGATCAGTTTCAGATCGCCGGCGAAAATGCCCGGCCACGGATCGAAGGCGCGGAACTTGTTGTAGATCGTCGCGGTCGGATCGTTCCAATGGATCGCGCCTTCACTCTTCTCGATCTTCGGCGCGTAAGTCGCCGCGGCGTGATCCTGCGGTGTTCCCTCCGGCATTGTCGCCAACACGCGCAGCAATGCCTCGGCGCCGATTTTCGACAGGCGCGATGCGAGCGACGGCGTCCGTTCGTCGGGACCGATCTCCGTCGTTTCGATGGCCAGCATCGCGCCGTGATCGAGCTCTTCATCGACGCGCATGATCGTGACGCCGGTCGTCGTTTCGCCGTGCTCGATCGCGCGCTGAATCGGCGCCGCGCCGCGGTACTGCGGCAGGATCGAGGCGTGAACGTTGATGAATCCGTGCGCGGGAATCGTCAGCAGACTGGCAGGCAGGATTTTGCCGTACGCAACGACGATCCCGGCGTCCGGTTTCAGCGAGGCGATCGAGGCGAGAAATTCGTCGTTGCGAATTCGCGGCGGCTGCGCGAGGGGCAATCCCATCGCGCGCGCTTTCACCGCCACGGCCGGCGCCTGCATCTTCATCCCGCGGCCTGCCGGTTTGTCCGGCTGCGCCACGACCAGCGCGATCTCGTGCTCGCGCGCGAGCGCTTCGAGCGTGGGGACGGCGAATTCGGGCGTGCCGAAGAAGACCAGGCGCAAGGTGGGCGATTGTAAAGGCGTATCACCACAGAGGCACAGAGGACACAGAGAGAGACCTCTGTGATCTCTGTGTCTCTGTGGTTCAAATCAGGTGTGCGTCGTCGTCGTCGGCGCCTGATTGCCGAGCTTCTCGTTCGGCGCAGTACCCGACGCCGGCTGTTTCGTGATGTTGATCCCCTCCGCGCCTTTGCTCGGCTCGGGCGCTGCGCCGCGCATGCCGTTCGCGGTCGGCGTTTGCGCGGAGGAGGTTGGCGGATGCGTCATCGCCGGCGGCGCGTTCTGGTAGTCGCGCGGCACTTTTTCGCCGCGGCAGGCGCTCAACAGCAGCAGGACGGAGGCGGCAATGATCGTGATGCGCATCGCTACGGATGAGGTTCAAGGAAGGTGCCATACAATCGCCCGCATGCGAAAAATCATGCTCGCCGCGACCGTCATCGCCGCATTTGCGCTCCCCGCCGCGGCCCAGATCAGCGAGGGCGATCTGCATTGGAATGCGCGTGCCGAGGGGCATGTGGGCGGGCGCGCGAAAGCGGCGCAGATCGATGCCGCCATCGCCGCGTATCAGAAAGCGGTTTCGCAGGATCCGAACAACCTCGAAGCGCGCTGGAAACTGCTGCGCGCGATGCGATTCAAGGGCGCGTATGTCGCGCAGACGGTCGATGAGAAGAAGAACGTTTACGGCGCCGCGAAGACCGCCGGCGAGAGTGCGTTGGCGGTGATCAATCGGCAGTTGGCGGCGAAGGGCGTCAAAGCAAACGCCGCGGAGAAACAGACTGCCGATGCGGCTCGCGCCATCCCCGGCGCGGGAGAAGTCTTCTTCTGGGATTCCGTGAATTGGGGCGAGTGGGCGCTGGCGTACGGCAAGATGGCCGCGGTGCGCCAGGGCGCGGCCGATCGCATTCGCCGCGAAGCCACCATCGCCATGCTCACCAATCCGAAGATGGATGGCGGCGGTCCGCAACGAGTCCTGGGACGCCTTCACGACATGACGCCGCACGTACCGTTCCTCACCGGCTGGGCATCGAGCGATGAGGCGGTTCGATTCCTCAGGGAGTCGTACAAACTCGACCCGACGAACAAGATCACGCGCGTTTTTCTAGCCGACGCGCTCGTATCGAACAGCAGCAAAAATGCGCCCGAAGCGATCCGCATCCTGCAGGACGTGATCAATTCACCGAACGATCCGGCATACGAAGTCGAAAGCGCGAAAGCGCAAGAGGATGCGAAGGCGATGCTGCATTAGCGCGCCGTCGCCGGCAGGAACTGCGAGTCGCCGACGTCGTTGACGATGCTGACGTAGGCGACGCCGGTACCGGCGGTCATCGTCACGTGAACGGCGGTCGTTTCGTCGATCGACACGCCGAGGATTTTCTCGATGTCGGCGATCATCCGTGACGCGTCTTCGCCGAGGCCTTCTTCGAACGGTTTGCCAATTTGTTGGCCAGTGCGCGTGCGAACGGTGATGCGGAAGGTGGCGGGGATTTTTCCGACGTTGACGATACCGAGGTTGACGCGGCGTTGCGTGCCGCCGGGAATGCCGACGATGGTGAGATCGTCGTTGTCGGTTCCGGCGGTAGCGGAGTCGCGCATCGACAGCGGAGCGTCGACGGAGCCTCGAGCGCCACGCGCGGCGTCATACGTCTTGAGCAGCGCGACCGGCGCGGTCTTTCCGCGGTATTCGATCCAGAGCACGCCGCTCCCCTCGGGCGCGCCGAATAGCGACTTGACGACGTCTTCCCAACGCAGGCTCTGGCCGCCGAGGATCGTGACGGCGCGATCGATGCTGACGTCGCCCGCGACGTAGCGCAGGCCGAGCGGCATGCGTTCTTTCAGCGGGTTGTGCACGGTGAGATCGCTCTGCCAGTGAGCGCCGTTCGCGCCCGGAAGGCTTCCGGCCGAGGGAAAGACAACGCGCGAACGCTCGCCGATCGCGCCGAGCTCTTCGAGCGTGGGGATGCGAATGCGCGCGAGATAGCCGTTGAGATTCAGCGGCGTCGCTTCGGTGCGCCGCCGCCAGATTTCGACGCCGCGGGTCGAGCGCGCGTAGGTGTAGTGATCGTCGATGTACGCCGCCACGGCCTGCGCGCGGATGGAGTTGTCGATGCCATCGAAGACGTCGAACTCCTGCGGCGAACGGCGGATCACCAGTGGCGGTTTTGTCTTCTCCAACGCCCGGATCGTTTCGATCTGGTACTCGCGCGGCGAGAGAATCGGTACCTGGTAGAAGCGCGTCGGATTCGGCCGCTCGCAGAAAAAGTAGAGCGCGGGCTGGTTGGAAAAATCGAAGATGGGATCGTTCGGTTTGCTCAATTCATCGACGGCGCCCTTCACCCCTTCCACACGCCCGCGAATCTCCTCGGCGGCCGGATCGATCCATCCGATGCGGCTCACGCGGCCGAGGTAATGCGTCATGTCGTCGAGGCGCAGGTTGGCGATGTCGGGAACCCAGAGCATCACCGCCAGCAGCGGCACGACGATGGCCGTGGCCAGGATGACGAAGGCCTGTTCGGCGCGGTCGCGCGTGCGCCAGACGTGCGCGGTGGCGCGGCCGAGGAGCACGAGCAGGATCAGGATCATCGGGCCGATCAGGAACGCGGAAAAGTACTGATGCGGGAAGTCGGCGCGGCCGAGCGCGCTCCGTTGCGTGAGGATGGCGAAGGCGGTGAGGACGGCCAGCGAGACGTCGAGCGCGTCGCTGCGGCGCGTGACGGCGCGCTGCACGAGCACGATCAGCGCGATGCCGATCACGAGCGGGTTGAGGATGAAGCGGAAGTGCTCGAAGAGGACGAAGTCCGCCAGCGTGTGCAGATTGAGGTTGCTGCGGAAGGTCGTGGTCATGTCGGGAAACGGCAGCGACCAGACGGCGTCGATGATGCGCGGGATGGCCACGAACGACGTTTCGAAAAACGCTCCGATGGCACCGCGAGCGCCGAGGTAGATGAGGAACGGAGTTGCTCCGACGGCGATGCCGGCGATAAAGGCAATGAGCGGAGCGATGACCGTCTTCGCCCGGCGCGCCAGGAGGCTTGATCCGATCAGCGCGAGAACTCCTCCGCCGAGGGAGTAGAGCCCGATGTCGAGGCTGTAGAAAATCGTCACGCCCGCGGCGATGCCACTGCACAGCGCGAGACCTTTCGAATTGCGTCGGAGCGCGCCGATGAGCAACGCGATCGAGACGATTTCGAGCAGCGCGCGCTCGTTGTCGACCGTCGTCACGGCGCCGAGAAGGATCGACAGCATGGCCAGCGGAATGGAGTCGAAGATGACCATGCCGAGGTACCAGAGCATGGCCACGGCCACGGAGCCGAGAACGACCGGGCGGAGGAGGACGACGTTCACATCACGTCCGAAAAGCTGCATGAGCCAGGTGTCGAGCAGGCCGTCTTCGAGCAGGCCGTGCAGGACGAAGACGTCGCGGAACGGCACTTTTCCGCGCAGCAGATCCGACGCCGGCCCGAGCGATTCGCCGCGGTGGAAGAGGTCGATCCACTGCGTCAGCGAGGCGGTCGATGCGTAGCTGATGCAGAAGAGCAGAAACGGCAGGATGGCGAAGGCGATGAGGTTGCGGACGTGACGGCCGTCGATCGCGTCGCGCTTCATCATCGTTAACGGAAGCGCGATCAGCATCATCACGACGACGATGGAAATGGCCGTGCTGCCGGGAACGAACAGGATGGCCAGCGGCGGCAGGATGACCAGCGGCAACGCGGCGATGGCAATCCGCTGCAATGCCGCTTCGGTGGTCAGATCGGACGTAAACGCGGCGATGCGCGCCACGAGCAGAAATGCCAGCCAGAAGAGCGCGATGAAGAAGGCAATGAAGGCGATCTCGAGAAACAGCGTCGGGATGTGCGCGATCCGTTTGCCGACGGCGATGTAGCGGAAGAGGATCCACGCCAGCGCTTCGACGGCGATGAGCGCATGGAACGGCTGCATCTCCGCCACGAACAATCGCCGCACCCACATCCGCCGCTGCCACGCGATCACGGCGCGCGGCAGGAGCTGCGAGATGGCCACCGGGATCAGCACCGGCCAGGCCGGCTTGAACGTGGTCAGGTACAGAAACGGCGCGAGAAAGAACGGCGCGACGAAAAGGAGCGAGACGAGGTTGCGGACGCCATCGCCATTCACGGCGCTTCTTAATCGCTCGTTCTCACGAACGCCGAGGCGGAATAGCGGGATCGTTGCCGCGGGGGTAATGAGAAAGAAAAGCAGCACGGTGAGGTAGTCGCGCAGCTTCGACGCGTTCTCTACGGTGACGCGTCCAACCGCGACATGCGGCGTCGGCGGAACGCCGCGCAAAAGCAGCGTGGCCGCGAGAAAGAGTCCGGCCGCGAAGCAGAACGCCGCCAGCCACAGGAGCGCGCGGATGACACCCGCCGCGAGGTCGCTTCGCTCCTGCTCGATCACGCGCGGGAGTATACGTTTGTCATCCAGAGCCGCCGGAGCTTCGGAGGCGAAGCCGGAGAGCGGAGGACGGCGAAGGATCCCCGGCTGGTAACCCGGTTGGGCGGCGGCTGCGTCAAACCCCCACCCACCCTTTGTTACCAGCCGGGGATTCTTCGCCGTCCTGCGCCGCTCCGCGCTTCGCGCTACACGGCTCCGGCGGCTCTGAATGACAGGCCACGGCATGCGTCGTGAACCCTGCCCTCTCGTGGCAGAGACGGAGTCGCCTCACCTGTTTCCGCGGGCGCGGGTGCGGCATCGCATTTTCGGAGGGCTCAACGAGCGGCAGGAACACATTTTCACGTGGATCGCCGTCGTCGTCGTGCTGCTCTACGTCACCGGATGGATCGGCGCGATCCATACCGCGTACGAGGATCAGCGCGAGATGGAGCGCGTGGCCAGAGAAGCAGGCGTGAAGCTGCCTCCTCCTCCGCCCGCGCCGCCGATCGCGACACAGATCTTCCATCCCGACGCGCCCACCACCGCCTACATCGACGACGCCATGCTCGGCTTCCTCAATCCGCTTCGCGGCCACAGCGGGAAGGTCTACTTCACCACCGTCACGCCAGGTGCGCCGATCGCCTCGGGAGCGCCGGGCGGCGCGAAAGCGGTGCTGACCGAGGGCACCGACAAAGTCGCATCCGACTTCACCGCCCCCGCGCAGCCGGGCGTCTACAAGATGGCCGTGCAGATGAACCAGGCCATGCGCCAGCTCGACAACTTCAACGTCATCACGCTCGTCCCGTTTTCCGAAAAACGCGCCGGCCACATCGGCACGTACTTCCTCGGCAGCTGGCCATTCGAGCGGGGCGGGACGCCGAAGACGCCGGCTTACGCGAATCCGTCCGGCTTCATCGAGGTGACGCCGCAGAACGCCGACACGCCGATCTCCGCGCACTTCAAACTGCGCGATTTCCTAACGAAGGATCAGCCGAATGTCTGGCCGAAGTACCTGCTGCTGAATCCGAAGCTGCTCGACAAACTGGAGCTGACCATTCAGGAGCTGGAGGCGATGGGACATCCCGTCCGCCACTACCAGATCATGAGCGGTTTCCGCACGCCGGAGTACAACCACGGCGGCGGCAATACGCAAGGCCGTGCGAACCTCAGCCGCCACATGTACGGCGACGCCTCGGACACGTTCGTCGACAACGACGGCAACGGGATGATGGACGACCTCAACGGCGATGGACGCGTCGACGTGCGCGACGCCGAGGTCATCCAGGCGGCGGTGGAACGAGTAGAGAGAAAGAATCCGTCGCTGGTCGGCGGAGTTGGCGTTTATTCCGCATGTTGCGGACACGGCCCCTTCGCGCACATCGACGTGCGCGGCTACCGCGCAAGGTGGCGCGGAACGGGCAGTGGGTAAGTTTTAGTGGATCGGTAGATCAGTGATCAGTAGATCAGGACTCAACCCTCTGATCGACTAATCCACTGATCCAGTGATCCACTCGATTGGAGGTACCGTGGTCGACGCAGTAGCAGCGAACAAAGCAACAGCGATATGCCCCGAATGTGGCGCGGCGCGTCCCGATCCGTCGCGCGTCTGTCCGGCCTGCGGCGCGCCGCCGATGCGCGACGACGAGCACCGCACGCGTGAGAACGAAGTGCGCACTGAGGACCTGGAGCCGTACGTAGCGCTTCGCTACATCGCGCGATTGTTCAAAGTCCTGGCCGTGCTGATGCTGATCATGCTGATCGGCGAAGTGATCACCGGCGTCGTCACCAGCGGCGTCGCGGCGTTCATGACGCTCCTCGGCGAAGCGACGCGGCTGCTGGTGCTGGCCGGATTGCTCTGGGCCGGTGGCGACATCACCATCCTGCTCATCGACGCCGGACACGATCTGCGCGTCGCGCGCATCCTCCTCGGCCGCATCAACGCGGCGATGCACGAGCGCGAACTGCGCGAGAAAAATCGATAAAGGTTGCGCGCGGCCGTCGTCGGCGTAGCCGGCGCAAGACCCGTAGCCCCCGGTTTCAACCGGGGGAGTACGCGCGCCGCGAATTTGGGAGCGCGCTTTAGCGCGCGAGAGAAAGCTTTCTTTCGCCCGTCAAGACGGGCTCACAACTTTGGGTGGCCCCGTGTACCCCCGGTTGAAACCGGGGGCTACGGGTCTTACAGCGGCTTCGCCGCGCGTTACGCGCCCAGTTCCTTCTTGCGCTCCGCCATGCGGTCGCCCAGCTCCTGCAGCTCGGTGCGGCTAAGCGCGAGCGCGAGCGCGCGAGAAGAATCGTTAGAGATCGCGCGCTTCGTTCGTCGGCGTAGCCGGCGCAAGAACCGTAGCCCCCGGTTTCAACCGGGGGAGTTACGTGCGCCGCGAATTTGGGAGCGCGCTTTAGCGCGCGAGAGAAAGCTTTCTTTCGCCCGTCAAGACGGGCTCACACCCGAGGCCTGATCCGTAGACCCCCGGTTGAAACCGGGGGCTACGGGTCTTACAACGGCTTCGCCGCTGGTGAATGCGGCGTCGCCGCGCCTTACGCGCCCAGTTCCTTCTTGCGCGCCGCCATGCGGTCGCCAAGCTCCTGCAGCTCGGTGCGGCCGAGCGCTTTGCGCGCCTCGGGGAACATCTCCTTCTCTTCCTCGTCCGCGTGATGTTCGACGAGCTCCTTGAGCACCTTGCACTTCGCGGCGAATTCTTCGTTCGGCATCCCGCCTTCTTTTACTTCCGGCAGAACGAGCTTGACGACGTGATGCTCTTCCTTCGCCTCGAAGTACATCTTCTTGTCTTCTTTGGAGGTGACCGCGTCGCGGAAGGCGGGATAGAAGATCTCCTCCTCGATCTGCGAATGGATGGTCAGCTCTTTGTCGATCTGCGCGACGAGCTTTTGCGCGCGCGGGCCGCCGCGCATCGACGACTTCTCGAGATCGCCGAGGAGCCCCTTCACTTTCTTGTGGTCCTCTTTGAGAAGGGCGATCGCGTCAGGACCTTTCGCCGGTTTCTTTGCCGATTTGCTGCTTTTTTTCGTAGCCATGAAGCCTCCTGAGATTCCAGGAGATCAATAGCCGTGCCGAAAATTACGACAGTTACGAAAGCGGCATGATGGCGCGTGTCATCGTCTCGCGGATCTCGCGGAAAACGTTTTCCGGCGGGATACCTAGCTCGCGATGACCGGCAGCGCGCTTGAAGAGATTCTCGGCCGCCTTTTCATCGAGCAGGCGGGAGTCGACGGTGCGGTTGTTCAACTCGCAGAACGCGAACAGCGACGCCAGCGCCACGCGCCGGTTGCCGCCTTTGAACGGACTGTTGATGAGCAGCGCGAATAGGAAGGCCGCCACTTTGTCGGGAAACGTGGAGTAGGCCTCGCGGCCGAGCATCGTGACCTGCGGCCGCTGCACGGCATTGAGCAGACCGAACTGCGACTCGACCACGCCGGGATGGGCCTGATTGCCGCCGAACTCCAGGCTGACCGCGCGATGCAGTTCGACCAGATCGGCGACGCTGAGGTAACGCGTGCCGCCGCCGTCAGTCGGTGAGACGGCGGAAGGCGTTGGGATACTTCTTGACGGCGCGGTTGAAGGCGCTGGCGATGGCTGGATTGGTGAAGGAGATGGTTTCGGGCTCGGAGCGGCCGGCTTTGCCGTTGCTTTTGCTGCCGGCTTTGGCGCTGCCGCTTTTTGCGCTGCTGCCTTTTTTTTCGGAGCCGGTTTTGGAGGAGGCGCTGCTTTCTTTTTTGCTGCTGGCCTGGACGGCTTTGCCGCCTTTTTTTGCGGAGCTTTTGCTGCTGATTTCTTTCCCTGAGGTTTTGGCTTTGGCTGCTTTGGCTTTTGCTTTGTCGCCATCTTTCATTTCCAATCCTCGGCGACGCATGCTACGACAGCTAAGTTCCTGAGTCAACGGTGTTTACGCGCACGAGTGGCATTTCGCGCCGCGCGCCATGCAGCTAAACCGCTGAATTTAAGTGAGTTATAGATTGCACCGATTCATGTGCAATTTATTCAACAACGACCGGCTCCTCGACGGCAGAACCGGCCTCCTCGAACTCCGGCTTGGGATCGTAAGAGAGGAACTCCTTCGCCTTCTCCGTCAGCGAAAAGTTCTCCCGCGTCGCGTCGGTGGTCAGCATTCCTTTGTCGACGAGCGAGAAAGCCGGCCCCTCGCCGCCGCCGGCGGGATGCTTGATGCCCTTGATGGCCGCGACGCCAAGCGACTCCACCGCCAGCCTCCGAAACTCCTGCAACACCCGGATCTCCTGCTCCGTCATCCCTTTGATCAGCATGGGGCGCATTCTAATTCACCCCACGATCCGAAACGCTCTGCTGCGCAACGCCAGCCAGACGCGCGAGCCTTCGCTGACGCCGAGGTCGTCCGCCGCCGCGCGCGTGATTCGCACATTCAGCGGCGCGGGAGCCGTCACGGTCAAATCGACGACACCGTCGCTTGCGCGCAATGACGTCACCGTCCCTTCGAACACGTTTCGCGACGAAATCGACGTGGGACGTTCTCCGAAGACGACGACGTCGTCCGCGCTGATCCTCACCACCAGTGGAAACCTGGCTTCGGCCACCTGGTCGTACGGAAGGACGAGCGCCAGTCCGTCGCTTGTCATCACGCGCGTGATGCCGAGGGCGCGGTCGTGTTGCGGCTGTGAGACTTCGAAGACGTTCTCCACGTTCCCCGCCACTTCCGGATCGGCGAGCACGACTCGCGACGCTCCCTCGGCGGCCACGCGGCCGTCGCGAAGGACGACGCACCAACTGCTGAGCGCGAGCGCCTCGAACGGCTGATGCGTGACGTAGATCATCGGGATGCCGAGGTCGCGCACGCGGCGGAGGTAGAGAAGGATGCGCTCGCGAAGCGGTTGATCGACCGACGCCAGCGGCTCGTCGAGCAACAGCAGCCGCGGCTGCGTCATCAGCGCGCGGGCCAGCGCGACGCGTTGCCGTTCGCCGCCGGAGAGCGACGCCGGAACGCGTTCGAGCAGCGGCGCCAGCTCCAGCGCGGCGACAAGCGAATCGAAACGTTCGCGATCACTTCCTCCGAAGCGGATGTTCTCCGCGACGCGAAGATGCGGAAACAGCGCGGCGTCCTGCGGCACGTAGCCGATGCTCCTTCGTTCCGGCGGCAGATCGATCCCTCGGTCGCTGTCGAGCAACGCGGCGCCATCGACGACGATCCGCCCCTTCGCGCGGCGAAGGCCGGCGATCGACTCGATCAGCGACGTCTTTCCCGATCCCGATCGCCCCACAAGCGCCGTCACGTTCGCGTTCAATTCACAGCGAACGTCGAGCGTGAACGGCGCGAGCGGCAGACGAACGTCGATCTCGATCACGCCGCGAATCGTCTCCGCTGCTGCGCGATGAGAACGGCGCTGATCGCGACCAGCACCCACGCCATGGCCACGACGTACGCGACCAGCATCGCGGCCTCGCCATCGCTCCCGTTCTGCACGCGGTCGTAGATCGCCAGTGCCAACGTCTGCGTGCGGCCGGGGATGTTGCCGGCGATCAGAATCGTGGCGCCGAATTCTCCGAGGGCGCGGCAGAACGCCAGCAGCATCCCGCTCAGCAATCCGCGCCACGCCAGCGGCAGCGTTACGCGCAGGAACGCGCGCACAGGCGGTACGCCGAGCGTGCGCGCGACGTCGAAGTAGCGTCGATCCGACGTCTCTATGGCCACGCGGAACGCGGTGAACATCAGCGGAAACGACATCACCGCGCACGCCAGCACGACAGCTTTCGGCGTGAACAGAATCTCGATGCCGAGGCACTGAAGAAACGCGCCGACCGGACTGCGCCGCGACAGGATCTCCAGCATCACAAATCCAACCGCCGTCGGCGGCAGCACCAGCGGCAGCGCACCGATGGCGTCGATGATCATCCCCTTCGTCCCCGCCCGCCACGACCACGCCGCCAGCGCCAGCGCCACCGGCGCAATCACGATCGTGCTGATCGTGGCCATGGCGAGCGTGAAGAGGAGGATTTGTGGCATGGAGGCAGTAGCTTACTCCGCGAAACGAGGGGTGTTCGCTTCGCTCAAACCCCTCGCTATCCTCTGAAGCCGCTACGCGGCGGACGGGATGACGCCAGCACTCCCCACTGTTTCCCCACCCCGTGCCGCCCAAAATCTTCCTCCTCTCGCCGGCCAGCACCGGCGGCGTGAAAGCGAAGCAGCTCACTTCGCCTAACGCAAACTTCGAGGCGGCGCGGATGTATCGGTCGCCCGAGGGTGTGCCGATCGCGATGGCGTTCGCGTTCATGAGCTCCCTCTATTTTCGCGGCAAGATCGGATACGCCATGCACTTCGCGCAGCCGTCGCCGGCGGCCGGCGAGCATGGCGTCTTCATCATCGCGCCGGGCTTCGGACTCGTTTCGCCCGACTGGCGCGTCACGCCGGAGCGGATGAAAGTGATGTCGCGCACGCCGGTCGACGTCGCCAAACGCGCGTACCGCAAGCCGCTCGAAGACGATGCCCGCGCGCTTGCGAACAAACTCGAGCCGGACGCGCAGGTCGTCCTCCTCGGCAGCGTCGCCAGCGGCAAGTACGTCGATATCCTCTGGCCCGTTTTCCAGCACCGGCTGCGCTTCCCCGCCGCGTTTGCGGGACTCGGCGACATGTCGCGCGGCGGACTGATGCTGCGCGCCGTCCGTGCCAACCGCGAGCTCGAATGCACCACCCTCGACGCGCCGCGGCACCGCACCACCGGCGACGGAAAAATCCCCGAGGGTTGGTGAGTCTGGCGTAAGCACTGCACAATTCGCGGTGTGGCCGCCGCCAAACGTCTCGTCATCGATCCCGATGCCACCGATCTCACGCTGCAATTCGGCGCGCGCGAGGTGCGGCTCACCAATCTGCGCAAGCTCTTCTGGAAAAATCTGAAGATCACCAAGCGCGATCTGCTGCAGTACTACGCCGACGTCTCGCCGTACCTGCTGCCGCACCTGACCGGCCGGGCCATGGTGATGAAACGCTACCCGAACGGTGCCGAGGGCGATTTTTTCTACATGAAGCGCGCCCCGGAACCGCGGCCGGAGTGGATCGAGATCTGTCCGATCATGCATTCGGAGATGGTCAACTTCCCCATCGTGCAGGATCTCCCCTCGCTCCTCTGGCTCATCAACCTCGGCTGCATCGATCTCAATCAGTGGTACGCGCCCTGCGATGATTACAACCGCCCCGACTATCTCCACTTCGATCTCGATCCGGGTCCCGGCGCCGATTTCAAAATGATCCGCGAAGTAGCCCTGCGCGTCCGCGACATCCTCGAGCACCTCGGCATGCCGGTTTACGCGAAGACGACGGGATCGAAAGGCATTCACGTCTACATCCCGATCGTGCATGGTCCGCTGCAGAAAGAGGTGTGGACGTTTGCGAAAGCGATCGCCATCGAGCTGGAAGCGCGCCATCCGAACATCATCACGGCCGAGTATCGGAAGGTAAAACGGCCGTACGCGCGCGTGCTCGTCGACTACAACCAGAACGCCTGGGGCCGCACGCTGGCGTCGATCTACTCGGTGCGCCCGACGCCGTTCGCCGGCGTCTCGACGCCGGTGACGTGGGAGGAGATCGAGGAAGGAATCGACATCAAGGACTTCCGCATCGACAACGTCCGCGAACGGCTGGCCGAGGTGGGGGATTTGTGGAAGCCGGTCGCGGTGGGGAAGAAGAGATTTGATTTGATGAAGGTGTTTACGCCGCCCGAAAAGAAGAAAAAGAAAAAAGCTTAATCACCACCGAGGACACCTCTGTGTCTCTGTGGTTCAAAGCCTTTGAAACATGCCTATACCGAAAATCAAAACCGTCGACTTCCCGAAGCTCGATCTCCCCATCACGCCGCCCTACCCGCCGATGGAGGCGAAGCGTGTCGACAAAATCCCGTCCGGCGACGTCTGGCAGTTCGAGCCGAAGTGGGATGGATTCCGCGCCATCATTTTCAAGAGCGGCGAGGACATCGTCGTCCAGTCGAAAGCGGGACAACCGCTCGGACGATATTTCCCCGAGGTCGTCGAAGCCATGCGGGACTTGAAGGCAAAAGACTTCGTCATCGACGGCGAGATCGTCGTGCCGGTGGGCGGACGACTGTCGTTCGATGACCTCCTGCAACGCATCCATCCGGCGGAGAAGCGCATCCGCAAACTGGCCGCGGAAACGCCGGCGCATTACTTCGCCTTCGACCTGCTGGTGATGAAAGGGAAAACGATCGCAGACAAGCCGATCGAGGAGCGCCGCGAACTGCTCGAGCGATTCATGGAAGGCGTCCCGGAAGGATCGCTGATCCGCCTCTCGCCGGCGACGACGGAACGCAAAGTGGCGAATGATTGGTTCAACAAATTCGGCAGCGCCGGACTCGACGGCGTGATGGCCAAGCGCCTCGGCGAGCCGTATCACTCCGGCGACCGCGAAGGCATGGTCAAGGTCAAGCACCTCAAGACCGCGGATTGCGTGGTCGGCGGCTTCCGCTACGGCGAAGGCACCAGCTTCGTCGGCTCGCTCCTCCTCGGCCTGTACGATGACGAAGGCCGGCTGGTCTACATCGGCCACAGCTCGAGCATCAAGAAATCCGATCGCGAAGCGCTGACGAAACAGCTCGAAGCGCTGCGCGGCGAGAATCCGTTCGAGGTGCGCGTCCCCGGAGGCCCGTCGCGCTGGGCGACCGAGAAGAGTTCGGAGTGGGAGCCGTTGCGGCCGGAACTGGTGTGCGAAGTGGAGTACGACTATTTCTCGCAGGGCCGCTTCCGCCACGGCTCCAAGTTCCTGCGCTGGCGGCCGGAAAAGAAGCCGCGCCAGTGCACGATGGAGCAGGTCGTCGGCAAGCCCGGAAGGTCGAAGGGCGACTTCACGTTGATCGCGTCGTGATTCGACGAACGCTCGTTCTCCTCTTCCTCATCGCGTCAACCAGTGCCTTCGCGCAAAGCGTGCAGATCACGCAAAAGCCGACGGCGCTCGTCTACGGCGATCTGGCGGTGCCGGTCACGACGACCGATCCGGTGGTGCGCGTGGCGCTCTTCATCAACGGCGTGAAGTACTCGGAAGGCACGGGGCGGATGATGGTGCTGCCGGTGAGAATCGGCGATTACATCCGCCGCCTGCGCATCCGCGCCGTCGGCTACGACGCGCAAGGCAATGTGGCCGGCGAAGACGAGATGGTGGTCAACGATCCGCGTCCGCCGTTCCGCGTGCGGCTGCATTCGAATCGCAGCGTGCTCGAAGCGAGCGTCGTCAAACCGCAGCAGCTTGGAATCAGCGGCGTCGATTTTTTCGTCGGCGAAGAAAAGGTGGCGACCGTGACCACGCCGCCGTACACGGCCGCGTTCGACGCCGCGAAGTTTCCGAACGCAGTCTACGCGCGCGTGGTCGTGCACGCGAGCGACGGAAGCGAAGCGAACGACGTCATCTTCTTCGGCACCAATCCGAGCGAACAGGTCGATGTGTCGGTGCAGCAGGTTCCGCTTTCGGTCGTCGGCGGCGATCGCGCGCCGCGCCTGAACGAGTTGACGCTGCTCGACAACGGCGCGCCGCGAAAAATCGAGGCGCTCAATCCCGCGTCCGATCAACCGCTGTACGTGATCCTGCTGATCGACTACTCCGAATCGATGCTCGAAGAGCTGCCTGTCGTCAAAACAGCTGCTCGGCAGTTCGCGCAGCGACTGCTCCGTCCGCAGGACCGCATCGCCATCGTCGGCTTCAATCAGCGCACGTTCTGGCTGACGCCATTCACGAACGATTTCAACGCCGCCGCGGCGACGGTCGACCGCGTGAAGCCATCCGGCGAGACGCACCTCTACGACACCGCCATCGAGATGCTGTACGAGCTGCAGAAGCAGCCAGGCCGCCATGCACTGGTCATCCTCACCGACGGCGTCGACCAGGGCAGCCACTTCAAACTCGACCACCTCGTGCACTACGCCCGCTACGCCGGCGTGCCGATCTACCCGATCATCAAGAACAAGCAGTTGACCCGCTGGATGCGCTTCGGCGTCGGCTACCTCGAAGCACGCCGCCTCCAGAACATCGCCCGCGACACCGGCGCCACGTACTTCATCATCAAAGCCGAGCGGGAGCTGCCGGACGTCTACGCAAAACTGGCGCAGGAGCTCCGCAATCAATACCAGCTCGCCTTCTACTCCGATCCATCCGCCGCGGATCAGTGGCACGCGCTGGAAGTGCGGTCGAGCGCAGGACAGCAGTTGCGGGCTCCGCGGGGATACTTTCCCTGAGCGCTACGCCGCGCCCTTCTTCCGCAACTCTTCGCGGATGACGCGCCGCAGCGTTTTCTCCAGCGGCTCGGCGCGCGTGCCGATATATTCACGCAGGGCCTTGTTGATCAGGGTCTGGTAGTTGCCGCCACCGGCCGCGTTCACCTGGCTGCGAAACCAGTTGATGACGTCTTCGTCGAGCCGGATCGTGATGCGAACCTTGCCGGGATCCGGCTCGACGACAGCGCCGCGCACACCCTTTGAGAAGTCGTACTCTTTTCGCATTTCAGTTTTCGTATCCCTTCGTTTCGCGCCGGGTCGCCGTCCGAGCCGAGATCAGGCGGATGTTCTCGCCGCGCCATGTGTACACGAGAACCAGTAGCCGCGCGAACGCGTCGCGGCCGACGGTGACGAATCGCTCTTCCTCGTCAGAATCCTCATCTGGAATCGTAATCGCGGCGTCGTCCTCGAAAGCGCTAACCGCATCAGCAAAATGAACGCCGTGTTTGCGGTAGTTGGCTCGCGCCTTGACTTCATCCCACTCAAACGCCACGAGCTTAATGATATGCACATCTGTATGCACAACTCAAGGTCGTGCTTCATCATTAAGCCGGCTTCGCGGGGTGTTTCCGTAGCGACTTACGGGTTCTCACCCTCCGGAGCTGCGACTTTGCGCCGGCGCCCCCGGGGGCCGAGCGCTGCTTTCATCGCGCGGACATGCGCGATGAGTGCGGCGCCGCGCGGATTGCGGATAGAGGCCTTGGCGATGCCGTACACCTGCAACGCCTGCTGCATGACGTCCCACCGTTCCCGCAGCATGTTGTAGCGAATGTCCCGCGCCAGCGCCTCCGCCGCGTTGGCGACCGCTTCGAACCGCAGATTTCGATAGATGACCTCGCGAGTTCTGGCGGGATCGAGACCTGCAGGCACCCCGATCGAGGGGTCGTACTCGACCGCAGCAGCGCTTGCTTCGAGGAACTCCTGCGGAATCGTCCCCGCGGTTCGCATCGGCGTGAGCCCCTCAGCCGGCGTAGGAATGAACTCCGGGAGAATCTCATACACCCCTTCGATCTGCGCAATCGCCCGGTGGATGCGTGGATCCAGTTCGCCGGTATCCGCGTTATCGGTCGTCGTTTGCATGCTCATGGGCTCTTTTCTCCTTCATGCGTAATTCGTTCGCATGAATCCGTAGTATGTATGCATTGATGCGTAATTTATACGCATGAATACGTAAAATTACGCACCGATACGTAATCATACTGTACGCGCTCGAACTGGTTACGTACGAATGCGTAAAATTACGCATGAATGCGTAGATATTACGAACTTATCCGAAATATTACGCATTGACGAAAGTGACTTACCGGGCTCCGCGTCTCAGCGTCTCGGCGTGAACCGCATCATGCAGTGCCTGAATGCTGGCGGTCGTAGCCTCGACGTCTGCGTGTCGTCCGTGCCTGCGCAGCGCGTCGCTGGTGGTGGGACCGATCGAGGCGAGCAGGGCGCCCTCGATTGAAGGAGCCGCGGCGAAGAAGTTGTCGACGGTCGAGGCACTGGTGAAGGTGACCACGTCGATGTCGTGAAGCTCGTCTGCATTCCGTGCGACGGGAACGGTCCGGTAGGCGACGGCGAGGTGCACCTCGGCGCCGCGTTTCCGCATCTCGTCGATGAATTCGTCGCGGCCCTCGGCAGCGCGGATGACAGCGATGCGCACGCGGTGAAGGTCGGCGTCAAAGTGCGGGATGAGGGCGGTGGACATGAACTTGTCCGGGACGAGATCGGGGATCACGCCGCGAGAACGGAGCGACGCAGCGGTTGTTTCGCCGACGCAGGCGATGCGGATTCCTGCCAGGGCGCGGACGTCTTCGCCTTTTGCGAAGAGGCGTTCGAAAAATGCGGATACGCCGTTCGTCGAGGTGAAGACGAGCCAGTCGAAACGTTCGTTGATGGCGGCGTCGAGCGAGTCCCACGATTCCGGCGACGCGATCTCGATGGTCGGGAACTGGATCACCGTCGCCCCCGACTCTTCGAACAGGCGTTTCAGTTCCGAGGCCTGCTCGCGGGCGCGCGTGACGACGATGCGTTTGCCGAAGAGCGGTTTCGATTCGAACCAGTTGATGACGTCGTGCATTTTCACGACTTCGCCGATGACGATGAGCGCAGGCGTGGGGAGGTTCGCGGCGGCGACTCTGCCCTCGATGTTTGCCAGCGTGCCGGTGACTGTTCGTTGTTCGGGCGTCGTCGCTTTCGAGATCACGGCGACAGGGCGATCGGGCGAAACGCCGTTCGCGGTGAGGTTCTTCGAAATGGCCGCGAGATTGCCGAAGCCCATCAGGAAGACGATCGTGCCGTCGAGTTGCGCCAGCGCTTCCCACTTGATACCGGTCGATGCGTCCGCCTCATGGCCGGTGACGAGCGTGAGCGAGGTTGCGTACGAGCGATGCGTAACCGGAATGCCGGCGTACGCGGGGCCGGCGACGGACGACGAAATCCCCGGCACGATCTCGAATGCGACGCCGGCCGCGGCCAGCTCTTCCGCTTCCTCGCCGCCGCGTCCAAAGACGAAAGGATCGCCGCCTTTGAGGCGGACGACGCTCTTCCCTTTCTTCGCTTCGTCGATGAGGAGCTGATTGATCTTGTCCTGCGGCAGCGCGTGTTTCGATGCGCGCTTGCCGACGTAGACGACCTCCGCGCTCTTCGGCGCGCGATCGGCGATGGCGTCGGATACGAGCGCGTCGATGGCGATGAAATCGGCGCGGGCGATGAGGTCCGCGGCGCGCATCGTCAGGAGGCCGGGATCGCCGGGACCGGCGCCGATGAGGAAGACTTTGCCGGTCATGAACTCGCCCCCGCGCGATTTGCCAAAGCACAGACAAGAGTGTCTGTGCCACACCGCCGCGGAGCGGCTTCAGAGGGTAGCCAGGGGTTCGAGCGAAGCGAGCACCCCTGGTGGTCCGGGAGTTGGAAGGATTTGTGCCGCGTCAGCTTACCAGGGGTGTTCGCTTCGCTCTCACCCCTGGCTACCCTCTGGAGCCGCTCCGCGGCAAACATCACGATTGCACCACCAGATTCATCGCACCCTTTTCGACGAGCTCGCGATATACCTCATCGATGACGACATCCGCATCGCGTCCGCGTCGCGTTACGCGAATCGCGCGATCGCCTTCCAGCTCTCCGAAAAATGCGCGGATCGTGATTACGCCGTCATCGAATGTCGCGTGCACGGCGCAGGCGGAGTAGCAATCGAGCAGCGTTCCGAACTTTTGGAGGACTCCGCGTTCGCAATGCGCGGCGAGGGCGGTGGGCGGATGCGAGAGAGAACCGGCGATCGAATGGGCGGAGGAAAGGGTTTCGATGGTGACGATTCCCTGTCCGCATGCGGGCAGCATCTCGTCGGTCGAAAAGTACGACGTGATTTCGCTCGCGCGCCCGAGGCGCGTGAGGCCGGCGGCGGCGAGGATGGCGCCGTCGTAGAGGCCGGCGCGGAGTTTGTTGATGCGCGTGTCGACGTTGCCGCGGATGTCGTCGATGCGCAGGCGCGGAAACATCGCGCGAAGTTGCGCGCGGCGGCGCGGCGCGCTGGTGCCGACGACTGCGCCCGGCGGCAATGACGCGATCGACGTTCCGTTGAGTTGAACCCAAGCGTCGCGCGGATCGGCGCGTTCGAGAAATCCGGACAACACGAACTCGTCGCCGATGATCGACGGCACATCCTTCAGGCTGTGCACGGCCATGTCGATCTCGCCGCGGAGCAACGCTTCTTCCAGCTCCTTCACCCACAGCCCCTTGCCGCCGATCGCTGCCAGCGGTACGTCCTGACGCTTGTCGGCGGTCGTCTTGAACGGAATGATCGCCGCTTGATAGCCGCGTTCCGCGAGCTGTTTCGAAACCTCGTTGGCCTGCCAGAGCGCGAGCTGGCTGCCGCGCGTGCCGATGCGGATGGTTGCGCTCATCGCAGGCCGAAAATCTTTCGAATCGTCTTCCGCAGCGTCTCGCGCTCGGCCGGCTCCTCCGCTTCCTTGAGCTGCAGGATCGGGTAGTGGAGGATCTTGTTCACGAGCTGCGTCGACAGTTGCTCGACCGCGGCGCGCTGATCGGCACTCACCGGCCCCATCCTGCGCAGGCATTTCTCCAGCTCGTGGGTGCGAATGTCCTCGAGACGTCCCTGCAATTCGACGATGGTCGGGACGGCGTCCTGCGCCACAAGGCGGCGGCGGAAGCCGTCCACTTCGCGCTCCACGATCTCCTCGGCCTCATGCGCCTTCTGCATGCGCAGCTCGCGATTGGAGTCAGCGACCTGCTGCAGATCGTCAATGTTGTAGAGATACGCGCCGTCGATGTTCGCGATTTCCGGATCGATGTTGCGCGGCACGGAGAGGTCGATGAGGAACAGGTTGCGGCGCCGGCGCGTGGCCAAGGCGCGATGGACGTGATCGGGCTCGACCACGAAATGCGGCGCGGCGGTGGAGGCGATGACGATGTCGCACGTCGCCAGGTACGGTTCGATGCCTTCGAACTTCACGGCCTGACCGTGAAAGCGTTCGGCGAGCTCGATGGCGCGATCGTGCGAGCGGTTGGCGACGAAGATCTGCTCCAGTCCGAACGCCGAAAGATGCTCGGCGGTCAGCTCGCCCATGTCGCCCGCGCCGAGGAGCAGAACCTGCAGTCCGTGGAGATCGCCGAAGATTTTCTTCGCCAATTCGACGGCCGCGTACGGAACGGAGACGGCGTGCTCGCCGATACCAGTGTCCGTGCGGACGCGTTTCGCGACGCGCATGGTCTGATCGAAAACCTGCGAGAGGAGCGAGTCGAGCGCGCCGAGCTCGCGGCTGGCCAGGAACGCGGCGCGAACCTGTCCCGCGATCTGCGGCTCGCCGACGATCATCGAGTCGAGCCCCGAGGCCACGCGAAAAAGGTGCTTGAGGACGTCGCCGTGGCGGAGGATGTAGACATGTTTTTCGAGCTCGGCGCGATTCGTTCCGGCGCGCTGCGTGAGCCACTCCACGATCGGCTCGATGACATCCTCGGCGGCCGCGGAGACGATCGCTTCAACGCGGTTGCACGTCGAGAGCACGGCCGCGCCGTTGATGCCGTCGAGCGTGCGGAGGTCGTCGAGCGTCTCCACGATCCGCGACGGCGCGACGCTGAGCCGTTCGCGAACGTCGACCGCGGCCGTGCGGTGGTTCACGCCGACGACGATCAGCGGCATATCGTCTCCGCTGTCGTGGGAGTTCGCACTGCGGTAGAGGACGAATGTTGAATGTTGAATGTTGAATGTTGAATGTTGAATGCGAAGGCGGCCAGACCGGAAGCGTCTCCCGTCCATTCAACATTCAACATTGAACATTCAACATTCCACATTTGGCCTCTAAACATGGTGAATCCCCAGGATGGCCACCATGATCGCCACGAACGCGCAGGCACCGATGACGGCCGTCCGCCGCGTGCGGTAGGTGTCGTTGATGTACGCCTGCAGCACGATCGCGAAAAGGATCCAGGCGATGACGGCGCCGACCTGTTTGACGCGCAGGTCCATCAGTTCGGCCGTGGTGCGATATGACCAGAGGATGCCCGCCAGGATGCCGAGGGTGTAGACGCTGAATCCGATGGCCAAGGCGCGATAGCTGACGGTCTTGCAGACGTTGAGGCTGGGGATCCAGTCCCACAACGCGCCGCGGTTTTTTGTTTTCAAGGCGCGGTCCTGCGCCCACGCCAGTGCCCCGAACGCCAGGCCGATTAACAACCCGGCCACACCGATTGTTGTAAGGAATATATGAGTTATAAATAGTCGCGATATTCCTGCAGGCGTCTTGATGAATGGCTCGTGCACGACGGCGGAAAGCGTCAGCAGCATCAGCACGAGCGGGTAGACGAAGAACGACGCGGCGTGAACGCGGTAGCGGATGAAGAGCGCCAGCTCGACCGCGAAAATCGTCCAGGCGATGAACCCGACCGCCTCGGGGAGATTCGTCAGCGGCGGATGACCGGTGCGGACGCAGATCGTTCCGATCCATACCGTGTGCGCGACGAAGCCGGCGATCATCATGCCGAGGGCCACGTGCTGCGGGCGTTTCTCGCGAGTGAAGAGCGTGGCCAGCGCCATCACCGTTCCGGCGGCGTAGAGCGCGAGCGCAGTGTAGAGGGTCAGGTTGGGGCTCATGTCAGCTCGGCGTCAGCTTCTTGCAATAGACGACCTTGTCGTCCTCGATCCGGTAAAAATCCTTAATTCGTGAGATCTCATCGTAACCGCTGCGCTCATAGAACCGCATCGTCGACGCGTAGCTTTCCTTCGACGACGTCTCGATCAGCAGCATGCGGCCGCGCTTGCGGCGCACTTCATTTTCGACGAAACGCAGCAGCAGTTGCCCGATGCCCTGGCCCTGCCGCTTGGGATCGACGGCGATCCAATAGAGATCGAAAACGCCGTCGGTGAGCGGCGTGGGACCGTGGCAGACGTAGCCCTGAACGGGACCATCATCCGGCTCCTGCAGCACGTGAACGAAGTAGTCGCCCTTTTCAGGCTCGTCGTGCGCCTGGTCGACCAGCTCCATCGCGCAGCGGACTTCTTCTTCGGTGAAGTGGGCGGTGGCGACGAGGATCTCGTGAATGCGCTCTCGGTCGCGCGCCTCGGCTGGGCGGATTTTCATGGGCGATGGGTTGCGGCCGCCATGATAAGCGCCTTCAGAAAATCGGCGAACGCGATGCCGGCCGCGTCCAGCGCTTTGCGGAAGCCGCTGCCGCGTCCGATGTCGGGGTTGGGATTGATGTCGACGATCCACAATTTGCCTTCGCGCGACTGCCGCAGATCGAACCGAACGTAGCCGCGAAGTGAGAGTACGGAAGCGGCGCGAAGACAGACGTTTGCGACCTCACGCCGCAATGTGTCGTCGATCACAGCCGGCGTGCGGTTGCGCGTTCCGCGATCCTCGCGCGAGCCGCTGGCCCACTTCGCTTTCCATCCGACGACGCGTTCGTTCGCGGCGAGGTCGTCATCGAACACGATCTCACCCGGCGGCAGAACGACCGGGCCGTTGACATCGAAATACAAGGCCTGATTGAGCTCACGTCCGTCGATGAACTCCTCGACCAGCGTCGGCTGGCGATAGGTTTCTTCGACGTACTTCGCGCGCGCTTCGATTTCGGCGGTCGATGAAACGACGGACG
>Ga0068868_100000325_pt1 | contig 32103 bp, 30 predicted proteins | sample KBSMisM42_FD_64660 | JGI IMG/M metagenome (GOLD analysis project Ga0068868, IMG submission 64660) | Miscanthus rhizosphere microbial communities from Kellogg Biological Station, Michigan, USA - KBS Miscanthus M4-2 | ecosystem: Host-associated > Plants > Roots > Rhizosphere > Soil ...
TCCTGCCCGGTCGAGTAACGCTCGAACAGCTCACGAACCAGCGGCGCCCGCTCGGTGTCGGGGACGGCGAGGCCGGAGTCGGGGTCGCGCACGTAGCCCCAGGGGAGCTGGCCGAGGAGATGGCCCTGGCGGGCCTTCTCGCGCAGCCCGGTGCGGGTCCAGAAGGAGAGCGAGACCGAGTAGTACTCGTCGAACATCTCGTGGATCGACTCGGCGAGGAAGGCCGAGGGGTCGGTCGGGTCCTCGCCCATCGGCTGGGTTACCGAGACGACGCGGATGCCGAGCCGCTCGCGCAACAGCTGCTTGTAGTGGCGGGCCTCGACCTGGTTTCGGGCGAAGCGGGAGGTGTGGTAGACGAGGACGACGTCGAAGCGCTGCTCGGCGGCGTCGGACATCAGCCTCTGGAACTGCGGCCGGGCGTCGGCCTTGCGCCAGCCGGAGTGGAAGTCGGAGTACTCCTCGCCGAGGTCGAGCCCGTTCTCGGCGGCGAAGCGGCGGATCTGCTCGCGCTGGGCATCGGGCGAGAAGCCCTGTCCCTGCTCCTCGGTCGACTCGCGGATGTAGGCGACCGCGCGCGGCTTCGGCGTCTCAGTCTCCGTCGCCGGCACTTTGCCTTCCGCGTCGCAGCCACCAGTCGCAGAACCAGCGCGCGAACGCCTCGATCTCGGGGTGGAGTGGGGGGTTGCTGGCATGGTCGTCTCCTCGCTTCCTGGTCCGCTCGGGGTGCCGGCCAATATTGGCTGGCGAGCCCGGCTCGGTGGTCCGGACACGTTTAGCTCCGCGCGGCCGAGATCTCAACAGGGTTGACCGATCAGCCTTCGGGGACGGTCGCGAAGCACCGGTCATCGCTTCGTCCTCTCAGTTGCCTGGCCGCTGCCGAGCCAATCGACTGCGCGCTCGGGGTCGCGGGCATCGCGGAAGATCGGCGCGAAGGGACCGTCGCTCTTCAGGTCGTCGAGCAGGCAGATCGAGATCCCGATCTCGGGGGTTCTGGAGAGCCGCGGGTCGCTGCGCAGCAGCGCCAGCACGGTGGCGCGACGACGCTCGAGCGCCGGTCTTCGCCCGCCCGTCAGCACGCAGTGCACGGGCGGGAAGAACGGGTAGCGCGAGCGCCAAAGCGACTCTCCATCTGACCCGGTGAGTCCGTGCAGCTCCGCGTAGCGCGACAGCTCGGCGGCGAGCCGGTCGACGGTGAGCGTGGCGCGGTCGATCTCCAAGAAGCGCTGCTCGACCGCGACCCCATCCTCCTCGATCCGAAGGTAGGTGAGGACCGCGTCGGAGATCAGCCGGCGACGGCGCCGACCGCGGCCACGCGAGAGCGGGTGGGCGACCTCGTGATGCCAGGCGAAGGGGCCGAAGTCATCGCCGCGCTTGCGCGCTGCCTCCACGAAGCAGATCGCGGAGTCGTTGACCGCGAGCGTGTGCGCCTGGAGCGGCCCGGCCGCCTGCTCAGCGCCGATCAGCCGCGGCTCGCCGTCGAGCAGTCCCGCCTCTTGCGCCAGTCTCGCGCCTATTTCGGTTGCGTGCCAAAGGCGACCGTGGGAGCGCGGCGCCTGCACGAAGCCGGCGAGGCCAGCCTGCTCCAGCCGAACCAAGAGCCGCTGCGTCCAGCGCTCGCCACGGCCGGGCAGGTGGATGGCGCGGACCTGGGCCGTGGAGAGCACTCGGTGCTGGGCAAGTGAGGCGGTCACCTCGGTACCCGTCTCGGTGAGCGCGGTCTGGACGGTGAACCGCTTGCTCACTGTTTCGGTCTCTCTCCGCCCGGCACCCAGAGCGTCGTTTGCTCGGTCGACTTGCCCTGCCGGCCTGGCTCGGCGAGCGTCTCGGCCTCGGACGCCGAACCTCCGGGCTCCGCCGATTTTCGGCGCCGCTTCGTCAGCTCGGCCAGGATGCGGTCATCGAGCGTCTCCAGATGCTGGATGACCTTGTCCGCCTCGGTTCTGCCGACCGCATCGCCAACTGGCTTCTCGTTTCCGCCTGTCGGAAGCTCGGCCACGTCCTCGACCCTGATTCCCTCCAGCGCGAAGGGCTCGCTCAGCTCACCGCGGTCGGTGACCTGGGCGATGAAGCGATACCGGCCGAGGCGGGTCAGCGCGGCGGGGTTGGGCTTCCCTGCCCACTCCTTGGTCACCAGTGCCGCCGCATGGGAGTTCATCGTCGTCGCGAGCAGGTGCGAGCGGTTGGTGGCGAGCGCGGTCAGCGTCTGCGGGTTGAGCCGCTCGGGGTTCTGGTTCAGCACGACCGCCCGCAGGCCGAACTTGGCGCTCTGCTCCAGAAGCGCCGCGAGGTTGCCGGAGGCGACGCTGTCGTAGGTCTGCACCTCGTCGAGGAAGACCCAGAAGGGCTTGCGCACGCCGCCAGTGATCTCCGAGCGCCCCTTTCCCGCGTGCAGCAGGTCGAAGAGCAGCAGGTTGGCGACCAGCCGCTCGTGGACGTCGCTCGATCCGGGGTGGGCGAGGACGATCAGCCCCTCGTCCATCGCCTCGCGCGCCCGGTAGGTGCTTTGACTCTGGCCGAGCAGGGCGGTGATCGGGGTCGAGCTACGCAAGCGGTCGACGAGGTTGGTGATCGGCGTGATCGCCTCATCGGAGAGTCGCGGGAAGCGCTCGGTCCAAAACGCCTGGGCCGAGGTGGGCAGGAACGGGAGGACTGCCTTGCGCCAGCGCTCGCTGGAGAGCAGCGGCAGCAGCTGGAAGATCGTTGGGCACAGCTCTGGTGGCAGCACGCGGGCCATGTAGGCGAGCGCCCGCGTCGCCTGCGTGGTCAGGTTGATCGCCCGCGTCGATTGGTCGCCCCACTGCAGGGTCGAGGCGAAGGCGCCGACGATCGCTGCCACCCGCGACTCGACTTCTGCGGCGCTTCCACCACCCAGCTCGAAGAGGTTCCAGCCCGGCAGCTCCCAGGCGCCCCTTTCGCTGACGTCGATCTCGACCACCCGCTGGGCGACCTCGGGTTCGGTGAGGTACGGCTTGATCCGCTGAAGCGCGTCGCCGTGTGGGTCGAGGAAGAGCCCGCCATGCCCTGAGCGGACCAGGTGGACGAACTGGGCGATCGCCGTCTCGGTCTTGCCGTAGCGGCTGCGGCCGGCGATGTAGGTGAAGAAGGTGTCGGCGGTGCGGGCGCCGACGATGCGCTTGCCCCGCTCGCCACTCACCTTTCCGAGCGGGATCAGGTCGGCCCGTCCTTCCTGGAAGATGGGGAGCGCGGGCGGTGGCGAGACGAGCGTCCCCGAGCGCACGACGTTGGTGGAGACACAGTGGGCGGTTGGTGGCTTCATGAACCCGGCCACCTCCCGCGCGGTGAGGATCGAGCATTTCGCGGGGCGGTGAAGCCCGGTGACGAGCCGGCGGTCAAAGCTGCGCCGCCGAGTCGGGAAGTCCGAGCCGAGGAAGACGAGATCGCCGATCGGGAGACCCGTGGGTCGCAGCCGGTTCTGCGAGGCAAGCGGCGCGAAGGCGGCGAGCAGGAGCTGCATCGCCAGCTTGGCGCGCGGCTTCTCCGCCGCTTCGGCGCAGAGCAGGATCTGCACCTCATACAGCGGCTCGGCGCCGCGCAGCTTTGCCTCCAGCGCCTGGCCGACCATGCGGCGTTCGAGCAGCTCGGTCGGATCGTTCGGTCCCCGGCGGCGCCGTTCGTTGTTGAGCACCTCGACCAGGCTGCGCCGTTCGCCGTGCAGACGGCGGGCCTGGCGCTTCAGTCGCCGCTGCTGCCGAGCGCGGCGCAGGCCGGCGCTCGGCAGCAGGTCGATGCATACGCTCACCCGCTCGCCGTGCTCGGCTCGCAGCGAGGCCATCGCGGCGGCGAAGGGCTGCAGCGGATCGGGATCGAGCGCGAGCTGGGCCAGCGGTTCGACGCTCGGACGGGAGAGCACCAGCTCGGTGCGAAGCTTGACGGCCTGCTCCTCTTGCCCAGGCAGCACCTCGGAGACCTCGCGCAGCTCGACACCTTCGTAGTCGCGCAGCGCCGCCCTCAGCGGCTCGCGCGAGCGGGCCGGGACTTCGAGGAGGTAGACCAGGCGTCCCTTGGGGTCGTTGGTGAGCCGCACCCGCAGCGCCTGGGCGCGACGGTCGAAGAAGCCGTGCAGGCTGCGGTCGCTGCGCGCCAGCTCGGCGGCGAAGCGCTGCACCGCCTCGGGCTTCGGGTCGAACTCGTTGGCAGGCACCACCGCCACGGCGGTTCGCGTCGCCAGCGAGCGACGCGCGAGGCGGAAGCGCTGTGGAGCCAGCGCGGAGGCGATAGCGATGGCGCCGAGAGCGAAGGGCGCGAGCGAGGCCGCGGAGGCCAGCAGCCGAGCGGGGTGGATGCTCGATACGGCATGCACGATGGCGGCGATCACGAGCAGGGCGAAGATCGCGAGCATCGGCCTCGGATCGGAGCGATCGCCGCCCATCATGCACCGACCCTTGGGTGACGTAGATATGTCGGCAAAACGCCGGGGCGGCGATCGCCGTCGCCATGCGGAAAGGCGCGCATCTTGACGCTTGGCGCCCCGACCCGAGGACCGACCGCAGGGTCGACCCCACGCCCGACCTTTCGCTCGACCCCTGGCCGGTTGCCGCTTCTCGCTCTGTTCGCTGCGTTCTCCACCACTACTACAGAGGAGGCAGCAGCGAAAGTGGACAGTGATTCGCGGCGATTTTTAGATTCCGCCCTCATGTACCTACAGAGGGACGAAGGGCGAAAGTGGACCCCCTTACGTGACGAATCCGACGTTTTGGGCAGCCCTCCCGGGCTGGATTTCATGGCGCTCATATCTCTCTGTCGGACGAAGAGAGGTTTTGCGCCGCGGATTTCGAGCCGCCGCGGATCTCCCAGGCAGCACTAACGGGAATCGCTCGGCGCGTCCTCGGACACGAGGTACTCCGCAGGCCCGGAATGCTCCATCCAGCCGGGCCGCCAGGTGACGCCGTTGACGAGGTCGCCGACCGAGGTTGAGTAGGCGCCGGCGAGGCGAATCAGGACATCGAGGGTCGGGATGTACTCGCCGTTCTCGATCTTGTCGAGTCGCGAGCGGGGGAGCGCGGCGCGCTTGGCAGCCTCCTTCTGGTCGAGGCCTGCCAGCTCGCGGCCGCGGTAGACGTTGTCCGCGAACCGGGCCAGTGCCTTGAACGGGAAGGGCGTCTTCGATCGCGAGCCCGCCGTCATCGCGAGCCGTTCGGAGTCTCGACGGCGGCCGGGTTGATCCGAGCCTTGTCAGGTCTCTCGGGCGGTTGGCCCTCCCGCTCAACCACCTCCCACGATCCCGGCACGACGATCTCGTAGCCCGGCCGCCACTCCAAGCCAGCGACGAGATCGTTCAGCGGCACGCCGAGGCTGCCGGCGATCCGCAGCGCCGTGTCGACCCGCGGCATCCGCTCGCCGCGCTCCAACAGGCTGACCTCGGTGCGGTGAATTGAGGCGCGGAAGCTCAGCTCTTCCTGGGAGACATCGGCTCCCTCGCGGCAGCGGGCGAGGTTCTGACCGAAGCGGGCTTTCATCTCTTCGGTGGGAGGAGCGGAGGTCGGTGCGCGCCGTCTCATCGCTGACACCTCCAATACGCACCTGCGGTTTCTCGGGGGCCGAGGCAGGTGTCAAGGCGCCCGACCAATGGGCGCCCCGTACCTCCCTGTGGCCTGCGCCTCGGCCCCCGAGAAACCGCAGGTGCGGCTCGGGTGGTCATTTCGATTTCGTCTCTTTGAGGACGTAGCTGCGCGGGCGCTTCTTGACTTGGCGCACCCCGCCGTCTTTCGCCAGTCGGGCGAGGCAGTTGGCGACCGCGCCGGCCGAGCGCTCGATGCCCTTGCCGACCGCCGTGGCGGTCAGCGGCCCATCCTCCTTGCGCTCGGCCAGGTAGGAGAGGACCAGGCCGTCCAGCTCGCCGGGCCGCAGGCGCTTCGCCTTTGCAGCGCTCACGCTCGCTCACCCTCTCGCTGGTCGAGATCGACGAGGACTTCCTCGCAGGCGTCGAGGCCGAGCTGGAAGCGGGCGTCGGTCTCGGCGTCGGCTTCCTTGGACTCGCGCTCGGTCCCCGACTCGACCAGGACCCTCTCGGCTTCCCCGCGAAGGCGCCGGAGCACTTCGACCAGGTCGTGGGGCGGCATCGTCAGCTCGAAGCTCTCGCGATCGTCGTCAGTGGCCCAGCCGATGTCGGCCAGCAGGCGGAAGTCTTCGCCGTACTCAATGCCGAGGCGCTCGGCCGTTGCGAAGTCTCTGCTCCGCCCGAACGCGATCCAGAGATCCTCAATGCTGTAGAGGTGATGGCGGACCAGTTCGTAGAGGCCGTCGCGCTGGTCGCGGTCGATCGTGGCGGTGACGTTGGGCATGGCGCCCCCTTTCGGTAGGGCACCGAAGAGCCGCCTCAGATCAGGGCCGTCGATCTACCCGGGCACCCGAAGTGCTCTGGGAGAATCAGTCGCGCATCGAAGGACGGTTCTTCGGTGCCGGGCCCCGGGGCGTTAGCGCGCCGCCGGGGCCGCTATGTCTTGGTCGTCGGCGACGTTAGCTCTGCTGCGCGGGGAAAGCGAGCCGGTTAGCGAGGATGCGCGGGGATTCCGCTATCAAGCAACGGCCGGTCTGGCATCCTTGGGTAGTGACGAAGGCAATCGAAGGACCGCTCGCTAAGCATCTTCGGGAAATCGCCGAAGAAAGACGACCCGTGCCGAGCACTGCGGCACGGCGGCACCACTTCGTGCCCTCATTTGCCCTCTCTCAATTTGCGACGCCGCGCAAGCGCGACGGCGTGCTCTTCAAGCTCGACACGCAAAGCGGAAGGCCGAAGAAGACGACGCCCGATGCGTCTTGCTTTGTTGAGGAGCTCTACTCACAGGACAACGAAGGTGCGCTCGACCGGACTTTGGAGGCGTTCTTTTCGATCGTCGAGAACTATGCGGCCAAGGCGCTTAGCCGTCTCCTTGCTGATCCGCTTGGCCTTCGCGACGAGGACCGGCAAACGCTCGCCTACTATTTTGCCTTCCAGTACCAGCGCACCCCAGTCGCACTGGAGCATTCGGCGGCAAGCCAGCAGGCGACGATGGCCGTGATGCTGGGCCTGCGCTTCGCCGACCCAGATTCGTTTCGAGTCAGCTACCGCGAGCAGTTCGGTGACGACGCCAGCCAGGAGGAGATCGAGGCCTTCCGTCACAAGACGCTGACGATGTTGAAGGGAGGTGAGATTGCCTTCGACAAGCCCAAGCTCGGAGCTTTCCAGATGATGCTGCAGACGGCCGATGCGCTCGCCTCGACGATCGCTTCGCTGAGTTGGGTCCTAATCGAGGCTCAAGAGGATGAGTTCATCATCTCGGACCGAAGCCTGGCAATGCATGACCCAACCCCAAAATTTCCCTGGTCGGGCCATGCACTGCGCAGTTCTCTCAGGGCGCAAACGACCTTTCCGCTCTCACCCCACCGATGCCTGGCCCTCGTGCAGGCTGAGCCCCCGACGATTGTTGCCGCGGCGGACGCAGAGGATGTTCGTGAACTCAACCTGCGCATATATGGCTGGGCCTCGGAATTCATCTACGGCAGGACGCAGGAGCTTCTGCAGCGGGTCCGTGCCGAGGCCAAGCGCAGACCTGAGCAGGTGATCCGCCCGCGGACCCCCAAGCCGGTGATTCTCGAAGAGGCAGACTCCGATGACCCGACAGTCGGCATCGAGCATGTCAAGAAGGGTTGGCCGCGCGGTGTGATGGTTGCCGACGAGGATGGGGGAGAGCGCTTCTGCTCGTACCAGCTTGTTGACCCAGACGATCAGGGTTCGGTGGAGGACGTGATCTCCGCCGAGGAGGCAATCCAGCGGGCCTTCGCCGCCGAGCGGGCCACGGCGGCAGGACGTGATGAGGAGCGTGGCGATGACGGGTGGCCAGATCTCTGACTTGGCACGCGAGGCGAGACAGCGGTTGCTCTGATGCGCGAGGTCGCCTTCGACGAGAGCGGAAACACGGGCCAGTACCTGCTCGACCGAGCCCAGCCCGTCTACGCTCTCGCCTCGGTCGCGAAGCCGGCGCCCGAGGCCGCCGCGGGCATGTCTCCTCTGCTTGAGAACAGCCCCTTCTCGGAGTTCAAGTTCTCGACGCTTCGGGGGTCCGCGAGGGGAAGAGAAATCCTCTCTTCGGTGTTTGAGTCGGACCTCCTCGAGCCGGAAAGCGCGCGGGTCGTCCCGGTCGACAAGGACTGGATGGTGGCGGGAAAGATGGTCGATCTGCTCTGGGAGCCGGCGGCGATGGATAGCAATGCCTTCTACGGATCGGGGATGCACCGCCAGATCGCCACGATGCTGCAGAAACAGGGGCCACGGGAAGCGGGTCAGGAAAACTGGGAGCGGTGGCAGAGGGCGTTTGTGGCGGTCGTGCGAAACCCGGAAGAGAGTGAGCCGATGGCGGAGTTCGCGGCTGCGCTGACAGCGCTCAAGGAGGCAAGCCAAGAAACGGCGATCGGGCACATGCTGGACGTGGTGCCCGACGACGCCGATCTACTGGCCGCGCTGATCCCGCACGGACGAGACGAGCTCGATCCTGCCCTCGGCGGATTGGTCGAGCAACTGCATCACTGGTCAGAGCGGCTCTGTGAGCCTTTCAGGGTTGTACATGACGATTCTGCCGTCGTGCGGCGTTGGCGCGATCTATTGGAGCGGATGTCCGACCAGGAGGTTCCCCGTAGCAGCTTCGAAGTCGGCGACATCCGCTTCGTATTCCCACTGATGGCACCAGAGATAATCACGGCCGACTCCAGGCATTCCTCCGCGGTGCAGTTGGCAGACATCCTCTCCGGGGCGGTCATGTGGTGCGTGCGGGAAAGAGTGCGGGGGGAGAAGGTGCCAGAGGAGTGGTGGCGCTGGGGCCTCTCACGCTTTATCGACTTCGCGCAAGGAGCACCGGACTTCTTGCTGGGGTTGGTAGAGCCCGGAGAAATAGACGAACCCGCCGTAGACCCATGTCAGTCGCAGCAGTAAGCGCCATCTGCTCGATTCACTTCGGTGCTGGACAACTGCACATTCGCACCTACAAGAGCAATCGGGCGCAAGCCAGGGATGCTGCACCAACTGCCAAACTCAGCAGACTCAACCGCAGGCGCTGGTGCTTGTTCCAAGCGATGCGCGAGGTGATTTGCAGTTGAGTGGCAAGTTGAACGAGGGCTCCTGAGTCTGACAACTGCTCAAGGTCGGCGGCGATCTCCTTGCTGTTGCGAAGCCGCAGGTCACCGAAATAAATCAAGCCGACTGCCGGCCTGCCCTTAGAACGACGCCAACCAAGACTGGGCACGACGACTGACATCGCCAAGATCACGGAGGCCGTGAAGGCGGCACCCATCATCCGAACGACCCAGAGCTTGGTGCCTGCCGTGTCGTAAAGCCCGCCATCTGGTCCCAAGACTTCGTGAGCCGCCAAGGTGGCCAGCACGATTGCCAGCGTCAGAGTGATTGACGCCTTCTGATCGACCGCGCGGGTCCAGTCCTGGATCGCCTGGTGGACCCGCCAGCCGAAGTCGATCCTCGTCGAATGATCGCTGTGGTTGGTTTCGTCAGACTCCGACACCCGCTAGTTCCTTCAAGTCTGGATAGCTGAGGTTCTTCAGGCTGTGCGACCGTGCAATTCCATCGAGTCCATGGACGAGGTCGAGATGGCAGCGCTTGTACTTTGTCCCGCTCCCACATGGGCACGGATCGTTTCGCTCCGGCTCATCTGAGCTGATCGCGGCCCACAGCTCGGCGGGTTGGGACTCGGAGATCAGCTGCTCCACAATGTGGAGAGCGTATGCGTCCCGGTGGTGTGGCCATTGCGGGCCGGGGAACCTCCCGATCCTGTCAAAGATCAGTTGCTGCTCAAGGAAGCAAATGACGTCGAGCATGAAGATCTTCAGGGCCGACGGCAGCGCGAGGTCGGGCTCGTCTACGCCCCTCAGGTACAGACAGAAGCTGCGGTCAGCGGGGATGTGGCGATCATCGTCTGGGAGCCAGCGCTTGGCGACATCGAAGACGACCGGCGGTTTTCTCGGATAGTCGAGTCCGAACTCAATCCGGATCTCGATTGGATCGATTCGACCGTCGGGAAGGGCCAAGGGCACCGTTCCTTGGGCGACCGCCGTCAGGCGGCGCTCGTCGAGGTCATAGCTCAGGTAGGGATGCTCAACGGCGAGGAGCTCGCGGTCCGCCTTCAGTCGCAGGCTTCGCCTGCTGCGGTCAAGGCGCCCACCGTCGGCCTGGGACAACGCCGCCACCCCCTCCCCCACCTGGATGACCACCCCCGCCATGGCCGGGACCGCCCCCGTTTCCATGGCCGTTGCCGCCTCCATGGTCGTGTCCTCCACCGTTTCCACCGTGACCGGCATTCCCTTTATTCGGACGCCCCATCGCTTTCTTGGCTCCATATCCCAGGAGTGCGGCCGCGCCGGCTCCGACGAGCACCTTGGTAGCCGTGCTTGCAACTTGCTGCTCTTCCTCGCTTTCGTAGCTCTCGGCCCGCATTGCTAGCTCGAGGTCGGCGATGTCGCGATCGACGCAGACATGCGCTTGTGGGCCAGAGCGCCACTCGAACAGATCCTGGACGCTCTCCGGAAGGCGATCGAGAGTCGACGTGTCGATGCCGATCTCGCCCCCATCCAGGTTGCGCTGGATGCGCTCGGCTCGGCGCACCCCGCCGCCGACCGCGAGGACATCGCGGTTGCCTCGCGTCCCGAGCTTCGAGATCAGCGTCGGGCCGTCGGCTATTCCGGTCGCCACGGCCAGTCCCTCGATGTCGATGACGTCGGGAAGCGTGAGGGTCAGCGAGGAGTTCCACGCGGCGGCGGTCCGCAGCGCTTGTTCGGCACGCTTGACGCCGCCGTCGTGGGGGAGGTGGCGCAGAAGCTGAATGCGGTCACCCTGGTACTGAACGCGAAGGTTCGGCCCGTAGTCGCCGATCGCGACGTGGCGCAACTCGGCGCGAACGATGTGGAAAGCACGAACCAGGGAGGTCAGGCGGTCGTCGTCGCCCATGGCTTCCTCGACGATCGCGGTGAAGCCGTCGAGGTCGCCGAAGGTCGTCAACGCCTCGTTGAACTTGCCGTTGGCGAGGGAGAGACGGTCCTTGTCGATCTCAGCCGTGGCCTTGCTGATTCCGACCGAATCGAGCGTGATGTCTTCGGCATCTTTCTCGGCTTTCTTCGCAGCCTTGTCCAGGCTCCAGTCGACCCCGTAGCGCTCGACCAGTGAGGTCAACGCCTCCTCGGTCATCGACAGGCTGTGAAAGCCGTCGGCCTGCTCGTTGACTGAGATGCCCAGGTCTTCGACGTCAAGCAGATCAAGGAGCTCGCTGTTGACACGCAGCGTGGCCGCGGGGGAGATCGCCTTGGCCCCTTGGTTTGCGGCTTCGCCGATGAACAGCAGCTCTGCATCGCCGCGCGAGCCGCTCATCGTCGCGAGGGACTCGCCAAAGGCCGCGCCTGCAGCGGTTGAAAGATCAGGGTCGTCTTTCAGGGCTGGGTTCAGCGCCCGGCGCACCACCAAGCCGGCGGCCAGGGACATGCCGATGGCACGCGCCCCGATCTCCCTGTGGTCGGCGAAGGGGCGATAGATCAGCGAATGCAGTCGTGCGCCTTGGAAGTGGATCCGCGCGGCTCCGAACGCGTCGGCCGTTCGACCTACGGCCCGCTGGTAGAGGTGCAGCTGACGGGCGACTCGCTTGGCGGCGTCGCGGTCGTCCACATCGCCAAGTGCATCGGTCAACGGCTTCTCGCTTGCCAGGCCGATGTAGCAATGAGCGCCGGTTACCCGCTTCGGGTTTGCCAGCTTGACGTTCTCCAGCGTCATCTCCCGCTTCAGGTTGCTGATCTCGATTTTCGGGATCGAGGCGGCGATCTGGGCTACTCGTTTACGCGAGTTGTCGATGTTCCAGGGCATTTAATGCCTCCTGGTGGCGCCGAGCGCGGATCGCCCGACTGGGACTCGGGATGATTCCGAGTCAGTCGGACGGCAATTCTGAATGCTGTTTCAGAATTCAGAAACAGCATCCTTTGCTATGTCATCCCGAGAACCTCTCGTCGAACTGCGCAGCGGCCAGACCAACGTCATAAACAAACGCAGGGCTCATCTGTCGGACCAGGCTTTGCAGGTTCGCGTAGCTCGCGCCTTTGACGACCCCGTTGATCAACAGGACGTCGACCAAGCCCTCCTTCTGCCTCCGAAGTTCCGCAGCGACTTCTTCGAGCTTCCTCAGCTCGACACCAGAGCGACGAAGATCAGCGAAGACGTAAGCGGTCAGGGCGTCATCGCGGGTAAAGATCTTCTGGGTGCCGGACCCGCGAGCCTGTTCTTGCGAAGCGGTGATGAGCCCACGGTTAACCCAGTTGTGCAGCGTGCGATATTCCACGCCGGTAAGCGAAGCTAGCTGCGGCAAGGTCAAGGTAGGGAAGGACATGGCGCTCCTCGGAGGTGGGGGAACCGTCCCGCCTCTTAGTATCAGGTGGGCACGATGGCACGGTCGCCAGAGCGCTGAAAACGCTGCTTTCTGCGCCGAATCGTTTCTCCCGCCCGGCGCGCCGCCCTTCGGCCTCTCCTTGACCCACCCGCTCTGGTTCGATCTATCGCGGGTCGGCCGGGAGCGACTCCCAGGGCCGCTCTTTGATGAGCGCCATCTGATCCTCTTCATCAAGCCGATCCTCGAAGACCGCCAGGGTCTCGCCGAGGCCACCGGCTGCCGGAGCGATGATGCCGTGTAGCCCGAGCGAGTACGCGGCTTGGCCGACGCGATGGCACGTTTCGTAGTTGCCCACCTCACTGCGCAGATCAGCGGTCGTCAAGCTGACCACCTCGAGGGTTGCGCTCTCGCGTAGGTCGAGCACGCTGGTGATCTCGACCTCGCAGGTCACCAGGCGGCGAGGTCCGACCATGTGCGGCTGCATGCCCTCCACGGTCTCCACGAGGTGGCGGTGGGCCTCGACGATCACCGAGTCGGTGGGCCGGCCCAGATAGAGAACGGGGTAGTCGCCCTCGGGACCCCAGCGACCTCCGGCGCGGCTGCCGCGAAGCGGTTCCTGCCGCGGCGAGACGTGGCGCTGAAAGCGGCCCGCCACCGTGGCCGTGCCTGCGCGCGACACCGCGGCGGCGATGTCGCGCGCCACCCCTACATCGCCCCTGCGCTGAGCCGTTCGACGGCGGCGAGCACTCGCTCGAACTGGCCCGCGGCGAGCAGGTCGATCGGCTTCTCGCCGCCCAGGTCGCGGTTGCGCCCGTGAATCCAAATGTCGGCGCCCTCGGCGGTGTAGACGTCTCGCAGCCGTTCCAGGATGTAGTGCAGCTCCAGCAGCCGGTCCTTCGCCTGCCCCTGGGGTCGGTGAGTGCCGGCGGCCCAGTGCTGGACCTGCCGGGCCTTGACGCCGGTGATCGTCGCCAGCTCGGCGTTGTTCAAGACGCCGCCTCGCAGATCGTCGACGAGGTGGGCGTAGAGGCCGGCGGCAGGGGGTGCTTGGGTTGCGTGCATGACACCTGCATCATAGCGGGCGACAGCAGGCTAAACAACGTTCTAAACGACATGCCTTTCAAGGTAGGCACCCATTCGTCCTGGTCCGCGTACGATCATTGGCTCGTGAAACCGCTTCAGCATCAGAAATCTCAGCGGGCCGAAGGCCGGCACGGGGATCACGAGCGCCAGCAGGCGCTCGTCGGTCTGCCCACGATTGCGCTTGACGAGAAAGAGGCCAGCCGATTCCTCAAGGCGCTTGACCGTCCCGATGACCGCACGGTCGCCAAGCTCGCGGACCTGCGTCGTCGGGCGTAGTCAGAAGTCCCGGATCAGCCCCGAATCTCAATCCGGTGTCCTTTGAGGACTCCTGCCCCGTCGCTCCCGTCTTGGGTGTCGTACCTCAGCCAACCCGGTACTTCAAGTGCGTGACGCCGGGCGCCTCGACGGCGCGGACCTGCTCGAGATTCGGCGTGCCGACGTCTTCGAACAGCCGCTCGCCGTCACCGAGGAGCAGGGGGACCACGTCGAGGCCGATCTCGTCTAGGAGGCCGGCGGCTAGGTACTGGCGGGCGACTTCGGCGCCGCCGGCGAGGGCGACGTCTTGACCGGCGGCGGCCTCGCTCGCCTGCTCCAGCGCGGACTCGATTCCGTCGGTGACGAAGTGGAAGGTGGTGCCGCCTTGCATCTCCAGTGGCTCGCGGGCGTGGTGGGTGAGGACGAAGACCGGGACGTGGAAGGGCGGTTCCTCGCCCCACCAGCCTTGCCAGGGGTCCTCGCCCCACGGCCCTCCCTCGGGGGGGCCGAACATGTTGCGGCCCATGATCGTCGCGCCGACGTTCTCGAACCACTCTTCGACCACCGGCGTGCTCGCGGTGACCTCGCCCTCTTCCGCGCGGCCGTGGCTGCGCTTGAAGACCTCGAGGGGAATCAGCCACTCGTGCAGCTGCTCGCCGCCGACCCCGAGCGGTTCCTCCTCGGTCTGGTTCGGGCCGGCCACGTAGCCGTCGAGCGAGATCGACAGGTGCAGGCGCAGCTTGGACATCGGCCCCCAGCTTACGCCGAGGGCACGGCGTCCGCCGCGGTGAGCGCGCCGAACAGGGTGCCGAGCAGGAGGCCGCTCAGCTCGTCGCGAGAGAGGTCGCGGTGCTCGATCCAGTCGAGACAGGCGCCGTCCATGAACCAGAGCCAGCCGTGCACGGCGGCGCGGGCCTTGGGCGGGACGCCGTCGGGATACAGGCCCTCGAGGATGCGGGCCGCGGTTTTCGTGCGCACGTCTTCGACGAGCTCGCGCACCTCGAGGACGCTGCTGACGCTCTGCATCAGCTTGCGGTAGGCGAGCTCGTTCTCGTCGATCAACTCGAGGAAGCCATCGAGGCTTCCCCGCAGCTGCTCGAGCGGCGGCAGGCTCGGGTCCGGTTCGGTCCGCGCCCGCAGCACCTCCGCCCCTTGGGCCAAGGTCGCCTGGAAGAACTCGCGCTTGCTCGGGAAGTAGTGGTAGAGCAGCGGCTTGGAGATCCCCACCTCGCGGGCGATCTCGCCCATCGAGATCTCGTCGTAGGAGTAGCGAGCGAACAGCTCGGCGCCGCGCTCCAGCAGCTGGCGGCGGCGGTCCTCGGCCTGAAGTCGCTGGTAGGCGGGGGTCATTCGCGCCTGCATTGTAACGCCTTGTTGACCGAAGGTTGACAAGAGTGGTACGTTGCTGACCCATGGTCAACAAGGCGATGAAATGGAGACAGTCATGAACGAAAACGGAGTCGAAATGAAGACGCGACCGGCCGAGCGCCCGCTGGCGGACCGCTTCGAGGAGTTCCTCGGCGGGCGCTTGCTGGCCTGGATCGGGGGAGTGGCGACGATGCTCGGCATCGTCTTCCTGGTCGGGATCGCGCTCGAGCGCGGCTGGATCGACGAGCCGCTGCGCATCCTCCTCGGCTTTCTCGGCTCGACCGCGCTCCTGCTCGTCGGCGCCTGGCTCTACGAACGCAGGGGGCAGACCGAGGCGGCGCTGGCGGTGGTCGGCAGCGCGCTCGCCGGCCTCTATACGACGCTGCTCGTCGGAACGCAGGTATACGACCTGATCCCCGCCGCCGCCGGCCTTGCCGCCGCCGGCCTGGTCGGGGTCGTGGGCGTCGCGATCGCGATCCGCTGGGAGTCGAGGATCGTCGCCGCCGTCGGGATCCTCGGCGGGCTCTTGGCGCCGGCCCTCGTCGGCACCGGAGCCACCTGGCTCTCGGTCGCCTTCATTGCGATCGCCCTGACGACTGCGGTCGGCGTTCTGCTCTGGCGAAAGTGGGACTGGCTCTCACTGGGCGCCTTCGCGGTCTCGGCCCCGCAGCTTCTCTCGTGGGTCGAGGCAAACCAGGACCAGCACCTGGCCGCGACGCTGGGCGTCCTGGCCGGCTTCTGGGCCCTCTATCTGGTCGCCTCGATCGGCTACGAGCTGCGCGCCCGAACGCCGGATCGACTCCCACTCGCCTCCCTCTTCCTCCTGCTCGTCAACGTCGTCGTGATCGGCGGCGCCGGCTACCTCACGCTCCAGCACGCCGGGCATCCGAGCGTTGCCGTCGCCTGGCTCCTCGGTCTGGCCGCCGGTCACATCCTGCTCGGGGCGCTCGCCTTCCGCGAGGCGATCAACGCCGAGGTCGGCTCGTTGCTCGTCGCGGTCGGCCTCGGGCTCTCGGCCCTCGGCCTCGCCGACGCCCTCGACGGCCCCGTCCTCGCGGTCAGCTGGGCAGCGGCCGCCGCGGCGCTCGCCTACATGGCGTCGCGGGCGAGCAGGGAGCCCGGCCTCTTCGGCTCGAGCGCCCAGCGCCTCATGGCCGGAGCCGGCGCCTGCCTCGGCCTCGGCCTCGGGCACGTGCTCCTCTTCGAGGCTCCGCCGGAGGCGATCTTCTCCGGGGTGGAGAACCTCGACGAAGCGTTGATCGGCCTCGGTGCTTGCGCCGCCGCGGCGTTCTACGCGCGCTTCGTGCTGCGCGACGTCGAGCCCTATTTCTCCCGGGTCTGCGAAGCGACCGGCGCCGCGGCACTCCTCTACCTCGGGTCGGTGGCGATCGTCGACACGCTCGGCGTCACGGCATCGGGCGAGACGAGGCAGATCGGACAGGCCCTGCTCTCGGCCTTCTGGGCTCTGACCGGCCTCGGCGCGGTCGTCTACGGCCTGTTGCGGGACATCCAGCGCTTGCGCATCGGCGGCCTGGCGCTGCTCACGCTGGCCATCGCCAAGGTCTACACCTACGACCTCGCCGCCCTCGAACAGCTGCCGCGGGTGATCTCGTTCATCGCGCTCGGGCTGCTGCTGTTGGTCGGCGCCTTCGCCTACCAGCGGCTCCAGGTCGGCGCGCGGGAGGAAGGCGGGGAGGTGGCTGCTCGATGAGGCGCCTTCTCGTCTCCCTCACGGTCCTCGTGCCGCTCGCGGCCGGCGTCCAGCCGGCCGCGGCCGCCAGCCTCGACACCGCGCACTTCCGCTATCGGCGCCCGCTCGTCGCGAGTCCCGCCGGCGGCCCGATCCTCGTCGAGCCCGACGGGTCGCTCTTCGAACACGCGCGGCCGGGGTTCGCCGACCTGCGGATACTCGACGGACGGGGCCGCGAGGTGCCGTGGCGGCGGACGCGGGCCGAGCGAGGCGCGATACCGCAAGCGGTCGCGGTCCTAGACAGCGGCCGCCAAGGGCGCTTCGCCGTCGCCCTCCTCGACCTTGGAGCGCGGCGCGAGGTCAGGGACCGCCTGGTGCTCGCGATCCCGGACCGGGAATTCGTCGGCCGCGCGGTGGTCCTCGGGGCAGACGACAGGGCCGGGCCGTTCACGCGGCTCTCGGCGACCGGGATCTACGACGTGGGCGGGGCGCGACGGTCGCGGAGCACGGTCGCCGTCTTCCCGCCGAGTGATTTCCGCTACCTGCTCGTCAGGGTCGTCGGCGTAACCCGCATCGCGGGTGCGACAGTCTCCGCCTCGCGGGAACGTCCGCGGCTCCTGCGCCGCCCGATCGAGTCTGCGTCCCGGCACGAGACCGGCACGCGCACGATCGTCACCGTCGATCTCGGTCATCGCGACGTCCCGGTGGACGAGCTTCGAATCGCCGCCACGACGGCGCGCTACGAGCGCCCGGTGGCGATCTTCGGCTCGAACGACGGGCGCCGCTTCGCGCCCCTGGCGGCGGCCAGGGTCTTTCGCTTCCCGGGCTCCAGCTCCGCGCCGATATCGGTCGTCGCCCACCACCGCTATCTCCGGATCGAGATCGAGAACGGCGACGACGCGCCGCTTCGCCAGGTCGAGGTCTCGGCCTGGGGCCGCTCCCACGCCCTCCTCCTCGAGGGCGGGCACCCGGCTCCGTACACCGTCTATTACGGAGATCCCCGCGCCCAGGCGCCGGTCTACGACTTCGCTCGCCTCCCGGCGTCCGCGCTCGGGGCCGAACGCGCCCTGCGGGGCCGGCTGGGACCGGAGAGCCCGACGCCGTCCTTCGAGCCGCCCCCGGACACGCGCCCTTTCGGGGCCCGTAATCCCGGGCTGGTCACCGCCGCCCTCGTGCTCGCCGCGCTCGCCCTCGGCGCCGTCGGCCTGCTTGCCTTGAGGCGAAGAGCGTGAGTCGGTCTAACCCAGCGGCCGGTACTCGCCGCCGCTGAAGACCAGGGGGTCGCCCGCGCCGCTCCGCACTTCGCGCACCTCGCCGGTGACGATCACGTGGTCGCCGGCGGCGATCACGTCGCGCAGGTCGCAGGCGATCCAGGCCAGGGCGTCGTCGATCGCCGGGATCCCGCCGCGCTCGCTCCAGGCTACGCTGGCCCACTTCTCCGCCACCGGCGCCTTGGTCGCGAAGGCGCGCGCGATCGGCTCCTGGCCCGCGCGCAGGACGCTGACGCCGAAGTGGTTCGCGGCCTGCACGGCCAGCAGCGTGCGCGAGCCGCGGTCCAGGCAGGCCAGCATCAGCATCGGCTCGATCGAGAGCGAGCAGACGGCGTTGGCCGTTGCCCCCGCCGGACCGTCCGGCCCGCCGGCGCTGACCACGGTCACGCCCGTCGGCAGCATCGCCATCGCGGCGCGGAAGCGGGCGGGGTCGGGAGCGCTCATCGCTTGTCCGCACAATATGATGCGCGCCGCATGCGCCCAGCACTTGTCGCAGCCATGGCAATCGTCGCCGCCCTCGGGCTCGCCGCCTGCGGGTTCGGCGAAGAAGGCGTCTCGGTCGCCGAGAACGAGCCCGACCACGGCGGCGCCGTGCTCTTCGCCACGCACTGTTCCGGCTGCCACACGTTGAGCGCCGCCGGCACGCAGGGCAGCGGCAACCGCGGCCTGCGCACGCAGGGTCCCAACCTCAACCAGCGAACCGAGACGTATGACGACGCTCTCTTCGCGATCCAGAACGGCGGCTTCTCGGGCGCGATCATGCCCCAGAACATCGTCGTCGGCGATGAGGCCGAAGAAGTCGCCCGCTTCGTCGCCAAGTACGCCGGCGGCGAAGCCGAGGAATCGCCCCGCCCCGGCGCCGAGTCGCCCTGACACCGCGCGACCGTGCTCGACCTGAAGCTGATCCGCTCCGACCCTGAGCGGGTCAAGGCGGCGCTCGCCCGGCGTGGCGCCGCCGAGCAGGTCGACGAGCTGCTCGCCCTCGACGCCCGCCGCCGCGAGCTGCTGCCCGCGGTCGAGGGCGCCCAGGCCGAGCGTAAGGCGCTCTCCAAGCAGATCGGCGAGGCCAAGCAGCGCGGCGAGGACGCCGAGGAGCAGATGCGGGCGGTCGCCGAGCTCAAGCAAACGATCGAGTCCGGCAAGGCCGAGCTCGAGCGGGTCGAGGTGGACCTGCAACGTCTCGCCGCCGCCCTGCCCAACCTGCCCGACCCCGACGCCCCCGAAGGGATGACCGAGGAGGACGCGGTCGTCCTGCGCGTCGAGGGCAAGCCGCCGAGCTTCGGGTTCGAGCCGCGCGACCACCTCGAGATCGGCACCGAGCTCGGCCTGATCGACATGGAGGCCGGCGCCAGGCTCTCCGGCGCGCGCTTCGCCTACGTCAAGGGCGACCTGGTCCTGCTCGAGCTGGCGCTGGTCCGCTTCGCCCTCGACCTCGTCCGCGGCGAGGGGCACGAGCCCGTCGTGCCGCCCGTCCTCGTCCGCGAGGAGGCGCTCTACGGAACCGGCTTCCTGCCCGGCGACCGCGACCAGATCTACGAGGTGCCCAAGGACGAGCTCTTCCTGGTCGGCACCTCCGAGGTCTCACTCGCCGCCCTTCACGCCGACGAGATCCTCGACGCCGAGCGCCTGCCCCTGCGCTACGCCGGCTTCTCCACCTGCTTTCGCCGCGAGGCCGGCGCCGCCGGCCGCGACACGCGCGGCATCTTCCGCGTCCACCAGTTCGACAAGGTCGAGATGTTCTCGTTCGTCGCGCCGTCGGCCTCGGCCTCCGAGCACGAGCGCCTGCTGGCGATCGAGGAGCGCATCCTCGGCGAGCTCGAGATCCCCTACCGGGTGGTCAACGTCGCCGCCGGCGACCTCGGCGCCCCGGCGGCGAAGAAGTACGACTGCGAGGCCTGGATCCCGAGCCAGGAGCGCTACCGGGAGCTGACCTCCTGCTCGAACACGACCGATTATCAGGCCAGGCGCCTCAACTGTAGGTATCGGCCCGCCGATGGCGAATCGGTACAGGCGGTGCACACGCTGAATGGGACGGCGGTGGCCGTGGGAAGGACGATGATCGCTCTTATCGAGAACCGGCAGGACGCCGACGGCGGCTTCTCCCTACCCACTATTTTGCATTCCTACGGGGCGCCTGAGAGGATCGGACCCGTGAACCCCGGCTCGAGTAGGGACAGAGCGGCACGGCGATGAGCATCGGCGTGCGGGACGCCAAGCGGGTCGTCCTCTGCGACGACCACGAGATCGTCCGCGAGGCGATCAAGGCGCGGATGGCCGACTCGAGCACGGTCGAGATCGTCGGCGAGGCCGGCAACGGCCGCGACGTCGTCGACGTCGTCAAGGATCTCGAGCCCGACGTCCTCATCATCGACGTCGAGCTGCCCAAGCGCGACGGGATCGAGGCGACCAAGGAGGTGCTGAAGGTCCGTCCGCGGACAAAGGTGATCGTCTTCACCGCCCATGCCCAGCCCGACCTGCTCGCCCTCGCCCTACGCGCCGGCGCCTCCGGCTACGTGCTCAAGTCGGCGCCGGCCGAGGACATCGCCCGCGCCGTCAAAGCGGTCACCGGCGGCGGCACCTTCCTCGGCGGCGACTTCGCCGGCGGCAAGCCCTCGGAGGTCGAGAAGCTGCTCACGCTCTCGCCCCGCGAGCGCCAGATCCTCGAAGCCCTGGCCGAGGGCCTGCGCGTGAAAGCGATCGCCGAACGCCTCCAGCTCAGCCCGGCGACCGTGCACACGCACGTGCGCAACGCGATCGCCAAGCTGGAAGTCGACACCCGCACCGAGGCGGTGGCGCTGGCCGTGAAGTTCAGCTACCTCGGCGCGGGCGGCAAAGCCTAGTCGGCGTCCGCTGCAGGTCGCAGCTCGAGCGCGCAGCCGTTGATGCAGTAGCGCTGGCCGCCGCGCTCGGGTGGCCCGTCGGGGAAGACATGGCCGAGGTGGGCGTCGCAGTGCCTGCAGACGACCTCGGTGCGGCGCATGAAGAGGCTGTTGTCGGGCCGCGGCTCGACGTGCTCGAGGTTGGCGGGCTCGGTGAAGCTAGGCCAGCCGGTGCCCGAGTCGAACTTCGTGTCCGAGGAGAAAAGCTCGGTGCCGCAGCACACGCAGTGGTACATGCCCTCGGTTTTCTCGTCCCAGTACGGGCCGGTGAAGGCCCGCTCGGTGCCGGCCTCACGGGTCACCTCGTACTGCTCGGGGGTGAGCTGCTCGCGCCATTCCTGGTCGGTCTTCTTGGTCTTGTCCATAGGGGGAGGGTAGAGGGCGGCGGGCACCGACTCGGCGGACGCGCTATCGCGCTGAGCGTCCGGCGAGCCGGTGCCCGCCGCCCTTACGATGCGCCGCGATGGACACGGCCTTCTACGAGCGGAATGGCGAGAGCAGCTTCCTTGCCAGTGAGCTTTGCAGGGGGCCTTGGGATCCGGGGGCGCAGCATGCGGGGCCGGCAGCGGCGCTGCTCGGTCGGGAGATCGAGGGGATCGATGGTTCTACCGGCTTTCAGGTTGGGCGAATCGTGTTCGAGATCTTGAGGCCGGTGCCGATCGGCGAGGTGCGGGTCGAGTCGCGGGTGCTGCGGCCGGGGAAGAAGGTTCGGCTGGTCGAGGCGTCTCTGGCGGTGGACGAGGCGGAGCTGATGAGGGCCACCGCGTGGCAGTTGCGGACGACCGAGCTGGAGCTGCCGGCGGAGGCGGTTGATAGCTCGCCGCCGCCGCAGGGCCCCGAGGAAGGCTGGACCCCGGAGTTCTTCCCGACCGGCGACGAGGTCGGGTACCACACGGCGATGGAGTGGAAGGCGGTCGCCGGCGCCTTCCTCGAGCCGGGGCCGGCGACGGTCTGGATGCGGATGCGCCAGCCGCTCGTCGCCGGCGAGGAGCCGACGCCGCTGCAGCGGGCGCTGATCGCCGCCGACGTCGGCAACGGGATCAGCGCCGTCCTCGACTTCCGCGAGTTCGTCTTCATCAACGTCGACCTCACCGTCCACTTCGAGCGCATGCCCGCCGGCGAGTGGGTCTGCGTCGACGCGGTCACCCGGCCGCGGCCGAGCGGCATCGGCACCGCCGAGTCGGTCCTCTCGGACGAGCGCGGCCGCATCGGCCGCGCCGCCCAGTCCCTGCTCATCGCCCAGCGCTGACCCGGCCGGGTGCAACGTTTTCTCCGCCGTATTGGGGGATAGCGCGTTGCACCCGACGTAGTTAGGCGACCGCCGGGCGGGCGCGCGGGGCGATCACGAGCGCTGTCGTCGTCGCCGAGACGAGGGCCAGCGCGGCGGCCACGATGAAGGCGCCCTCGTAGCTGCTCAGCGCGGCGACGAGACCGGCCAGCGGCGCGCCGAGGCCGACGCCGGCGTCGAAGAACGCCGTGAAGGTGCCGAGCGCCGCGCCGCGCCGCGTGTCGGGCACGCGGCCGACGACGATCAGGGAGAGCGAGGGGTAGAGCAGCGAGAAGGCGGCGCCCATCGCCAGCGCCCCGGCGACCGCCACCGCCAGGCTGTAGGCGAAGCCGATCGTCGTCAGCCCGACCGCCTCGACGACGGCGGCGGCGATCGCCACCCGCACCGGCCCGACCCGGTCCGGCAGGTCGCCGCCAACCAGCCGCGTCAGCACGACCATCGTCGCGAAGGCGCCGAAGACCGCGGCGCCGTGCCCGACCCCGCGCGCGTCGAGGTGCAGGACGACGAAGGCCGCGACCGTCGCGTAGCCGATCGAGCTCAGCGCCAGCGCCGCGCCCGGCCGGACCGCCTCGCGCTCGATCAGGGCGTGGTGTTCGTCGGCCTCGGGCGCGGCGTGGAAGGGGTCGGGCAGGCGGGTCGCGATCAGCGCTCCCAGCAGCGGCGCCGCCCCCGCGAAGAACCAGACGGCCGTATAGCCGGCGCCGTGCAGGATCAGCTCGCCGACCAGCGGGCCGACGCTGAGCCCGGCCCAGACCGAGAGGCCGTAGAGGCCGATCACGCGCCCGCGGCGCCCGGGCGGCGCCAGGTCGACGACCCAGGCCGAGCTCGCGGTGAAGACGGTGCCCTCGCCGGCCCCCAGCACCAGACGCGCCGCGATCAGACCGGGCACACCCAGCGGCAGCAGGTACATGAAGCCGCCGACGGCGACCAGGAACGATCCGAGCAGCACCGTTGGCTTGCGCCCGCGATGGTCGGCGAGGCGACCGGCGAAGGGGCGCAGCAGCAGCCCGGTGACGGCGTAGGCGCCGACCACGACCCCGACCGCGACGTCGCCGGAGTCGAGCGGCCCGTGGATGTAGCGCGGCAGCACCGGCAGCACGGCGCCGACCGCGAGCAGGCCGAGGAAGGTGACGACGAACACCCCGGCGAAGGCGACGCCGGGACGCGGCACCGAGGGCGGTGTCTCCTCGCTCACCGCGCTACTCGAGGAGGCCCGTGAGGTCCTCGATGACGAAGTCGGGCGCCGGGTCGGCATCGGCCGCGTCCTCGAGCGAGTCGGCGCCGCTGAGCGCGAAGATCGTCGCCAGGCCGGCGTCGTGGCCGCCGACTATGTCGGAGGCGAGCCGGTCGCCTACCATCGCCACGCGCTCGGCGCCCCCGGTCAGCTCACGAGCCGCGTCGAAGAGATGGCGCTCGGGCTTGCCGCCGATCTCGGCCCGCGCGCCCGAGGCCGTCTCGACCGCCGCCAGGATCGCGCCGGTCCCCGGCCAGAGGCCGTCGGGCATCGGCAGGTTCGGATCGCGGCTGGTCGCGAACAGGGCAGCGCCCCGCCGCAGCGCCAGCGTCGCGGTCAGCAGCTCCTCGTAGTCGAACTCGGCGTGCCCGGAGACGAGCACGACGTCGGCCTCCCGGCCCGCCTCGCCCTCGAGCAGCTCCAGTCCGGCCGCGGTTGCGGCCGCCTTCAGCCCGGGCGCGCCGGCGACGAACGCCTTGCCGCCCGTTCCCGCCTTCTCCGCCGCCAGCCGCGCCGTCACGACCCCCGCCGTGACGACGTGGTCGTCGGCGACGGGAATGTCGCGATCGCGCAGGCGCGACTGGTAGGTGGCGGGCGAGCGACCTGGATTGTTGGTGACGAAGACGACCTCCTTGCCGGCCTCGATCAGGCCGCGCAGCGCGTCGCGCGCACCGGGAACCAGCTCGTTCCCGATCCAGACCACGCCGTCGAGGTCGATCAGGAAGCCGTCGAAGTCGTCAGCGAGCGCCACGGTCGGAGCGGAGGCTAGTCGCTCGCGGCGGTCGAGCTTGGCTAGCCATGAGGCTCGATACGGTGCGTCCATGAATACTTCCTCCAGCGGCCAGGTGGTCGAGGCCAACGGCGTCTCGCGCCGCTTCGGCGAGGGCGCGGCGGCGGTCGACGCCCTCCTCGACGTCACGACCGGCTTCGAGCGCGGGCGCTTCACGGCGATCATGGGGCCGTCGGGTTCCGGCAAGTCGACCTTGATGCACATCCTCGCCGGCCTCGACCGGCCCACCGCGGGGACGATCGTGCTCGACGGCGAGGAGATCACCGCGCTCGACGACGCGGAGCTGACCAGGCTGCGCCGCGACAAGCTCGGCTTCGTCTTCCAGTTCTTCAACCTGCTGCCCGTCCTCACCGCCGAGGAGAACCTGACGCTGCCGCTCTCGATCGCCGGCCGCAAGCCCGACGCCGAGTGGCTCGAGCAGCTGATCCGCACGGTCGGCCTCGAGGACCGTCGCACCCACCGCCCAGCCGAGCTCTCCGGCGGTCAGCAGCAGCGCGTCGCCGTCGCCCGCGCCCTGCTGCCCAAGCCCGCCGTCGTCTTCGCCGACGAGCCGACCGGCAACCTCGACTCCAAAGCGGGCGCCGACGTGCTGCGCCTGCTGCGCCAGGCGGTCGACGAGTTCGGCCAGACGGTGATCATGGTCACCCACGATCCCGCCGCGGCCTCGCACGCCGACCGGTTGATCACGCTGCGCGACGGACGCATCGTCCACGACGCCGCGCCCGGCTCGGCTGGCGAGGTGATCGAGCTGATGAAGACGATTGACTAGGCTCGCGCTCAAGAGCCTCTGGGCGCGCAAGGCGCGCGCCCTCGCGACGACCTTCGCCGTCATCGTCGGCGTCGCCTTCGTCGCCGGCTCCTACGTCCTTACCGACACGATCTTCGCCGCCTTCGACGAAATCTTCGGCGAGTCGCTGAAGGGGACGAGCGTCGTGATCAGTGCCGAGAACCCGGTCAAACAGGAAAACGGCGAAATCCCGACGGTCTCCGCCTCGCTGCTGCCGCGCGTGCGGCGGACCCCCGGCGTGCGGCTCGCGGCGGGTGCGATCTTCACGCCCGGCGGCTTCTTCGACGCCGAAGGCAACAAGATAGGCAACAAATTCGCGCCCAAGTTCATCTCCTCGGGCCTGCCGGACGGACTCGAGTCGCTCACCTACGTCGAGGGGCACCAGCCCCGCGGGCCGACCGAAGCCTCCCTCGACAAGGCCGCCGCCGAAGCCTCCGGCCTCGAACTTGGCGAAGAGATCAGGCTGATCGGCCAGGGCGCGGCCCAATCTTTCGATCTCGTCGGCTTCACCAGGCTCGGCGGTGCCTCCTTCGGCGGCGCCAGCATCGCCCAGGTGACGCTGCCGGTCGCCCAGCGCCTCACCCACAAGGTCGGCCGCTTCGATCAGATCTCAGTCGCGGCCCGCAAGGGGGTCTCGGCGAACGCGCTGAAGAGCCGGATCGCCCGCGAGATGCCGCCCGGCGTCCGGGTCGAGACCGCCCAGGAAAACGCCGACCGCGGCTCGGAAGAAATCCGCGAAAGCCTCACCTTCCTGCGCATCTTCCTGCTCGTCTTCGCCTTCATCGCGATCCTCGTCGGCTCGTTCCTGATCTTCAACACCTTCTCGATCACCGTGGCCCAGCGGATCTCGGAGTTCGGCCTGCTGCGCACGCTCGGCGCCTCGCGCCGCCAGATCCTCGTCGACGTCGTCGCCGAAGCGCTCGCCGTCGGGCTGATCGGCGCCGTGCTCGGGATCGCCGGCGGCTTCCTGATCGCGATGCTGCTCAACGCCCTGCTCGAAGCGTTCGAAGTCGACCTGCCGACGACCTCTCTGGTGATGGAGTCGCGCACGGTCGTCGTCTCCCTGCTGGTCGGCGTCGTCGTCACCGTCCTCGCCGCGCTGGTCCCGGCGATCCGCTCGACCCGGGTGCCCCCGCTCGCCGCCTTGCGGGCAGCCGCACCGGAGCCGAGCAGGCGGCGGCGCCTACTCGGAGCGGTGGCCTCGCTCCTGGTCGGCGTGGCCGGCCTGGCGATGATCCTCTTCGGCCTCTTCGGCGGCGCCGCCGCCGGCACCTCGGCCGGCCTGATCGGCGGCGGCGCGGTCGCCATGGTCTTCGCCGTCTCGCTCTTCAGCCCGCGCCTGGTCGGGCCGCTGGCGACCGTCGCCGGCTGGCCGCTGGAGCGCCTGCGGCGCCTGCTCGGCCGCCTCGCCCGCGAGAACGCGCAGCGCAACCCCAGTCGCACCGCGGTCACCGCGGCGGCGCTGATGATCGGCCTCACCGTGGTCGCTTTCGTCACCGTCTTCGCCGCCGGGCTGAAGAGCTCCGTCGCCCAGGTCGTCGACGAAAACTTCGCCGGCGGCCTCGTGATCCAGAACAGCGACGGCTTCTCGCCGATCCCGGGCGGGGCGGCGCGCGCGGCCCGCAGGGTCCCGGGCGTGAGCGCGGTCGCGACGATCCGCGCCGAGCAGGCGAAGCTGCTCCCCGGCGGCGCGGGCGTTCGGGTCTCGGCCCCGAGCCGCGACGTCGAAAGGACGGTCCAGATCGAATGGAAGCAGGGAGGCCCGGCGTCGTTGCGGCGGCTGAGCCCCAGCCAGGCGATCGTCTCCAACGGGTTCGCCTCCGACTACGGGCTCGAAGTCGGCGACCGCTTCCGCCTGCTCAGCCAGACCCGTCGCCGTCCGATCTTCCAGGTCGCCGGCGTCTTCTCCTCGAAGCTCGACGTCTTCGGCAGCGTCGCGATCGCCCAGGCGGAGATGGCGCGCGAGTTCGGCCAGACCCAGGACACGATCGACTTCGTCCAGGTCGCACCCGACGCCGAGGAGACCGAAGTCCAGGCGATCCTGACCAAGGGGGTGGAAGCGGCCTTCCCGGTTGCCGAAGTCCTCAACCAGCAGGAACTGAAGGAAAGCCGCGAAGAACAGGTCGACCAGCTGGTCAACCTCGTCTACGCCCTGCTGCTGCTGGCGATCGTCGTCTCGCTGTTCGGGATCGCCAACACGCTGGCGCTCTCGATCCACGAACGCCGGCGCGAGCTCGGCATGTTGCGGGCGATCGGGATGTCGCGCCGCCAGGTGCGGACGATGATCCGCTACGAGGCCGTGATCACCGCCCTGATCGGGGCGATCCTCGGCATGGCGCTGGGGCTCGTCTTCGCCGCCCTGATCGCCCAGCCGCTCAAGGACGAAGGCTTCACGCTCTCCTACCCGGTCGGCCAGCTGATCGGGCTGCTGGTCTTCGCCGCCGCGATCGGCGTGCTTGCCGCGATCGCCCCGGCGCGTCGGGCATCCCGCCTGAACGTGCTCGAGTCGCTTCAGTACGAGTGATCCTCAGCCGCGCCGGAGCAGGCGCTTCACCGCGCCCATCAGCTCCTCGGTGAGGGCGGCCTGGTCGTCGGCCTCGTCGGCGCCCGCGACGCAGTGGGCCGCGTGGTCGGAGAGCAGCTCCAGGCCGACCTTGTCGAGCGCCGCCTGGATCGCGGTGACCTGGGTGACGACGTCGATGCAGTAGCGGTCCTCCTCGACCATGCGCTCGACGCCGCGCACCTGTCCCTCGATCCGCTTCAGCCGCTTCAGCACCGCGTCCTTGTCCGAGCTGTAGCCGCGAGCGGTCGGGCCGTCGGTTGAATCGGTTGGGTTCATCTCCACATTCTCTCATACCCCCCCGGGGTACTCAACCGTCGTTCCGGTGCGCCTTATGGACCTCACAGGTCCATAAGGCGCACCGCAAGGGGGGTGTCAGGCGAGGCCGAGGCGCAGGGCACCGGCGACCTCGAGCATCGCCGCCTTCGAGCTGGGACTGATCGCGGTCAGGTTGGCGAAGCCGTGGATCAAGTTGCGATAGCGACGCAGGGCGACCTTGACGCCGGCCTCGCGCATCCGCGCGGCGTAGACCTCGCCCTCGTCGCGCAGGGGGTCGAAGCCGGCGGTGGCGACATAGGCGAGGGGGAGGTTGGAGAGATCGGGCGCCCGCATCATCGACATGCGGGGATCGTCGGGGGCGCAGCCGTCGGGCAGGTAATGGCCCTCGAACCACCTCATGTCGTTGCGGGTCAGCAGGAAGCCCTTCGCGAACGTCTCCCGCGAGGGCTGGTCGCCGACGACGTCGGTCGGCGGGTAGAGAAGGAGCTGCATCGCGGGCCGCGGGCCGGGGTGGCGGGTGGCGAGGCAGACCGCCGCCGAGAGGTTGGCCCCGGCGCTGTCGCCGCCGACCGCGATCCGCTCCGGATCGGCGTCGAGCTCCGCGGCGTGCTCCGTCGCCCAGCCGAAGGCCGCGACGGCGTCGTCGACCGCGGCCGGGAAGGGGTGCTCGGGCGCCAGGCGGTAGTCGACCGCGAGCACGCGGCAGCCGCCGAAGGCGGCGAGGAACCGGCAGAGGCCGTCGTGCGTCTCGAGATCGCCGATCACCCAGCCACCGCCGTGGTAGTAGACGAGCAGCGGCCCCGGCGCCGGCGGCGCGCCATCGGCTTCGTAGAAGCGGGCGGGGATCCCGCCATCCGGGCTGGGGATCGTCAGCTCCTCGACGCGCGCCATCGGTCGGACCGGGCCGCGGACCACCGGCACGCCGGCCAGGTTCTCTGCCCGGGCCTGCTCGACCTCGCGGCCCTCGACCAGCGAGAACTCGCCCTCGAGCTCCGCGAGCCTCAGCATCATCTGGATGTCGGGGGCGAGCTCCTGCCCGTCGAGCCGCGGTGGCGGGCCGAGCAGGCGGCGGATCGTGCGCGGGCGCAGGCCGCAGGCGCGGCGGGCGATGCGGTGCTGGATCGATGGGGGAAGCGCGGGCGGAGCCATTGACGCGGGCAGGCTATGCGATGCCGCTGACTTCGTCTTTTCCAGTACGTATGCACCGGAAAAGGCGAAGTCAGCGTTGGGGTGAGGCATCTCACACGGTGGACACCTTCGGGCAATAGCCTGAGCGGAGGCGCATGGAGGCAGCCACCACAACCGCTCCGCGGCCGGACACCCGGCCGGTCGAGCGCCGCCTGCCGCCGGGACCGCCGCTGCCGCGAGCGGTTCAGACCGCGTTCTGGTCGCGCCAGGCGCGCCGCGTGCTCTACGCCTGCCAGGACCGCTACGGCGACGCCTTCACGATCCGCATCGCCTACGAAGGCACCTGGGTGATCCTCGCCGACCCGGCGGCGATCAAGCAGGTCTTCACCGGCGACCCGAAGGTCTTTCATGCCGGCGAGGGCAACGAAATCCTCGCCCCGGTGCTGGGCCGCAACTCGCTCCTGGTGCTCGACGGGGAGCGCCACATGAGCCAGCGCAAGCTGCTGCTGCCGCCCTTCCACGGTGCCCGTATGCAGGGCTACGAGGAGACGATGAGCGAGATCGCGGCGACCGAGATCGAGAGCTGGCCGACCGGCACGCCCTACGCGCTGCGCCCGCGGATGCAGGCGATGACGCTCGAGATCATCCTGCGCACCGTCTTCGGCGTCGGTCGCGAGGAGGCGGGGAAGCTCGCCGACCTGCGCGACGCGCTTCGCGAGTTCCTCGACCTGACGACCAACCCGCGCTTCCTGGCGCCTTTGATCGCGGTCGGCCCCGAGCGCGTGCGCCGGCTCGGACCGTTCCGGCGCCGGATCGACCGCGTCAACTCGCTGATCTACCGCGAGATCGCCGAGCGTCGCCGCCTCGAGGACCTCGAGGAGCGCGACGACGTCCTCTCGATGCTGGTCGCCGCCCGCCACGAGGACGGCTCGCCGATGAGCGACGAGGAGATGCGCGACGAGCTGCTCACCCTGCTCGTCGCTGGTCACGAGACGACGGCGACCTCGCTCGCCTGGGCGGTCGAGCGGCTCGTTCGCCATCCCGAGAAGCTGGAGCGACTGCGGGCCGAGGTCGGTGCCGGCGACGACGCCTACCTGACCGCGACGATCCAGGAGACGCTGCGCCTGCGCCCGGTGATCGCGCTGGTCCTGCGCAAGCTGACCGAGCCGGTCGAGATCGGCGGCTACGAGTTGCCGGCCGGCGTCTCGGTCGCCCCCTGCGTCTATCTCGTCCACCGCAATCCCGAGATCTACCCCGAGCCGCGGCGCTTCCTCCCCGAGCGCTTCCTCGACAACCCCCCCGGCACCTACACCTGGATCCCCTTCGGCGGCGGCGTCCGCCGCTGCCTCGGCGCCTCCTTCGCCCAGTTCGAGATGGCCGTCGTCCTCCGCGAGCTGGTCCGCCGCCACCGGATCCGCCCCGTCGACCCCAGGCCCGAACGAATCTTCCGCCGCGCGATCACCGAGACCCCGCGCCATGACGCCGAAGTGATCCTTGGCTGAGCGTTAAAGGAAAATGCCCAATTTGGGCGAAAATAACTTGCAAGTCAAATTGCAGGCAAAGGACTTTTTGCGTCCGAGGCCGGCGTTAGTTTGAGTGCATACCGTGCGTTGAAATGTACGGGATCCAGCCTGACAGAAGGCTGGATCCCGCGTCAGGGATACCCGCCCTCGCTTTCCCGGAATAGAGGTGGGCTTCCCCCTTTGCAATCCCGTTAGTGATCTAAACAGGAAACACTAACGCTGTCGAACTGCTCTTCTAATTTGGCACGGCGCTCGGACGGAATTGACACTCGCCCAGGTTCCCGTCTGGCGATGATCCTCCATTTGTTCGCCCGCTCGCGCCGTTGAGCGCCTGACGATATACGGCGAAAGCTCAGCCGCAACCCGTGTTGTTGCCGCAGGAGGGGCAGGTGTAGCAACTGCCCGTGCGCTGCATCATGCCGCCGCACTGTTCGCAGGCCGGGCCGAGCTCCAGGCCGGACATCTTGGCCGGGACCACCGGGGGGGTTTCGGTGAAGGCGCTTGACGCCGGGATCGCCTCGCCACCGCTCGCCTTGGCCTTCTCGGCGCCGTTGGCGTGGCCGTTGCCGCCGTTGGCCGGGCTCGCCGTGTCGGTGGGGATGCCGAGCCCGAGCTGGCTCGTCTCGGCGTCCTTCTTGGCCCGCACCTCCTGGGTGAGGATGCCGAGCTCCTCGAGCTCCTCGACGTCCTCGATGAAGCGGCTCGCCAGCCAGCGCATGATGTAGTCGGGCATCGACTTGGCGAAGGGGATCTCCGGGTTCTGGGTCATGCCCTCGGGCTCGAAGCGCATGTAGCTGAACTTGCGCACGAAGACGTCGAGCGGGACGCCGTACTGAAGGCCGATCGAGATCGCGGTGGCGAAGGCGTTGAGCAGCCCGCGCATCGTCGAGCCCTCCTTGCCGATGTCGGTGAGGAAGATCTCGCCGACGGTCCCGTCCTCGTACTTGCCGGCGGTGATGTAGCCCTCGTGGCCGGCGATCCAGAACTTGTGGGTGATCGACTCGCGCTCGCGCGGCATCCGCTTGCGCTCCGGGGGCGCGGCGACTGCCTCGGCCTCCTTCTCCTCCTGGGCGTCGGTGCGCAGCGCCTGCGCCGTCTTCGAGCCGTCGCGGTAGATGGCCAGCGCCTTGAGCCCGCCCTTCCAGCCGCGGGTGTAGGCGTCGGCGATGTCCTCGACCGTGGCGCTCCGCGGCAGGTTGACCGTCTTGGAGATCGCGCCCGAGATGAAGGGCTGGGTCGCGGCCATCATGTCGATGTGGCCGGTGTGGGAGATCGCCCGCTCGCCGACCGCGACGTCGAAGACCGGCAGGTGCTCGTCCTTCAGGTCGGGGGCGCCGACGATCGTCCCGTTCTCGGCGACGTAGGCGTCGATCTGCTCGACCTGGGGCTCGGCGTAGCCGAGCGTGCGCAGCGCCAGCGGCACCGACTTGTTGACGATCGTCATCTGCCCACCGCCGACCAGCTCCTTGAACTTGACCAGCGAGAAGTCGGGCTCGATCCCGGTCGTGTCGCAGTCCATCAGGAAGCTGATCGTCCCGGTCGGCGCCAGCACCGTCGCCTGCGCGTTGCGGTAGCCGTGCTCCTCGCCGAGCTCGACCGC
>Ga0068868_100000333_pt1 | contig 31798 bp, 34 predicted proteins | sample KBSMisM42_FD_64660 | JGI IMG/M metagenome (GOLD analysis project Ga0068868, IMG submission 64660) | Miscanthus rhizosphere microbial communities from Kellogg Biological Station, Michigan, USA - KBS Miscanthus M4-2 | ecosystem: Host-associated > Plants > Roots > Rhizosphere > Soil ...
GTCGGCACCGCGATCACCATCGTCGCCGCGGTGAAGTACATCTTGGTGTTCACGTCCATGCCGACGGTGAACATGTGGTGGGCCCAGACGACGAAGCCGATCACGCCGATCGCGACCATCGCATAGGCCATGCCGAGATAGCCGAACACGGGCTTGCGGCTGAACGTCGCGATCACCTGGCTGATCATGCCGAAGCCCGGCAGGATCATGATGTAGACCTCGGGGTGGCCGAAGAACCAGAACAGGTGCTGGTAGAGGATCGGATCGCCGCCGCCGGCGGCGTCGAAGAAATGGGTGCCGAAATTGCGGTCGGTCAGCAGCATCGTGATCGCGCCGGCGAGCACCGGCAGCGCGAGCAGCAGCAGGAAGGCGGTGACCAGGATCGACCAGACGAACAGCGGCATCTTGTGCAGCGTCATGCCGGGCGCGCGCATGTTGAAGATGGTGGTGATGAAGTTGATCGCGCCGAGGATCGAGCTGGCGCCGGCGAGGTGGAGCGCGAAGATCGCCATGTCGACCGCCGGCCCCGGCGAGCCCGAGGTGGAAAGCGGCGCGTAGACCGTCCAGCCGACGCCGGCGCCGAGGCCGCTGCCTCCCGACACGAACGAGCTGCCCAGGAGGAGGATGAAGGCCGGCGGCAGCAGCCAGAAGCTGATGTTGTTCATCCTCGGGAAGGCCATGTCCGGAGCGCCGATCATGATCGGCACGAACCAGTTGCCGAAGCCGCCGATCATCGCCGGCATCACCATGAAGAAGACCATGATCAGGCCGTGGGCGCTGACCAGCACGTTCCACATGTGCAGGCTTTCATCGAAGCTCGGCGCGGCCATGCCGAGGAAGGAGTGCATCGCCCCGGCCCAGGTGCCGAGATACTGGATGCCCGGCTCGGCGAGCTCGGCCCGCATCAGGCCCGAGATGGTGCCGCCGATGATGCCGGCGGTGACTGCGAACAGCAGATAAAGGGTGCCGATGTCCTTGTGGTTGGTCGACATGAACCAGCGGACGAAGAAGCCCGGCTTGTGGTCGGCATCGTGACCCGCCTGGTGACCGGGCTCGGCCTCGAAATGGGCGGCGTTTGCAATGGTGTCGGTCATGTTCCTGTCTGCCGCCTTATCTGGTCGCGCTTTGGTTGGTGGTCGCCGGGGTCGCGGCCGCGGGCGTGGCCGCCGCCGCTGCCGGCGCGGCGCCCGGCATGTGGCCGCCGCGCGAGGCGATCCACTGCCGGAACTGGGCCGGCTCGACCACCTCGACGGCGATCGGCATGTAGCCGTGGCGGGCGCCGCACAATTCGTAGCAGACGCCGTAATAGACGCCGGTGCGGTCCGCCCGGAACCAGGTCTCGTTGATCCGCCCGGGGACCGCGTCCATCTTCACCCAGAAGGCGGGGACGCCCCAGCTGTGGATGACGTCGTTGGAGGTGGTCAGGATCTTGACCACCGCGCCGACCGGAACGACCATCCGCTCGTCGGCGGCGAGCTGGCGCGGCTCGCCGCGCGCCACCGCCTGGTCGTCGGGCATGATGTTGGCATCGAAATTGACGCCCATGTCGGGATATTCGTAGCTCCAATACCATTGGTTGCCGGTCACCTTGACGGTGAGGTCGGCGGCCGGCGGGTTGTACTGGTGGGCGAGCAGCCGGATCGAGGGGACCGCGATCGCCACCAGGATCAGCACCGGCACCAGCGTCCAGACGATCTCCAGCGTGGTATTGTGGGTGTTGCGCGACGGCGTCGGATTGGCGCCGCGGCGGTAGCGGACGATCACGATCAGCAGCAGCGCCAGCACGAACAGCGAGATGACGACGATCACCGGCATCAGGATGATGTCGTGGAACCAGGCCGCCTCCTCGCCGATCTCGCTGACCTGCGGCTGCAGGCCGATCCGGTCGGGGCTGGGCTGGCCGATGCCGGCGACGGGGGCGGCGCGGGGCGGCGCCGGAACGGAAGCGGCGGCCGGAGCGGCGGCAGCGGCGGGAGCGGCCGCATTGCTCGTCGCGGCCGGCGCCGGAGCGACTGCGGCGAGGGCGGCGGCGGGCGCCATCCCGAAGGCGGCGGCGATGGCGAAAAGCTTCAATAAGGTCTTCATCTGGGCCCCTGTGGTCCGCCCGGGCGGGCGGTGCGGATTCGGGCGCCGGGGGGCGCTTGCGCGCGCCTTATAGGCAGGGGATTTGCGTCTCTCAAGCATGTTCGCCGCGATCCAGAACGCTTGAAGCCGTGCTTCCTGTTCCCTATCGTTCCGCTCTTGCCGCACAACCGGAAAGAGCGATGACCCAAGAGGAAGCCCTGGCCGAGTTCCGCGCCGCCGGCGCGCTGCTCGAGGGCCATTTCATCCTGTCCTCGGGGCTGCACAGCCCGCGCTACCTGCAATGCGCGCGGGTGCTGATGGATCCGGCCCGCGCCGCGCGCCTCGCCGGCGCGCTGGCCGCCGCGATCCCGGCGGAGATCCGGCGCCGGATCGGCATCGTCGTCTCGCCGGCGATGGGCGGGGTGGTCATCGGCCACGAAATGGGCCGCGCGCTGGGCGTCGAGGCGATCTTCGTCGAGCGGCCCGAGGGCCGCTTCGAGCTGCGCCGCGGCTTCCGGCTCGAGCCGGGGCAGCGGGTGCTGCTGGTCGAGGACGTCGTCACCACCGGCCTGTCCTCGCGGGAAGCGATCGAGGCGGTTGGCGCGGCGGGCGGCGAGGTGATCGCGGCTGCCGCCCTCGTCGATCGCTCGGCCGGAACCGCCGGCATGGGCGTCCCCTTCTTCCCGCTCGTCCGCCTCAGCGTCCCCACCTATGAGGAGGGCGCCCTGCCCGACGAGCTGGCCGCGATTCCCGCCGAGAAGCCCGGCAGCCGCAAGCCTGTCCTGAGCGGAGTCGAAGGGGCGGCGTGACCGCGCGTCTCCGCCTCGGCGTCAACATCGACCATGTCGCGACGATCCGCAACGCGCGCGGCGGCGCCCATCCCGACCCCGTCCGCGCCGCCTTCGCCGCGGCGCAGGCGGGCGCCGACGGCATCACCGCCCATCTCCGCGAGGACCGGCGCCACATCACCGACGCGGATATCGACGCGCTGATGGCGAAGCTCGAAATCCCGCTGAACCTCGAAATGGCGGCGACCGAGGAGATGCTGGCGATCGCGCTCGCTCACCGTCCCCATGCCGCCTGCATCGTTCCCGAGAAGCGCGAGGAGCGCACCACCGAGGGCGGGCTGGACGCCGCCGGCCAGCTTGGGCCACTCGCTTATTATGTCGATAAATTGGGCGGCGCGAACATCCGGGTCAGCCTGTTCATCGAGCCCGCCGCCGAGCAGATCGAGGCGGCGATCCGCCTGGGCGCGCCCGTCGTCGAGTTCCACACCGGCCGCTACGCCCATGCCGAAGGGGAGGCGCGCGCGGCCGAGCTGCAGCGCATCGCCGACGCCGCCGCGCTCGCGGTCAAGAACGGCATCGAGCCCCATGCCGGCCACGGCCTCACCTTCGACAACGTCCAGCCGATCGCCGCCATCCCCCAGCTCGCCGAATTGAACATCGGCCACTTCCTCGTCGGCGAGGCGATCTTCACGGGGATTGAGGCGAGCGTGCGGCGGATGCGGGCGCTGATCGACGAGGCGCGGGGATGAGCAGACCACCTGCCCGTCATTCCGGCGAAAGCCGGGATCCTGACCAGGAGCTTGTTCAACTGGGCCCCGGCCTTCGCCGGGGTGACGCGCTGTCGGGCGCGTCAATCATCGGCCTGGGCTCCGACCTCTGCAACATCGAGCGCATCCAAAGCTCGCTCGACCGGTTCGGCGAGCGCTTCGTCAACCGCGTCTTCACCGACGTCGAGCGGGCCAAGGCCGAAAAGCGCCCGTTCACCCGCGCCGGCACCTACGCCAAGCGCTTCGCCGCCAAGGAGGCGTTTTCGAAGGCGGTCGGCACCGGCTTCAGGCGCGGCGTGTTCATGAAGGACATCGGCGTCGTCAACCTGCCCTCGGGCCAGCCGACCCTGGCGCTCACCGGCGGCGCCAAGGAGAGGCTTGACGCGCTGGTCCCGGAGGGCCACCTCGCCCAGGTTCATCTGACGATGACCGACGACCATCCGTTCGCGCTGGCCGTCGTCATCATCACCGCATTGCCCAAGGAGCCCCTCTCTTGACCGATCCCGACCGCGGCCCCGCGGCCGAACCCGCGAGCGAAATCGTCGCGCCACCCGCCGCCATCGAGGCCTCGCCCGTCGAGGGCGAAGCGCCGGCTCCGGCGAAGAAGGGCACCGACTGGTGGGCGGAGATCAAGGCGATCTTCTGGCTGATCCTCGCCGTGCTCGCCTTCCACAGCCTGATCGCCAAGCCGTTCTACATCCCGTCCGAATCGATGATGCCCGGCCTCCTCGTCGGCGACCGGCTGGTGGTCACCAAATATCCCTATGGCTGGTCGTGGGTCAGCCCCAGCTTCCACGTCCTGCCGCACATGGAGGGCCGGCTGTGGGGGGCGCTGCCGGAGCGCGGCGACGTCGTCATCGTCACTCCGCCGGGCGGAACCTCGGACTATATCAAGCGGGTCATCGGCCTGCCCGGCGACACCGTCGCGGTGATCGACGGCGTCGTCCAGCTCAACGGCCGGCCGCTGCCCCGCGTCGCCCGGCCGCCGGTGCTGATCCCGGTCGACGCCAACACGCCGTGCGGCCATCCGCCGGCGCGCGATCCCGATCCCTATGGCGACTTCCGGGTGACCGGCGCGGACGGCCGCTTCTATTGCCGGCTGCCGATCTACCGCGAGACCCTGCCCAACGGCCGGTCCTACGACACGATCGACGTCGGCCAGTCGCCGGGCGACGATTATCCGCCGCACCTGGTTCCGCCGGGGCACGTCTTCCTGATGGGCGACAATCGCGATCACAGCGCCGACAGCCGGTTCCCGATCGAGGCGCAGGGGCTGGGCGGGCCCGTGCCCTGGGAGAATCTCGGCGGCCGTGCCGAATTCATCACCTTCAGCCTCGACGGCAGCTCCAGCTACTGGAATCCGATCAGCTGGTTCACCGCTCTGCGCTCCGGCCGCGCCGGGACCTCGCTCCACGCCGAGCGCGGGCCGCCTTCGCCCGAGGCGCCGGCGCGATGAGCGACGACCGGCCCCCGCGCCCGCTCGACATGCATGTCGAGGCGGCGGGGCCGGTCGAGCTGCGCGACCCGGTCATCCGCCACGAGCTCAAGCGCGCCAGCGTCTGGATCGGCCTGGTCCTCGCCGTCGCCGGGGTGATCGTCCTCGCCCAGCCGCTGCTCCTGATCTTCGCCGGTATCGTCCTCGCCTCGATGCTCGACGGCGGCGCCCGCCTGCTCGGCCGGGTGCTGCCGATCGGCCGCGGCTGGCGGCTCGCCATCGTCACCCTGGCGTCGATCGGCTTCGTCGTCTGGACGATCTACTTCACCGGCACCGAGCTCGTCTTCCAGGCCGAGCGGCTGCGCGAGACGGTGACCTTCCAGGCCAATCGCATGCTCGCCTGGGCCAACGGCATCGGCCTGATCCAGGGCGGGGTCGACGTCCAGCAGCTGAGCGGCCAGCTGATGGGGACGCTCGGCCGGCTGGGCTCGGCGGTCAGCACCGCGATGGGCGCGATCACCAGCCTGGTGATGATCCTCGTCATCGGCATCTTCATCGCGGTCGAGCCGCGCCTCTATCAGCGCGGCGTCGCCTGGCTGCTGCCGATGGACGGCCGCGAGCGCTTCTACCGCACCGCCGAGCGGATGGGCCATACCCTGCGCCGGCTGATGGCGGGCCGGCTGGTCGGCATGGCGGTCGAGGGCGTCGGCACCTGGTTCCTGCTGCTCGTCGGCGGCGTGCCGATGGCGACCCTGCTCGGCATCCTGACCGGCCTGCTCGCCTTCATCCCCAATATCGGCGCGATCATCTCGGGCGTGCTGATCGTCCTCGCCGGCTTCTCGGTCGGCGTCGATGCGGGCTTCTATGCGATCGGCGTCTATCTCGTCGTACAGATCGCCGACGGCTATTTCATCGTCCCCTATGTGGCGAAGAAGACGGTCGATCTCGCGCCGGCTCTGGTGCTCAGCGCCCAGTTGCTGCTCGGCGCCGCCTTCGGGCTGATGGGCCTCGCCCTCGCCGACCCGATCGTGGCGATGCTGAAGACCGCGCTCGAGCAGAAATCCGAGGACGACGAGGCCGAAGCGACCGCCTAGCCGGGATGACGCAGAGCGCTAGCGGCCGCGCCGTCCTTCGCCCGCCGAGCTGTTGCCCGGCGGCGCCGCTTCGCTGCTGTTGCCGGGAGGCGCTCCGCCGCCGGCGCCGCCCTGCTGCTGCTGCTGCATCTGCATCATCTGCTGCATCATCTGCATCTGGCGCTGGGCCGCCATGCCGGGAGCGATCTGGAGCATCTCGATCTCGAAGACGAGCGTGTCGCGGGGCGTGAACGGCGCGCCCGGCGGCGGGGTGCCCGCCGGGATGTGGGTCCCCGACGGCAGCCACAGCAGGTAGCGGCCGCCCGCGCGCATGTGGGTGAGCGCGTCGGCGAAGCCCGGGAACACCTCCTGGACCGAGGTCACGAACGGCTGGCCGTTCTCCTCGCTGTCCTGGATGACCGGCGCCCGCTCGCTGTTGACGTGGAGCTTGTAGTGAAGCGCGGCGACGTCGGCGGGAGTCATTGCCGGGCCGTGCCCTTCGGCGAGCACCCGGTAGCGCGCGCCCGAAGGCAGGGTCTGCACCTGCAGCGGCCGGGTGCCCGCCCAGGCGAGCGCCGCCGCGGCCAAGGCGAGGACGAGGAGACCGAGCCAGAGCTTGATCAGGCTCCCCTTGCGGATCGGGCGAATCGGAACGGCGGTGACTTCGGGCACGCGGGTTTCCCCCAAACGAGAACGGGCGGGCCCGCTCTATCGCCGCCCGCCCGGGATGTGAAGCCGTGAGGCCGTCTTATCTGACGCCGTCGCGCTCCGCCCGCTTGCGCTCGAGCTTGCGCGCCCGGCGGATCGCGGCGGCGCGCTCGCGGGCGCGCTTCTCCGATGGCTTCTCGTAGTGGCGGCGGAGCTTCATCTCGCGATAGACGCCCTCGCGCTGCAGCTTCTTCTTGAGCGCCCGCAGCGCCTGATCGACATTGTTATCGCGAACGATGATTTGCATAAAAGCGCGCCACTCTTCCTTTGAGCCTGGATTGCCTGAAAAAAATTCGGCCGCGAAGCGGACTCCGCGGCGCAGGGGCGTGCCCCTAGCAGAGAGGCCGCGTCGGCGCAAGACTTGGCGCGCCGGAAATGGCGGGATAGTAACCCGATGATTCAGAAGGGCGGCAGAGGCGAGTAATGGCGACCATTCCCATCGTACCGGATTCAGCGCGATGGCGCCCGCTCTCGATCTGGCGGTCGGTGGCGCCGTTCGCCGCCTTCGCCCTGCTCCTCGCCGTCGGCGCGGGGCTCGGCCTCGTCTATCAGGCGCAGCAGGACTATCGGCACGTGCTCTCGTCCAGCGTGCTCGAGCGATGGGCCCAGGGAGGGGCCGGCCCGCTCTCGCAGGCGGCGTTGCTGCTGGCGCTCTGGATCCTCTGGCGCATCGCCCGCAAGGCCGCCTTGTACGGCGTCTTCGTGTTCGTCGAAGCCGGCCTTCCCGGCCCGCCGATGGACCGGCGGGCCTTCCGGTTCGCGCTCGCCACCCAGCTCGTCCTCGCCTTCTGCTACGCCGTCGCGGCGACCGTGCTGCTGATCGCCTCGCCGATCCGGACGACGCCCGCGCCGCTGATCAGCCTCGGCCAGGCCGAGGTCGAATCGCTGCTCGGCCCGCTGGCGCCGCTCGCGGTCGCTCTGGCCGCTTTGCTCGTCTATGATTTCACCGGCTACTGGATCCATCGCGCCCAGCACCGGATCGCGTTCCTGTGGCGGTTCCACGCAGTGCACCACAGCGTCGAAAACATGGATTCGCTGAACAGCTACGCCCACCCCGTCGACGCGTTCGCGCAAACTGCGGTCCTCGCCGTCGTCGGCGTGGCGATCGGCTTCACCTTCGAGACGATGCTCTGGCTGCTCGCCTTCCAGACGATCCACGATCGCCTGATCCACTCGCGCGCGCCGATCAATTTCGGCATCCTCGGGGCGCTGCTGGTCGATAACCGCACCCACTTTCTCCACCACACAAGGACGGAGGCGCGGTCGGGAAATAATTTCGCCGCGACCTTCACCATCTTCGACCGGATGTTCGGAACCTACCAGCGGCCGAACGCCAGAATCCTGTGCGCGACCGGACTCGAGGGACAAGGTCCGCCGGAGACGGTGAGGGACGTCTTCCTCGCGCGGCTCGCCGGCCCGCAGCCTGCGGCCGAGGCCGGCGGGACGGCGGTCAGCCCCGGGCCGCTCGCCGCCGGCTGTCGCCCATCGGCCTGACCGCGGCGGCGTAGCGGCCCGGGCCGCGATGGGCGCGGTGCGGGCGGAACCGGCGCTCGCGCGCCTCCTCGTCGCGCCGCTCCTGGCGCGACGGCTCGGGCGAAGGGCCGCGGGTCGCCTTGATCCGGTCCGCCTCGGCGGTGAAATTGGCCGGCAGCGGCACCGTCTCGATCTGGGTACGCGTGAGCTTCTCGATGCCCTTCAAATAGGCCCGCTCGTCCGGCGCGCAATAAGCGATGGCGATGCCGGCGGCGCCGGCCCGCGCCGTCCGCCCGATCCGGTGGACATATTGCTCGGAGACGTTGGGCAGCTCGAAGTTGATCACGTGGGAGACGCCCGAGACGTCGATGCCGCGCGCGGCGATGTCGGTGGCGACGAGGATCTTCGCCCGGCCGCCCTTGAACTCGGCCAAAGCGCGCTCGCGCTGCGGCTGGCTCTTGTTGCCGTGGATCGCATTGGCCGGGATGCCGCTCTGGCCGAGCAGCTTCACGACGCGGTCGGCGCCATGCTTGGTGCGGGTGAAGATCAGCACCCGGTCCATGTTGCCGCGCTCGGAGAAGCCGGCGCGCAGCATCATGGTGAGCAGCGCCTGCTTCTCGTTCTGCTGGACGAAGGTGACGTACTGATCGACCCGCTCGACGGTGGTCGAGGAGGGCGCGACCGAGACCTGGGCGGGATCGGTGAGATATTTGTCGGCCAGCTCCTTGATCGCCTTCGGCATGGTCGCCGAGAAGAACAGGGTCTGGCGCTTCGCCGGCAGCAGCCGGACGATCTGCTTCAGCGCATGGATGAAGCCCAGATCGAGCATCTGGTCGGCCTCGTCGAGGACGAGGATCTCGACCTCGTTGAGGGTGAGGGCGCGCTGCTCGATCAGGTCGATCAGCCGGCCCGGCGTGGCGACGAGGATATCGACGCCGCGGGCGACCTCCTGCCGGTTCTTGCCCACCGAGGTGCCGCCGAACACGGTCGCCACCCGCATCTGCGAGAAGCGGCTATAAGCGCGGGCGCTGTCGGCGATCTGGCTGGCGAGCTCGCGGGTCGGCGCGAGCACCAGCATCCGGCAGGCGCGCGGCCCCGCCCGGCGGTTGGAGCGGCCGAGCCGGTCGATCGAGGGCAGCATGAAGGCGGCGGTCTTGCCGGTCCCGGTCTGGGCGATGCCGAGCAGGTCACGGCCGGTCAGCACGGTCGGAATCGCCTGCTGCTGGATCGGCGTCGCATGGACATATTCCTTCAGCGCAAGCGCCTGGAGGACGGGCTGCGACAGCCCGAGGGTCTGGAATGACATGGTAAGAAAAACTCACAAATTATGCGGCGCGGCGCGCAGCCTTAAATGGCGCGCGGATACGCGGCGGGTTTTGGTGACCCGCGTGAAAAGGGAAACCTTGGGAAAAGTACGAGACGGAGCCTGGGCCTGAGCCGGTTCACGCTGCATGACGCCTCGCTGGGCGGGCATATGCATGCTGCGGCGCACAATGTCAACCTGTGGGGCGTTTATCCCCTAGAAGCACGGGCGGGGTGCGGCAATTGACGAGCTCGTTTATCCCTTTGGCCCACGCTTGACGGCGCCCAGAAGATGGGGCTCACTGCCCTCCGGAGGAACGGGGCATGCTCGCAATCGCGATCATTGCGCTTTGGATCGGTTCGGCCGTCGCGGGCTGGAATTCTTATTGGCCATGGCTGATTGTGCCTTTCGGCGCATATTGCCTTTATATCGCATGGTTTATGTCCCGGATGAGGGCAGCGCGTAAGCGAGTTGGGTTCCCGACGTCTCCACGGGTGCCAGGAACAAGCATGGCACCCGCCAATGCGCAGCTTATCCTGCTCGGCATGCTACAGCACGCCGCGATCTTTGGCGCGGCGGCTGGAATTCACTGGGTTCTCGGCTAGCGAGACGCATTGGTCGAACTGTATGGTCGTGTGCCGCCGGCACGGAGCCATACCGAGCCGCCGTTTAGCGAAGCGTTCGGATCAGCGTCGGGCCTATGTCGATTATCATTCGCTTGTCTGGACGCGCCTGCGCCGCCTCATACTCGAATTCTACCAGCGTGATAGCGGCAGCCAGCCGTTCAACCGCCTTGGCGTGGGCGCAGCGCATATTGACCCGGCTGAGGCGCGGAAACCGATGCCTCTTACCCTTCCTTTTGCGACCAGCGAGCGCGTTGAAATCCTGATCATCGCTGATCAAGATCGCTTCCATTTCCTGTGCCGTCTTGGCGACAATGGGGTCTGGTGTGTCAGGGGGCAAGACCGTGCGCAGGCGGATCACTTCGTGCCCCCTTTCCTCCAAGAAAAGGCAGACAGACTCCGCCACACAATGATCCGCGAAAAACCGTAGCTTTCGGCGCGCGGTCAGGCGCGGGCGCCCATCTGTCGGCGCACTAGGGCCACATCGGCTCGCGTCAGCGAGGGATACTCGTCAACAATCGCCTTGTCGCTGTAGCCTTCGCCAATGAAGCTTTCGACTGCCCTCACGGGTATGCGCGTTCCCGCCAGAACGGTTGCGTTGTGGGCGAAAAACTTGCGCCGCTCCGTCGTGCCGATCTGATCCTTGCGCCGCTTCCGCAGCGCATTGGTGCTCTTCGCTACTTCGTCGGCGATTTCAGGCAGGGGAATGTGCTTCAGGACCGCTTGGCCGTCGGTCACGTTTCTTGGCTCCCCGTGCAGGTCAAAAACGATCTGTCGCTTGCAGACCGACAGCGGCGTATCCGACCAAGGGTTTTTGACCAGCGTAGCCAGCTTTCTGTAGGCCCCGCGTATCTCGCTTATCGGCACGCGATATTTGCCCACCAGGATCGCCAGTGTCCGCAGCCCGACCAGATCGTTGAACGAATAGACGCGCGCGTAAGGGTTGCCCTTGTCGCTTGGGTCGGCGGCCTCGGGAGAGAAGAGGCCCAGCCGGTCCCAGCGGGCCAGTCGCAGCTTCGACAGGCCCGTTACGCGCTCGGCGTGATCAATGCTGAAGGATCGCAGCAGCTCCCTATGTGCAGGAGCCTTCGACCGTCTTAGCGATGGCTTTCTCACGCTGAATCCCTATACTATGCCTGCCCTACTGTGGAGGCCCTAAATGGCTACCGCGCTAACGTTGAATGAAGCCTTACGGAGCGGCCGACTGGACGATTTTATCGCCCAAGCTGAAGCCGCCGGCGTCGCCGCCGCCGACGCCGAGGAGTTTGACCGTGTTGTCAACTGCGTGGTCAGAGTGCCCCAACCAGAAGGTCAAACATCGCATTCTCACGCTGACGATGGTTCTGCCGAAACGTGAACTCGCTCAGGTAGCGATTCATGTGCTTCGCCGAGACGTGAATGTGCGTCGAGCGGATGCTGTTCTTGAACAGGCTCCAGAAGCCCTCGATCGCATTGACGCTGTGTAGGACCCCGCCCTCGAACTTCGCCCATTGCTTCGCGCTGTGCTTCACCCGCCCATGCTCGTAGCCCCTTTGCGTGAGTAAATTGTAGCTGTGCAGTTCGTCCGTCGAGACGGTCGAACCGCGCTCAACCCGCTCAACAGTCAGATCCCGCAGCGTCAGTTTCTTAACGTCAGGAACGACCATGGCGACGACCGGGCCTCCGCGCTGCTTCATGCCATAGACAACGGTTTTGCCGGGGGTGCCGCGACCGCGCTTGTCGCCCTTGCGGTGCGTATGGCGCCCGCCCACGAAAGCCTCGTCCGCTTCGATATGGCCGCGAAGCAGCCCGTCGAAATCGGCCGCCTTCGTCAGATCGCGGATTTGCTGCCCGATCCGATAGGCGGTCTTATAGGTGACGCCGAGCTGGCGCTGTAGCTCTTTGCCGCTGACGCCGTGGCGCGTCGTGCAGAAGAGATACATCGCATAGAACCACGAAACGAGCGGGGTCCGGGTGTCTTGGAGGATCGTCCCGGCGGTCGGGTAAACGTGGTTCCCACAGTGCGCACACGAATAGGCGCGGCGGTTGACGAGCCGATGGTGCGTTGCACCAACCACGCCGCAGCGGCCACAGTCGAAGCGGGTGCCGCCGTGGCGAACCTGCATGATGTGATCGAGACAGGCTTCCTCGCTCGGAAAGCGTTGGAAAAACTCGCGAACCGAGAAGGCGGGGCTGGCGGACGGGCTCTTTTTCTGTTCCATAAATGGCGGTTTGGCGCCATTCTATACCTGTGTCAAGGGGATAAACGCCACCTGTGGCCGGAAGGCGCTGGGAAGCGTGAGGCGATTGCCGCGCCGACTTGATTCTGCATAGTGAATGAAAACGGTCATAAAGACGGTACCAAGGCGGGAGCGGAAAATGAAAAACACGCGCCTTCTTTATTGCGTGGCGACCTTGATGGTTGTCGGTTGCGTTCATCACTCGCCGTTAACGACCGACTGGATAGCGGCCGCCCTCCATGAACAAGATAGCGTGCTGGCCGATCCTCTTCTTGAGGAAATCGTGCGAGACGCGGATCGCCGGCGCAGGCAATCGAATCCGAGCAGCGGCGGGGTACCGGTGCTTCCGGTCCGGTGTGAGGGATTTCCGCTTCCCGGCACCGGTTCGCCCGGCCTTGACTGGCTGTTCGCTCAGTTCCGAACCCGCGGCGGACAGACCCGCGAAACGATCGGCTCCTATCGGCCACCCTGGCCGTGGAGCCATGCGGTGGCACAGACAGCGGCTCCCTGCGTACTGAGGGTGGAATTCAGTGATCGCAGGGACCATTCGGACCCCGTCTCGGTGGCGAATACCCTCATCCATGAGCGCGTGCACAGCTTTGGCCATGCCCACGCCCACGGCAACAAACGTTCGCCCAACGCCTGTGATGCGGCCTATGTTATGGGAGATGCCGCCGAGGCCATTTTGGCTCATCGCCGCCGTCTTGCCGACTACGATTTCGACGCCCCGATGTGCCAAGCCTTGTGCGACGCGCTGAACGCTCGGGGGATGCCCCATGGTTGCCGCAGAGAGAGGGGCTTGCGCTAGCCGAAGAAACCGGGCCATGCCCGGCACGTGTCTGGCAAGCGCCTGGCACCCCGCCGATCGGAACAAAAAAAGAACTTCCCTGAAGCACCCGGAATCGGCGATGGTGTGCGGATGGACGAATCGCGTCCTCGTCTCACCCTCGCCGGGGCTTCCCGCTCGCAGCGCCAGCGTTCACGCCGCCGCGGAAGGTCACAATGAAAAATTTTCGCCGAATCCCGCAACTTTGTGACCTTTCGCGCGCGCGCTCAGCCGCCCGTCGGCGCGGGCCGCGCGAGGGAAGTTTTTCCCTCCCAGGGAAGCTGAACGTTCTGAAACTTCCGCGCCGCGGCCTTTCCGCAGGCCTGCTACATCAACTGGACCGTCGCCACCACGCCGAGCAATGCGGCTTCGATGCGCCGCCGCCGCTAGCGCGGGCCGTGCGGGCCGTTATGGCCGCCGGGTTCGCCGTCGCCGGTGCCGTGCTCCCTGCCGAGCAGCTCGATCGTGTCGGCGGCGCCGTCGATCGTGGCGTTGGGATCCGCGGCGGCGCGGGCGCCGTTCTCGGCGGCCCAGCCGGACAGCGGCCGGCAGATCCGGCCGATCCGCATCCGGGTCGCGGTGCGGGCGATGCGCCCGCAGACGATCCGGTTGTCGCCGGTGACCGTGATCTGCGGCTGCTCGGCCGAAGCCGCGCCCGGCGCGGCCGCCTGCACGGCGGTCAGCAGAAAGGAAGCGAGCATGGCCAGGGCTAGCGCGGGCCCAGCGCCGTCGAGCTGCGCACGGGCTGGCGCTGGCCGAGCACGTCGAGCGTGTCGGCGGCGCCGTCGATCGTCGCATTGGCGTCGGCCGAATCGCGGATCGCGCTGTCGGAATCGGTTCGCCAGTCGGACAGCCGGCGGCAGAGCCGGCCGACCCGCATCCGGGTCGCGGTTCGCGCGACGCGGCGGCAGACTATCCGGTTCTCGCCGGTGACGAGGATGTCGGGCTGGCGCGCCGGGGCCGGCGGCGGCGCCGCCCCGGCCGCCGCCGGAACGATCAGCATCAGGGCGATGAGGCTGCGCATGACGCTCAGCCTATGTCGTCGCGCGGACGCGGGCAAGGCGCGGATTGCGGGCCTGGTTTCAGGCGGTGGCGCCGGCTTCCAGGCCGCCGCGGATGAGGTGCAGCCCGACCAGCACGCCCCAGAGCGCGAACGCCGCGTAGGCGATCCCCGCGCCGGCGACGTCCATCCGGATGACGCCCGCCGCCAGCAGCGCGGCAACGCCGGGGCCGGCGGCGAGGCCGAGCGCGCCGATCGCCTTCGCCTCGAGCCCCGGCCGGCGCAGGAAGTCGAGCGACCAGAAGGCGAAGGCGGCGGCGGTGGCATAGACGCCGAGCTTGGCCAGCGCCTGGTTCGCCTCCCAGGCGAACAGGAAGAGGCCGCGGTCGGTGACGCCGCGGGCGGCGAGGGCGGGGACGATGAAGCCGTTGATCGTCGCCGCGCCGATCGTAACGACGGCGCTCAGCGCATAGGCGATCAGCCCGGCGAGGATCGCCGGCCGCGCCGCCCCGCGGCGGAGCGCGAAATGGGCGAAGCCGAAGGCGCTGGCCATCAGCACCGCGATCATCGTGCCGTGGACGATCCCGCCGAGGGCGCCGGCATCGGCGCCGGCCGGATGGTGGGCCATGGCGAGCACGCTCACCGCCGCCGCGCCGATCAGCGCCCCGCCCGCGATCCGGTCCGCCTTGTCGCCCATGCTTCCGCTCCTTTGCCCTTCGCCGTCAGGCTGGTAGGTGGGGCGCGGCCGATCGGAAAGCCGTCGCGGCGCGATGGCGGACGAACACGGCGCATTGTCCGGGAGGCGAGGCATGGCGGCAGGCGAGGACAGGCGGGTCGCGCGGACCCGGGCGGCGTTGATCGGCGCGTTCGACCGGCTCGTGCTCGCCGGGCGGCCGCGCAGGATCCGGGTCGCCGACATCGTCGAGACCGCCAGGGTCGGCCGCTCGACCTTCTACGACCATTACAAGAGCGCCGACGATCTCCACATGGCGGCGCTCGCCCGGCCGTTCGCGATCCTCGCCGATGCTGCCGCGGGCGAAGGCGGCGAGGACGCGCTCGCCGGCCTGCTCGCCCATTTCTGGGAGAACCGGCAGCGCGCGCGGGAAAGCTTCGCGGGCCGGACCGGGGACAAGACCGTTCGCCTGCTCGCGGCGATGGTCGAGGAACGGCTCGGCGCCGAGCCGCTGGCGATTCCCGCGCGCCTCGCCGCGCGCCAGCTCGCCGAGGCGGCGCTGGCCCCGGTCCGCGGCTGGGTGATGGCGGAGGCGCCGAGCACGCCCGAAGCGCTGGCCGGCGCGATCTGCCGCTGCGGCCGGGCGATGCGGGCGGAGCTGCTGAAGCGCTAGAGCAGCATGAGGGTCGCGATGCCCAGGAACATGCTCAAGCTGCCAATATCGCTGGCGGTGGTGAGGAAGATACCCGAGGAGGTGGCTGGATCGGCGCCGCAGCGCTTCAGCACCAGCGGGATCGACGCGCCTGCGAAGCCGGCGATCATGCAGCTTGCCGTCATCGCCACCAGCACGGTGAAGCCAAGCATCCACGGTTCCGGCTCGCCCTTCGTCCAGGCATAGGCAAACATGCCGAGACCGGCGGTAACGCCGACCAGCAGGCCGTTGAGAAATCCCAGCCCGGTCTCCTTCGCCAGCAGTCCGCCGGTCGACCCAGGCTTCAATTCACCCAGGGTCATGCCGCGCAGCGTGACGGCGAGCGCCTGCAGGCCGGTATTGCCGGTCTGGCCTGCCATCACCGGCAGGAACACGGCGAGCACGACCAGTTGCTGGATGGTGCCCTCGAAGGCGCCGACGACCGCGGCCGCGGCAAAGGCGGTGAGCAGGTTGATCTGGAGCCAGGGATGCCGAAAGCGGAGGCTGCGCGAGAAGGGCGTGTAGGTCCGCTCCTCCTTGTCGACGCCGACCATCTTGCCCGATTGGGCGCTGATCTCGATCGCCTGGTTGCGGAACAATTCCTCGCCGCGGACCAGGCCAGCCAGCCGCCCCTCGGCATCGCAGATCGGATAGACCGGGAAATGCTTGGCCGCCGCGGTCTTGAGCGCGTCCTCGAGCTTGCAGTCCTGCGGGAAGGCGAAGACGTCTTTCAGCATGATCGCGTCGAGCCGCGTCTCCGGCGTCGCCAGCAGCATGTCGCGCATCACCACCACGCCGCTCAGCCGGCCCTCTTCGTCGGTGACGTAGCAATAGGTGACCAGCGCCGCGCGGCTCAATTCGCGGATCGCCTCGGTGGCCTCGGCGACCGTCGTCTCGGGCCGGAAGACGGCGAGCGCGGGCGACATCAGATCGCCGACGGTGTTGGCGGCGGAAGCGGGCGGAGCGGCGGCGGGCGCGGCGGGCGCGGCGGGCGCGGCGGGCTGGTCGGGCTGGTCGGTCATGGCCGCGGAGACTTACCGATCCCGCCCGCGCGGGCAAGCCGGATTAGGCGGCGGTGGCGTGGGCGGCCTTGACCGCCTCGATCAGCGCCTCCTGGCGGTGCTGCTTGGCGACCGCTTCCTCGCCGCCGCGGGTCTCGTGGAACAGGTCGAGCGCCTCGAGCTCGTTATGGCCCAGCGGGCGGATGGCGAGGTCCTCATAGTCCCAGCGCGCCGGATCGCTGAGGATCTTCTTCATCAGCGCCTTCTCCCGGCGGAAGCCGCGCCAGTAATTCCAGGCCTTGCGCGCCGATTCCCAGGCGAATTTGGGATAGAAGACCCAGACCGGCTCGATCGGCAAAGTGGGGCGGCGCGAGCGGCGGCGCTTGCGGCGGACGACTCCGCCTTCCAGCGTGTGGACACCCTCATTCTCGTAGAGCATCCGGAACTCGTTCAGATATTGCAGCGCCTTCTTCGGCCGGCCGCCCTTGAGGCGCGCGTGGCGCCGGGTCACCGTCTCCATATGCTCCCAGGTGAAATATTGCGCCCAGGCGGCCTTGTAGGTCTCCTCCCATTCGGCATCCGACATGGTCGGGTGGTGCGAGACCCGGTGGTGGAGGTCGTATTTGTTGAGGTCGGGATCCATCCATTCGCCGGCGAGATGCATGCGCTGATGGTCCTCCGAACCCGGCAGCGGCGTCAGGAAGAAGAATTCGAGGATGTCGACCGGCAGCTCGCGCTTGATGATCTCGATGTCCCTGAGGATCGATTCCTTGGTGTCGGCGGGGAAGCCGAGAATGTAGCCGGCGAGGGTGAAGATGCCGCGCTCGTGCCATTGCTGGAGCATGTGGCGATATTCGGTGATCTTGTTCTGGCGCTTGTTGGCGGCGAGGAGGTTGTCCGGGTTGATGTTCTCGAGGCCGATGAAGGCGCGCATCACCCCGGCGCGCTTGGCCTTGTCGATGAAATTGGGAATCCGGTGGCAGAGCGTATCGACCTGGATGGTGAGGTTGGCCTTAAGCCCCTCTTCCTCGTTCAATTTTATCAGCCGGTCGAAGAATTCCTCCCAGTGGCGGTTGCGGGCGAGATTGTCGTCGGTGATGAAGAAGGCCTTGATCCCCTGCGCCAGATTCTCGCGGATGATCCCTTCGAGGTCGTCGGCCGAGCGGAACCGGCTCTTGCGCCCCTGGACGTTGATGATCGTGCAGAAGCTGCACTGGAACGGGCAGCCGCGGCCGAGATCGAAGCTCGACCATTGTCCCGAATTGCGCTCGAGGCTCTCCTTCGGCATCCACGGCACGGGGACGCCGGCGATGCTCGGCAGGTCCTTGAGATAATTGTAGATCGGCTGGAGCTTGCCGGCCCAGGCGTCGACGAACAGGCGGTCGAGCCGGCCTTCCTCGGCCTCGCCGGCGAACAGCGAGCAGCCCATGTCGAGCGCCTCCTGGATCTCCGGCGGGATCTCCTTCAGCATCGCCAGGCAGCCCGAGACGTGGAAGCCGCCGATCACGACCGGAAGGCCGGCGGCGCGGAATTCGCGGGCGAGGTCGAGCGCGTGATGGATCTGGTTGGACTGGACCCCGACCAGCCCGATCAGCGCCCTCGTGCCGCGCCGGGCGATGTCCCTGATGATCTTCGCCGGGACGACATGCTGGTTGCATTCGTCGATCGGCACCAGGTTGAAGCGGACGTCGGGCCCGAGCACCTGCCGTGCCGCGGCGTCGCGGGCGAGACCGTTCAGCGCGGCGAGCGAGTTGGAGGGCAGGATCGTCCGCCACCAGACGATCGGATAGCCGTCGTCGTCATAATGCGACGGCTTGATCATGATGAAGTCGAACTGTTCGCTGCGCTCGCCCATGGCGGCGGTCATAACCGGTTTGCGGCGCGACTCCTAGCCGCGCCGCTGTCCGATCCCGGACGCCCGTCCTGTCCGATCCCGGACGCCCCCGCCCCGCCCCGAGAGAGGCGAAGCGCTGGCGCGGACCTTGCAGGGATGAGAGGAAACGCCAAGGAGATGCCGATGCGCCTGCCCGCTTTGCTGTTCGCCCTCGCCCTGCTCGCCGGCTCCGCCTGCACCGGAACCCGCGCGGAAAGCCTCGACGACGCGCCGATCCAATGGTCGATCCAGGGCGCGCGCCAGCCCGGCCGAATCCAGTTCGAGATCAGCCGCCATGCCGGCAGCAGCACCTGGATGATGGGCCGCACCGTCGATCTCGCCACCCTCCAGGGCCTCTCCCCCGCCGAGCTCGAGAGCGACAATGCCCAGGTCCGCTTCCGCATCGCCCGCGACGCCGGCACGCTCGAATGCCAGGGCGTCGTCCACCGCGGCCGCGGCACCGGCGAATGCGCCTTCGCCGCCAGCGAGAGCTTCGCCGCCACGCTCGACTCGCGCGGCATCGGCCGGCCGACGGCAAGCCAGCAATTCTCGATGGCCCTCAACGATATCGGCCTCGCCTACGTCGCCGAGCTCGATCGCCTGGGCTACGATCGGCCGCGCGCCGCCGACCTCGCCGACGCCGGCAATCATGGCGTCACCTTCGATTATCTGCGCGCCATGGCCGGCCACGGCTACCGCGTCGGCAGCCTCGCCAGCCTGATCCGGATGCGCGATCACGGCGTCACCCCGGATTATGTCGCGGCGCTGGGCCGCCACGGCGTCCGCGACATCGCCGCTGACGACATCGTCCGGCTGCGCGATCATGGTGTCGACGCCGATTTCGTCGGCGATCTGCACGAGCTCGGTTACCCCCGCCTCGCCACGGACGAGATGATCCAGCTGCGCGACCATGGCGTCTCCGCCGACTATGTCCGCACCCTGGCCCGCAACGGCATAAGCGACATCCCGCCCGCCGAGCTCACCCGGATGCGCGACCATGGCGTCACCCCGGAATTCGTCATCGCCCTGCGCAGCGCCGGCTATCGCTTCGGCACGGAGGACATCGTTCGCCTGCGCGATCACGGCGTGGGCGAATCCTATTTCGGCGAGCTCCGCGGGCTCGGCTATGCCGACATCGCCGCCGCCGAGATCGTCCGCTTGCGCGATCATGGCGTCACTGCGGACTTCATCCGCGACGCCAATCGCGGCGGCGCCCGCCATACCCCGGAGGAGCTGGTCCGGCTGCGGACCGGCGGCTAATCGTCGAGCGGACCGAAGCTCGGCTCGGTCTTGCCGAGCCGCGCCCCGATCGCCTCGCTGAGGTCGGCGCTGACCAGGGTCGCGGCGTTCCACAAGGCGACGTCGCGCAGGCCCTCCTCGACGGTGCGGCCGCGGCTGTGGTTGAGGCTCTTCTTCGCCCCGGCGACGGCGAGCGGCGACTTGGCCGTGATCGTCCGCGCCAGCTCCATCGCTGCCGCCACCGGATCCGCCGCGATCCGGTTGACGAGGCCGTAGCGGGCCGCTTCGTCGGCGCCCATCCGCCTGCCGGTATAGGCGAGCTCGCGAAGCACGCCCTGCGGAATGAGGAAGCCGAGCCGCTGCAGCGTGCCGAGATCGGCGGTGATCGCGACGTCGACCTCGGCGACCTGGAAGAAGGCGTCCTCGCTGGCGACCCTGAGGTCGCAGGCCGAGGCGAGGTCGACGCCGGCGCCGATGCAGCCGCCGTGGATCGCCGCGATCACCGGCGCCCGCCCCGCCTCGAGCGCGCTGAACGCGTCCTGGAGCCATTCGATATGCCTGAGCCGCGCCTCCGCCGCCCGCCCCGGGTCCGGGTTCGCGGCGAACTGCTTCGCGGCATAATCGAGGTCGAGCCCGGCGGTGAAATGCCGGCCGCGCCCGCTCAGCAGGATCGCCCGCACCGCGCCGTCGCGGCCGAGCGCGCGGAAGGTGTCGCCGATCGCGGCGAACATCTCCCTGTCCATCGCGTTGAACTTGTCGGGCCGCGCCAGCTCGACATGGGCGACGCCCCCGGCGACCTCGACCGCGATCCGCTCGCTTCCCATCATCCCGCTCCGCTTATACAAACCGCGCCATGACCAGCTTTACCGTCAACGGCCAGCCCGTCCACTATCGGATGGATCCGGCGACGCCTTTGCTCTGGGCGCTGAGGGACGCGTCCAACCTCACCGGCACCAAGTTCGGCTGCGGCACCGGCCATTGCGGCGCCTGCATGGTCCATGTCGACGGCAATGCGGTGCGGAGCTGCCGGGTCCCGATCTCGGCGCTCGAGGGCGCTTTCGTCACCACCATCGAGGGGCTGTCGCGCGATCGCTCGCACCCGGTCCAGCAGGCCTTCGCCGCCGACATGGTGCCGCAATGCGGCTATTGCATTCCCGGCGTGATCATGGCCGCCGCCGCCCTCGTCGACCGCAACGACAGCCCGACCGATGCCCAGATCGATGCCGCCATCCCCAATATCTGCCGCTGCGGCATCTATCCGCGGCTGCGCGAATCGATCCGCCGCGCGGCGCGGATCAAGACCGGCCGGGAGCAGGTCGCCGGGGCGCCGCCGCCGGGGATCGGACCGGAAGACGCCGCCCGCGCCGTCCCGGCGCTCCGCCCGCCGCCGCCGGCGCCGCCGCGAAGGCGTTGATTCCTGTCGGCATTCTGACGGCGCGGTTCAGCAACCGCTCATCCGCCATGCGGCACAGCTCGTCTATGCATGCGGCATTGTGCCGTGGGGCGAAGGTAAGGAGTTTGATCGATGCGCAAGGCATTGATGGGTTTGATCCTGGCGGCGACGGTGCTGAGCCCGATCGCGGCCGAGGCGCAGGACTGGCACAGCCGCGACCGCGGCGGCCGCGGCGCGCGCAACCAGAATGAGAGCGACGGCAATGGCGAGGGCCGCGCCGCCCGGGCGGAGCGCCGTGAGCAGCGCGAGCAGCAGGCGCAGCCGGCCCCGGCGCCGGCGCCGCAGCAGCAGGTCGTCGAGCGCCAGCGCGGCGACGGCGGCAATCGCGGCAGCTGGCGCGGCAATGACGGCGGCAACCGCGGCGACGACGGCAATCGCGGCAGCTGGCGCGGCAATGACGGCGGCAATCGCGGCGACGACGGCTATCGCGGCCGCCGCAGCCGGACCGAGCAGCCGAGCATCTATCCGCAGGCCTGGCAGGGCGATCCGAACTCGCCGCAGCTGCGCCACTACCAGCAGCTCGAGCAGCGCAACCAGCAGCGCTACGACGGCCGCCGCGACGATCGCCGGGGCGACTGGCGGGGCGACCGGCGCACCGACAATGACGGCCGCAACTGGCGGCGCGGCGACCGCAACTGGCGCAACGACTGGAACCGCAGCTGGCGCAACGACCGCCGCTACGACTGGAACCGCTGGCGCTACAGCAACCGCAACATCTTCCACATCGGGCCTTATTACTCGCCCTACCGGAGTTACGGCTACAACCGCTTCGATATCGGCTTCTTCCTCGAGCCGTTGTTCTTCAGCCGCAATTACTGGATCGGCGATCCCTGGCAGTACCGGCTGCCGCCGGCCCCGCCGGGAACGCAGTGGGTCCGCTATTACAACGACGTCCTCCTGGTCGACGTCTATACCGGCGAGGTGATCGACGCGATCTACGACTTCTTCTGGTAGTCGCAGCCTCTCCCATCGGGAATGGAAGCCCGGGGCGCTCCCAAGCGCTCCGGGCTTTTCGCTTGTCAGGCCGGCCCGCGCTGTCGCATGAGCCTGCCATGCTCAAACGCCTCCTCGCCGCGTTCCTGCTCCTGTTCGCCGCCAGCGCGGCGACGGGCGAGACCGTGATCGTCCATGCCGGCCATCTCCTCGCCGATCCGGCGCGGCCGCTGCAGGGCCCGTCGACGATCACCATCACCGACGGCCGGATCACCGCCGTCGCCCCGGGCCTGGCGCCGCCGCCGGCGGGCGCGCGGCTGATCGATCTGTCGAGCCGCACCGTCCTGCCCGGCCTGATCGACGCCCACGTCCACCTGATGAGCGTCCCCGGCAATCCCTTCTGGCAGGAGGCGGTGCAGACCGACGATTATCTCGCTCTGGTCGGCGCCCACAATGCGCTGACCACGGTCCGCGCCGGCTTCACCACCGTCCGCGATCTCGGCTCGCCGGGCACCGCCGGCTTCTCGCTCAGGCGCGCGATCGACGAAGGCCTGCTGCCGGGCCCGCGGATGCTCGTCTCCGGCCAGGCGCTGTCGACGATCGGCGGCCATGGCGACGTCGCCGGCTTCCGCCCCGAGGTGATCGCCGCCCTCGACGGCCACAACACCTGCACCGGGCCCGAGCAGTGCGCGGCGCGGGTGCGCGAGCTCGCCCGCGCCGGCGCCGACGTCGTCAAGTTCCACGCCACCGGCGGCGTCCTCTCCCAAGGCGACCGCGGCCTCGGCCAGTCCTTCACCGACGCCGAGATGCGCGCGATCGTCGACACCGCCCACGCGCTCGGCCTCAGGGTCGCCGCCCACGCCCATGCCGACGAAGGGATCGCCGCGGCGGTCCGCGCCGGCGTCGATTCGATCGAGCACGGCACCTTCGCCAGCCCGGCGACGATCCAGCTGATGCGCCAGCGCGGCACCACTTTGGTGCCGACCCTGATGGCGTTCGTCGGCATCCGCGAGCGCTTGGGCCGCGGCATCTACACGCCCTTGGTCGAGAGCAAGGTCCGGATGACTCTGGAGGTGGTCGGCCGAACCGCCCGGCTCGCCCACCAGGCCGGCGTGCCGGTCGTGTTCGGCACCGACGCCGGAGTCTACGAGCATGGCCGCAATGCCGGCGAGTTCGCCGAATTGGTCGAGCGCGCCGGCCTCACCCCCGCCGAGGCGATCGCGGCGGCGACCACCGGCGCCGCCCGCCTGCTCGGCCTCGACAGCGAAATCGGCCGGATCGCGCCCGGCTTCTCGGCCGATCTGATCGCGGTCGAGGGCGATCCGCTTGCCGACGTCCGCGTCTTGCAGCATGTCGGCTTCGTCATGGTCCGCGGCCGGGTGGTGGAGTGAGCTGATGGGTGCCGATTACAAGATCCTGATCGGGCATGAGGTCCGCCAGCGGCTCGCCCGCACGCCGGGCGCGTTCAAGATCCCGTCCAACGATCTCGACATCTTCGTGGTTCGCGATTTCCTCAGCCACGCCGAGTGCGCGAAGCTGTGCGCCCTGATCGACGGCCAGCGCATCCCCTCGCAACTGCTGGCGCCGACCGAGGACCCCGATTTCCGCACCAGCGAGAGCTGCAACCTCGATCCGCACGATCCCTTCGTGCGGACGATCGAGGCGAAGCTGACCGCCCTTCTCGGCATCAACCCGCTCCACGGCGAGGCGATCCAGGGTCAGCGCTACGCGGTCGGCCAGCAGTTCAAGCCGCACCACGATTTCTTCTACCGCGACCAGCCCTATTGGCCGGACATGGAGAAGAGCGGCGGCCAGCGCACCTGGACCGCGATGATCTTTCTGAACGAGCCGGAGGAAGGCGGCCAGACCGCCTTCCCCAACGCCAATCTCAAGGTGAGCCCGCGCACCGGCAACCTGCTCGCCTGGAACAATATGGACGCGATCGGCGAGCCCAACATGTTCTCGCTCCACCAGGGCATGCCGGTTCTCGCCGGGACCAAGTACATCATCACCAAATGGCACCGCGAGCGCCCTTGGGGCTATACCAGCGTGCCGACTTATTGACTTGGCGTCGACTTACGGGCGCCCTTGCGGACCTTGGCCCGCCGTTTTAGACCAACAACACAGTTTAGCCTCCAGCCCCCGGAAGAGACCCCCATGGCCGCCCGTTCCCTGCTTGCCCTCGCCTTGCTGCTCGCCTCCACCCCGGCCTTGGCCCAGACCGCGCCGGCGCCGGCGCCGGCCGCGCCCGCCGCCGACCAGTCGCCCGACGCCCGCCTCCGCCAGCTGTTCCAGGACAGCGACGAGGACAATCTCCGCCGCAACCCGATCCAGGGCATGTTCCGCGGCGACTATCGCTACGCCGCCCATCTCGGCGACTATATCAGCGACGAATATTTCGCCGCCGAGCGCGCCGCCGCCCAGCACGACCTCGAAGTGCTCGCTGCGATCGACCGGGGCGCGCTCAACCCGACCGACCGGCTCGCCTACGACGTCTTCCTGTATCAGCGGCAGCAGGATCTGATCGACGTCCAGCCCGACATGCTGGCGCTGACCGCGGTCCGGCCGATCAACCATTTCTCGGGCTTCCACACCTTCTACCCGGTGTTCGCCTCGGGCCGCGGCGCGGCGCCGTTCCGCAATGTCGAGGATTATGAGAACAACCTCACCCGCCACCGCGAGTTCGCCACCCTGATCGACCGCGCCATCGGCCGCTTCCGCGAGGGCCTCGCCTCGGGCGTGGTCGAGACCAAGCTCACCATTCGCAACGTCATCGAGCAGCTCGACACCCAGTTGCGCGACGCGCCCGAGGCCTCGCCTTATTACGGCCCGGTCAACACTTTCCCGGACGCGGTGCCCGAGGCCGATCGGGCGCGGCTCAGGACCGCTTATGCGGCCGCCATCCGCGACAACATCTTCCCCGCCTACCGGCGGCTGCGCGATTTCCTCCAGAACGAATATCTGCCGCACGCCCGCGACGGCGTCGGCCTCGCCTCGATGCAGGGCGGCGACCGGCTCTACGCGCGCCTGATCCAGTCCAACACCACCTTGCGCTTCACCGCCGATCAGATCCACGAGCTCGGCCTTCGCGAGGTCGCCCGGATCCGCGCCGAGATGGACGCGATCCGCCGCACCGCCGGGCGGCCCGGCACGCTCGCCGACTGGTTCAACTATCTGCGCACCGATCCGCGCTTCGCGCCGCCGAGCCGCGAATGGCTGCGCGACCATTATTACGCGATCGGCCGCCGGGTCGACGCGCGCGTCCGCAGCATCTTCTCGACGATCCCGCGCACCCGGATGGAGATTCGCGAGGTCGAGGCGTTCCGCGAGCGGACCGAGGCCGGCGGCTCCTACAATGACGGCACTCCGGACGGCTCGCGCCCCGGCGTCTTCTATTACAATGGCTACGATCTGCCCTCGCGGCGCACCTACGGCATGGAGACGCTCTATCTCCACGAAGGCATTCCCGGCCACCATTTCCAGGTCAGCCTCGCCAACGAAAATACCGCGCTGCCCAATTTCATGCGCTTCGGCGGCAACACCGCCTTCGTCGAGGGCTGGGCGCTCTACGCCGAGACGCTGTGGGACGAGCTCGGCATGGAGAGTGATCCGCTGCAGCGCTTCGGCGGCCTCAACGACGAGATGTTGCGGGCGATGCGGCTGGTCGTCGATACCGGCATCCACGCCAAGGGCTGGACCCGCGAGCAGGCGATCCAGTACATGCTGGCCAATAGCGGGATGAGCGAGACCGAGGTCACCGCCGAGGTCGAGCGCTACATCGCCATCCCGGGCCAGGCGCTCGCCTACAAGATCGGCCAGCTCAAGATCCTCGAGCTGCGCCATCGCGCCGAGGAAGCGCTCGGCCGCCGCTTCGACCTCAAGGAGTTCCACGCCCAGGTGCTGATGAGCGGCGCGCTGCCCTTGGGCGTGCTCGAACGCAAGATCGACGACTGGATCGCCAGCCGCCGCGCGGGGAGCTAGGCCCGAGTTTCCCCTCCCTGCCAAGGGAGGGGCCAGGGGTGGGTGCGCGCGAAGCGCGGTTCTATGCTATCCTTGAACTATGAAGCGCGTCGATCCACGGCACACGGCTCAGGCCCGGGATCTTCGAGCCAACGCCACCCCGGCGGAGCGCACGCTCTGGCGTCTCCTCTCCCGCTATCGTCCGAAGTTCACTCGCCAGCTCCCTATCGGCCCCTACAAGGCCGATCTCGCCAACCGGCAGGCACGCCTGATCGTGGAGTTCGATGGCAGCCAGCATCTCGATTCGAAACATGATGAGCGCCGCACTCGCTTCCTCCAACTGGAAGGTTGGACCGTAATCCGCTTCTGGAACAGCGAGGTTGGCGAAAACCCCGACGGCGTCGCCGGAGCGATTCTGCTGAAGGCCGCCGAGTGCCTCGGCGGCGCCCACCCCCAGCCCCTCCCTTCCAGGGAGGGGAGGAAAAGGCGGCCGCGCTTCCCGGACTGATTCCCCTCCCTGCCAAGGGAGGGGCTAGGGGTGGGTGCGCGCCAGCGCCTCGGCGATCAGCTTGCGTGAGTTTCCGATCCCGTAGAGGGCGATGAAGCTGCCCATGCGCGGGCCCTGGCTGGTGCCGAGCAGGATCTCGTAGAGCGCCCGGAACCAGTCGCGCAGGTTCTCGAAGGGATGCGTCTTGCCGACTTCGTAGACCTCGGTCTGGATCGCTTCGGCGTCGGCATCGTCGGCCAGCGCCGCGAGCCGCGCATCGAGGTCGCGCAGCGCCTCGGCCTCGATCGCGGTCGGCGGCCGGTGGCGCAGCGAATCGGCGATGAAGTCGCGGAAATAAGCGAGCGCGAAATCGAGCCGCCGGTCGAGCTCCGGATGAGTCTCCGGCGACGCTTCGGGGCAATAGCGCTGGACGAACCCCCAGAGCAGGTGCTTGTCGTCGGTCGAGGCGACGGCGACGAGGTTGAGGAGAAGCGCGAAGCTGACCGGCATCCGCGCCGCCGGCACCTCGCCGGCATGGACGTGGTGGACCGGGTTGCCGAGGCGCTTGTCCCATTCCTGCCCCGGATAGGCGGCGAGGAACTGCTCATATTCGTCGACCGCCCTGGGGATCACCGAGATGCTCAGCTGCTTCGCCTTGCGGGGGTCGCGGTAGATGTAGAAAGCGAGGCTCTCCTCGGGCGCATAAGCGAGCCACTGGTCGATGGTGACGCCGTTGCCCTTGGTCTTGGAGATCTTCTCGCCATTCTCGTCGAGGAACATCTCGTAGTTGAACCCCTCGGGCGGGCGGCCGCCGAGGATCCGGGCGATCTTCGAGCTGTGGGTGACGCTGTCGATCAGGTCCTTGCCCGACATCTCATAATCGACGCCGAGCGCCACCCAGCGCATCGCCCAGTCGACCTTCCATTGCAGCTTGGCCCCGCCCGACAGGATCGACTGCTCGACCCGCCGGCCCTCGTCCTCGAACGCGACCAGCCCGGCTTCGGGATCGATCAGCTCGATCGGCACCTGCAGCACCTTGCCGCTCGCCTTGCTGATCGGCAGCACCGGCGAATAGGTCCTGCGCCGCTCCTCGCCCAGGGTCGGCAGCATCACCGCCATGATCGCTTCGTAATGGCGCAGCACGTTTTTGAGCGTCTCGTCGAACCGGCCCGAGGCGTAGCAGTCGGACGAGGCGAGGAACTCGTAATCGAAGCCGAACCGGTCGAGGAACTGGCGCAAGATGCCGTTATTGTGGTCGGCATAGCTTTTGTGGCCGCAGCCGAACGGGTCGGGCACGCGGGAGAGCGGCTGATCGAGATGCTCGTGCATCAGATCCTGGTGCGGCACGCCGGGCGGCACCTTGCGCATCCCGTCCATGTCGTCGGAGAAGGCGATCAGCCGGCTCGGCCAGTCGACCATCTCGGCGAGCGCGTGGCGGACCATCAGGGTCCGCGCCACCTCCTGGAAAGTCCCCAGATGCGGCAGCCCCGAGGGGCCGTAGCCGGTCTCGAACAGGATCGCCTTGCCGCCCGGCCCGTCGGGGTAGCGCGCGAGCAGCTTGCGCGCCTCTTCGTAGGGCCAGGCTTTGCTGACCTTGGCGGCTTCGCGCAGCTCGGTGGAGACCGACACCCTGTTGCCCTTTCGTTCCGCCTGCGCCATGTGGGGGGCGATGGCCGCCTCTTTGCCTTATCCGGCGCTGCACGCAACCCATGGCGGAATCTGGATCGCCTGGCCCGACGGACGCACCGAAGCGGTCGGCCGCGGCGAGGCGATCGCGCGGGCGGCCGAGACGCCGATGATCATGCTGAACGCGCCTTTGGTCGGCAACCGGCTCGGCTATCCCGACCTGTCCGGCCTCGACCTGCTCGAGCTCTACGCCTTCGTCCATCCCGCCCGCTTCGCCGTGCCGACGCCGAGGGGCATCGCCCACGCCCTCGGCCTGGCCGAGCCCGAAGGCGACGATCGCGCCGCCGCCTTCCTGCGCGAGGCGGCCGGGACGCTGCTCGCCACGCTGGCAGCAGACTGGCCCGAGCGGGTCGGCGCCTGGGCCTCGGCGCAGGCGCTCGCCCGGCTGCGCTGGCCCTGGGCCGGCGCCGTCGGCGAGCGGCTGCCGAGGCCCGGGCGCGACGAGCCCTGGCTGTTCTCGCGGCTGCCGGAATGGGAGGAGAGCGGCGGCCGGCCGCAGCCGCGCGCGGTCAGGCTCGACCTCGGCGATACCGCGGTGAGGCTGGCGCGGCTGGTCGGCGGCGATGCCGAGCTGCGCCAGGGCCAGCGCGATTATGCCGCGGCCGCAGCCGCGATGTTCGCGCCGCGCGCGGCCGAGGACGAGCCCAATCTGCTGCTCGCCGAAGCGGGCACCGGCATCGGCAAGACGCTGGGCTATCTCGCCCCCGCCTCGCTCTGGGCCGAGCAGGCCGGCGGCGCGGTCTGGATCTCGACCTACACCAAGGCGCTGCAGCGCCAGCTCGACCGGGAGGGCGCCCGCCTGTTCCCCGACGCCGCCGAGCGCCGCCGCCGGATCGTCATCCGCAAGGGCCGCGAAAACTATCTCTGCCTGCTCAACCTCGAGGACGCGCTCCAGGGCGGCTTTGCCGGCCGCGCCGCGATCCTCGCCCATCTCGTTGCCCGCTGGGCCGCTTATTCGAAGGACGGCGACATGGTCGGCGGCGATCTGCCGGGCTGGCTGACCTCGCTGTTCCGCCGCGCCGGTGCCGCGGCCTTGACCGACCGGCGCGGCGAGTGCGTCTATGCCGGCTGCCCCCATTACCGGCGCTGCTTCATCGAGCGCTCGGCCCGCGCCAGCCAGGACGCCGATCTCGTCATCGCCAACCACGCCCTGCTGATGGTCAATGCCGCGCGCGGCCGGGATGGGGGCCAGCCCCCGACCAGGATCGTGTTCGACGAAGGCCATCATCTGTTCGACGCCGCCGATTCGACCTTCGCCGCCGCCTTCACCGGCCAGGAGGCGATCGAATTGCGGCGCTGGATCGTCGGCCCGGAAGGGCGTTCGCGCGGCCGCCGCCGCGGCCTCGCCGCGCGGCTGATGGACGTCGCTTCCTACGACGAGGCCGGCGCGCTCGCGCTCGACACGGCGGTGCAGATGGCCGGCGCCCTGCCCGGCGACGGCTGGCTGCAGCGGATCGCCGAAGGCCAGCCGTTCGGCCCGGTGGAGGCTTTGCTCGCGGCGGTGCGCGGCACCGTCTACGCCCGCGCCACCGCCCAGGATGCGGGCTACGGCCTCGAGACCGAGATGGCGGAACTGGATCCCGTCCTGATCGAGGCGGCGGCGCCGGCCCTCGAAGCGCTCGAGACCCTGCTGCGGCCGCTGGTCGCGCTCGGCAAGCGGCTCGAAGCGCTGATCGAGGATTCGCCCGACTGGCTCGACGCCCCGGCCCGGGCCCGGGTCGAAGGCGCGATCGGCGGCCTTTCCTGGCGGGTGCAGACGCTGCAGGCCTGGATCGCGCTCACCGCCCGGATCGGCGGCCCGGCCGATGCCGATTTCGTCGATTGGCTCGCGGTCGAGCGGGTCGAGGGCCGCGAATATGATCTCGGCCTCCACCGCCACTGGCTGGACCCGACCCGGCCGCTCGCCGAAGCCGTGCTGAAGCCCGCCCACGGCGTCCTCGTCACCTCCGCCACCCTGCGCGGCGGCGGCCCCGACTGGGCCGATGCGGAAGCGCGCACCGGCGCCCGCCACCTCGCCCGCCCGGCCGGCCGCTTCGAGGCGATCAGCCCGTTCGATTATGCCGCCAATGCGGAGGTGGTGGTGGTGACCGACGTCAGGAAGGGCGACCTCGCCGGCCTGGCGGGCGCCTATGCGCGCCTCATCGAGGCGGCGGAAGGCGGCACCTTGGGCCTGTTCACCGCGATCCAGCGGCTGCGCGCGGTCCATGCCCGAATCGCCGATCGCCTCGCCCGTGCCGGCCTGCCGCTCTACGCCCAGCATGTCGATCCGATCGACACCGGCACGCTGGTCGATATCTTCCGCGACGATCCGCGCGCCTCGCTGCTCGGCACCGACGCGCTCCGCGACGGCGTCGACGTCCCCGGCCATTCGCTTCGGCTGGTGGTGATGGAAGGGGTGCCGTGGCCGCGCCCGGACGTGCTCCACGCCGCCCGCCGCGCCGCCGGCGGCGGCACCCTCTACGACGATCGCATGGTCCGCGCCCGCCTGGCGCAGGCGTTCGGCCGGCTGATCCGCCGGCTCGACGACCGCGGCATGTTCGTCCTGCTCTCCGCCGCCACGCCGAGCCGCCTCTTGACCGCTTTCCCGCCCGGCGTCCGGGTGCTGCGCCTGCCGCTCGCCGAGGCGATCGAGCGGGTGCGCCTGCGCCTGCCATCCGCTACCGTTCACGGCCATGAAGACGCTGACGCTTCTGCGCCACGCTAAATCGGGCTGGGACGATCCCGCCCTGACCGACTTTCAGCGCCCGCTCAATGCGCGCGGCCGCGCGGCGGCGCGGGCGATGGGGGCGGAGCTCAAGCGGCTCGGCCTCGCCTTCGACTGCGTCCTCGCTTCGCCGGCGGCGCGGGTGACGGAGACGATCGACGGCCTTGCCGAAAGCTACGGCCCGCTCGCGCCAGTCTATGACGAGCGCCTCTACCTCGCCTCGCCCGAAACCCTGCTCGGCCTCGTCCGCGCCGCCGCCGACGGCTGCGCCGCCCTCCTCGTCGTCGGCCACAATCCCGGCACCGAGCGGCTCGCTTTGCTGGTCAGCCGCGCCGGCCCGCTGCGCGACGAGATCGCCGCCAAATACCCGACCGGGGCGCTTGCCGAGATCGCCTTCCCGGTCGCCCATTGGCGCGAGGTTGGCCCGGGCAGCGGCATCCTGCAGCGCTTCCTCCGGCCGCGGGATCTATAAGCGAGGCTTGTTATTTTTAGCGCAAAATCGTATAGACTCGCCATGGCCCAGATGAACATCTCGCTCCCCGACAAGCTCAAATCATGGGCGGAGGCGCGCGTCGCCGATGGCCGCTACAGCAGTACGAGCGATTATGTTCGCGATCTGATGCGTCGGGACCAGGAAGCGGCCGAGGCCATCGCTCGACTGCAGGCACTGGTCGACGAGGGTCGAGCCTCGCCGCCGAGCAGTCAGACGATTGAAGGCATCATCGCGGCCCGGCGTGGCTGAGATCCGACTGCGGGCGGCGGCGCAGTCCGATCTTGAAGGGATATTTGATTACAGCGTCAGGGAATTCGGTCGAAAGC
>Ga0068868_100000335_pt1 | contig 31712 bp, 30 predicted proteins | sample KBSMisM42_FD_64660 | JGI IMG/M metagenome (GOLD analysis project Ga0068868, IMG submission 64660) | Miscanthus rhizosphere microbial communities from Kellogg Biological Station, Michigan, USA - KBS Miscanthus M4-2 | ecosystem: Host-associated > Plants > Roots > Rhizosphere > Soil ...
AGGCGCTCGCGCGGCGAGTCGCTCGGCACGATCGTCGCGCGCACCGGGTTGCCGATCACCTCGTCGTCGCGCCGCCCCGGGAAGCTGCCCGGAAACGCGGCGAAGATCCGTGTCGCGAGCGGCGCGAGGAGCCGGTTCGTCGTGCCCGCGATCGCGTTCTGCTCGTGCAAGAGCAGCGGCCGACGCGTGAGCCACGCCGCGAGACCGCCGGGGCCCGCGACGAACCCGCCCATCCCGAGCACGGCCGAGGGTCGACGTCTACGCAGCGCGCGGAGCGCCTGGGCGAGCGCACGCGCGATCCGAAACGGGGCCGCGACCAACGCGACGACCCCTTTGCCCCGAATGCCGGCGATCGAGATCCACTCGACGTCGATACCGGCCGGCGGCACTACCCGCGCCTCGAGCCCCCGCTGCGTGCCCAGCCAGACGACGGTGCGGTCGCGGGCACGGAGCGCGGCGGCGACAGCGAGCCCCGGGAACACGTGACCGCCGGTGCCGCCCGCCATGATCATGATCGGCCCGCGGCTCATCGCACGTACCCCCGCTGCACGAGCCGCTTCTGGCCGCCGTGCACCTCGCGATGAATGCGGAACAAGAGGCCGAGCGCGATCATCGTGACGACCGTGCTCGAGCGGCCGTAGCTCAAGAGCGGCAGCGCGAGCCCCTTCGTCGGTAGCAGGCCCGAGTTCACGCCGATGTTCACGAACGCCTCGAAGCCGAGCATGAGGCCGATGCCGGTCGCGACGTACGCTTGGAACGGCATGCCGCTGCGGATCGCCGCGCGGCCGAGCATCACCGCGCGATAGACGATGACCGCGAAGAGTGCGATCACGAGCGACGCGCCGACGAAGCCGAGCTCCTCGACGAGCACCGCGAACACGAAGTCGGTGTGGGCTTCCGGCAAATAGAAAAGCTTTTGCACGCTCTCGCCGAGCCCGACGCCGAGCCACTCGCCGCGGCCGATGGCGATCAACGACTGCGTGAGCTGGAAGCCACCCGCGTAGGGGTCGGCCCATGGATCGAGAAACTTCGTGAGTCGCTCGAGCCGATAAGGCGACGAGAACGCGAGCGCGCCGAGCGCGACGCCGCCGGCGAGCGTCGCAAGCAAGAAGTCGCGCAGTCGCGCGCCCGCGATGAACAGCACGCCGAACGTCGTCGCGGCAAGCACCACCGACGCGCCGAAGTCGGGCTCCAGCAAGAGCAGCAGCGCCGCCACGCCGATCACGAGCAGCGGCTTGAGCAACCCTCGTACGGTCGATGCGAGCTCGTCGGCACGGCGCACCGAGTAGCTCGCGATGTAGAGCAAGAGAAACAAACGCGCGGCCTCGGACGCTTGCACGGTCACGGGCCCGACGAGGATCCAGCGACGGCTGCCGTTCACGGTATGGCCGATCGAGGGAACCAGCACGACGACGAGCAACGCGAGCGCGGCGACGAGCAACAGCCAGTTCAGGCGGTACCAGAGCTCCGTCGGCAGCAACATCGCGACCGCCATTCCGACGCCGCCGAGCGCGAGCGCGCCGAGATGGCGATACAGATACGCGAGCGGCTCGGCGCCGAGCGTCTGCCGGTCGGCGATCGTGATCGACGCGGAGCCGACCATGATCGCGCCGAGCAGCGCGAGCACGACGACCGCGCAAGCGAGCGCGGGATCGAACGTGAGCGTGCGTGCTGTGCTCGGCGCGGCGCTCATTTCGGCAGCCTCTGCGCGGCGCGGGCGAATAGTTCGCCGCGCTCCTTGTAATCCTTGAATAGGTCCTGGCTCGCGCAGGCCGGAGACAACAGAACCGTATCGCCGCGTAGTGCGAGCTCGGCGGCCTTCGCGACCGCGTCGTCCATGCTTGCCGCGCGAGCGAGAGAACACACCGGCGCGAGGACTGCGGCGACCTCGCCGGCCGCCTCGCCGATCAGCACCGCGGCGCGCAGCTTGCCGCGCGCGCCTGTCGCGAGCGGTGAGAAGTCCTGGCCCTTGCCCAAGCCGCCGGCGATCAGCACGAGCGGCCCTGCGAAACCGTTGAGAGCCGCGAGAGTGGCGCCGACGTTCGTGCCTTTCGAGTCGTCGATGTACGCGACGCCACGCCGCTCGGCGACGAGCTGACAGCGGTGCGGTAAGCCGGCGAACCGGCGCAACACGGCGACGGCCGCGGCGCGGTCGGGCGCTAGCCTTTCGGTCAACGCGAGAGCGGCGAGCGCGTTCGATTCGTTGTGCGTGCCGCGCAACACGAGCGCGGCGCGTCTCATCAGCGGCTCTCCGTCGCGAGCGAGCCAGCGCTCGCCGCCGCGCTCGACGATCGAATAGCCGCGCGATAGAGAGCGCTCCACCGACACCGGGATCGCATGCGGATGGCGAGCGCTGATTGCGGCAACGACCGCGTCGTCCGCGTTGTACACCGCGTTGTCGGCCGACTCGAGCAGCTTAGCCTTGAGCGCGGCATAGCGCTCGAACGTTCCGTGCCGGTCGAGGTGATCGGCCGACACGTTGAGCAGCGCCGCGGACAACGGCCGCAGGCTGTCGGTCGTCTCCATCTGGAAGCTCGAAATTTCAAGAACGTAGGCGTCTGCGTCATCGCGAAGGATGTCGAGCGCGGGCGGCCCCAAGTTGCCGCCGGCCGGTGCGATGAGCCCTTGGCTCCCAAGCATCTCGGCCGCGAGCGTCGCGACCGTGCTCTTGCCGTTGCTGCCGGTTACCGCGATCACCGGTGCGTTCGCGGCACGGGCGAACAGCTCGACGTCGCCGATCACCTCGAGCCCGCGGCGGCGAGCCTCCGCGACGAGCGGGATGTCGACGGACAGGCCCGGCGAGAGCAACACGCGGCTCACGCCGTCGAGCCAACGCGCGTCGAGCGTCGCGAGCTCGACCTCCGCGCCGGGGCAAGCGCTGTCGAGCGCGGCGAGGCCCGGCGGCGCCGCGCGGCTGTCGATCACCCGCACGCGCTCACCGAGCGCGGCGAGATAGCGCGCGACGGACACTCCAGTGGCTCCGAGCCCCACGATCAAACTCGGCGCGCCTGACGTTCCCTGCACCGATTTTTCCTCGCGCCCGAGCGCGCTCTGCGCGCGCGGCCGCCGTGACAGTCGTTCTAATATCTCGCGCGTGGCGAGCGCCGTTCGTCCCGCCATCAACGGATCTTCAAGCTCGCCAAGCCGATCAACACCAAAATCACGGTGATGATCCAAAAGCGCACGATCACCTTCGGCTCAGCCCAACCCTTGAGCTCGAAGTGATGGTGCAGTGGGGCCATGCGAAAAATGCGCCGGCCGGTAGTCTTGTAGGAGGCAACCTGGATGATGACTGAGACGGTTTCGACGACGAACACCCCGCCCATGATGAAAAGCACCAGTTCTTGCCGCACCGCCACCGCAACAAGCCCAAGAGCGGCACCGAGTGCGAGAGCACCGATGTCGCCCATGAAGACTTGCGCGGGATAGGTGTTGAACCACAAGAAGCCCAAGCCGGCGCCAGCCAGGGCCGCACAGAAAACCAGTAGCTCTCCGGATCCGACGACGTACGGGATCCCGAGATAGTTCGAATAGATCACGTTGCCTGCGGCGTACGCGAAGACACCGAGCGCGGCGCTCACGAGCACGGCCGGCATGATCGCGAGGCCGTCGAGACCGTCGGTGAGATTCACGGCGTTCGAGAAGCCCGCGACCACGAACGTGACCAACGTGAGGTACAGCACCGTGCCGAGCGGCAACATCACGTTCTTCAAATAGGGAATCAGCAGCGCGTGCTCGATGTCCGGATTGTCGGCCGTGAAATAGAACGCGAACGCGGCGCCGAGCGCGCCGACGACCTGCCAGAAGAACTTGCTCGACGCGCTGAGGCCGCGCGAGTTCTTCACGATCAGCTTCTTGTAGTCGTCGACGAAACCGATCACGCCGAAGAACAGCGTTCCGATCAGCGCGATCCAGACGAAGCGGTTCGAGAGATTCGCCCAGAGCACCGTGCTGATCGCGATCGCGATCAGGATCAACGCGCCGCCCATCGTCGGCGTGCCGGCCTTCGGCTGGTGGCTCTCGGGCCCGACGTCGCGGATCTGCTGGCCGATCTTCTGGAGCGTGAGCTTCTGGATCAGGGCCGGGCCGAACGCGAACGACAGCACGAGCGCCGTGAGCGCGCTCATGATTGCGCGCGTCGTCAAGTAGCTGAACACGTTGAAGGCCGTGTAGTACTTCGTGAGGTGCTCTGCGACGGTGATCAGCATCAGAGTGCTTCCCCGTTGCTGAGCACGTGGCCGTTGCCGTTTCCGTTTCCGTTTCCGTTGCCGTTGCCGTGGCCGTTCCCGTGGCCGTTGCCGTTCGGTTCGGCCGCGAGCGCCTTCACGAGCCGGTCGAGCCCCATCACGCGCGAGGCCTTCACGAGCACCGTCGTGCTGGAGCCCAGCAGCGGCTCGATCGCGGCGCGCGCGGACTGCCAATCGGGAACCGCCTGCGCGCCCGCGCCGTAAGCCGACGCCGCTTCGCTCGCGAGCTCGCCTATCGTGAAGAGCGCGTCGCAGCGGCCGCGCGCGTATTCGCCGGTCTGCCGATGCAGCGCGCGCGCCTCGGGTCCGAGCTCGGCCATGTCGCCGAGCACGAGGATCCGCGTGCCGCGCAGCACGGCGAGATAATCGAGAGCCGCGCGTACCGACCCCGGGTTCGCGTTGTAGCTGTCGTCGACGAGCGTCGCGCCGCCGCGCCCAGCGAGCGACTTGAGCCGACCACGCACGGCGGTCGCGCGGCCCAGGCCCGTCAGGATGTCGTCGCTGCTCACGCCGACGGCTTCCGCGGCCGCGGCCGCGGCGAGCGCGTTCGCGATGTTCTGCCGGCCTAGCAGCGGCAGACGCACGTCGAGCTCCTCGCCGTCGGGCAGTCGCATCCGGAAGTCCGCGCCGGACGTATCGAAGTCGGGCTCGCCGATCACGGTGCAATCCGCGCGCTCGGAGAAGCCGAAGGTCACCGTGAGCTCGCACGGGCTGCGCGCGACCCACTCGGCGCGGAAACGATCGTCGGCGTTCAGCACGGCCGTGCCCGCCTTCGGCAGATGGTCGAGCAGCTCGCCTTTCGCCGCTGCGATTCCCTCGATCGAGCCGAAGCCCTCGAGGTGCGCGGTGCCCGCGTTCGTGATGATGCCGACGGTCGGCTGCACCAGGCTCGCGAGATAGTCGATCTCGCCGGCGTGATTCGCGCCGAGCTCGGCGACGAGTGCGTCGTGGTCCTCGTTGAGCCGCATCAGCGTGAGCGGCACGCCGATGTCGTTGTTCAAGTTACCTTGCGTGACGCAGACCGACCGGCTCACGCCCAAGATCGACGCGACGAGCTCCTTCACGGTCGTCTTGCCGCTGCTGCCCGTCACTGCGACCACCGGTATTGCGAAGCTCGCGCGCCAGGCGCGCGCGAGCGCACCGAACGCGCGCCGAGTATCGCGCACCTCGACTTGCGGCAGCGGCAAGTCCGCGACCCTCGAGACGAGCGCCCCCGCGGCGCCCTTCTCGTGAGCGTCGCGCAGAAAGTCGTTGCCGTCGAACCTGTCGCCAGCGATCGCGACGAACAACGAGCCCGCGGTCAGTGCGCGGCTGTCGGTCGTGACCGCGCCGAATCCGCCGTCGGCGCCGATCAACCGCCCGTGTGTTTCGCGAGCGACGGTGGCAAGTGTGCGAGCCATCACGCGCGCCCCCCGAGCAGCTCTGCGGCCACCGCGCGATCGTCGAACGGCCGCCGCTCGGCACCTTGGATTTGCTCCGTCTCGTGACCCTTGCCTGCCACGAGCACGACGTCGCCGGGCTCCGCGTGCTCGAGCGCCGCGCGAATCGCGGCGCGGCGGTCGTGGATCACGCTGACGTCGGGGTGATCGCCTACGCCGCCGTGGATTTCACGCGTGATGTCGGCGGGATCCTCGTTGCGCGGGTTGTCGTCGGTCAGCACGAGCGTGTCCGCGAGCTCGGCCGCCACGGTGCCCATCAACGGTCGTTTGCCCCGGTCGCGATCACCGCCGCAACCGAACACGCAGACGATTCGGCGCGGGCCGAGCGAAGTCAGCGTGCCGAGCACGCGGCGCAGCGCGTCGGGCGTGTGCGCGTAATCGATCACGACCCACGGCAGCTGACGCGAGCGGCCGAGCACCTCCATCCTGCCCGGCGCGGGCTTCGCCTCGCCGAGCGCCGAGCACGCGTCCGCTACGGTCATGCCCTGCGCGACCAGCGCGCCGAGTGCCGCGAGCAGGTTCTCGGCGTTGAAGTCGCCGATCAGCCGCGACACGAGCCGTGCCGAGCCGAAACGGCCCGAGACCTCGAGCGTTAGTCCGTCGAGGTCGGCGCGCTTCAGGCGCGCGCTCAAATCGGCTCCCCGCACTCCGCGCGTGGTCGTGCGGATCAGTTCGCAGCTCGGCGGCAGATTTGCGCCGAGGCTCGCACCGAACGTGTCGTCGACGTTGATGACGGCGTGCGCGAGGCCCGGCAGCTGGAACAGGCGGGCCTTCGCACGGCCGTAGCTCGCGAAGTCGCCGTGCTCGTCGAGATGGTCGCGCGTGAGATTCGTGAACACCGCGGTGTTGAACGAGAGACCCGCGATCCGGTCTTGGGAGAGCGCGTGCGAGGAAACCTCGAGCGCGACGCGCGGCGCGCGCAGCCCCGAAATCTCGCGATGCAGCGTGAAGCAATCGGGCGTCGTGAGTGCGTGACGCGTGAGCTTCGGCGGCAGGCCGTAGCCGAGCGTGCCGATGTACGCGCAGGCGCGCTGCGGGCTGCCGAGCGCCTGCGCGGTGAGATACGCGACCGTCGTCTTGCCGTTGGTGCCGGTGACGCCGATCAGCGTCGGCTCGGGCAACGTGTCGAAGAACGCGTGCGCGAGCTCGCCGAGCCGCTTGTGCAGATTCGGGACCGCGAGACTTGGACTAGGCGGGTCGGCGTAGACCTCGCTCGGCTCGTAGAGCACGATCGCGGCGCCGCGCGCGAGCGCATCGGCCGCATAGCGCAGACCATGCTCGCGCGCGCCTTGGAGCGCTACGAACGCGGCGCCCGGAATGACCTCGCGGCTGTCGAGGGTTAGATCCGTCAACGCGAGCCGCGCGTACGCGCCCGCGTCTGCGCCCAAGATCTCGCCGAGGATTCGATCGCGGGGCGCGAGCGCCGCCATCATGGCAACACCTGCGCTTGCGCGACGACGGTCAGCGGCGCCGCGGGCAGCGCGTCGGGCGGCACCGCGAGCACTCGCAGCGCGCCGGTCACGATGTTCGAGAACACGGGCGCCGCGACGTCGGCGCCGTAGTACGCGCCCTGCGGCTCGTCGACCACGACGACGACCACGAGTCGCGGGTGAGACGCGGGCGCGAAGCCCGCGAAGAATGCGGTGTGCCGCTGATCGCTGTGGCCGCCAACGACGGCCTTCTGCGCCGTGCCCGTCTTGCCTGCGACGCGGTAGTTACGGACGGCCGCGCGCTTGCCGGTGCCGGCCGGCGAGACGACGGCCTCCATCATCTGCGTGAGCGCATGCGCGGTCGACGACGAGATCACGCGCGTACCCGCGGGCGGCTTGTCGAGCGCGAGCATCGACACGGGTCGCAGAATGCCGTCCGCCGCGATCGCGGAGTACGCGCGCGCGAGCTGGAGCGGAGTTACCGCCACGCCGTAGCCGTACGCGAGCGTCGCCTGCCCGATAGTTCGCCAATGCTGCGGATCGTTGAGGCGGCCGGCCGATTCGCCGGGGAAGCCGCTGTCGGTGAGCCGGCCGATGCCAAAGCCCGCGAGCACGCGCCAGATCTCCTGCGGCTCCATCGTGAGCGCGACGCGCGCGGCGCCGACGTCGCTCGAGCGCGCGAGCACCGTCGTCAGCGGGATCTTGCCGAGGTTCGAGTCGTCCTGGATGATCAACGCGTTGTTGATCCGCCAGAACCCCGGGGAAGTGTCGACGATTGTCGTCGGCTTAAAGCCGCCGCTCTCGATCGCGGACGCCATCACGAGCGGCTTGAAGCTCGAGCCCGGCTCGAAGATGTCCGTAATCGCGCGGTTCCTGTAACGCTCCGCGACCAACTGCAACCGGTCGTTCGGGTTGTACGACGGCTGATTCACCATCGCGAGCACTTCGCCCGTGCTCGGGTCGAGCACGACGACCGTTCCCGAGCGAGCGCGGGTGTCCGTGACCATGGCCTTGAGCTCGCGATAGGCGAGATATTGGAGCCGCAGGTCGATGCTCGACTTGAGGTCCCGGCCGGGCCGGGCTTCCGCGATCAGCTCGACGTCGCCGATCGAGTGTCCGAGGCGGTCCTGCAGCACCCGCTTGCTGCCGTTCTCACCCCGGAGCCACTGATCGAACTCGGCCTCGAGGCCTTCTTGGCCGTGATCGTCGATGTCGGTGAAGCCGAGCAAGTGGCCGACCACTTCGCCTTCTGGGTAATAGCGCTGGTATTCGCGCATCGTGCTGACGCCCGGCAGACCGAGCGCCATGACCTGCTCGGCCTTTGCCGGCGACAGATGACGTTGGAGATAGACGAAGTCGCGATTGAGGTTGCTCGTGATCTTGCGCGCGAGCGAGTCCTCGTCTTGTCCCGTCGCGTCGGCGAGCTCGCCGATCCGATCGAGCGCGTCCTTGAGCTCGCGCGGGTTGCCGACGATCGTGTCGACCGGGGTGCTGACCGCGAGGGGCTCGCCGTCGCGGTCGGTCAGCGAGCCGCGATGGGCGGAGATCTCGACGGTGCGCAAGTGGCGGTCGTTCGCTTGCGCCGCGAGGAACTCCTTGTTGACGAGCTGCAAGTAGAGGATCCGGCTCTCGAGCGCGACGGCGCCGAGCGCGAACAGCGCGAGCAGCACCGCCCCGCGCCAACGCGTGCGCTCGACCTGCTGCGATGGCGACGCCTTCCTCATCGCGCCGCTCACCTCGGTGACTCGACGACGACGAGTTGCGCGTCCGGCGGATTCGTCAGGTGCAGCCGCTCGCGCGCGAGGGATTCGATCCGCGGGTGGGTCGCCCACGTGCTCTGCTCGATCTGAAGTCGGCCCCAGTCGATCTGCAGCTGGTCCTGCTCGCGGTTGAGCCGCTCGAGCTCGATGAACAGTTGCCGCGCGTGATGCTTCGCGTCGGTGACCCAGACGCCCGACGCGGTGACGGCCGCCGCGAGCAGCAGCACGGCTGCGAGCTCGGCAACCTGCTTGCCCATCGTCCTGACGGACGGCGCCGTGTCGGTCGCGTCGTTCATGTGGGCGTGTCGAACCGCTCGCGCTCCGCGACGCGCAGACGCGCGCTGCGCGCGCGCGGATTGCCCTCGACCTCTTGCTCGCCTGGACGGACGAGCCGGCCGACGAGCTTCAGTCGCGGCCGCGCGTGGGCAGGGATGTTGGGCAGTCCAGCGTACGCTTCGTCGCCGCGCGCTTCGCGGGCCAAGAAGCGCTTGACGATTCGGTCCTCGAGCGAGTGAAAGCTGATCGCGACGAGCCGCCCGCCGGCCGCTAGCAGCTCGACGGCCTGCGGCAGCGCGCGCTCGAGCGCCTGGAGCTCGGCGTTGACGGCGATTCGGATCGCTTGGAACACCCGCGTGGCCGGATGAATGCGGCCCTGCTGGCGCCCAGCGTGCGCAGCGACGAGGTCCGCGAGAGCGCGCGTCGTCGAGATCGGCGCGGCTTCGCGGGCGCGCACGATCGCGGCCGCGATCTGCCGCGCGCGCTGCTCTTCGCCGTAGCGGAAGAGCACGTCCGTCAGCTCCGCCTGCGAGACGCCGGCGAGCCATTCGGCGGCGGTCGCGCCCACGGCCGTGTTCATACGCATGTCCAAAGGTCCGTCGTGCGCGAAGCTGAAGCCGCGCGCGGGTTGATCCAACTGCGGCGAGGAGACCCCGAGGTCGAACAAGATTCCGTCGAGCCCGCGGCCAGCCAGCCAAGGCTCGGCAACCGAGCCGAGCTCTTCGAAGCCGGCATGCCGAACCGTGAAACGTGCGTCCGCCGCAAATCGATCGCTGCCGTGAGCCACCGCGTCGGGATCTTTATCCAGGGCGAGTAGCCGTCCCCGGGGCCCAAGCCGCGCCAATATTTCGGCGCTGTGCCCACCACGTCCGTAGGTCGCATCGACGTAACACCCGTCATCCCGCAAGGCCAAACCTTCGAGCGCCTCTCTCAGCAGCACGGGCCGGTGTCCAGAGGCTCCGGTCACACCGAACGTGCTCTAGAGAGATAGCGTTTCGAGTTCTTGAGGTAAGCCCGCCTGTTCGCCCTTGTCGTCAGCCAGCCACTCGTCCCGGCGAGTGCTCCATCGTTCTTCGCTCCATAGCTCGAACTTGTTGCCCTGCCCGATCAGCATCGCTTGCCGTTCGAGGCCGGCGAATTCGCGAAGCTCCTTCGGCAACAAGATTCGGCCATGACCGTCCAGGTCGAGTTCGGTGGCGTACCCCACCATCAAGCGTTGCAGACGACGTGCCTGTTTATTCAGCGCAGGTAAACGGACCAGCTTGCGCTCGATCTCCTCCCAATCAGGCAGCGGGTAGATGAGAAGGCAGTAGTCACGATCGACCGTCGCAACCAAATGTCCGTCGGCACGGGTCATCAGCCGCTCCCGGTATCGAGTCGGGAAGGCCATACGACCCTTCGCATCGAGGGTGATCTTGGTAGCGCCGCGAAACATAGCCGCCCGGCCGGACCACTAGGCCCATTCTCGCCCACTTTTTGCCACTCCACGCCACTATAGGGACTGCTGCCGCCGACTGTCAACGGCGGTGAGCTAGAAATCTTTGTACCGACAGAGAGTTAGGGAGTGGTGACGAAATCTGACGAAAAAGGGCGCGACGAGCGTCGCGACGCATTGAATTCATAAAGGAAAGGAGGGAGCCGGCCTGTAAGCCGGGTTCTGTCGAGAGCAGTCATTCCTCTGGGGTGCGCGTCGCCGCGCACCTCGAGCGACCTACCCGGGAGCTCGTGTGGGCACACTCAGCGCTCCCCTATTCGGTCTTGCTCCGGGTGGGGTTTACCGTGCCGCAGAGTGTTGCCACCTGCGCGGTGCGCTCTTACCGCACCTTTTCACCCTTACCGCACATTGCTGTGAGGCGGTTTGTTTTCTGTGGCACTTTCCGTAGGCTCGCGCCTCCCAGGCGTTACCTGGCACCCTGCCCAGCGGAGCCCGGACTTTCCTCCAAGGTGTGTAACCTCAGCGACTGCTTGGCCGACTCCCAGGCTTTAGTGTCTCACTTTGCCGGCCGCGATGGGTGGCGCGATTGCGGCGAGGCGCATCGCCGCAACACCGTCGTGAATCGCGGCCGACAAAGTGAGATGCTTTGTTTGGTTAGGTGCGGAGCAGCTTGTAGAGGTCGTTGCGCGAGATGCCGGTCAGCGTCGAGGTGAGTTGCAGCGCCTTGGAAGCTTCGAGCTCGACGGCGAGAGCTTCGTAAATTTCGCGCGCGCGCGCCTCGTCGGGCGAAGTGTCGGACGGGGTGCCGGCGACGACTAGGACGAATTCGCCGAGGAGAGGAATGTCGGCGCCGAGGGAGACGGCGAGAGCACCGAGCGTTGCGGAACGGAACTGCTCGTGAATCTTTGTGAGCTCGCGCGCGACAACGGCTTCGCGATCGGGACCGAAATGCTCGATCAGCGCCGCGAATGTCTCGGGGATGCGGTGAACGGACTCGTAGAAGATTAGCGTGCGGCGCTCGGAGCGCAGCTCGTGCAGTCGCGCCGCTCGCGCGCCGTCGCTGCGCGGCAGAAATCCTTCGAACACGAAACGATCGGTCGGGAGGCCGGCGGCGGAAAGCGCCGCGATCGCCGCGCTCGGGCCCGGCACCGGCACGACATCGATGCCTTGCTCACGCGCGGAGCGAACGAGACGCCAACCGGGATCGCTGATCAGCGGCGTGCCCGCGTCGCTCACGAGCGCGACGGTCGCGCCGCTCGCGAGCCGCTCGAGCAACTCCGCAACACGCTCACGCTCGTTATGCTCGTGATACGCAATTAGTCGCGCTTCCACGCCAATACGTGATAGCAATCCACGGGTGTGGCGCGTATCCTCGGCCGCAATCACATCCGCGGTTGCGAGCACTTCGCGCGCTCGCGGAGTCAAATCGTCGAGATTGCCGATCGGCGTCGCGACGATGAAGAGCCTGCCGCGAGAGGCCGCCTTTGCCGTCATAGAATTCGCCGTCATGGAAGCCGAATGGACTCGTTCATGATCGCCATCCAGTCTACAAGCGCGCTGCGGATCGGAGCTACGAGGACACTCGTCTTGCTGCTGCTCGCGAGCCTCGCCGCCTGCATCTCTTCGCCGCCGCAGCAAGCGACGAGACCCGCATCCGCGAGCCAGATCCAGAGCCTAGAGGCGCGCGCGCGCGCGGCGGCCAAGATCGGAGATCCGACGGCGGCCGAGCTCTACGCGCAGCTCGCGGCGAGCACGACCGGAACGCAGCGCATCGATTACTTGATCGAGAGTGCGCGAGCGTCGATCGCGCACGGCGACACGCAAGTCGCGCGCCGCCGGCTAAACGACGCGAAGAACGGCGCGAACCGAGACCAGCAGCAAGCGATCACGGTGCAAAGCGCACGCCTCGAGCTCGGCGATCGAAAGCCACAAGCCGCGCTCGACATGCTCGCGACGTTGCAGCAGCCGATGACCGTGCCGGTGCAGAGCGACGCAGCCGCGGTGCGCGGGCAGGCGCTGTTCGAGCTCGGCCGGCCAACGGACGCGGTCCGCGCGCTCGTCGAGCGCGAAGTCTGGCTCGACGACTCCGCGTCGATCCTCGCGAATCAACGTCTGATCTGGGACGGCCTCCGCCAGCATCCGCCCGCGGCGACGGTTGCGCCGACCGGTGATCGAATCGTGGACGGCTGGCTCGCGCTCGCGCCGATCGCAACGAGCAATCCGGCGGACTTGCGCCGCTCGCTGCTGCGCTGGCGCGAGACGTATACCGATCATCCCGCGGCCGGCGCGTTGCTCGCCGATCTGCTCGCCGGACAGCGCGCGGCCGGATTCCCGACGCAGATCGCGTTGCTGCTGCCGCTCACTTCGTCGCAGCGAGCCGCGGCGCTCGCGATACGAGACGGCTTCGTTGCTGCGCACCTGCGCGGCGCGGGCAGCGACGCGACCTCGATACGCGTGTACGACACCGCGCAAGGCGGCGGTCAAGCCGCGTACTTGCGCGCTCAGCTCGACGGCGCCGACTTCATCGTCGGGCCGCTGCTCGCGGCGGAGGTCGAGCAGGTCATCACGCAAGCCGGCTTCGTGCCGACGCTCGCGCTGAACTTCGCGCAAGTGACGCCGCCGTCGCTGCGTAGCTTCTATCAGTTTTCGCTGTCGCCCGAAGACGAGGCGCGCACGATCGCGGACGCGATGGCGCTCGGCGGCGCGAAGACCGCGATCGCGTTCATCCCGAACAGCGACCGCGGCCGCCGCACGCTCGCGACGTTCCGCATGGAATTCGAGTCGCGCGGCGGGCGGCTGCTCGACTACGTCGGGTACGACCGCGGCTCGCAGGAGTTCGGGCCACCGATCATGAGTCTCCTGAACATCACGCGCAGCAACCAGCGCGAGCGCCGGCTCGCGGCGAGCCTCGGCGTGCCGATCGAGTTCGAGCCGCGGCGACGCCAGGACATCGACGCGATCTTCGTCGCGGCTGACGACGCGCGCTCGGGTCGTCTGCTCGCGCCGCAGCTGCGCTTCCACTCGGCCGGCGACATTCCGACGTTCGCGACGTCCGATATCTACGTGCCCGGCAACACGGCCGGCGACAACGACTTGAACGGCCTGATCTTCGCCGACGCACCGGTCCTGATCACGCCGAGCACGAGCGCCGACGACTTGCGCCACGACTTGGAGTCCTACTGGCCGCAGCGGGCCGATCGCGTGAAGCTCTATGGCATGGGTTTCGACGCGTATCACTTGATCAGCTCGCTCTACAACGACTCGCGCGCGTCGTGGCCCGTTCGCGGCATGTCGGGCGACCTGAGCCTCGACACGAATGGGCGTATTCACCGCGCGCTGCCGCTCGCGCAGTTTCGCAACGGCAAGCCCGCGGAGTACGAGCTGCCCATATCAGGCTCGCGCGAGCTCGTCGGCACGCGCTGAAAATGCAGCTCGCGCGGGGCCGCCACTGGGAGGCGGTCGCCGCCGAATATCTCGAGGACCGCGGGCTCGTCGTGCTCGCGCGCGGGTACCGCTGCCGGCTCGGCGAGATCGACCTCGTTTGCCGCGAGCACCGCACTCTCGTGATGGTCGAGGTTCGCGCACGCAGCCGCGGCGCCGTCGCGCGCGCGGCGGAGAGCATCGGACCCGCGAAGCGCGCGCGCATCATCCGGGCGACCAGGCACTTCTTGATGCGCCACAGCGAGTGGCGCCACGCGACGATTCGCTTCGACGTCATCGCGTTCGACGCAATCGACACGGCGGAGGCGCGAGTCTCGTGGCTCCGAAACGCGTTCGACGCCAGTTGAAGAGGCCACGGCTTAACGGCACAGTGGCGGCACCTTGGGCAGCGCGCGAAGCGAACCATGGAAGACAGAGTCCGACGGCACTTTCAAGAAAGCATCGCCACGAAGCAGACTGCGATCGTCGTGGCGCCCGCCGTCTCGGCCGCGGCCGCGATGATGACGCAATGCCTGCTCGAGGACGGCAAGATCTTGAGCTGCGGCAACGGCGGCTCCGCGGCCGACTCGCAGCACTTCTCGAGCGAGCTCCTGAACCGCTTCGAGCTCGAGCGTCCCGGCCTACCTGCGGTCGCGCTCACGACCGATAGCTCGACTCTGACCTCGATCGGCAACGACTATGCATTCGCCGACATCTTCGCGAAGCAAGTGCGCGCGCTCGGCCAACCGGCCGACGTGCTGCTCGCGATCTCGACCTCGGGCAACTCGGAGAACGTCGTGCGCGCGGTGCACGCGGCGCACGAGCGCGGGCTGCGCGTCGTGGCGCTCACGGGTCGCGACGGCGGCGCGATCGCCGCCGCGCTCTCACCCGGCGACATCGAGATCCGCGTGCCGGCGGAGCGCACGTGCCGCATCCAAGAAGTGCACCTGCTCGTGATCCATTGCCTCTGCGACCTCATCGACGCGGAGCTGCTCGAGCCCCGCTGAACCTGCGCCGGCGCGTGCGAAGAGTATCGCTCTCGCAGAGCGGCGCCGAAGCGCGGCCGAGCGGGAAATGGTGGTTGTGCGCGGCCGAGCTTGCGCCGCGGGTGTCTCCCGGGGGCGTCGCCGCACAGGGATGTGCGGCGCCGAGCCCCAGGGATGGTGTCTTGGCGTCCCCCGGGAGGCACCCGCGGCGCGAGCTCGGCCGCGCCGAAGCGATCGCTCGAGCGCGCGGGCGCTAGCGATAAACGAGTAGCGAGTCCAGCGCGACGCGGTGCGCTATTTGATGACGGTGAGCTTCGGCGCCTTCCGGGCGGCGCTCGGAGTCGGCGGCGCAGGACCGGCAGAAGGACCCGGCGGCGTCGGAGACGGGCCGCCCGGCCCGCCCGGGGCCGAGTCGTCGTCGCCGAAGATCATCCCTTGGCCGGTCTCGCGCGCGTAGATTCCGAGCACCGCGTCGACCGGAATCTGAAGCTGCTGCGGCACCCCGCCGAAGCGCGTCTCGAAGCTGACCGCCTCGTTGCCGAGCTTGAGCGCGCGCGTAGCCGAGTGCGAGACGTTGAGCACGATCTTGCCGTCCTTCACGTGCTCCTTCGGGACTTCGACGCCGTGGCGGCCGGCGTCGACGACGAGATGCGGAGTGAAGCCGTTGTCGACCATCCATTCGTGCATTGCCCGGATCAGATACGGGCGCTGCTTCGTCTGCGTCGGCGATCGTGCTACTGGCGTATCTCCTGCTCGAACTCGGTCAGGCTCGCCTGGAACGAGGGTCGCGAGAACACCTCGTCCATGTAGCGCTGGATCGGCCGTGCGGTCGCCGGCAGCTTGATGTTGAACAACGGCAATCGCCAGAGGATCGGCGCAATCGTGCAGTCGACGAGCGAGAACTCGTCGCTCAAGAAGAACTTCTTCGCGGAGAAGATCTCGACGCTCGACAGGATGCTCTCCTCGAGCGCCTTCACTGCGCGGCCCGGGGGCTTGCGGTCGACGCCGGTGCCGATTTCCTCTGCGAGCGCGTACCAATCCTTCTCGATCCGGAACAGCGCGAGCCGAAACTGCGCGCGCGTGACGGGATCGACCGGCATCAGCGGCGGATGCGGGAAGCGCTCGTCGAGATACTCCATGATCACGCGCGAGTCGTAGAGCACGAGATCGCGGTCGACGAGCGTCGGGACGCTGTTGTACGGATTGAGGTCGAGCAGATCCTCGGGCAACAAGCCGTCATCGACATCGACGATGTCGATGCTGATGCTCTTTTCGGCAAGCACGAGCCGTGTCCGATGGCTCCACGGGTCTGCCGGCTTCGAAAACAGCGTCATCACCGAGCGACGGTTGGCAATGACGGTCATAAGAGATGTCTCCTTGGCGGCGAGCAAGCCCGTCAATCTGGAGGACTAGTGGACGTCCTTCCAGATTTCCTTTTTCAAGAGATAGGCGATCAGCAGGAACACGAGCAAGAAACCGATCACGCGGATGCCGAGCGCCTCGCGCTCGCGCTTGATCGGTTCGCCGATGTAGTCGAGGAAGTTCACGATGTCGCGCACCATCTCGTCGAACTGCGCGGCGGGCATCTCGCCGGGACGGATCTGCTCGAAGCCTTCGAACGTTTCTTTGCCGGCTGCGTCGGTAGCGAACTTCGCACGCTGCGGACCCTGGAGTTCCCAGAGGACGGCCGGCATCGCAGAGCCGCGCAGCACGATGTTGTTGACACCCGTGGGCCGCGACGGATCGGCGTAGAACCCCCGCAGATAAGTGTAGAGATAGTCCGTGCCGCGGCTGCGCGCGATCAACGAGAGATCCGGCGGCGCGACTCCGAACCAGCGCGTCGCGTCCTCCGGCTTCATCGCGATGGCCATCGTGTCGTACGGGTGCTCGCCGGTGAACATCAAGTTATCGACGAGCTGCTTTTCGGTGATTCCGAGGTCCGCGGCAAGCCGGTTGTAGCGCACGTACTTCGCCGAGTGGCAGCCGAGGCAGTAATTCACGTAGTACTTCGCACCGCGCTGCAGCGACGCGACGTTCTTGATGTTCGTGTTGGCAGGCTCGAGCGTGCCTTCCTCACCCTGCGCGAGCGCGACGCCGGCCGCGCCGAGACTCAGGAGCAACGCAACAGCGGCAATCCTCACGGCGTCACCCTCGTCGGCACGGGCTTCGTCTTTTCGTTGCGCGAGTAAAACGGCATCGACAAGAAGAATGCGAAGTACAAGAGCGTAAAGATTTGGGCGAGCGTGACGACCGCTCCCGTCGGCGGCTGCATGCCGAGGTAGCCGAGCGACAGGAAGCTCACCGCGAACACCGCGAGCGCCAACTTGTAGATCGCGCCGCGGTAGCGGATCGACTTCACGCGGCAGCGGTCGAGCCACGGCAGGAAGAATGGCAGCAGCACGGCCGAGCCCATCAACACGACGCCGAGCAGCTTGTTCGGCACGGCTCGCAACATCGCGTAGAACGGCGTGAAGTACCAAACCGGCGCGATATGCTCGGGCGTCTTCAGCTGATTCGCGGGCTCGAAGTTCGCGTGCTCGAGGAAGTAGCCGCCCATGTCGGGCACGAAGAACACGACCGCCGAGAACGCGATCAGGAAGATGACCACGATCACGAGGTCCTTGCTCGTGTGATACGGATGGAACGCGACGCCGTCGATCGGTTTGCCGTCCGGCCCATTGTGCTCGTGGATGTCGATGCCGTCGGGGTTGTTCGAGCCGACCTCGTGCAGCGCCATGATGTGCACGACGACGAGCCCCACGAGAGCGAGCGGCACCGCGATCACGTGGAACGCGAAGAACCGGTTCAGCGTGATGTCGGAGATGTAGAAATCGCCGCGGATCCACTCGGAGAGCCCGTTGCCGATCACAGGAATCGCGCCGAACAACGACACGATCACCTGCGCGCCCCAGTAGGACATGTTCCCCCACGGGAGCAGGTAGCCGAAGAACGCCTCGGCCATCAGGCATAGATAAATGAACATGCCGATGATCCAGACGAGCTCGCGCGGCTTCTTGTAGGAGCCGTACAGGAGCCCGCGGAACATGTGCAGGTACACGACGATGAAGAATGCCGACGCGCCGGTCGAGTGCAGGTAGCGGATCAGCCAGCCCCAGTCGACGTCGCGCATGATGTACTCGACCGAGGCGAACGCGCCTTCGGCCGAGGGCTTGTAGTTCATCGTGAGGAAGATGCCCGTGACGAGCTGCATCACGAGCACGACCGTCGCGATCACGCCGAAGCCGTACCAAATGTTGAAGTTCTTCGACGCGTAGTACTCGGTGGCGTGCTCCTTGATGAGCTTCGTCATCGGGAAGCGTTCGTCTATCCACGCGCCGAGCGCGCTCAAGCCGCGGCCCAAGCGATCGAAGTGGTCGGCTTCGTTGGTCGCCATCTACGAGTTCCCCGTGTCCGAGCCGATCAGGATCGTATTGTCGTTGATATAGCGATACGGCGGCACACCGAGGTTCGTCGGCGCGGGCACGCCCGCGAAGACGCGGCCGGCGAGGTCGAACTTCGAGCCGTGGCACGGGCACAGGAAGCCGCCCGGCCACTGCGGACCCAGGTCCGCGGGCGCGACCTCGAAGCGCGGCATCGGCGCGCACCCCAAGTGCGTGCAGACGCCTTCGAGGACGAGATAGGCCGGCTTGATGCTCCGATGCTCGTTCGTCGCGTATTTCGGCTGCTCGGAGTCCTTCGATTCGGGGTCGCGAAGCAGCCCGGTGTCCTTCTTGAGCGATGCGATCATCTCGTCCGAGCGATGCAGGATGTAGATCGGGTGGCCGCGCCACTCGACCTTCAGCAGCGCCCCGACCTCGAGCTTGCTCACGTCGACCTCGATCGGCGCGCCGAGCGCTTGAGCGCGGGCGCTCGGCTTGAACGACGAGACGAAGGGGACAGCGGTCGCGATCACGCCGGCGCCGCCCGTGACGACGGTAGCGACGGTCAAGAAATGGCGGCGCGTAAAGCCGGTGCTCTCAGCCATCGAGCACGCCTCGACTCACGGGGCCAAGCATCAGGCAGCCTCCAAGGACTTCAATGGATTAATGAGAATGTGCGCCGATGGTTGTTGCAGCGCGGCGCATTATACACAAACGAGTGAGGCGCCGAGGCTTGGGTCCGAGCTGCTAAACTCCGCGCATGTCGCCGGTCTGGAAGGTTGTCGCCTTCTTCGCGCAGTCGGCCGCGGTCGGGCTCGCGATCGCGTTTCTCATCGTTCTCGTTCGCCCCGACCTCGTGAGCACGGTTCAACCGGCCACGAGCCGCGGCGTCGCGAGCTACGCGGACGCGGTGTCCGTCAGCGCGCCGGCGGTGGCGACGATTTATACGGAACGCACCTTCACGCCGTCGAACGCGCCGCCGGGCGTCGCACTGCGCGGACGCGCGCTCGGCTCCGGCGTGGTGATCGACCGGCGTGGCTACGTGGTCACGAATTGGCACGTGATTCGCGACGCCGCGGAAATTCGTGTGCAGCTCGCGGACGGCCGCGTCGCGACCCCGCGGATCGTCGGCTCTGACCCCGAAAGCGAGCTCGCGTTACTCAAGGTAGACATGCCCGACCTGCCGTCGATCGCGCTCGGCCGCTCCGACGGCCTCCAAGTGGGCGAGGTCGTGCTCGCGATCGGCAACTCTCTCGGGTTGAGCCAGACGGTCACGATGGGCATCGTGAGCGCGACGGGCCGGGGGCAGCTCGGCATCACGGAATTCGAGGACTTCATCCAGACCGACGCGGCGATCAACGTCGGCAACTCGGGCGGGGCCCTCGTGAACTCGCGCGGCGAGCTCGTCGGCATCAACACGGCCACGATCAGCGCCGCGCCTCGGGACTCGACGATGCCCGAGGGCATCGGCTTCGCGATCCCGGTGAACCTCGTGCGCGGCGTGATGGAGCAGCTCATCGCGAACGGAAGGGTGATCCGCGGCTATCTCGGCGTCGACACGAGCGACTTGCCGGAGTCGCAGGCGCGCCAGCTCGGCATCGACGGCTCGGCGGTCTTGCTTCGCGAGGTCAGCGGTCCAGCCGCTGTCGCGGGGCTCAAGCGCGGCGACGTGCTCACGCATATCAACGGTCAGCGCATGTTCACCGGCCAGCAGGCCATGAACCTCGTCGCGAGCTCGCAACCCGGCGCGCACATCAAGATCCGTGTCGCGCGTCCGAGCGGCGCGTTCCAAACCGAGGCGGTGCTCGAAGAGCGTCCGGCTCAAGACGGCGGCTGACGCGCTCAGCGCGCGCGGCGCTCGATGCGCGCGCCGAGCCGCCCGAGCTTGTCCTCGATCCGCTCGTAGCCTCGATCGACGTGATAGATCCGATCGACGATCGTCGTGCCCTCGGCCTGCAAGCCCGCGAGAACGAGCGACGCGGACGCGCGCAGATCGGTGGCCATGACCTGCGCTCCCGTGAGCTTCGGCACGCCGCGGGTAATGACCGTATTACCTTGGATCGTCAGATTCGCGCCGAGCCGTTGCAGCTCGAGCGCGTGCTGGAAGCGGTTCTCGAAGATCGTCTCGGTGATTGACGCAGCGCCGTCCGCGACCGCGTTCAGCGCGCAGAACTGCGCCTGCATGTCGGTCGGGAAGCCCGGGTACGGCGCGGTCATGAGGTCCACGGCCTGCGGGCGCTCGCCGCGCATGTCGAGCTCGACCGAGTCCGCACCGCGCGCAATCCGCGCACCGGCCTCCTCGAGCTTCTGGAGAACCGCGTCGAAGTACTCGGGCGCAGTGTGCGTGAGCCGCACTCGCCCGCCGGTAATCGCTCCGGCAACGAGATAAGTGCCGCTCTCGATCCGGTCGGGCATCACGTCGTAGCTCGCCCCGACCAGCCGCTCGACGCCCTGGATCCGGATCGTGTCGGAGCCGGCGCCCTCGATCTTCGCGCCCATCTTGTTCAGGAAGTTCGCAAGATCGACGACCTCCGGCTCGCGCGCGGCGTTCTCGAGGACCGATTCGCCGCGCGCGCAGGCCGCAGCCATCATGAGATTCTCGGTGCCGGTGACCGTCACGAGATCGAGCACGATACGGGCGCCATGCAACGCCCGTGCGCGTGCCTTGATGTAGCCGCCCTCGATCGAGATCGTCGCGCCCATCGCGCGCAACCCCGCCACGTGCAGGTTCACGGGCCGCGCGCCGATCGCGCAACCGCCCGGCAGAGACACGTCGGCGGTGCCGAACCGGCCGAGCAACGGACCGAGCACGAGGATCGACGCGCGCATCGTCTTCACGAGCTCGTACGGCGCGATGAACTCGCGGATCCCGGCCGTGTCGACCGAGACACGCGCGTCGCGAGCGAGATCGACGGCGACGCCCATGCGCCGCAGCAGCTTCGCGGTGGTCGTGACGTCGTTCAGGTGCGGCACGTTGCCGAGCGAGACTGCGCCCTCGGCGAGCAGCGTCGCGGCGAGGATCGGCAACGCGGCGTTCTTCGCGCCGGAGATCTGCACCTCGCCGTCGAGGCGCACGCCTCCGTGGATCGCGAGCTGGTCCAAGGCTAGCCGCCCGCCCTGAGCGCGGCCGTCATTCGCCGCGCTCGGCCCACTCTTCGGGCGTAAAGGTCTTGAGCGCGAGCGCGTGGATCTCGGTGCCGACGCGTGGCCCCAGCGTCGCGTACACGAGCTGGTGGCGCTGCAGGCTCCGCTTGCCGGCGAACGCCGACGAGATAACCGTCGCCTCGTAGTGGCCCTGGCCGTCGGTCTCGACGCGCGCGCTCGCGCCCGCGAGGTTCTTTTCGATCAGAGATGCGATATCGCGCGGATCCATGCGTAGGGTGCCGCGCCGGCGATTGAGGCCGGCACGCTCGGGTCTCGGAGGCGACTAGTCTAAGCCGACGCTTCCGTCGTGGCCAAACTGCGAGCATTGGAGCGTCGGCGTCGTGCCGGCTTCGCGTACACTCGGTGCGCGGCATCGTGCCGCGCCTCGTGCTTCAAGCCGCGTGCGCAATCTGATCCTCGTCGTCCTGCTCGGCGCCGCCGCAGCCGCGAGCTGGTGGTGGAGCCGGCCGGCGCCCGTCGAAGCGCCGGCCCCGCGCGCGACCGGCGATCAAGAGCTCGGCTACTACCTGCGCGGCGCGCGGATGCTCGGGACCGACGAAAGCGGGCGCTTGGCGTACAAGATCCTTGCGGACCGTCTCGACGAGCGGCCCGGGGAGGAGCGGCTCCTTCTCGAGCGCGTGCAGATCGACTATCACCCTCCCGACCAGATGCCCTGGGTGATCACCGCGGGCAGCGGCAGCGCGACGCGGGACCACTCGGAGATCGAGCTCGCGGACGGCGTCGACATCCAGAGCCAGCCGACCGACGGCCGTGCACCCGTCCACGTCACGACCGCGAAATTGCGATTCATGCCCATGACATCGCTCGCCGAAACCGATCAGCATGTCGTGATGAGCGCCGGCAGCTGGCACGTCGAGGCAACCGGGCTCCGCACGCTGTTGAAGGCCGACCGCATGGAGCTAGAATCGGACGTACATGGCCAGTTCGCTCCGTAACCTGCTGATCTGCGTGCTCGCGTTGATTGCGAGCCAAGCGCTCTCGGCGCAGGGCGCGGGAACGGACTGCCGCGAGCCCATCGTGCTCGAGTCGGGTCCGTTCGTGCTCGATCACAAGACGAACCTCATCAACGTCCAGACGCCGAAGATCACTCAGTGCAAGACGGTGATCACGGCCGACGAAGCCGTCGCCACCGGGCTCGACTTCGACACCAAGAGCGAGTGGCGCTTCAAGGGCCACGTGCACGTCGTCGTCGACACCGCCGAGCTCACCGCGGAGAGCGCGGTCTTCACGTTCGCCGACAAGAAGCTCTCGCGAGGCCAGCTCCTCGGCTCCGCGACGTTCGTGGACAAGCAGACGAAGGACAACGGGGGCGCGAACAAGCTCGTGTACGATGACAAGGCGAAGACGTTGCTCCTGTCCGACAATGCGCAGGTCAACAAGGCTCAGTACGAGATCCAAGGCGGCTGCGATCTGCTCTACGACTTGAACGAGAAGCGCGTGACATCCGGGCCCACGGTCTGCAAAGACCCCAACCGGATCAGAATGCTCCCGACCGAGAAGCCGCCGCATCAGGACGGAGACGCGCCCGCCGCAGCTCCGGCCCAATGAGCAGGCTCGAAGCGCTCGGAGTGACCAAGCGCTTCCGGTTGCGCGAGGTCGTCAAAGACCTCAGCGTGTCGATTGAAAGCGGCCAGGTCGTAGGCCTTCTCGGGCCGAACGGCGCGGGCAAGACCACGGCGTTCTACATGATCGTCGGGCTCGTGCGTTGCGACCGCGGTAGCATCCGCTTGAACGGCCGCGACATCACGCGCTTACCGGTGCACCGGCGCGCGCGGCTCGGCGTCGGCTACTTGCCGCAAGAAGCGTCGGTGTTCCGCAAACTGAGCGTCGCGGACAACATTCGCGCTATCCTCGAGACTCGGCGCGACCTGGATCGCGTCACGCGTCAGACCAAGTTGGAGGAGCTCATGGAAGAGCTGCATATCAGCCACGTTCGCGACACGCTCGGCGTGAGCCTGTCCGGCGGCGAGCGCAGGCGCGTCGAAATCGCGCGCGCGCTCGCGGCGGAGCCGAAGTTCGTGCTGCTCGACGAGCCGTTCGCGGGCGTCGACCCGATCTCGGTGCTCGACATCCAGCGGATCATCCGCCACCTCACACAGCGCGACATCGGTGTATTGATCACGGACCATAATGTGCGTGAAACACTGGGAATCTGTGGTCACGCTTATATTCTGAACAACGGTGCTCTGATGGCCGCGGGCTCTCCCGAAGAGATTCTGTCCAATAAGAGCGTCCGCGAGGTCTATCTAGGGGAAGGGTTCTCCTTGTAAAGGGCGCCCCCTCCGAGTTCGCTAAACTAGCTCCCATGCTCAAGCCTTCACTACAGCTCAAGCTGACGCAGCAGCTGACGATGACGCCGCAGCTGCAGCAGGCCATTCGGCTGCTGCAGCTGCCGATCATGGAGCTGCAGCTCCAGATCCAGCAGGCGCTCGACGAGAACGTGATGCTCGAGGCCGAGGAGCCCGAGGCGCCGGCGGACACGCAGGATAACGGCCCCGACGCGGACGAGGTCGACAACGGCGCCGACCCCGAGGAATTCGTCGAGCCAGAGCGCGAGGCCGCTCAAGAAGCCGAGGTCGCGGTCGCGAGCGAGGCCGACTGGCAAGACGTGCAGAAGACGGGGCCCGCCGACGCGCCGAAGAGCGCCGAGCCACCAACCACGTTCGAGTACGCGGACCGCTCCGAGGAGACGCTGCGCGACCACCTGCTGTGGCAGCTCGAGCTCGAGAACTTGGACTCGCGAACGACTGCGATCGGCCAGGCGATCATCGACGCCGTCAACGACGACGGCTACCTTACCGACGATCTCGATACGATCCGCGCGACTCTCGCGCCCGACGTCGTCGTCACGGTCGACGAAGTGGAAAAAGTGCTCGTCGGGCTCGTGCAGCAGTTCGACCCAGCCGGCATCGGCGCACGCAACGTCAGCGAGTGCGTGCTGCTCCAGCTCGCGCAGCTCGCGCCCGACACCGTCGGCCTCGCGCTCGCACGTACGATCGCGACCGAGCACCTGGCTCTGATCGCCGAGCGGCAGTTCGGTCAGCTCAAGCGGCTGCTCAAGGTGTCCGACGCGGAGCTCGAGTCCGCGATCGCGCTCGTTCGCTCGACCCATCCTCGTCCGGGCTCGGCGGTCTTCGCGCCGGCCTCGGACTACATCGTTCCGGACGTGTTCGTGAGACGCAGCGACGGCCAATGGATCGTCGAGCTGAACAACGCGGTGTCTCCGCAGTTACGCGTGAATCAAGTTTATGCGGGCTCGCTCGGCAGGGGCGAGGAGTATGATGTCCTACGTACGCAGCTCCAAGAGGCGCGCTGGTTGATACGCAGCTTGGAGATTCGCAACGAGACGCTGCTCAAGGTCGCGCTCACGATCGTGCAACGCCAAAAAGAATTCCTCGAGCTCGGCGAAGAGCACATGCGCCCGATGGTGCTGCGCGACGTCGCCGAGGCGATCGAGATGCACGAATCGACCGTTTCGCGGGTCACCACCAACAAATACATGCACACGCCGCGCGGAGTGTTCGAGTTTCGCTACTTTTTCTCGAGCCACGTCGCAGGCGAGGAAGGCGATCAGTCGTCGACCGCCGTGCGCGCAAAGATTCGTAAGCTCGTGAGCGGCGAGGACCCCGAGAAGCCGCTCAGCGACAGCCAGATCGCCCAGATGCTCTCGAGCGAAGGTATCACCGTCGCCCGCCGCACGGTCGCCAAATACCGCGAGGCGATGAAAATCCCCTCGTCGAGCGACCGCAAGAGGAGCAAGTTGGTCGGATGACGAAACAAAGGAGCTAGATCATGCAGTTGACCGTTACGGGCCATCACATAGACGTCACGGAAGCCCTTCGAAGTTACGTAGACAAGAGGCTTGCCAGGCTCGAGCGGCACTTCGACCACATGACCAACGTTCACTGCATCCTCACCGTCGAGAAGCTCCGGCACAAAGCCGAGGCCACGGTGCACGTCGGCGGCGGCACCATCCACGCCGACTCGATAGAAGAGAACATGTACGCGGCGATCGACATGCTCGTCGATAAGCTCGATCGTCAGGTGAAGAAGTTCAAAGAGAAGCTGACGGACCACCACGCCAAGGAAGTCGAGAAGGCGCGCGCGCGCTGACCCGGCCTCTGCGGGTCCGCGCGGGCGAAACGCCGGAGAGCAAAGCGAGACTCGAACCGTGCGCCTCGTAATCATCAGTGGCCTGTCCGGCTCGGGTAAGAGCGTGGCGCTGCACGCTCTCGAAGATCTCGGCTTCTATTGCATCGACAACATCCCGACGACGCTGCTGCGCTCGTTCGTCGACGAGTTGCTCCTGCGCAGGGACCCGGCGTTCGAGAACGTCGGCGTTGGCCTCGATGCGCGCAATCGCCGCCGCAGCGACCTTGCAGAGATCCCGACGCTCGTGAAGCAGCTGCGAGCGAACGCGGTCGCGTGCGAGGTCGTGTTCCTCGAGACCGACGACAAGGTGCTCCTTTCTCGCTTCAGCGAGACTCGCCGCAAGCATCCGTTGACCGACGAGAGCACGAGCCTCGGCGACGCGATAAAAAAGGAGCGCGAGCTCCTCGGTCCCGTGATCGACACGGCGGAGCTCGTGATCGACACGACGAACATGAACGTCGCGCAGCTGCGCGAGCAGATCAGCGAGCGCGTCGCGCCGCGTGCGCCCGGCAAGCTGTCGATCATGATCGAATCGTTCGGCTACAAGCACGGCTTGCCTGCGAACGCCGACTTCGTCTTCGACGTGCGCTGCCTGCCGAATCCGTATTGGGAGCCGCAGCTGCGGCCGCTCTCCGGCAACGATGCGCCCGTCAGGAACTTCCTCGACGCGCAGCCGCTCGTTCAGGAGATGATCGCCGCGATCGCGGGCTTCCTAGACGAATGGATTCCGCGCTATCAGGACTTCCAGCGTTCGTATCTCACCGTCGCGATCGGCTGCACAGGCGGGATGCATCGGTCGGTCTACGTCGCCGAAGCCCTCGCGAAACGGCTCGAGGAGAAGTACGGCCCGATCCGGACCCAGCACGACGAGCTGCGCTGACGCGCGCGCTCAACGCTCGAGCGCGAACTTCAGGTGCGCCGGCGCGTACAGCGTGTCCATCGGCTGATCGAACAGGAAGGTCCGCAGCTCGTCTTCCATGAGCATCGCGTCGCGGTAGCCCATGTCGATCAGCTCGCGCGTAAAGCCGGACTCGAACAGCAGGTAGCTCACGAGCTGCATGCCGCTCCGGCTCGTCGCACCGAGACCCTTCAGCAGTAGCCGCACGGCGCGCGGCAGCTCATGCGCATGGCGCACGGCAACCGAGCGCACGTCGTCCTTCGGCACGATCACGAGCGTGTGCAGCCGCCGCAAGCGGCCTTCGATGCCCTTGACCCGCTCGATGCCGGCCGTCGCGATGATCTTGTTCAAGTTCGACACGCGCTCGAGGTCGGTATAGAGACCGTCCATGAATAGCGTGTCGAGCATATAGCCGCCGAGCTGTGCGAACGTCGGCGGCAACGCTTCAGTGTTTGCCGGCGGCTCCGGGTCGGGACGCTCGTCGCGCACGCCGATCACGAGCATGCGTTCGGCGCCGAGATGGATTGCAGGCGACAACGGCGCCCGGTGCCGCATCGAGCCGTCGCCGAAGTACTCGCCGCCGATCTTCACCGGCGGAAACACGAACGGCACGGCGGCGCTCGCCATCAGGTGATCGATGGTGATCTTCTGAGCGCGGCCGATCCGTCGCACGCGGGTCCACCCCGTGAGATTCGGGCGCCCTTGAAACCATGTCACGGAACGCGCCGAGCTGTAGCCCGACGCGGTGACCGCGAGCGCTTCGAGGTGCCCGCGCTCGATCGCGCGCGCGATGCTCCCGAAGCGCACGTCGCGCTCGAGCAACGCGCGGAGCGGCGTGTCGTCGAGCAGAGAGACCGGGTTGCGAACGCCGAGCCCGCCGAATACGAGCGCCGCGAGCCAGTGCAGGCTCGTCTTCAGCATCGTCCACGTGTCCGAGCGGTAGACCTGTCTCGCGTGGAAGCTCGCCCAGACGCGCTCCATGTCGCGGATCGCACGTTCGAAGTTCGCGGCCCGGCCCGCGAGCACGGCGGCGTTGATCGCTCCGGCCGACGCGCCAGTGATTATCGCGAACGGATTCGGCGCATTCTTCGGCAGCAGCGACGCAACCGCCTTGAGAACACCGACTTGGTATGCGCCGCGGGCACCGGCGCCGGGCAAGACGAGCGCTTTGCGCGTCTTCTCAGGCACTCGGCGCGGCGGGCGCTGCCGCGCCCGGCACAGTGAGGATCTGCATCGTATTGGTCCTCCCTGACACGCCTTGCTGATCGCCCTTCGTGAACAAGACGAGATCGCCGGCCGCGACCGCGCCGTCGTGCAGCAGTGTCTCGAACACCTTGTCGAGCGTGTGCGCTTCCGTGTCCTCGATGTCGAACGGCACGGCGTAGACGCCACGGTACATGCTCACGCGCCGGCTCGTCGCCTCGTGACGCGTGAACGCAAACACGGGGATATCGGTGCGCACGCGCGACATCCAAAGCGGCGTGGAGCCCGACTCGGTCAGCGCAATGATCGCGCGCACGTTCAGGTGGTTCGCGACGTACATCACCGCCATCGCGATGGCCTCGTCGACGTGGGTGAACACGTCCTCGAGCCGATAGTTCGCGGCGCGCCGGAACGTCTCGTGCTTTTCGGCGCCGATGCACAGCTCGGCCATCGTGCGGACCGCGCGTACCGGAAAGTGCCCGACCGCCGTCTCGGCGGACAGCATGACGGCGTCGGTGCCGTCCATGACCGCGTTCGCGACGTCCGAAACCTCCGCGCGGGTGGGCGAAGGCGAATGGATCATCGACTCGAGCATCTGCGTCGCCGTGATCACGACCTTGTTGCGCGCGCGCGCGAGCCGGATCAAGCCTTTCTGCAGCCCGGTCATCGACGCGTAGCCGACCTCGACCGCGAGGTCGCCTCTCGCGACCATGATGACGTCGCTCGCGTCGATGATCGAGCGGATGTGCTGCACCGCCTCGGCACGCTCGATCTTCGCGACGAGATGCGCCTGGCCGCCTGCCGCGCGCAGCAGCGAGCGCGCCTCCTCGATGTCCTCGGCATTGCGCGCGAACGAGACGGACATGAAGTCGAGGCCGAAGCGAGCGGCGGACTGGATGTCGCGCCGGTCCTTGTCCGTGAGCGCGGGGGCCGACAACCCGCCGCCCTGCTTGTTGAGACCCTTGTGATCGCTGAGCTTGCCGCCCTGCCTCACGCGGCACGCGATCTGCGTGCCTTTGACGTGCTCGACCTCGAGCACGATTAGGCCGTCGTCGAGAAGCACCACGTCTCCCGGAACCACATCCCTGACGAGATTGCGGTAAGCGACGCCGACCGCGTGCTGATCGCCGCCGTTCGGGTCCATCTCCGTGTCGAGCAAGAACTCGGCTCCCTCGACGAGCATCACGGGGCCGTTCTTGAACGACTCGATGCGGATCTTCGGGCCCTGGAGGTCGCCCATGATGCCGATGTGGCGGCCTACCTTCTGCTCTACGCGCCGCACCGTCTCGACGCGCTTCGCCTGATCGGCCGCCGTGCCGTGCGAGAAGTTGATCCGGAATACGTCGGCGCCCGCGAGGATCAATTCCTCGAGGACGGCCGGGTCATCCGTGGCCGGGCCGAGCGTGGCGACGATCTTGGTGCGGCGACGCACGTCTTCCTTCGCGTTCGCGTCGATCAAGGGCGTGGATTCCCTTCGGTTTATGGTTGACACAGGATCAGTCTGAAATCGTTGACGTTCGTTCGCGTGGGTCCGGTCTTCAGAAGACATCGGCTGCTATCAAAGTAACTGTAAGTGTCGTGGCGCGCCAGTAGCGTCGCGAGCGACGTGCCCAGCACCGCGTCGTGCCGTAACGTTTCCGGAACGATGAACGCGCCCGCGTGGTCGCCGTGCCCGTCGATGCCGTCGGTGTCGGCCGCGAGCGCGAACACCCCCGGACAGCCGGCGAGCTCGATCGCGAGTGAGGCGATGTATTCCGTGTTGCGGCCGCCGCGGCCGCCGCCCTCGCCGAGGACCACGCGCGTCTCGCCGCCGGACAAGATCGCGACGCGGACCCCACGCGCGCGCTGCTCCTTCGCGAGCTTCGCGTGCCGCCGGCCGAGCTCTTGCGCCTCGTCGGCGAGATCGTCGCCGAGATAGACCACCTCGTACCCTTCCGCGCGCAAGAACTTCATCGCGGCTTCGAGCGCAGTGGAAGCTGTCGCGAGCAGATGCACCTCGTCGCTCGCGAATTCAGGCGCACCGGGTTTCGGTGTCTCGGCGCTCCGACGCCCCAGCACGGGCATGAGCTCCGCGACGTTCGGATAGCGGTAGCGCTCCAGGATCGCGAGCGCGTCAGGTTGCGTCGTCGCGTCTGGGATCGTCGGTCCCGACGCGATGTCGCCCACTTCGTCGCCCGGGATGTCCGAGATCACGAACGTGATCACGCGCGTCGGATGCGCCGCGGCCGCGAGCCGGCCGCCCTTGAGCTTCGATAAATGCTTGCGCACGCAGTTGATCTCGCGGATGTCGGCGCCCGCCCGAATCAAGTAATTCGCGGCCGCGCGCTTCTGCTCGAACGTCAGAGGGGGCATCGGCGCCGCGGCGAGCGACGAGCCGCCGCCCGAGATCAGACAGATCAAGTACTCGTCGTCGCGCGCGCTCGCCGCGAGCTCGAGCAACCGCGCGCCGGCCGCTAGGCTCGATGCGTCCGGCGACGGATGTCCCGCTTCGACGATTTCGACGCCGCCACTCGCCTCGCCCGCCTCGAGCCCGTGCCCGTAGCGCGTGACGACGAGGCCGCGCGTCGGCGCATTCCAGTGAGCGCAGAACGCGGCTGTCATCGACGCGGCCGCTTTGCCGGTGCCGAGCACGAGCGCGGGCTTGCGCGGATAGGCTTCGAGAGCACGCGGCAGGCAAACGGCCGGTGCGGCGGCTTGCAGCGCGGTGTCGAAGGCCTGCTTCAGCAACAGGACTTCGTTCAGCGTCGCGGACGGCACCTCTCAGCTCTTCGCGCTTCTCGCGCGCTGCTCGAGCGTCGCAACCGCGGGCAGCTTTTTGCCCTCGAGGAACTCGAGGAACGCGCCGCCCCCGGTCGATACGTAGGAGATCTTCTCCCCGACGCCGAACTGCTCGATCGCGGCGAGCGTGTCGCCGCCGCCCGCGATCGAGAACGCCTTGCTCGCCGCGACGGCTTCGGCGACGCGTTTCGTGCCGGCCGCAAACTCGGGGTTCTCGAACACCCCGACCGGACCGTTCCAGACGATCGTGCCCGCACGCGCGAGGCGCTCGGCGTAGCTCGCGGCCGTCTCGGGTCCGATGTCGAGGATCATCTCGTCGGCCGCGACGTCGCGCACGCGCTTCACGCGCCCTTGCGCGCCGGCCTCGATGCTCGTGCCGACGACGACGTCGGTCGGCAACGGTATCTCGGCCTTGCCGAACTCGCCCGCGAGCAGCTGCTTCGCGAACGGCACTTGATCCGGCTCGTAGAGCGACTTGCCGACGCGGAGGCCGGTCGCCGCAAGGATCGTGTTCGCGATGCCGCCGCCGAGGATCAGCACGTCGACCTTCGTCGACAGCGATTGGAGCACCTCGATCTTGGTCGACACCTTCGACCCGCCGATGATCGCGGCGACCGGCCGCTTCGGCTTGTCGAGCGCGGCCGCGAGCGCCTCGAGCTCCGCGACGAGCAACGGGCCCGCGCACGCGACAGGCGCGTGCCGCGCGACGCCGTTCGTGCTCGCCTGCGCGCGGTGCGCGGTGCCGAACGCGTCCATGACGAAGACGTCACACAGCTTCGCCATCCGCTCTGCGAGCGCGTCGTCGTCCTCTTCCTCGCCCTTCTCGAAGCGCACGTTCTCGCAGAGCACGAGCTCGCCGGGCTTCACGTCGACGCCGTCGAGCCAGCTCGTCGCGAGCGGCACTTTGGTTCCCAACAGCTCGCCGAGCTTCGCGGCGACCGGGGCGAGGGAGCTCTTCGGATCCGGCTTGCCGGCCTTCGGCCTTCCCAAGTGCGACATCACGAGCACGCGTGCGCCCGCGCCGAGCGCGGCACGCAGCGTCGGGAGCGCGGCGTCGATCCGCGCCGTGCTCGTGACCTTGCCGTCTTTCACGGGCACGTTGAGATCCTCGCGGATCAGCACGCGCTTGCCGCGCAGGTCGAG
>Ga0068868_100000349_pt1 | contig 31334 bp, 58 predicted proteins | sample KBSMisM42_FD_64660 | JGI IMG/M metagenome (GOLD analysis project Ga0068868, IMG submission 64660) | Miscanthus rhizosphere microbial communities from Kellogg Biological Station, Michigan, USA - KBS Miscanthus M4-2 | ecosystem: Host-associated > Plants > Roots > Rhizosphere > Soil ...
CTGCGGCTCCTTGATGGGATGGAGAATAGCAAACAAGTTTGCCGAGTGCAAGCAAGTTTGCAAATATTTTTGCAAGGTGGCAAAATTGGGCTCATCGCAAGGGCGGACTCGCCTAGGCGACTAACGTGAAAGGCGGCGGATGGACTTCGAGGCGGAAACGAAACGCTGCCCCACATGTGGGGAGCGCAAGCCAGTCGGGGAGTTTTGGAGGAAGACCGGCAGCCCAGACGGGCGCCAGTGCCATTGCAAGGCGTGTCAGCGAGCGCAGCAGGCTGCTAGAAGCAAGACCGAGGGCTGGAAGAGGGCCGCGAGCGAGTGGAGGAAGCGGAATCCCGGTAAGAAATACGCCTACAGAACGCCAGAAAGAGTTCGCGTCTACAACTTGAAATGGCGCACCGACAATCCCGACAAGTGGCGGGAGATTCAGCGCAAGCGGCAAGCGCGGGAGGCCTTGGAGCTAAGCGACAGATACGTTAAGGGGCGAGTCGCTCGTGGCCAATTCCCCACAACGATGGTCCCCGATGGCCTGATCGCGGCTAAGCGCGCTCAGTTGAAACTGCGCAGGCTCTTAAAGGAGAAGTGAATTGAAGACGATCAAGAACATCGCCGATCTGAGCGAAGACTTGTGCCGCCTCTACGAAGACTTGCGGGGCGGGAAAATCGAGGCCAAAGAAGCCATAGAGGCGAACAACACGGCGGGCAAGATTATCAGCGCAGCCAAAGTGCAATTGGCCTATCACGCGCTTCGCGGCGAACAGCCTAGCATCCCCTTTCTTGCCGCGCCAGTCGAGGAGAAGATTGGTGGGGCAAGCGTCTTGCCAACGTTCCCGTCTGCGACCCAACTCACGCTCGGGGCTGCCGCCCGCAAGCGCTAGTCACAGTCCGTTTGCACCTGATTGCCGACCCATCGGCTGCGGCAGGTTATTGGGAAACCGGGGTTCCGCAAAGGCTGAGGCGGCGGTTGCAACATCCGCATAATCTGCAGCGTGTTGTTCATCTGGATGGCTTGATTTTGCTGTCGTTCGGCCTGGTCAATTTGTTGGGCCTGCCTGACCCCGGTAGTAAGAGCGAGGTCAACGCGTCGATAGGCGTCATCGTACTGCGGCTGGGTTATCGTCCCCGCCTCTAAAGCCCTCGCGTATGGAAGCATGTCGGAAAAGGCTTGCATCCAAAGCAGTTGAACCCTGCTGGGCGGCAGGGCACTTACCTTTCGGTATGCTTCCTCAAAGAACACAACGCGGCTGAGGCGCCCGGCGTTTGACTCGGCCACTCCCCAGCGATACCAATCGAAAAACGAGTCCACTAGCGGATCGGCCGCAGCCGAAAATGCGAGCACGAGGGCAAGCGCTGCAAGAAGTTTTTTCATGACGGTCCTCCTGTCTTGGTTTCTTGCCTGCGAAACCTTTCTTCGAGAGCGCGTTGGGTCTCGGCGGCAATGTCCGCGTACTTGCGCACGGCGTTAAGAATTTCCTCTTTCGCGGCTCCCACCACAACAAGGGCGTTCAGCCCCCGCTCGATCAACTCATAAGGATCGGCCTCCCGCTCCTGTCGCAAGCGGTCGGAAAGAGGGCCTCCAATGGGCGGCGGCGTGCCGGACGGGTGACGTTTATTGCTCAGCCCGGCCTCGATCATCATTTCATCGACTGAAACGCCCATCGCCACGGCCAACTTGCCGATGTATCTGGGTATGCGGTTTTCGGCCGCCTCTAGCTGTTCGATGTTTTGGCGCCGCGTGCCGGCCCTTTTCGCCAGCTCCTTGGTGCTCATGTTGTTCAGCTTTCGGTAGTCGGAAACCTGCTGTCCGATGCTCCTCATCAGCAAAGGATTTTGCGCCACTTGCGCGCAAACTAGATTGCGCATATCATGCAAACTACTTTGCAAGAAAGGCGCGACATGGCTGAGGTTTCCCCCGTCCAAAAGGCGGTCAATGTCTTCGACGGCAGCCCGACGAAGCTCGCCGCTGCTGTTGGGGATGGAATTCTCAGGCAGCACGTTGAACACTGGCTGAAATCAGGCCGCGTCCCGGCTGAGCATTGCCCCGCCGTCTCTCGCGTCACGCGCATCCCACTGTGGGAGCTGCGCCCGGACGACTGGCACCGCGTCTGGCCGATGTTGATCGACACGCACGGCGCCCCGGCCGCGCCATCTCATTCCACTGAGGCGAAGGCGTAGCCAATGGCTGAGATTCACTTTGATCTCGGCACCGTCTACGTGGACGACGAAGACCTGCCGTTGATTGCAGGGCTTGTTCTGAGGCCGCGCATCCGCGCTGAGGCCGATCTTCGGTACGTCGAATTCAAGGCTCAGCGCCGGACTCAGATGCTCCACCGCTGGCTTCTCAATGCTCGCCCGGGTCAATTTGTCGACCACATAAATGGCGATGGCTTTGATAACCGTCGCGCGAACCTTCGCCTGTGCACTCACACCGAGAACATGCAAAACCGTCGCCGCCACTCGAACAACAAGTCTGGTTTCAAGGGCGTCTACTTCGATCAACGCAAGGGTAAATACCGGGCCGAAGTAAAGGCGTTCAAGAGGCGCTACTACATCGGAGAGTTCAAGACGGCGGAGGAGGCGAGTGCGGCTTACGTCGCTAAAGCCGCCGAGGTTCATGGGCAGTTCTTTCGCGCGGGGGCCTAAGTCATGCCCGCGCTCCTCACACCAAGCCCAGTTGCCGAGCCTGCACTGGCCCGCGCGGCATCCGCACTGCGGCGCGAAGGCTCTCAGCGCGGCGTCGTAAGCGCTCGTCCACGGATTATCTCCCCCCTCGCGCAACGTGGCCCCACCCTCCTCGGGGCCTTTCAAGGACGTTGCGCGTCTTTGCCCCCGGCCTTCGGGCTGCGGGGCTTTTTCTATTCCGGTGATTCGCTGGTTCGTCATGGCAATCAGTTTTGCCCGGACTGGACCGTCAAAGAAAGTCTTAACTGATGACGGACGTTGCCGATCCCCAGCTACCGCTATCGCTTGCGCGCCCATCGGCCGCAGTCGATCCGCTGCTGATTCAGGCGCAACCGACGCTGTTGGCCGCGATCAAGTTGTGCATCTCCATGGGCGGCTTCGAGGCCGACAAGGAGGTTTACAAGGCCCTGGACATTGACGCCGGCCACTGGTCGCGCATCTGCCGCGCGGAGGCCCACTTCCCGGTGGACAAGCTCGTCGCCCTGATGGACCTATGCGGCAACGAGGCGCCGCTCATGTGGCTCTTGTCGGCTCGCGGCTATGACCTGAGCGCACTTCGCAAGCGCGAGAGCGAAACCGAGAAGGCGCTGAGGTTGGAGCGCGAACGCAGCGCGAAGTTGCAGGAGCGCTTGAACTACGCCGAGTCACTCATTCAAGGGCGCGCGTGATGACCGACACCGAAATCCTCTCGCGCGCCGTTCCTTCGGGGAGTGCGGAGAAGTGAGCCAGCCCGTCGTTATCGGAGACGCAACGCTCTACTTGGGCGACTGCCGCGAAATGCTTCAGTGCTGGCCCGAGGTCGATCACGTCATCACAGATCCGCCGTATTCGGCCAACACGCACGAAATGATGCGGACGAACAAAGTTGGTCGCGCCAAGAACGGTGCTCGCGTTGATCTTTTCGACTCCATCAGCGGTGAGTCGTTCGACGAGTTGATGAAGTTGTGCCTTGGCGTGGCATACGAATGGGTAATCGCAACCTGCGACTATAAGCACGCTGCGCGTTTTTACGAACACCCTAAATTCGTCCGCCTAGGTGCGTGGGTCAAGCCCAATCCTATGCCGCAGATCAGCGCCGACCGCCCGGCTCAGGGATTTGAGACGGTAATGATTCTTCACGCTGGTGCGGTTGCCAAAAAATGGAACCGTGGCGGCGGCTCGGGCGTCTGGACATTCCCAGTCAACACCAACTCAGAAGTCCCGACGCAGAAGCCCTTGGCACTCCTGATGGCGCTTGTGGAGGACTTCACCGAGCCGGGCGAAAGCATTCTTGATCCATGCATGGGCAGCGGCACGACCGGCGTTGCAGCCATCACGCTCGGACGCTCGTTCATCGGGATTGAGCAGGACGAGGGCCGCTTTTCTATCGCTTGTCGCCGCATAGAGCAAGCCTACGCCCAGCGCCCGCTATTCGATGCCGAACCGCAACGCAAGCCAGAGCAACTTGGACTGGAGAGCGCATGACAACAACCTCAAGCTCAGCAGCACCCATCGGGAATCCAATTCCCGACCTTTGCACGATACCGCAAGAGGCGAGTAACGAAGCGTCCGATAGCGCTGATTCGCGTGTCGGCGAATTCTCACAGCGCGAATTCGAGCCGCTGGAGGCGCTGCTTGTGGACCTGATGCGCAAGGGCTGGCTCAGCCCGCAGGACGCGCTACGACAGGCCGGGACGATGAGCTTGGCGCAACGAATTTCCGAGATGCGGCGCGAGCACCCGGAGCTGAACATCGTTGACGAGTGGCGCCAGGTGGGGCGCAGCAGATTCAAACGCTACCGCATTTTGGAAACGGCTCTGTGACCGATGTACTACCCGAACCACTTACGCCGGCCGATTGCGACCTGCGCGACTTCCAGTACATGGAGCTCGATGTTTCGCGCCTGCGCGACTCCAAGTTTGCTGCGACTCCGAACGCCGAAGCTTTCCGCGCGGGAGTGCTTCTATGGTGCGCCGCTTGGCACCAAGTCCCGGCTGCGAGCCTGCCGGACGACGATGTGGAGCTTGCGAATCTTGCGGGGTACGGGCGCATGCCGGTGTCCGTTCGGGAGTGGCGCAAGGTGAGGCAAGAGGCCCTGAACGGATTTGTCAGGTGCTCCGATGGGCGCCTGTATCACGACGTCATCGCGGAAAAGGCCCTGTCGGCATTCAAGGCGAAGGTAAAGCACGCCTACGACCGGTTCTGTGATCGCATGCGCAAGGAGAACAAGGCGCGCGAAAAAGAAGGCAAGCCGCAGTTCGGAATTCCGTCGCTCGACCAGTGGAAATCCGGCGCCTACCCCCACGGAATTCCACCGGAAGGCGCTGATGATTCCGGCCGAATTCCAGCGGAAAACGCTCTTAGAGGGAACAGAACGGAACAGAACGGAACGGAGACTCTTATTTCCGTTCCTGACGGAACGGGCGGCATGGCCGCCAAGCGGCTTGTCGATCTGGACCAGCGAGAGCTTTGGTGGGCAGCCAAGACCGTCTTGCACGAACAGGGCATGGCGAAGCCGCAATGCGGCACCTTCGTCGGCAAGCTGGCGAAGGATTACACCGAGGACGTGGCGCTTGAGGCCGTTCGGTCTGCACTGGCGGAGCCGCGCGCCAACTTTTCCGAGTACCTGAAATCGTGCTGCATGCACGCGGCTGGACAGCGCCACCGCCCGAACGCGCAAGAGGCGTTGGAGGCCGGAAATCGCGCCGTTGTCGAGCGCGCACTAGCGAAGGAAGCTCATGAAATCCACTGACAAGCCTAAGCTTTGGGCGCTCGTTTCAGACGTGCTCGGCTACTACCGCCAGCCGGTGAGTGAATTCACCTTAGCCGTGTGGTGGCAAGCCTGCCAGCCGTTCGCGCTGGAGCAAGTCAGCAAGGCTCTGACGACGCACGCCACGGACCCGGAGCGCGGCCAATTCGCGCCGAAGGTGGCCGACATCGTTCGCATCCTTTCTGGCACCTACACCGACCGCGCGCAGCTCGCATGGGGCAAAGCGTTGGAGGCGATGGGTAGCGTCGGCGCATACACCGATGTTGTTTTCGACGACCCGGCGATCCACGCCACGATTGAAGACCTGGGCGGCTGGCCGAAGGTTTGCCGGGCCGAAACGAAAGAGCTGAGCTACTTGCAGCACCGATTCTGCGAGAGCCACAAGGCGTACACCGGGCGCGGCAAGTTCGACTACCCGCGCCGCTTGATGGGGGACCGATCGCCCGATCATGAGTACGAGAAAAAGGGATTGTCGCCGCCCAAACCCGCACTGATCGGCGATCCCGAATTGGCCGCTTGCGTCTATCGCAACGGGAACGCAGCCGGGAAGACCGCGATCACGTTTGCGGGCGCAATGCCTCGACTCAATTTCGATGGGTTCCAGCCTGGAGGTGTGGCGTGATCCTCCCGACCATCAACCAAAAGCCGCGCACCTACGAAGAGGCGCTAGACGTGCTGAACGCACGCAGGGCAGGGGCCGACATGCCCGAGGCGTGGATTCTGAAGGCGCTTGAACTGACTGGCGACTACGTTCCGGCGAACAAGTACGCGCCGGCCTTTGTGCGGCTGTTTGAGGTGCGCGCGTGAATGTGCTCCGACTGCATGGCCGCCCGCGAAACCCTCGGGAGCTGGCGTTTCTACGATCCGCGCTGCATCTACTGCGGTGCAAGGTGCATTCAGCGAATCCCGAAGTTCAGCGCGACGGATGCGGAGACAACGCAGCGGCGCAGGGCGGTGCTGAAGGACTGGATGGCGATGGGACATGCCGAGCAGGAATTGCGCGAGCTTGCGCGTGGCCCGTTGGCATTCGAGCCAGTGAAGAAGGCCAAGTGACATGCTGACAATCACGCTGCCCTGGCCTAACCCGAAGCTCGCGCCGAACCGTGTTCGCGGCCATTGGGCGAAAGTCAGCGATGCGAAGCGCTCGGCATTCGAGGCGGCCTACATGCTCACGTTCCAAGCGGCGCGGCAGCACGTCGGAGAGTGGTATCCGCTGTCGGCCGCCAACGTGCCGGTGACGCTCACATTTAATCCGCCCGACAAGCGTCGTCGCGACCTCGATGGACTGCTTAGCTCGATGAAGCAAAGTTTAGACGGTGTTGCAACGGCATTGACCATCGACGACGCGAAGTTCTCGCCGATCACCCTCCGGCGCGGCGAGCCCGTGAAGAACGGCGCTGTCATTTTGGAGATTGGTGCATGAACCTCGACCAACTCAAAGCGAAGTGCAACGAGGTCGGCGACTGCTGGGAGTGGATCACCACGGCGCGCAGCGTTGCCCGCAAGCGCCATCCTATGACGAAGCTTGACGGAAAGCCCGTCCTGCTGCGCCGACACGCCTATGAGCTGGTGCATGGCGAGATGGATGCTGGCCGTTATCTCGTCCCACACTGCGGGAATGCCTGCTGCATCAATCCTGAGCATCAACAGGTGCTCAGTGAGCGGCAGAAGAACAAGCTCGGCGGCAAAAGGGCCGCGAAATCGCCCACTCGCGCCGGCAGCGTTGCGGTGGCGAAGCGCGCGCAGTCAACCACGAAGCTGAGCATGGAAATCGCGCAGGCCATTCGCGCGAGCGATGACCCATGCGACATCGAAGCCGCCAAGCACGGAGTTCACCCTTCGCGTGTCACGCAGATCCGGCGCGGGCAGGGCTGGAAAGACTACAGCAATCCATTTTCAGGACTCGGAGCAAGAGCATGACGCAAAAATATTGCAGCCCAAAGAGCGAAACGCGCCTAGCCATCGAAGAGGCGCTAAAGACCGGCACGCGCGAGAGCCCGATCAACGCCGCCGAGATTGCGGAGATGACCGGCCTGTCGATTTCGCTTGTTCGCACGCATGTGAACAACTGCATCGAGCGGCACCAGGCGCACAACGTCAACACGCCGGGGCAGGTAGGGGCTGCGTATGCGTGGGGGCGAAAGCCGGAGCCCGGCAAGTCGCCCAACGTCGCGCAGCCGAGGCAAAGCACGTTCAAGGACGGCGACTATGACGGACGGGAGCTGCGGCCATTCACGGGAAGGGCTGGCGCGATGGATGCCTACGGCTTGCCATCGGACGGCAGGCCGCGCGTGCGGCCGATCATCATCTCGGCCGGCCCGGAGCAGAGGGTATAGCCATGCAAACCGACTTCATTGACTCGCATTCGCCCATCGATTTCGACGTAGAGCGAGACGACCGCTGGCAACTGCCCGAGCCGCGAAAGTGGGAGCCGAAGCGCATCTCGTTTTTTGCTCGCATCAAGGGGTGGATCGGGAGGATGCTGGGATGAACGACGAGCAGATGTTTTGGGAAATCGTCAGGAGTGCGCCATTTGCCGAGGCTGACGAAATGCTGCGTCTCCGCAGGCAGGACGCATTGCAGCGTCGGATTGATGCCATGAAGAATCGCGATGGAATTGCTCAAGAGGAAATCAACCTCTTGCTGGAAAAGATCAAGGACGAGATGCATCGCCTAAACCGCATTAACCGGGACTACCAATTTCAGGTGGCGGTTAAGGCGCTTTATGGAGATGACGCATGGGAGTGGGTCAAGGTCTGGCTGATGCAAAACATAGCGGAGTGCATGTGAGCAAGCGCATCTTCATCCTCGCCCATCCAGAGGCCCGCGCAAGGGCGCTGGAGTGCGTCAGGACGGCCCCGGAAGGCTATGCCGTGAGCGTGGCCGAACCAACCCGCAGCCTAGAGCAGAACTCCGCTCAATGGCCGATCCTGGAGGCATTCGCCGAGCAACTGGAGTGGCCGATCAATGGGCGCATGACCAAGCTCGATTCTGAGGATTGGAAAGCCATTCTGACGGCGGCATTCCGGCAGGAGTTAGCGCGCGTTGCTCCTGGGCTGGATGGCGGGATGGTTCTTCTTGGCGCGCGAACATCGAAGTTTTCCAAGCGCGAGTTTTCTGACTGGCTCGAATTCCTGCATTCGGTGGCAGTCGATCGCGGCGTGTCAGGCCCTGATGGCGAGCCATCTGGTGGGCAGGTAATGCCGAAAGGAAAAGCATGAAATCCATCATCGAAACCGCAAAGGAGTGCGGTGGCACCGACCTTTACGAAATCACCGAAAAGATCACAGACATCAACGTGATGGTGCTTCGCCCCCACTGCCTCTCTGCCTTTGCTGATCGCATCCGCCAAGACGCCCGAGCCGAATTCGAGCGCGAGCACCGCACGCAGATGACGGTGGGCCAGTTGATCGACGCGCTGGCGCAAGAAAACCAAGCGTGGCCGGTTCGAATCGAGCGCGATGACGACTACCCCCGGGCAGCAGGAATAGGCAGCTACCGGGGCTACTACGAACAGCTCGCCATCGGGAGCACCAAAGACGGCGGCAATGCCCTATGCGTCGGCGAGCTGCTGGCCAAGCTTCGCGCGCAAGTTGGTAACACCGTCACTGGATACAAGGGCGGAGCCTTTCGAATCTCGCTGGAGACCCCTGTATGGGCGGCTGAGTACGGCGAGTGCGGCCCGATGGTCGTCGGAATTGACTTGCGCGATTACTTCGTGACGTTGCTTACGGAGATTGAAGAATGATCGCCGCTGCTATTCGTGCTGCTGCCGATACTTTGGGGAAGGCATAGGCGTGAGCGAGCCGGAATTCAAAAACCTGCACGACAAGCCGGCCGAATCGGCGTCCGTGTTCGCGCACGCGGCATGGTTCCTGGCCGACTATGCGGAGCTGTGGTGGGACATCGGCTGCGACGATGAGGCGACCGACCGCGCACGCTGCGCCGAAATGGCCGAACTCGCCCGCCGCCTGCGCGAACTCGATGGCGAGTGGGAGGCCAAGCGCGAGGCCGGGCCGACCGCCAGCGCCGCCGCGATCGTCGCCGACATGCTGGCGGACTGGAAGTTGCCCGGGGCCGTCTGGTGGGCTGCTGATCGCCGCCGCTGGCGCGTCACGGGCGAAGGCTACCGCGCCGGCCCGAACGAGGTATGCGTCGGCGTCTATGCGCCCGGCGCGTCGGCCGCGATGTTGCAGGAAGACTTTGAGGCCGTGGAGGCTGGATCTGTATGACCCAGCCGCAGTACATCACCCTGCAGGCCTGGGCGGAAGACCGCTACCCAGGGCGGGTGCCTCACCGCAACACTTTGCACCGCTGGGCGCAGAATGGCATGATCGTGCCCGCCCCGTTCAAGCGCGGCAATATCTACATGGTCACCCCTGCCGCCCGCCACATTGATGAACCAGCCCCGGGCGGCCGTCTGGTCGACCGCTTCCGCAATGGCCTCTCGCCCGCGTAGCAACAAGCGCCGGGGCTGGCCGGACGGCCTGTACGAGCGGCGCGGGTACTTCACCTGGCGCAACCCCCTCACGGGCAAGGAAATGGGCATAGGCCGCGTGCCGCTGGGCGAAGCCAAGGCCCAAGCCGCCGAGGCGAACGTCGCCGTGCAGGGCCTGCAGGACAAGCCTCGGCTGGTCGATCGGCTGACCGGCAAGAGCGACACCAGCCTGCGCGCGTGGCTGGAGCGGTACGAGATCAAGCTCGGGCTGGTCAAGGGCGATGCGCCGGCCGACCGGGCGCTGGCCTACAACACGACGAAGACCTATCGCTCGGCCGTGAAGCTGATCCGAGAAACCTATGCCGACAGCCTGGATCTGCCGCTGGACCGGGTGACGACGTTCATCGTCGCCGCCGGCATCAACAAGGTGAAGGCGCGGGCGGCGCGCAGCGCGCAGGCCATGCGCTCACGGCTCACGGACATTTTCGACAGTGCGATTGCCGAAGGCTGGACCACCAGCAACCCCGTGCGCGTGACGAGCGACGTGTCCGTGACAGTGAAGCGCGCCCGGATGACGTGGGACGTGTTCAAGCGCCTTTACGACAGCCTGCCGGCCGGGCCGGTCAAGAATGCGACTGCCCTTGCGCTGGTGTCCGGGCAACCGCGCGAGGTGATCGCCGGCGCCATGTTCACCGACGTCGGGATGGTCGAGCGCCCCGGCGCGGCGCCGGTGGAATGCTGGAAGTTCACCCGCGGCAAGACCGGCGCCATGATCGCGATCCCCCTGGACCTGCACCTCGAGGCGTTCGGCCTGAGCCTGCGCGACGTGGTGAAGCAGTGCCGCGCCACGAACGTCGCCAGCAAGTTCATGGTGCACAACAGCACCAGGCGCAAGGGCGCGAAGCTGGGGGGTCCGGTGGCGCTGAACCGACTCACCAAGGATTTCACGGCCGCCGTGCTGGCGCTGAAAATCGACTGGGGCGATGCCGAGGCGCCGACCTTCCACGAGCTACGAAGCCTGTCCAAACGGCTCTACGAGGCCCAGGGCGGCGTCAACACGCGCGACCTGCTGGGTCACAAGACCGAGCGCATGGGCGAGCTCTACGCGGACGCCCGCGGGGCCGAGTACAAGCTAGTCAGCCTCGGCTGATTCGAGCGAATTTTGAGCGAATTTCGGGAGACGGCCCGGAAGGCCGCGCCAGTGCTATGTTTCCCGTGAAACAGCGATGTTGCCCATGCACACGAAGCAAACAGCGATAGAGCGTTGATTTTGCACAGGAAAGCGTCGATTCTCAGCGGTTGAAGAGTGCACCAGAACGCACCATGCCGCACCAATGAAAACAACAGCTTAGCGCATGGTTTCGATGCGGCTCCAAAAGCAAAAAGCGCCCCGAGCCCGAAGGCCCGAGGCGTGAAGACCGGTCTAGCCGATCAACTTGGAGAACTCTTCACTCGCGCTCGGCCTGGGTTTCTTCGGCGAACTCGCTGACTCGCTCGATGGGCGGCAATTCCACGGGGGCGGCTTTCAGAATTCGCGCCACGCGGTATCGCAGATCGGCCGGCACGTCGGAGCGCCCTTCAATCTCCAGCGCCATCCTGCGCAGCGCCATGAACTCGTCTATGTGGGATTCCATCATCGCGCTCCCTTTCGGCTAGCCATGCGGTCCACCAACAGAGCGGACAGCCGCCGGCTCGATGCTCTCCACAGACGCAAGGGCTAGTTCGTCGTTGTGCCACTGGATCAGCATCGTCGCGTGAAACAGGCGCCCCATCTTCGATGCGAGCCATATATTCCATCGGTAGAACAGCAGGACGTGTGCGTTGTGCATCAGTGCGCCTGCAACGCGGCCTTTTTAGCCGCCCACCAGAGCCGCTTAGCCTCTGACATCTTGGGCATCTTCTTGCCCTTGTTGGCGGGTGCCTTGCCCATGTTGGCGGCACTAAGCTTTGCTCGGACTTCTGGCGGCCTCGGTTTGCCAATCTTGGCCTGCCTTGTGCGCTCCCGACCCTCTGGCGAGACGCAATGCCGCCCCTTTGCGAGCATGTCGTCGGTATTCTGCTTGGGCGTGCCTAAGAACAAATGCGCCGGGTTGCAGCAAAGAACGTTGTCGCACTTGTGGCAGCCGAGCAGGCCATCGGGAATTGGGCCGTTAGTCAGCTTCCACGCGACACGATGCGCCTGTTCGTTGCGACCATCGCTGTTCCTGAACACGCCATAGCCGCGCCCCGATTTGCTGCGCGATTTTGCGACCCAATTCCAGCACACATCAGGACCGCCCGAGCGATCGATTTTTCCCCAGAACCTACATGCGACGGAGCAATGCTTCTCCGCATTCGCGTCTGGCCGGGAGCGTCGGAACTCTGCACCGCAATAGACACAGTGGTGCAAAATACTGGAAGCCATATTCGTTCCTTCATAACGAGAGTGGTCAGGCGCGGTCAACGGTGTTGGTAGCACCGCCCGCGCCGCCTTAATTTTACCCGACACCTGTTCAAGCGTACAGCTCATTTCGCCATCACGCGATCCAAGTAGACCAACCCGCACTGCGCCCAGAAATAACCGCTGTAAACGATCGCCAGCGGCCAATTCTTGTTAAGCGCGTATATGCACGCTGCGACCGCGTAGCAAATGCCGGGAATGACGATAAGCGCAGCGGTAGGAGTCATAACGTGGGCACGATAATTAACGTGGCCGTGATAGTCATGAAGCGTATTCCGCGAATTTGCGCTTCACCGAACTGGAGTCGAGGCGCGGCATGGCTACCGCCTTTTCGTCTCGACGTGTCATCTCATTCCCTCGGGCTGCGGCACTGGCTCATGTTCTTTCGAGTAGTCCGGTGCAACGCGCAAGTGCGCGTACCGCTTGTTGATAAAGCCTAGCGACACAGGCATTTCATCGAACGCGCCATCGACCACTTCATGCAACATCCAGAACCCGCGCCAGTGCCGGTTGCCCTGAAAGCCTAGGTAGTCCTCGTTATGTTCGTAGCACGATCCGCTAACGATTGAGGTAATGGTGCTGCCGTCCGCGCGATAGGCATATGCGATCTGCTTGCCCTGCTGATGGCCCGCGAAGCAGCTCATCGAAGTCTTGCGGAGCTGCGCCGCTGCCGTCCCGGCCGGCCGACCCATCAGGCCAGTTGTGAAGTAGTGGGCGAAGGCCACTCCCTCAATGACGATCACCTCAAGGAACGGAATAACCTCCCATCCAAAATCCTTGTACTGCAAGTCGTCAATAGACATTACGCCGTCTAGCTTGGCGTCATCCTCGACCGCTCTATTTATCCGGTGTTCGTGGTTGCCCAACGTGAGCACCATGCGGGGCTTGTACGGGCGTTTCGGGTGTGCGGCGTTGTAGTCCACCATCGGAGTCAGAAACGCGCTCATGGCTTCTTTGGCGGCCTCTATGTCGCGTTTGTAGCGCCTCCCCTCGAAGCTCTTCTTGCCCTTGTCATAGGTTGATAGGCTGGGAAGATCCGCGAAGTCGCCGATGCACACGATGATGTCCGGCTTCTTCTCTACTGCGTACTGGCCAATCCGCATCAGGTAGGAGAAGTCATGCCCCGGCTTGGCCTGTACATCAGGGAGGACGAGGATTTTCTTTGGGCCTCCCGGAGCGGCCCTCATCTCCGAATCCGTGACACCGGCTTTTCGCTTGACTACCTGCAGCACGCGGCCCACGTAGCTATGGGCCACACCTAGCGCCTCTGCCGCCTTTCGGTTGCTGCCATGGGCCTCGACGGCCTCAAGGATGACTACCTGCTTGGGCGTGCAGTGGGCCAGTAGTCGAGGGTCGATCACGATTGGGCCTTGAGCCGATACGTGCGTACCGGAGTTCGTGAACCGGAATCGTGTTTGCAAACGATCTTGACGGCGCGCACCGGGTCTGTGAACGCCAGCGCCTCGTAAGCGCACATTGCCGCCTTGGCACCGCTGCCGATGGCCTCGATGCCACGCTCCACCTTCATAGGCACCGGGCTCTTGCAGTAGTGAAACAGCCCATCGTCCGACATCACAAGGCAGTCGCTGTGCGTGAACTTCGGCGGCTTTCCGCCCTTTTTGAGCCATTCGAGGAACATGATTCCCTCGTCAACATCGCCCGCGAACCCGATGAGCGATCCGCGCCAGCGCCTGACCTTGCGGCCCGACCAAACCCTGTCGTCATCAGAAACACTCGAATCCGACAGCATCACGCCAAGCCGGAGGTCGGCCAACAGGGTCGTCATCAGATGTCCCCGCGTGTGCAGCCGTGCGAATCGAGCCGCGAGGCGAAGTCCTGCGCCGCCTCTTTCTGCCCCAGCATGTGAGCCTGGAACTGGATGTTTGCGATCTGCGCCTTGGTGACGAGCCCGCAGCCACCAGCATCAATGCACCGCTGCGCTTCTTCGGCGGTCACGGTGATCTGCACAGAGCCATCGTCAGGCGCTTTAGGCGCAGATGCACAGCCGCCCATTGCGAGCAGCAACGCGAGATAGACGACACGCATGGTGGGCCTTTCAAGATGGTTGAAATAGCTGACGCAGGTACTTGGCGATGGCTTGGTGCAGCAACACCTCGGTGAGCAGGACGAGGTTCTTGGCGCACTCGATGGCCTCGGGCGGCATCTCTTCATGCGCCTGAACTTCGGCCAGAATGCGGCGCTTGTCCTGCACCTGAAATGCGGCCACATCAAGCCAGGACTGAGCGGTTGCCGAGTCCATGACGGGCTCTTTAGGCGGCTGGGGCGGCAGGCGGAGCGGAGACTTGCTTTGCCGTCTTCAGCGCGGCATATACGCCGTTGACAACCTTGCCCAGCTCGGGGGCGGCGTCTTGCGCGATGCCCTCGACGGACATGATGAAGGCCAGCGCGGCCTCAAAACGGGTCTTGCCGTCCGATTCGGGCAGGTTGTCGGCCATCGCCTTGACGACGGAGACGATGAGGGGGATGAACTTGAGATACGTGAGGTAGGCCATGTGAACTCCTGTGCGGCACGGAAATGAAAAAGCCGCCTGCTGTGCCAAACAGGCGGCTTTGATGGAATGGCCGTTGGAATTCGCGAATTGCGAATCAGGCGGCTAGTAGTTGTGGCAGCTCAGCGAAAGCGTGATGCCGTCGATGCAGCCGGGGGTTGGCCTAGCCAGGCAGATAGTTGGAGGGATCGTTCGGGGCGCCACTTGAAGACCGCATCGGATCGGCTGGGACGGCGTTGGCTTCGACGCTTCCAGTCGGTGCAGGAAGTGGTCCTTGTCCGCTCGCAGGTGCGTCCCCAGCGTTTCGAGCCACGGGGGCGCTATCCACCGGCTTTGCCGGGAGTAGTCCGCGATCTGCGCTTGAGCCGAAGTGATACACAAGGCCCACAGTGCCAGCGATAAGAGCGGCAACCACTTGGATGCCCTGCTCGGTGAAGAAATACGCGATCCACGGGTGTGCATTGATTTGGCTCCCAAGTAACGGCGCGAGCGCGGCGAGAAGTACCGCAAGGCCGGCCGCGATTCCGGCTTGCTTGCCAGACTTCACGGCATCGACGAAGGAATGCCCCTTGCGCAGTACGTCGAGCACCTTGGGGATGAGGGTGATGTTCATGGAGCTTCCCTGAAAAGAAATTGCTTCGGGTAGATCGGCTTGATGGCATCGATAACCGCGATCAGGTCTTGCGCCGTCTTTCTCGCGGCAGTCGGAAGGGCTGCGATTGCTCCTTCACGGAGCGCCGGTAGGTCGAGATAGCTCAGGTTCTGGCGCACCTCAGCAAGTTCTTTATCCATGTCAGTCCTTCACGATTGCGCCGCGCCCAGCGCAGCGACAAACACAAGCAGCGCACCGACATAAGCAACGCACGCCCAAAACAGCGGCTCGCCATCACTGCTCAATGCGCTCGCTACCATCAGCTTCCAGCCCGTGAATGCGCAGAGCGTGCCAATTAGCGCGAGGACGAGTGCCCGGGTCATTTCGGCGCTTTCTGCCAATCTTTTTGCGGATTCATTTCGGCGGGTTGTAGGCCGCGATCACAAAGCCGATGACCACCAGCAAGCCCGCGAGAGAGCCAAGCGGCATGTCGTCGAAATACTCGCCAATCGCAGCGCCGATGCCAACGCAGAGAGCGGTGAAGGCGATTAGAGCGCTCATGCCTCACCCCGGAATAGCGCGAGTTCAGCCTGACGGCGCGCAAGTAGCCCATGGGCTACAGCGCTCCCGGGCGAAATCCACTTGCACCATTCATCTTCGCAGCGTCCCATGTCGCCGTCGTTGAAGGCGCGCAGGAGCGTGGAGGGTCGGCCATCCGGGTGAAGGTGGGCGATGCCGTCCTTGTACTGATTGCCGGGGCCGACGTTGTAGAACAGGCTCACGAACGCATCAAACTGGCCTTGGGTCATCGCGTGCGTGACGTACCGGCTCACCATGGCTTCGCGCGCCGCGATCGATGCCAGCAGTCGGCGGTCGCATTCGTCCTGCGTCCACCAGGTATCGGGGCCAACGCCTTCTGTTTCGCCCCAACCGCACGTATAGGGCGCGCCGCCGGTCTTGGGGTCCGGGTATGCCTTCAGGCGGCACGACTCGAAACGCTTGATGAGCGAGATTCCGGCCTGAGAGGTTCTCATGTCGTTCTACTTCTTTAGCCATTCGTGCAGGAACCATGTCGCCGCACTTCCTAGCGTTGCCGACATACCGCCCAGCGCCACCAGCAGCCGCCAGCCGCCCTTGGCTTCGGCGAGTTGCAACTGAATCGCCTGTATCGAAGTGGACATCTGCTGCAGCAGGACGGTTTTTTGCGCATCTGACGCGATGAGCGTTTCCACTTGCGATTGCAAGCGTCCGAATTCTTGCGGGTCAATGTCGCTCACGGCGCCAGTCCTTATTCCACGAGAGTTGTTTCAGAGCCGTCGCGCTCCTGCGCTGCGTAGACGACTGCACTGGGGGTTTGCTGTACGGCCCCGAGGACGCCATCAGCCTCTAGAACGAGTTGGGCGAGCTTGGAGCACCACATCCGATCGAGCGTGCGCTCCGGGTCTTTGTCGAGGAACGCGCGAACGGCGCCGATCTGCGAATAGGGCTTGCCGACCAGCGACATGGCGAACCTCTGCGTTTCCGCCTTCCACGGCGCATTGGTGCTGATGTGCCAGAACGGCAAGAGGTTGGACAGCGCATGAATCCGCACGCCGCCCGTGATTGACTCGATGATGAATACTCGGCCGTCGATTACCCAAGCTACGCCTACGTGGCTGTATTCGCTTTGTGTGAAGAAGCGGACGATTTGGACCTTGACGTCATACCAACTCTTGAAAGACCTGTGCGTGAAGGCCAGGAGGTCGCCGCTCTTGATGGCGGCGCGTGCGTCGGCGTAGCGCATGGCTTATAGCTTCGATGCCGCCACAAACAGCGCGTCAATCGCAGCATCGTCCAACCCGAGCGCGCCTTGCAACTGCGCGATCAGCGGGTTGTTTCGCAGAACGTCGGCCGACTTGCCCCAGGTGATCTGCGCAGCCCGGCCGGCATCACCGGTCATTGCGGCAATCGCAGCATCAACGTGATCGAGAAGCGAAGAACCATCGGCCAGCTTCGTCGCCAGCAGCGCGAGCTGCGCCTGTCGCATCGTCACTTCCTGCGGTACGCCGTTAATGGCGGGCGGCTGCAGTTCGGCAATGCGCGCGTTCAGCGCATCGACTTGTGCAAGCGCGGCATCGCGGGCTGTTTCGGCGGCCTTCTGCGCGTCAGCGGCGGCCTGCAATGCGACATCCTTCGCGGCGTTATCGGCCAGCGCGGCTGCGTTGATTTCCGAGCTGATGGCCGAAAGGGCTGCGCTGTCCGTCAAGGCAACCGGGCGCGGATCGAGCCGATGCCCCGTGCCGGGAATCACTTGGCCCGTCGAGTCGTCGATGATCTGCGAGACGGCGACGATGTGCGCGCCTTGAAGGCCAGCAGGATTCCAGCGGACGAGAAATTCTTCGTTGAAGGTTTGTTGTACGAGTGCCATGATTTTCCTTATCCGAGGACGATGTAAGCGGTGCCGTTGCTCTTCACAAGACCTTTGCTGGAGCCGCTGCCGGTAGGCGTGCTTCCGTTGGTGAGGGATGTGAGGTCGGAGACGTAGAAGACGCCGCCGTCAACTGTGGATGCGGTCGGGAGCGTGGCGACGGTAAGCGCAGTGCCGCAAATCACGCCGCGCAATTTGATGTCGCCGGCAAAGCTGCCGGATGCGCCCGTTCCAACCCCAACGACGCCGCCGGCAACGTAAGACAACCCGGTGCCGAAGGTATCGAACCAGTTCCCCGTCGTTGACCAGAAGACGCCTTGCGCGTTGTTCTTGCCAAGCAGCAGCCCGGAGACGCTGTTGATGGTGCCGACCGTGACTTGATTGGTGTCGTCGCGGTAGCGGCTGGCACGAAACGCGCCATCCACTCCCCCATCCGTCGTCCCCGCGCGAAAGTCAGAGCCAGTCGGTGACAGGTAGGTTGAGCCAATCCTTAGCGCACCGGTCGCCATGATCGCGGCCTTGCTGGATGACCCAACCTGAAAGTCCGTCAGCATCGACCCAGCCGCGCTGGCGGTGTTGGTGACGTTGAGCTTCCAGCCGGTAAATGTGACGCCGCCGGCATTCCAGGTCTGCGTGAAGCTCTGAACCGGGTTGCTGGTCGTGACCGTGGCGCCTGTCATGGTCAGCGCCCGGTTGGTATCGTCCCATGCGCTGCCGGACATGGCCGCGAAGGCACCAGCGTTGCGGTACTGTATTTCCGTTCCAGATCCACCAGGAGCGCCACCTGCCGGGGTGCTGTACGCTCCCGTTCCATCCAGAAACTTCGTCGCGTCGTTCGGCGCTTTGGGCGCAAAACCGTGCTTTGTCGTGCTGACGTTGTTCGTCGTGATGTCCGACATCGAGATATTCGCGTCGGTCGCAGCAGATGCAAAATCCTGCGCCTGAATGACGATCCCGATGGACTTCGCGCCAGAAGCAAAACTTACCTTCGCGCCGCCGTTGCTGGAGCGCGATACGCTGGTACGTGAAAGCGTACTGGTCGCGCTCGTCCACGTTCCCGAGCCAACCTCCCAGCTCGTCTTATCGCTCGTCTCGCACCGGTAGCCGTAGGTCAGGCCGTTCGTGAGCGCAGAGGCGAACGAAACGCAGCCGGTCAGCGCAACGCCGTCAATGACGAAATCCGCCGTTCCGGTTGTGCTGGTCGTGTCACCAACCGCATCGACCAAATCATGGGCCATGTAGTTCTTTCGGGGATAAAATGACGAGGCCCGCGCTTGGCGGGCCTTCGGGGGTCAGAATGAAAAAACCGCCTCTAGGGCGGTTTGTGTTTTCGGGGCAGGAGCGCTGCTAGATCGTGCAGCCCTCGTGGAGCTTTCGCTTCGCTTCCAAGTAGGCTTGGTGCGCCTCTTCGGGTGTGTCAAACAGGCCGAGAATGATCTTTCTTCCGCTGTAGATGCTCGCCTCGAACTGTTCGCCACGCCTGCTCTTGTAAACGCCTAGAACTCCGAGCTTGTTGTTGGCGTTCGCCGAACGACGATTTTGTATGTTTATCCTTTGTGCAGCATCGCGCAAATTGCCCCAGCGGTTGTCGTTTCGAATTCCGTTTATATGGTCGATGTTCCTAGTCGGCCAGGATTGCTCCATCATCAGCCACGCCAACCGGTGCGCTGCATATAACACAGCGTCGATTTTGATGACGATGTATCCGATGCCGTTTTTGCAGCCAGCAACATCGCCCGCCTTTATGGTGGGGCGCCTGTCTACTAGCCACGTAAACACGCCCGTCTCCGGGTCGTAGTGCAGCAGTTCGCGTAGCCGCTCGGCCGTCAGCACTTCTGCGTCTCCCACCACTTGCCGGCGATGCGCAACATTTCGTCTTGACCGCCGCGATCGCGCGGCGGCATCAAGTCGCCATCAGGGCAAACAAAGGCCATAGCGCGCGACTTCCGGCGGGTAACAGTCCACGTATGGAACTTGCTGCCCAATGACCGCACGTACCAGTGAACCGCCGGGAAATCTTGAATCTCGCCTGCGTTCGCCGCACGCTTCACCACACCGAGCTTGCCTTTGTCGAGCCCGGTCAGGATCAGCACCGTATCGCCAGCACGGCAGCGCAGCTTAGCCATGAGCGGCCTCCCGCTTCTGCGCCTGTTCCAGCACGCGATTGAGGACGTAGTTCATGCTGCGCTCTTCGGCTCGGGCTTGCGACTTCAGCCAGTTTCTGATGCTGTCCGGCACGCGGACCTGCATCGGCTTGAGGATCGGCTTGGATGACATGGCATCACTCCTTTCTGGATGGAATGATGCCACTGTAATACCAATGCCACTTCGATATCACAATGACCCCTTGAAGCGGTGGGTCTTTGGCATCACGATGCCGCCATGGCCGATTACGACAAATTCAACCTGCGCTTCGAGGACGGAATGCGAGCCCGCCTGGAAGACGCTGCCAAGAAAAACAACCGCAGCCTTCACGCAGAAATCATTGACCGGCTGCGCGCCTCTTTTGAGGGGCCATCGCTAGAACTGCGCGTCGCCGAATTGGAGCGACACGTAGCAGAATTACGGAAGCGAAAGGGATGACGATGGAACTCGCGCTAATTGTTCTGCTCAGGCCAGTCCTGTACCTGGCCCTCTTCGCTGGCGTCATCTATTGGGTAATGCGTCTTGTGTGGAGGGTATTGCCTAGCGGGAAGACAAAGGAGCTTCTCTTCGATAAGACACTTCCGTTGCGCAGGCCATGGCTAACGACATTCGTGACCTGGGGCACATTCATCGCCCTGCTTCTCTTCATCGCCCTCATATCCGCAAATTCTTAATTTCCCTGCTGGACTCCAAGCAGACCAACTCCAACGGGGATTGGCAGACGGCCAAGTTCGGTTGTAAGGAGGCCAAGACGATTTTGCGGAGCTGTTAGCAGCATGCGGGCGGCGGCTGGCGACCCCAAGAGTCTTTGCGCACCTACAGCAGTACCCATGCCAATCGCCGTCGGCACAAGTGTCCCCGTGGCTATCCCGGCGCCCAAGCCGCCGGCGCCAGTGAGCGCGCCTACGCCAGCGTTTTGCATTAGTGCGCGGACGCTGCCGCCAGTCTGCGGAGTCCTATCTACAAGGAACCTGCCCCCGATTTGGGATAGATCCGCAAACGGGGATTGGGATACTCTGTTTCCGTATTGACTTACCACTTGCGCCGGGAGCAGGGCGGCAGGAACGTCCCCAGACACGCGCCCGGCAACGCCGGCCTCTGCCTTATTCATCAACGGCTCGATTGCCTTGAAGGCCGCGTACTGCCCTCTAGCCGTGGTCAGCGCCTGTGCGTCAGGTCCAGTTACGCTGCGATTGAACGTGTCAATCGCCGACTTGCGAAGTTGGCTCAGGATCGATTGATGCAAGCCCTTCTCGCCTTCGGCCGCCAGCCTCAACTCAGATTGCCAGTTGTTGACGAACGAGCCTGGAACCTCTCCATTGGGGCCAACCTTTTGCAGAAGGTTTTGCACTTGGCGGTTTACCGCTTGCGCCTGCTCCGGGTTAAGGTTTGTTGCGCGTTGCTGTATCGCCTGGAGATCGGAAACAAACTTCCCGTCGATCTTGAGGTCATTGCTGTTCCAAATGCGGTCCAACTCTTGCCCGATTCGGCCCTTGGCGTTGTCCATCACGGCCGCCGTTAGCTTCGGCTCATTGCTGCCGAACGTGTTCCCAACAGCGCGGTTAAACCCCTGCTGCACCGCCTCTTTGTCAGAGGCCCCCATAGCGCCAGTGATCGGCAGGTCGTTTAGGATGCTGCGAAGGCCCTTCACCGTCTTGCTGTCGGCAATATCAGCGGGGCCAAGCGGAATCCCGTACTGTTGAATTGCCTTTTGAGCAAGGGTGGTGTCTTGTGGGGTGGAAAGGACGCGCGCGCCTTGTACGACGGCCGGAAGCGCAGCGCCAGCAGCGCCGCCGATGGCAACGTTGGCCGCCCTGCTTTCGCCCGTTCCGACCGGTTGCAACGCCCCGGTCCCGGCGCCAACTGCCAACCCCTCAAGAACTGGCGCAGCCCGACCAAGCGCCCCGGCCCAGCCCATCGGAATCGCAAGCGTCGGCAAAACATTCCCCGCAAAGTTGAGCGCTTTGCCCGTGAACGTGTCGTTCAGTTGCGCGTTGCGTTTGCGCATTTCGTCAACTGCCTGCGCAGAATTGTTCTCTGAGGGGGCTACAAGCTGACTGCCACCAACTACCAAGTCGTTGAACCCCGAGCCGAGCTGAGCCAGCCCTTTATTAATGGCTTGCGGCAGCGGGATTCCCGTATCGATCGGCCCAAAGCGCAGGTTTCCACTGAAGTCAGTGACCGGCGCCGGTTTTTCAGGCTCTGCTAGTGGTGCGCTTTGCCATCCGGTCGCGCCGCCACTCACAACCGGGGCGTCTTGCCATCCCATTACGGCTTCCTCCGGCTCTTGCCGTCAGGCCCTGTAAATAGGGTGCCTGGCGGGAGGGCGTTGTATTCGGCGTCGGAGCTAATCGTCGTTGCGCCGCCCTGGGGGCGCGCTGGCGGGGTGATTTCGCCGAGCATGCTTTGCCCACCATTGCCGGTTGCACTCTTGGAGAGCCCGTTGTAATTGCTAATGTCGCGAAAGTTTGCCTCCTCGGCTTTGTCGAGAAGGAACTTGATGGCGTTTGCCTCTTGCCCGCGAGTGCCGAACATCTGACGAACGAAATTCACGTCGCTGTTGGAGATATTTTGCGATCCGACAATCGACTTGATGTTCTTCCCGGCGATTTGCGCGAGAGTGGCGTCAAACGTCTGGGAGTTGGCGACGGAATCAGGCACCGGGATTCCAAGTGCGCTGAGTGAGCGAACAAGATTCAACTTGGTATCTGCGCCCATCCCATTGAACGTGCCGGCCTTCAAGATGTCTTTCGCGTTCCAGATCGCCGGCAGCGCCTGTTTTGCCGACAACGCCTTCGTCATCGCGTCGTCAACTTGGGATGCATTCTTTTCTCCGAGCGACTTATTGAACTGATCTTGCGCGGTGGTCGGGCCGCTGACAAAGCCATCCGCCGAAATCCCGGCCGTCTTCATTTGCCTGGTGAGGGAATCAATGTCTCCTTGGGCGCGCTGTTTTTCTTCGGGCGTGGCCGCAGTCGAATAGGCGGAAACCGCACGTTTCAACTCGCCTTGCAAAATTGTCGGGTCCGGAGCAGTAATAGCCTGCTTGCGCGCCAACGGATCGGCGTTGAACTGCTGCCTGTCGAGCATAGGCCCGGGCCGCTGAGTGCCTTGTGGGCCCAATTGGGGCGCTGTTTGCGGCGTCGGCTGGACGGGGGTGGATTGCGGCGCGGTAGCGCCAAAGACTCCTGGAAACAAGGTGCTCAGCGAGCCCAATGCGCCAGACTTGTCCAGCGCTTGCAGGTTTGACATCGTGACAGTTTGTCCGGCCGCGTTCTTTATGTCTTTGGGCGTCAGTGCCGCGTCGATCAACTTCGGAACGCCAGAGCTAATAACCGTATTCTGGAGTTGCAGCTCGTTAGCACCCGCCGGGGACACGACTCTGTAGCCGTTCGGAGCGGTGGCGTCTTTGACGATTTGATAGCCCTGCCCCGTAGGCGACATTTGCGGAATAGACTCGCCGTTTTGGACCTTGTTCTTGTCCATCCAGACGCCGTTTACGTTTTGCATGTCGGGCGTGGAGCGCTTGAACATCCATTCCGGGATATTCTTGCCGTCGTTGAACGCGAGGTCTGCATAAACAGCGTTCGGATCAACACCGGCCATGGGGTTGCCCGCAGTCGCCTTACCGATCTCCTGCGCTTGCAATGCGGCGTTTGCCGTCGTCGGAGCCAGGTTGCCGGTTTGGTCGATTACGGCCTGATTCGCGGCGCTTGGCGCGGCCTTCAATTGGCCCATCCAGCCGTTAATCATGTCGTTGCGACGGGCGAGTTGCGCGGCTTGCTGTTTTCGCATCTCAATCTGCTGCAAAACATCTTGGTATTGCGCGCTCATGAGGCCGCGCTTCAATTGCGCTTCTGGGCTCATCAATTGAGCGTAGGCATTCAGGCCGCCCGCGAGGTTCCCAGAGATCATCCCGGCCGCAAGCGCCATCGTTGCCGCAGATTTGGGGTCATTTGGCCCTTGCCCAAGCAAGCCGGGTGAGCTATCGCCTCCAAACTGCGCGCCCCCAAGTAGCCCACCGAGCAAGCCGAGATTTCCGCCGCCCTGGTCGAGTAGTGAAGTGGTCGCCATGGCTTACCTCGTCCCCGTCCAATAATTGTAAAGTTGACTGCCTCCGAGCAATCCTCCGACCGTGCCCAATGCGCCGCCGCCCGCGTTCTGGTTGCTGGTCTCTTGCCCCCCCAAGCCGGTGTAACGCGAGTAGATGTTGCTCGCGTCCGTTAGGGTGTTCCACGGGCCCTGCGTGCCGGCGCCATAGAGTTGCGCGCCCAATGCGGTCTGTGCGAGGTCGCCCTGGCGCTGCGAGGTGTAGAAGTCCTGCATGTTGCGCTGGTTACCCAGAGCCAACCCGCCGAGGCCGAGGTTGTATTGGTTCGCCCCGTTCCAGTAGTTGTAGCCAAGCTGCCCCTGGTTCGCATTGAAGCTCTGATCGCCCTGGTATTGCCGCAGGTTGCGCTCCATCTGCGCCTGATAATCCTGCGCGTTGTTCCCCGCGAGCGCCGCCGCAAGGCCCTGATTCGACTGCGCGATTCCCAGCCCCTGCGCGATGCCTTCACGCGAGCCGCCGACGCCGCCAACCGAGTCCGCGTGCCGACGAATGCCCGGCAGGATGTTTTGTTGGAGGTTGTTGTCGAACTGGGTTTGCGTGGCCTGGTTCAGCGCGTCCAGCGCGGGGCTGCGCGTGTAGGCCGTCAGGCTCGCGGGCGTGATGTAGCCGCCGTTTTGATTGGCCGGCAGATACTGCGAGCTGGCGCCGGGCGAGCCGATGCCGCCGATGCCGTTGAAATTCCAGCCGCCTCCGCCACTGCCGCCAGTCACGCCGCCGCCACCGGTTCCGCAGCCCGACGTGCCGCCTCCAGAAGTGCCGCCGCCGCTGTAGCCGTTGTAGTTCAGCGAGCCATCCGAGTTGACAATGCCGTGTTGCTGGTCGGCGTTGTCGATCTGCGAGTAGATCCCCGAAAACTCGTTATTGCCGCCCTGCTGCGCGTAGTTCTGGATGCCGGCCGCAGTCGTCCCGCCGAGAATTTGCGATAGCTGATCCGGCGTGAAGCCCATCTGCTGGGCCTTGCCGAGAATCTGATCGTTGACGAGCGTGTTGTTCGGATCGAAGTTGAAATTGCCGCTGCTGTCGATCAGCGGATTCAGGCTCGCGTTCCACTGCCCATTGGCGTCATAGCCCCCGCCATAGTTGTTGTTGATGTATTGCTGGTAGGCGGAGATTTGGGAGGGGTCGAAGGCCATGGGCGCTCCAAAGAAAAAGGGCTCCCGAAGGAGCCCTTGAAGTGATGCGAGGGGGAGTTAGCCGAGCAGGCCCTTGGTGCCCCACGGAGTGCCATATCCGCCGCCCATGGTGTTCATGTTCTGGCCCATCGACTGGCCGGGCATTTGATTCATCGGCTGGCTGTAGCCAGGCATGCGGTTCATGCTCTGGCCGCCCATCGTGTTCATCGCCTGGTAGTTGCCGGGGTTGTAGGCTTGCGTGCCGCCCGTGTTCCACTGCATCGGACCGCCCATCGGCTGGCCGAAGCCTTGCGGGTGAATCGGGCCGCCGTTTTGCCACGGCGGCGGCCCCATGTGGGCGCCGCCCATGCCCTGATGGCCGCCCATACCTTGTGGCGGCATGGCTTGCATGCCGGGCGTTGAAAACGAGCCCATGGGTTGCGGGCCGGCCGCTTGCGTGCCGGGCGTTCCCATGAAACCGAGGTTTTGCAGGTATGGGTTGTTCATTTAGCGGCTCCCGAAAAAGCGGTTGAAGCCGTTACCGGCGACGGGTTGATTGAGAAGGCCACGGCCGACGTTCTGCATATCGGTGTAGCCCTGCAAGGCGCCGGGCTGCATCTGGCTATGCAGCAGGCCGGCGGTGTAGCCCAGGATGCCGGGGTTGTTCGAAGTGCCGTCGCCGTACACATACGGCACCATGCGCGGGTCAATCGTGCGTTGCGTGCTGGTCGTGGTCTGCGTGCCGTGCGATCCGAGCGCGCCGCCGAGCAGCGAGGTGAGGATGCGTCCATAGCCGCTGTTCGCGCCGCCGACGCTGTTGATCAGGCTGGAAAGCCAAGTGCCATTCGAGCCGCCGAAGCCGCCAGCGCCATTTGCGCCGTTGACATCGAAGTTATCGCTCATGATGTCGCTGCCGTTGGTGTAGTCGCCGCTACTTGCGTAGGGATTGCCGTCTGCTGTGCTGCTCACGCTGCCTCCGCTTCCACTCGGCGCAACGTCGTAGCTCGCGCCATCGGTGCCCGCGCCGTTGATGTTGAATTGGCCGCCAAGCCCGGCCGTTCCAGCCGCTCCAGCCCCAGTTCCAAGGGCCGCACCACCGTTGATGGACGCGCCCCCGCCAAGGGAGCTGGCACTTGCTGCATCCAGCCCCGCATAACCCTCGGCGCCGCCGCCCACGGCGCCGTAGCCACCGCCAGCCCCTGCGCCAGCAGCACCCGCCCCGGCAGCAGTCGCCAGCATCGGGCCAGCCATGATTGCGGCAGCAGTGAGAAACTGCTGCATCGTGCTGTCGGGCGGGATAACGCCTGTCCCTTGGTAAGCACCGCTCGGGCTGTATTGCTCGACCTGATCCCCAACATCGTGATGACCGGAATTCACGTCCCGAAACAGGTTTGTGATGGCGGAGTCGGAGCCGGTCCCGGTTTCAAGGCTGGCCGGCGAGTTGCCGGCGTTGTAGGTCGCGTTCCAAGTGTTGCCGGTCGGGTCCGTCCAATACGGATTGGTGCCGCCCGATGTGTACTGCGGGAACTGCGCGAGGATCGCGGCTACCTGTGCCTGCGTGAGATTTGCCATGTAAGTCCTTTATCCGAGCTTGACCCAGGCACCGCCGAAGTACCCGAAATAGCCGCCACCAGCACCTAGAGGCTGCCAATTCACCCCATCTGCGCAAACAATGATTCCGTCTCGAGGCTTGTTCGGCGCCTTGTGGAGCACGTTCAGTTGCAGCGAATCGACCGAATCGCGGGCGCCTTGCGCTATGCCCTGCAACTCGTTCATCATCCAAGTGAGCAGCGGCTGCAACTTCGGATCGACGGCAAGCAGCGGAGGCTTGGGGCGGTACATCAGTAAGCTCCCATCGACACAACATCCAGTTGCGCCGAACGAACCCGCCACGGCGTATCGGCGGTCGTGTACATCCGCAGAGCCAGAAACCGGCCCGCGCTCGGCGTGAAGACGTTTACCTCGATGTCGGTGCCGACCGTGAATGGAACGGCGCTACTCCATGTGGGCGCGATGTCAGGGACCATCGAGCTGCCAACCTGGATGTAGACAACCGTTCCCGCCGCCGCATCGATCTTGGGGCGCACTCCGCGACACAGCTTGACGACTTCGGGCTGGTCAAAGTGGATTGCGATGCGCTCATGGGTCGCCGTGAAGCTGGCGCCGAGGTCTTGCTCGGTGCTGTCGTAAAGAACGAGCTTTGGAGCCGAGTTAGCGAAGATCAGCTTGGGGGCGGAGTTGATGTTCGCCAAGTCGCCCCAAGCCCGCGTCTCCGTGGCCCAAGTCGTGGTGATCGTGGCCCAGGTCGTGCCGCTTGCCAGCGAGATTTGACCGACCGAACCGTAAGACGTGCCGGCCGGAAGATCGCGAACCGAGTACGTGTTGTCCTTGTAGTTCCAGACCAGCGCCAGCGTGCAGGTTTGCGCGGCGCCATCGGGAAAGCAGATCAGCACCTCGTTGTTGACGGCGTAGTGAACGAGGAACGAAAACCGCGCATTGGACGACGTGATATTCGCGGCCAGCCATTTGCGAGCACGCCCATCAAGAATCGACTGCGGCCCCTGTCCGTTATGCAGCAACACATCCAAGCTCGGGGCCAGGTAGACATGGCCCAGCGGTGTGCTGACAACGCACCCGCGCGCGATGAGCCCGGTATCTCCAGGGAGTCTTCCGAACCGGAAAATCGCGCTGTCGTCTATCAACTGCATGAAGTGCAGCGCGTCGTCCTTGTAGACGACATTCATGTCCCCCAACGGCAGGAAATCGATGACCGAGCCGTTGGTTTCGGCTAGGCTCTCATCGCCCGCATCCTTGGTCGGGTCGGTGATGTCCCAGCTATCGGGAACCGATCCGGGGTCGGCGACATTGCTCCACAAGACTGTCGCACGTTCCCTGACTCCGGCCCTGGTGACGTCCCCGGCAACAAGGTAGTTCTTGAAGGGCCGAATCACGCCGGCCAGATAGCCGCCAGGCCAACCGGGGAGCGTTGCCAGATTGTTCGCGACGTTGCCGTCCCAGTATTCCGGAGCATTGACGCCGTTGTTCTGGACGTAGATGCCGTTAAAGACGTTCGCGGACCAGCGGTCGCCCTGGGCGCCAGTGTTATTCCCGTTCGTGATGTCGGTCTGCGTGACCCCATCGTCAACGCCGGTTTTTTGCAGGCCGGTGTAGACGATGTAGCGGTTTTCTCCCACGGTGAAATGGCAGTCCGCATAGGGCGCAAAGGTCGGCGTCGTGAACACCGTCTGCATTCCGTGGAAGCGCTCGGCGGCCCCGGTGCGGTATCGCATGTTGCGGCCGGCCGAAGCCACGCCCAGGGCGAGTTCTTCCGGCATCCCGTCAAGGTTCAGGCCCTGCCCGAGATCTGGGATGGGAATCCAGGCCAATTACGACTTCCGAACGCCGTACAGCTTGAATTTGGCACCAGCCGCGATGTTGCCGCTGGAGAACATGAAGCGCAGGCCGTTGATAGCTGCTGTGGCGAAGCGTGAACCCGTACCGGAGCATGTTTCGAGATTACCGGCCGTGTTCGAGGTCGATGCGCTGCACGCCCATTGGACACGCTTGTTGTAGGTCGTTCCTGCGGGATCAAAGACGCGCACAACGCCGCTAAAACCCCCGCCTGCCGTATTGCTGTCAACCGACTTTGCCGCGCCACTGCCGGACAGTTCAATCCGGGTCGCGGTATTGGAGCCGTTGGTGACAGTGGCGGCCGTAGCCGTCCCGATGGATAGAACCCAGTCATAATCGCCAGAGGTTGAATTCCACGTCGCGCCCGCATCCGGCGAAGTGCGCAACCACGCAGTCACGCCGCCCGCAGTTGTCGGCACTGCATTGATGATGTGCAACTCGTACTCGTCATACGTCGAGTCAATGCCCGAAGTGAAATCGACGGTCGTTGCCGTGTTCGATAGCGTCGTGGACGCGATGAAGTGCAGACCGAGGTCCGTTGTATTCGGCTTGGCCGTAATCTGCGTCTGAATCGCGCTGGTGACGCCTACAACGTAGTTCAGCTCCGTTTGCGTCGGATTCACCGCCCCCGTGATGTTCGGGAAGGTGGTCTTCAGCGCGCTCTTGATGTTGCGAATGTGCTGGGCGCCTTCAGAGACGGAATCGCCCGATGCGGGGAGCGTGGCGTTGAGGTCGCTGATGTACGTCACCGACTCCACGGTGGCCCAAGCGAGCAGGGCTGTACCCGCCAGCAGCAGGGCCGCAGCGTATTTCTTGAGGAATTTCATTCAGATGCCCCGGTAGATGTTGAAACCGTTGCCGCGCGTGACGAGGCCCGCATCCACCCGCAAAGGGGCGTTGCGATTGCGGCTTTCGCGCGCCTTGAATCCGGCACAGGCTTGCTGGAACTTCTGCTCCCACTGCTGCAGGGCGTCCTTGTCCAGGGTGTAGCGGGCCATCTCGACCATCGCGCCGGCCAGATAGATGTCTTGGCGCTCGGTGAGAAGGTAGTTCGTCGTGTTGCTCGCGCTCAAGTTCGACTTCTGGACGAACCGGAACGGCATCGAGTACGCCGCATCGGCTGGGCAATCCAGCCGGATGTTGTCGCCGTCAACCGCCCAGTAGCGCGGAAGCGTGCTGTTCGGGTAATAGGGCAACTCTTCGGGCTCGACCATCGTCAATGGCTGCCGATAGGAGTTGACGATCAGCCACAGCGCGATGGGGCTGACGTAGCCAGACGGCAGGGCGACGTAGTTGTTGCCGATCGTCGAAGTGAGCGTCGTCTCCGACTCCATGTCGCGCAAGATCAGCATGTCGTTCAGACGTGCTTCTGCGTTGGCGATGAAGTCGGGCCATTTGGTGGTCAGGTCGTCCCGGTGCGCCCAATCGGCCAATGCCGTTTGCAGCGTTGCATAGGTGTTGAGGCTCATTGGCGCTCCATGAAAAACGGCCCGCTAGGGGCCGTCTCATTTGCTCTTCGGGGCTCGCTTTTTCGGCAGCACAAGGACGGGGCGCTTTTCCTCTTCGACGAAGAAGCCGCGCTTGAGAAGCTCGGCGACCTGCTTGTCGTTGTAGGCATGTGTGGCGCCGTATTCCGGGTGCCGCATCGGGACTTGCATCTCGATCAGGCCGCGCCCTTCATCAGCCCGAACGCAACCAGCGTTGCGCGGATTTCTTCAAGCTGGGCGTTCATCGCCGAGAAGGCGCCGGTCGTGGTGTAGCCGAAGCCCGCAGACGTGGCGGTGGTCAGCGTCAACGCCGCCTGAGCGGAACTAGCACGCTGCGCGATACCGGCCGTGCCGTAGAAGCCGACCGTATCGGTGATGGCATCGCCCAAAGCGGTGTTGCCGGTAACCGTGAGGTTGGTGAACGTGCCGGCGACCGGAGTCGTTGCGCCGATCACAGAGTTGTTGATGGTGGCACCCGTGATGGTGCCGCTGTCGATGGCGGCTTTGGAAGTCGCCACGCCGAGAGAGATGTCGCTCATTTCGATTACCTTTTCAATTCAATGGGTTGGGTTGAGGCTTCGACACGAACACCTGCAGGGGCAAAAACATCGAAGCGGATTGCGTGACCGTCATAGGCCCAGTACTGCGGCCATCCGATTTCAGATCGCTGGACCAAGTCGCCGATGCACCGAAACTCCGGGTGGTACTGCCGAGAGCCGACGTCAATCACAACGCCCATATCGTTGGGCGAGAAATCAACGGAGATGGCGTCTGCGGGCTCAGGCAGCAAGCGGCTGGTATGGTTCGTCATAGAGTCCGACATCTCCGTTGCAGTCGATCAAATGCTTCTTCATCGAGGTGTTGACGCCGACAACTTCCCAGTTGTCGTCATTGACCATCGCGCGCAACAGGCCGCCCGACTCTTCGCGGAAACAGGGGCAGTTGCGAATGAACCAGGACAGCTCCTGTGCTTGGAGCAGCATCTGCGTGCTGGTCTTCCAATCGGCGCCGTCGGCCCGAACAATGACGAGGTTGGCGCGCTCGCCGAATCCCTCATCCCGGTCGATGTGGTCCGCTCCCACGAACGAGCTTTCGCATCCGAAAAACACCACGCCCGGATAGCCCATCGCATGAGCCAAAAGCGGAGCGCGGGTTGCGGTGGTCGAACCCCCGGCAATCCCGCCCTTCGCGTGCTCGCTCAAGTCGAAACACTGCACCTGTCCATCGAACAGCGACGGGTCGCAGTGGCTTGC
>Ga0068868_100000353_pt1 | contig 31108 bp, 24 predicted proteins | sample KBSMisM42_FD_64660 | JGI IMG/M metagenome (GOLD analysis project Ga0068868, IMG submission 64660) | Miscanthus rhizosphere microbial communities from Kellogg Biological Station, Michigan, USA - KBS Miscanthus M4-2 | ecosystem: Host-associated > Plants > Roots > Rhizosphere > Soil ...
GGCGGCAACTCGGGCAAGATGCGCGGCTACCTCGTTCAACCGAGCGGTGCCGGCAAGTTTCCCGCGGTGCTCGTCATTCATGAGAACCGCGGCCTGAATCCGTACGTAGAGGACGTCGCGCGCCGCGTCGCGGTTGCGGGCTTCGTCGCACTCGCGCCCGACGGCCTGTCGCCGGCCGGGGGCTATCCCGGCAACGACGACGATGGTCGCACTCTGCAGGCGGGGCTCGACCAAGCCAAGCTGCGCCAGGACATGGTCAACAGCGCGTTGTGGCTCAAGAAGCACGAGCTCTCGACCGGCAAGCTCGGCGCGACTGGATTCTGCTGGGGTGGCGGCATGGTGAACAACCTCGCGGTCGCGATCGGCGCAGACCTGAATGCCGGGGTGCCTTACTACGGGGCGGCGCCCGCCGCGACCGACGTGTCGAAGATCAAGGCGGCGCTGCTCATCAACTATGCGGGCATGGACGAGCGGATCAACGGCATGTGGCCCGAGTACGAGGCGGCGCTCAAGACCGCGAAGGTGCCGTACCAGATGTATATGTACGAAGGTACTCAGCACGGCTTCCACAACAACTCGACGCCACGGTACGACGAGAAGGCCGCGAATCTCGCGTGGGATCGAACGATCGCGTTTTTCAAGCAGCACCTCGCTTGATCTCGAGCGGAACGCGGCACTGGGACGCGGCCACCGAGTAGGCGAAGTTGTTCAAGAGTTGGCGGCGCAAGCGCGTTCTCGCGCAAGAATCGATTCCGGACGCGCTCTGGACCGGCGCTCTCACGGCGAGTCCGGCTCTTGGCCGACTGTCCGCGGCGGATCTCGCGCGCCTACGCGAGCTCGCGCTGCTGTTCTTGCACGAGAAGCGCTTCGAGCCAGCGCACGGTTTCTCGATCACCGACGAGATGCGCGTGCGCGTCGCGATGCTCGGCTCTCTGCCGATCCTGAATCTCGGTCTCGACAGTTACTCGACCTTCACGTCGATCGTGCTCTATCCGGATGAGTTCCTCGTCCGCGACCGCGAGGTCGTCGACGACGATGGAGTCGTGCACACGGGGGACGACCTTTTGAGCGGCGAGGCCTGGCAGCAAGGACCCGTTCTGCTCGCCTGGAGCGAGGTCGAGCAGAGCGGCAGGGGCGAGGGCTACAACGTCGTCGTTCACGAGCTCGCGCACAAGATCGACATGCTGAACGGCGAGGTCGACGGCGTGCCGCCTCTGCACGCCGACATGCGGCTGCCGGAATGGACCGCGGCGTTCGATGACGCCTACGAAAGCCTGCTGGAGCAGCTCGACCGCGACGAGGAGCCGTGGCTCGACCCTTACGGAGCCGAGGATCCGGCGGAATTTTTCGCGGTCTGCAGCGAGATGTTCTTCGACGTGCCGGAGCGCTTCGCCGAGGAATATCCGCGCGTCTACGAGCAGCTCGCGGAGTTCTACCGCCAGCGGCCCGTCCCGGCGGGATGACGCCTCTGACGCCTCGGGACGTGGTCTGCGGTTGACGCGCGGCGCGCTTTCGTGATCCTTAGCACGCAGCGAGAGGCCAATCCACGTGCGACGGTTCCCCAACTCACCCGATTTCGCGAAGCAACGGCGACGGCTGTTTCGGATCTACCTGCTCGTCGCGCTGCTCGTTGGCGCCGGCGGCTGGCTGCTGCTGGCCGGCCTCTATTTCTACAGGTTTCCCGGCGGCCTCAGCGAGCACCCCGCTGATTGGGGCGTCTTCGGCGACTACCTCGGCGGCGTGCTGGGACCCATCCTTGCGTTCGCGAGCTTCATCGTCGTCCTCATGTCGCTTTACGAGAGCCGGATCCAGGCTGCCGACGAGAGGCGCGCGCGCAACATCGAGACCTTGATGACGGCGTTCACGGGGCTGATCGAGCGCGTGAGCGAGATCGTCCACGACTTGCGGTACGAGCGCACGCGCGTCACGCCGCTCGGGCTCGCGTCCGCGTCTGCGTCGGTCGACGAGGTGCGCGGACGCGATGCGTTCCGCGCGATGTTCCAGCACGTGCTCAAGTCGCCACACCTTCACGATATAGGCACGCGCGACGCGCCCAACGTCGAGCTTTACGTTGCGCTGATGAAGAAGCTCGATGCTGATTGGGGCTACGAGCTCGGCGTCTACTACCGGCTGATCAATCACCTCTTCACGTTCATCGACATGGCGGAGCTGCCGCTCGAGCAGCGCACGCGGCTCGCAAACTTTGCGCGCGCGCTGCTCTCGTCGTACGAGTTGTCGATGCTGTTCTACAACGGCCTCTGGGGAGAGGGGCGGGCGAGCTTCAAGCCGCTCGCGGAAAAGTATGGTCTATTCAAGCACTTGCGCCCGGAGCACGTGCTCGATGCGCGCGACCTTACACCGGGCGCGTTGTACGCGGCGACGGCGTTCTTGGGTTTCGACCGCCGCATCGAGATCTGGAAGGGCGTCGAGCCAGTCCTCGACGCCGAATGACGTCGGGCGTCGAATGGACGCCTTTTCCTCAGCGCCGCGCTCGCCGAGCGAGTGCTGCGAGCGCGGCTCGCGCTTCTTCGAGCTTGAGCGCTCGCGTCACCGCGAAATAGATCACGCCGAAAACGGCAACCACGATCACCGCGACGAGCACCGGGTGCAGGCCCGACACCGCGACCTTCGCGGCATAGCCCGCCGCCGTCGCGACGAGCGCTGCGCCGAACGTCTTTGCGAGCCGCGACGCTCCGGCGCCGCAGTCGCCGATCCGTTTCGCAAGGTTCGCGTGCAGCAGCGTCCACTCGAGCCACGCGCCCAGCGTGGCGCCAACCGCGAGGCCGACGGGTCCGAGCGGCGTGCCGGCTATCTGCCAATGCGAGAAGACGCCGCCCGGAACTCGTAGCCCGGCGATCGTGATCGGCTCGAACTGCGCCATCAACGTGAAACCCGCAATCGCAGAGGCAACCATACGCAGCGCCGCGACGCGCGCCGGTGTTTTGGTGTCGCGCAGCGCAAAGAACGCGGATTGATAGACTCGCGTGGTCGTCGACGCGACTAGGCCGAAAGCATAGGCGGCCAGCGTGAGCCAGACGATCGTGACGTCGCCGGCCCCGAATGCGCCGGCGCGATAGATGCCGGCGACCAGTACGTCGCCGAGCAGCACGAACGCGACGAAGCTCGGGACAACGAAGAACGACACCCGGCGAACGGCGGCAACCACGCGGGCGCGCAGCGCCTCGTGGTCGCCGGAACGCGCGCGCGCGAGCTCGGGCAACTCGGCGGCCGCGGTGCTCGCGCCGAACAGACTCACGGGTAGCACATAGAGCGTTTGCGCGTAGCGCAATCGTGCCACCGCGCCGATGGCGAGCAGGCTGCCGAGGAAGAGATCGATATACGACGAGAGCTGGACGACGCCGCGGCCGAGTATCGCGGGACCCGCGTTGTGCAGGGCTTCGTGGAACGGCGGCAAGTCGCGGCCGCGGCTGATACGGATCTCGCGATCGAGCCGCAGCACCGCGGGCAGCTGGACCAGGAACTGGAGGAGTCCTCCCGCGAGCGCGCCCCACGCGGCGGCCATCAGCAGCGCGTCGAGGTCCAAACGGCGCGCGAATGCGACGAGCGCGCCGATGATGGCCGCGTTCCAGAGCACGGGCGCGAAGTAGGGCAAGAAGAAGTGTCGATGGCTATTCAGAATTCCGAGCGCCCACGCGGACAGCACGAGGACGCCCGTCATCGGAAACAGTATCCGCACGATTTCGATCATCAGCTCGCGCCGCCGGTCCTCGAATCCCGGCAGGAACACGTCGACGAGCAGCGGCGCGAGCAAGATGCCGAGCAGCGCGATCGTGCCCGCGACGGCGAGCAGCAGACCGAACATCGCGCCCGCGACTCGGCCGGCCTCTTTCGCCCTGCCTTGACCGAGCAGCTCCGAGTAGACGGGGATGAACGACGCGCTCAGCGTTCCCTCGCCGAGCAAGTTCTGGAGCACGTTCGGCATCCTCAAGCCCGCGCCGAGCACGTCGGCGTGGAGGCCCGTCCCGAAATACGTCGCGATCACGCGCTCGCGCACGAGCCCCGCGATGCGGCTCAGGAAAATTCCGGCGGCGACGAGGACGGAGCCTGGCGTCAATTCGACCCCGCCGTCGCCGAGGTGGGCATCTCGAACGTTCCCTTATCCGAGAAGCGCTTCGTTCCGAACAGCCCGCCTTCGAGCTTGCCGTGCACTGCGTAGTCCACGGCTTTGATGTCGCCGCTATTGAGGAAGCCGAGGACTTGGCGCGCCATGTTGAACGGACCGACTACGATGGGGATCGTGACGACGGTCTCGCCATAGCGCGGCACCGTGCCCATCTCGTCGCTGACACCCGTGCCGAACTTCTTGCCATTCAACTCGAGAGTGAGCGCGACGCCGTTGTAGTCGACCGGTGCGTCGTTCGGGTTCTGGACCCGCACCTTGACCGCGAGCCGCAGCTCGAAGCCTTCGCCGTCGAGCGGTTCGACGCCCGCGACGCTCACGTTGAGCGGGTCGCTGCCCGAACCGAGCGTCGTGCAGGAGCAGAGTCCGCTAGCGACCATCGTTGTCGCGAACGTCAACCGAAGCGGCAGCGTCCGCGCCACGGCGAACGCGCCTCGCAGCGATCCACGCATCTTCGTTCCCTCCTCATTCAATGGTGCACGGACTCCGCGCGCTCCAGCGGCGACCGCCGCGCGGCGCCACGCACGAGTCGCGCGACGTCGCGCCACAAACGCCTCACCCCGAGGCACAGGCCGATCGCGCTCGAAGCGAGCGCGCCGGCGCAGAGAAGGATCATGCCGATGTCCCAAAGCGGCCGCTTCGAATACCAGAACGCGAAATCGAGGCTGTGCAAGCCGTTATAGAGCCAGCGCTCGACACGGTTCAGTCGATGCACGGTCGCGAGCAGCGCGCTCTCTCTGGGATCGACATAGACCCAGGTCTCGAGCGGATCCGCGAACTTTACGCGCAGCACCGGCAACGGCGCCTCCCGGTTGCGCGAATAGTAATAGGAGTCGTAGTCGTCGAGCAGATCCTGGGCGGCGATCTCGGTTCCCGGCGCCGCGGCCTTCAACCGCCCGAGCAGCGACTCCACGCTGAACGGCTCGCGTCGCGGCGCGAGCGTCGTCGCGTCGATGAGCTCCGATTCGGGTTGTGCTCGCCCGGCAACATCGTAAGGCTGATGCAGCCGCTCGCGCTTCGCGTCGGGTATGGGCGCCGACGTGTAGCGCGCGAGATAGTAGGGCTGATCCTGAATCCGTTTGAGCTCGATTTCCTTCAGCGCGCGTCCGCCGCGCAGCGACCCCCACGCGACAGCGTCGAACGTACCGAACCGCGAGACGTCGAGCGAGCCGCCCGTGAAAGCGCTTTGGCGAATGCGGAGGCCCTCGGCGTTCGTCCATGCGAACGGCTCCATCGACAAAAGTCCGCTGAACACCCATGTCAGCGCGAAGACGCCGAAGAACGCGCCGAGGATGTAGTGCCATCGCATCCAGCCCTGATAGCGAATCGACTTCGCGAAGCTGAACGGTGTCGACTTCCGGAACTGCACGATTCCGAGCACGAGGCCGAGCACCGCGAGCACGCAGCCGAGCTCCGCCGACCATACTACCGTCCGTGTCCACAGCTGCTGATTCGTGCGCAGGCTCGTGAAGTAGAACCAATGAGGAATCGTCGCGATCCACGCGAACGCGCGCGTGCGCGCGGTCGTAGCGAGCGCGACCATGCCCGTCGCAGGGGACACGTAGACCTCGGTGCCGAGCCCGTCGTCGACCGCAAACTTCTCGAGCGGCAGCTCGCGGCCGAGCAGCAGCGTCCACTGGTCCGGGCGTTCGACCGTGCGCATGAACCGCACGGACCCGAGGGGTGCGCTGCTGAACTTGGCTGCAACTTCCCGCGCGGTTTCGCGCTCGAGAGGCGCGAGCGATTCGCCATCGTCCGCGAACACCGTCTCGCCGTCGATCCAATAAGCGGGGCGGCCGAGCACTGTACGTAGCGTGATCGTGGCCGGCGAGTCGTCGCCCGCGCGCTTCGCGGCGGCGGCCGGCGTGATCTGCACCGCCGCGAGGTCGAGCTCCGGCAAATGCTCGAGCCGCTGCTCAGGGCTCAATGCCGGCATCCCGCCGACATAGATCATTGCAATGCCGGATGCGAACCACAGGACGAATAGAAAGCTCAGCGGGATGCCGAGGTAACGATGAAGCAGGATCAAGAAACGTCGGAGGCCTCGCAGCATCGCCGGAATACGTGTCTCAGTGGGGATCGCTGCGCGAGCTTACGCTGCGGCCTTCGCCGATGCGAGAAAAGAAAAGGGCACGCACGTCTATGCGTGCGCGCCCCTCAGGGGATGGCCAAAACGCGTCGGCGACTGCCGGCGTACGTTCGGCGCAACCGCATCACTCGTACTTGAACTCCGGCAGTGCTTGGAGCTCGCTGACGGTCAGGTTCGCCTGCACTCGTTTCGGCTCGTGCTTCGGGTTCTCGCTGCCACGTTGGATCGTGAGGCTATCGAGCGGCACGGCGATCTCGCGACCACCGATGTTGCCGATACCGCCGCCGACCGTCATCACGGCTTGCGCTTGGCGGCCGCCGCTGGTCGAAACGATCACGTCCTTGATCTTGCCGACCTTCGCGTCAGCGCGGTCGACGACCTCCGCGCCGATCAACGAGCTCGCAGGTTGCTCCGTCGCCTTCAGCACATGAGGCGACTTCGTCGCGGATGCGGACGCAGTCGCGGCCGATGAAGACGCCGCACCATGCTCGAAGGGATTGTTCGGCGTGTTCTGCGAAGTCTTCTGGTGTGCGGCCGCCTCGCCCTTCTCATCGTCCGTATACGGCGGCAGCTGCTTCAGCTGATCCGCAGTCATGTCGAGATAGAGCGTCTTGCCGTCCGGAGAAACCGAGAAGCTCTTGTATGGAATCGCGATCTTCTTCTCGCCTATACCGAGCACGCCGCCAGCCGATACGACGGCAGTCGTGACATTGGCGCCAGGCGAGACGATCAGGTCGCTGATCTCGCCGATCGAGTCGCCGGCCTTGTTCTTCACGGTAGCGCCGATCAGTTTCGACGCGCGCACGGAGCTCGACGTCTGATTACGCGGGCCCGAGTGAGTCGCGGGCGCTTGACCGTTGTCGTGGTCCTGAGCCCACGCGATCGTTCCCGTTCCACACAGCATCGCCGCGGACGTGAGCGTCAACGCGTAGAGGTTTTTGTGTTTCATGCCAAGGTCCTCCTGTGCTTGTCCGATATCCGGTATCAAGCAAGGCTCGTGCCACGGCAGACGAAAAACGGTCCGCGCTAAGGCTTACACCGCGCGCGCGGAGCGGTCGGCGGTGGCCGCCGCGTTGCAGAAAACGGAATGGAGATCAAGAACTGCGACGGGGACTGGAGCGGGGGGCAACCTCTGGATCAAAGGGTCGTCGTCGAGCGTTTGCTCCGATCAGGTTTGTTTCTCTCGCCTTCCGGCTGCTGCGTAGAGCAGCTGCAGTCGGTGTGCTCGCAGCCTTCTCCAGCGGCGCAGCCGCTGCTGCAGTAAGTCTCGCCGTCTTGGACGAAAGCCTTCGGGCCTTCGACCTCGCATGAACAACCCGTATGCGCACAAGCAGTCATCGCAGTTCCCTCCTTAGATTTGCGACGCAAGGGCGCCGCGACATCGCGGCGCCCCTCAAGTCATCGGCACTCGGTCTTCGTCAGATCCGCGGTGCGCTTCGCCCACGGACGAAGAACACCAATGCCAACACCAAAGCGACGACGAACAAGATCCAGGCAATGTTCGCGGAGATTCCGGCTATACCCGAGAAGCCCAGCACCCCTGCGACCAATGCGACGATCAAGAAGATCAATGCGTAATACAGCATGTCCAAATCCTCCTTCCTTCTTACTTCACCACCGTACTTCCGAAGCCGCTCTATTCCGCGGCGCGCTAGAGCAACGCGAGGAGCCGCTCGATTTCCGTGTCGATCGGCAGCAGCATGATCTTGCGCGGCTTGCTCGGACGCGGGTTATCGAGCGGTTTCGGATCGGGCAGCAGGCTCGGATCATCGAGCGGCTTCGGATCCGGCTGTGAGGTCGGATCGCGACGTGGGGGGATATCCACAGGCTCCCGCGGCGGGCCCTCGGGCGCCGTCTGATTACGTTTGCCGATTCCCATGTCGTCCTCCTTTCAGGGGTCGCGCGGCCTAATCGACCCGCGCGATCGTTGCGACCTTCCTGCGAGCTAAGAGCGACTCGATCGGTGGCCGTAGCACTCGAGCGTGAGATCGGAGCCCTCGGCGCGGCGCGAAATCCGCACGTGAGAGGTTGTGTCCGGGCAGTCGACGCGGTTGCTCGTCACGGAGCGCGTGTCGCCTGACCGATTATCGCCAACACAGCTCCAGGAGAGACGATCGCCGTCGCGAACGTCGACCGGGAACGTCGCGTTCTCGCCCGGAGCGAGCACGAGTTGCTGCTCGTGTATGCGGCCGCTCTGCTCTTCACGCACTTGCACGGATCCCGAGCAACGCCCGGTGTCCGTGTTCAGCAGCGTGACGCCCGTCGGCAACTTCGCGTAGCGAGCGTTGGCGGTCGCGTTGTGACCCGACGTCGCGCACCCGCCGACTACGACGAGCGCCGCGGCAACCAATGTGAGAGACATTGACTTGTTCATGGCCGTCCTCCGTTTTCCCGAGACCCTCAATGCAACAACCGGGCCATTCGTTAGCGCGCATAGCTCGTATGCATAGCCCGCGTTAGCGCTCGAATTTTCTTGGATTTGATCGCAACGATTGGTGCGCGGCACGGGCTGCGATCGGGCCGCAGGAGGTGATTGGCACATCGCTTGCACTCATGCGGCCATGTCGAGTTCAGACGCCGCCTCGAAGCCGCTCGAGGACTACGGATTGATCGGGAACATGATGTCCGCCGCGCTCGTCGGCCGTGACGGGTCGATCGATTGGTTGTGCTTACCGCGCTTCGACTCGGCCGCGTGCTTCGCCGCGTTGCTCGGCCGACGAGAGAACGGACGCTGGTTGATCGCCCCGAGCTGCGAATGCCGAACGAGCCGGCGCTACTACGACGATACGGCCGTGCTCGAGACGCGCTTTGCGAACGAAGGCGGCGAGGTCGCGCTGATCGACTTCATGCCGCTTACGGACGACGAGGAAAAAGTCGACGTTGTCCGGATCGTGCGCGGAATCCGCGGCGAGATGCCGATACGCATGGAGTTGATCCTGCGGTTCGGCTATGGGCACGTCGTGCCGTGGGTGCGTCGCCGAGACTATGGGCTGAGCGCGGTCGCCGGGCCGGACGCCGTGGAGCTGCATACGAACGCGCCGCTCGAGGGCCGGGATATGACCACGTGCTCCGAGTTCAAAGTTCGAGAGGGCGAGAGCGTGCCGTTCACGCTGTCGTATCACGTCTCTCATAGGACGCCGCACTTCGTTCCGGACCGACAAGAGAGCCTCGACCGAACCGTATCCGCGTGGCGCGAATGGACGAAGCGCGGCGTCTTCGAGTTCGATAATCCAGAGTGGCGCGACGCAGTGGTCCGCTCGTTGATCACGCTGAAGCTGCTCACGTTTGCACCGACCGGCGGAATTGTTGCCGCGCCCACCACATCGTTGCCCGAGCAGCTCGGCGGCAGCCGCAACTGGGATTACCGCTATTGCTGGATCCGCGATTCTACGCTCACGCTCTACGCGCTTCTGAACGCGGGCTATCGCGACGAGGCAGAAGATTGGCGCCTCTGGCTGTTGCGCGCTGCGGCGGGCCATCCCGCGCAGCTTCGGATCATGTACGGTATCGCGGGCGGCCGTTGGCTGCCGGAGCACGAGCTGTATTGGCTCGACGGCTACGAGCGGAGCCGGCCCGTGCGCGTGGGGAACCTCGCGGCAAAGCAGATCCAGCTCGACGTCTATGGCGAGCTCATGGACGTGCTGCACGCAGGGCGAGAAGCGCAGTTGAGTCCGCTCGACGAGGCGTGGCGCTTGCAGAAGACGCTGCTCGCGCACCTGGAAGGTGTCTGGGCCAAGTCGGATCACGGAATCTGGGAGACGCGTGGGCCCGTGCGCGATTTCACGCACTCTCGGCTGATGAGCTGGGTCGCATTCGACCGCGCGGTGAAGAGCTGCGAGCGGTTCGAGCTCGATGGTCCGCTGGATCATTGGCGGAAGATCCGCGAGGAAATTCGCGAGGACATTCTCGCGCACGGCTTCGACGAGCGGCGCGGCACCTTCGTGCAATATTACGGTGGCCACGAGCTCGACGCGGCGCTGCTGTTGATTCCGCAGGTCGGCTTCTTGCCTCCGCACGACGAGCACGTGACCGGCACCGTGGCCGCCATCGAGCAGGAGCTCATGCACGACGGCTTGGTGATGCGCTACTCGAAGGAGTCCGCCGAGCACGAGCCCGAGGGCGCGTTCATCGCGTGCACCTATTGGCTCGCCGATGTCTACGCGATGCTCGGTCGGCTCGACGACGCGGGCGCGCTGTTCGAGCGCTTGTTGACACTTCGCAACGATCTCGGCCTCTTGTCCGAGGAATACGATGTCGACGCTCGGCGCCTGGTCGGCAATTTTCCGCAAGGCTTCTCGCACATCGGGCTCGTCAACACCGCGTTCAACTTGGCGAAGGCGCATGGTCCGGCACGACAACGCGCACAGCGCACCGCGCCGGCCGCTCCGAAGGAAGAGCAGCGCGCGGACGTCGATGGTCAAAAGAGGACAAAGCACGAAAAGAGGAGGGAACGGAGATGAAGAAGCCATTGCAGCAGCTCGCGGACTCGGGACAGAGTGTCTGGATCGACTATTTGTCGCGCGATCTCGTGCACTCGGGCGGGCTGGAACGGCTCGCGCGGGAAGACTCGGTCGTCGGCGTGACGTCGAATCCTACGATCTTCCAAGAAGCGATATCGGCCGGGAACGGCTACGACGACCAGCTCAGCGAGGAGGCCGGCGAGACGGAGGATCCGAAGGAGATTTTTTGGCGGTTGGCCGCGCGCGACGTGAGCGACGCGTGCGCCGTTCTGCGGCCGGTGTTCGACCGCGGCGCCGCGGCCGCGCGCGGCGCGAACACGCCGACGAACCGCGACGGCTTCGTGTCGATCGAGGTCGATCCTACGATCGCCTACGATTCGGCGGCGACGACAGCTGCCGCCGTTCGGCTGCACGCGTTGATCGACAAGCCGAACTTGTTCGTGAAGATCCCCGCGACGACGCAGGGCGTGCCGGCGATCGAGGAGATGATCGCGAATGGCAAGTCGATCAACGTCACGCTGATCTTTTCGCTGCAACGCTACGCGGAGGTCGCGGAAGCCTACGTTCGCGGGCTCGAGCGGCTCGTCGCAGCCGGCGGCGATCCCTCACGGGTGTTCTCGGTCGCGAGCTTTTTCGTGTCCCGCGTCGACACGGAGGCGGATCGACGGCTCGCGGAGGTCGGCGGGCACGATGAGCTCAAGGGCACGCTCGCGGTCGCGAACGCGAAGCTCGCGTACGTGCGCTACGGGCAAGTCTTCTCGGGTGAGCGCTGGGAAGCGCTCGAAGCGAAGGGGGCGTCGACGCAGCGCTGCCTCTGGGCGTCGACTTCGACGAAGAATCCGGCTTACTCGGACGTGAAGTACGTCGAGGAGCTGATCGGCCCGAGCACCGTGAACACGATGCCCGAGAAGACGTTGCGGGCGTTCCAGGACCACGGCCGGGTGCGGAGCACGCTGATCGAGGGCGCCGACGACGCGTCGCGGGTGCTCGAGCGCTTCGCGAAAGCCGGCGTCGACTACGCCGACGTGACCGCTACGCTCGAGCGCGAGGGCGTGCGTGCGTTCGAAAAGTCGTTCGCGAGCCTGCTCGACGGAATTCGCGCCGCAGCCGCCGAGGCTCGGAGCAAGCCGGAGGCCGTCGGATGAAACCCATCGCCGCGGCGGTGAAGGCGGGCACGGAAACGGCCGCGCAGCGCCGTCCGCTGTCGGCGCGCAATCGCCGGACACGGCGCATATTCGCGCTGCTCTTGGCCGGCGGATTCGTCGTGTTGTTCGGCCTGCTGATCTGGCCTTACTTGGAGGCGTTGGTGCTCGCGGCGGTGTTCGCCGGGCTGATGTATCCGCTCCACGAGCGAATCGCTCGACGCCTCGGCCGCGAGTCGATAGCCGCCGTCGTAACGACGTTGCTCGCGCTGCTAGTCGTGGTCCTGCCGCTGACTGCGTTGATCGGCGTGCTGGCCAAGGAAGCGGTGCACGTGAGCGAGGTGGTCGCGCCGCTCGTCGACGGCAAGCACGACATCCGCGATCTCTCCGGCGTCGTGCCGAGCTGGGTCCCGTACCGTAGTCAAATCCTCGGGCAAGCCAACGACGTGATCCAGCAGACCGGCTCGTTCGTCGTCGACCGCCTCACCAAAGCGACTCAGAGCACCGTGATCTTCCTTTTGAACATGTTCGTGCTGCTGTACGCGATGTTCAATTTCTTCGTGCACGGGCCGCGCCTCGTCGCGCTGCTCGATAAGTACACGCCACTCGGCGACGAAGACAAGCACGAGATCTTTACGAAGGGGGTGGCTGTCACGCGCGCGACGCTGAAGAGCTTTCTCGTGATCGGCGCGCTCCAGGGCTTCCTCGGCGGCGTCGCGTTCGCCGTCGTCGGCATCGAGAGCCCGGTCTTTTGGGGGCTCGTGATGGCGGTCGCGTCCGTGCTGCCGTCGTTCGGCACCGCGTTCGTCTGGGTGCCCGCGTCGATTGCGCTGTACCTGCGCGGCGACACACTGCACGCGGTTGCGCTGTTGGCCTGGTGTGCCGTCGTAGTCGCTTCGCTCGACAATTTGCTTCGCCCGCGGCTCGTCGGCAACGACGTGCGGATGCCGGACCTCGTCGTGCTGCTCAGCACGCTCGGCGGCGTCGCGATGTTCGGCGTCGCGGGCCTGATCATCGGCCCGGTGATCGCGGGGCTCTTCCTCACGAGCCTGGGCATCATGACGGCGACTTTCGAGCGCGATCTGCGGCCGGCGGGCCCCGAGCCGTCGGCCATTGTGAGTCTCGACGAGGGCCGCGCTCGGATCGAGTGAGCGGGGACGCCGTCCACCGATCGGTGCTGGCACACGGCTTGCATTGGTTCGGCCTGTGACAGGGGAGGAGATGTTCCATGCACAGCAAGCAGGTCATGACACCGCACGTTACCGTCGTAAGTCCGGCCACCGCCATCTCCGAGATCGCGCGCAAGATGCGGGACGAGGACATCGGCGTGACGCTCGTGGTCGAAAAGAATCGGTTGATCGGCGTCGTCACCGGTGGCGAGACCCTGACGAGGTTCGTCCCCGGCACCCACGACTCGGGCTCGGCTACGGCACGTGAAGAGATGTCGCAGCGGCTCCTGTACTGGTCATTTCGCGACGTTGTCGCCGGGACGCGCCCGAGCCCGGTGCGCCAGCTGCCCGCGTAACGAGCCGCGCAAGTACGTTGGATGATTCGCGGATCCGCGAATGCGCAGGAATCTGCCTCGCCCCTTCTCGTCGAGGGAGATACCTGTTGGCGCAAAGCGAGAGCGTCGCGCGCCGCGGTGTTGATCGACGCGGCCGAGTATTTCGGCGCGCTACGCGAGTCTCTACTGCGCGCGGAGCGCTCGATCTTCATCCTCGGCTGGGAGCTCCATAGCCGCACGTGCCTGCGCGGTGACGTGGACACGAAGGATCGCTTGCCGAGCGAGCTCGGCAGGTTGCTGCGGCGGATCCTGCGGCGCAAGCGCGGGCTCGAGATCCGCATCCTGCTCTGGGACCACTCGCTGTTCTTTGCCGCGCAGCGCGAGCTCTTCCCGCGCTGGATGTTCGGCTGGCGAAAACGCCGTCGCGTCGAGGTCCGGCTCGACAACCGGTTGCCGCTCGGCGCGGCGCACCACGAGAAGCTCGTCGTGATCGACGATGCCGTCGCGTACTGCGGCGGTATCGACCTGACGCTGCGGCGCTGGGACACGCCGGAGCACCGTCCGATCGAGCCGCGACGCTGCGATCCGCAGAATCGGCCCTACATCCCGGTTCACGACGTGCAGATGGTCGTCGACGGCGACGCGGCGGCGGCTCTCGGCCTGCGCGCGCGCGAGCGCTGGGAGACCGCCGGAGGCGGCCCGCTGGCGCCACCCGAGCCACGGGGCGACCCCTGGCCGCAACGGGTCGAGCCGGAATTCGTGGACACCGACGTCGGCGTCATCCGCACGGTCGGCGCAGTCGAGGCAAAGGATGAGGAGATTCGCGAGGGCGAGCGCTCGATCGTCGAGGCGATCCACCGCGGCGAGCGCCTCATCTACATCGAGAACCAGTACGTGACGGCACGCGTGGTCGCGGCGGCGCTCGTCGCACGCATGCGAACGAACCGGTCGCTCGAGGTCATCGCGATCACCTCCCGCGAACCGCGCGGCTGGCTCGAGGCAGAGACGATGGGTGCCGGGCGGCAGCTGTTCATGGCTGCATTCGACGAGGCCGATCTGAGTCGGCGTATCCATTTCTTGTATCCGTTCGCCCGCGGCGTGCCCGGCGATGAAGAGTACGAGCCCGCCAACAAGCACGCGGACGGCACCTACTCGGTCCATGTCCATTCGAAGGTGTTGATCGTCGACGACGCATTCCTCCGGGTCGGCTCGTCGAATCTCAACAACCGCTCGATGGGCTTCGATACCGAGTGCGACCTCGGCATCGAGGCCGAGTCCGCGGCGCAGCGCGCCGAGATTGCGCACGTACGCAATCGGCTGATCGGCGAGCACTGGGGGCTCGAGCCGCAAGACGTGGAGCGCGCGCTCGCCTCGGGCGCTCCTGTGATCTCTGCCCTCGAGGCTGCGCAGCGCAACGCGATCCGGGCCGCATCGCACGGCGGTGACGCGCGGAGCGCGCGCGACGTGGCGCCCATCGAACGCGAAGACACGGAGGCCAGCGAGCTTCTGATCGAGCTCGGCGATCCCGAGCGCGCCGTGACGGCGGAGCGCATCGCGCAGCGTCTAGACCCGACCCACGGACGCCCGTTGCTCAAATGGACGCTCGGGATGACGGCGGCGGCCGTGCTCGCAATCGTCGTGGTCGCTGTGTCGCGCTATCTGCCGTCCGCAGGCTCGGGGTTCGTCGCTGGCACGAGCTCTGCGATCGCGGCGCTGCGCGGCAACCCGTGGGGTGTGCCGATCGTGCTGCTCGCTTTCGCCGTCGGCAGCATCGTGTCGTTCCCGATACTCGTGCTGATCGGGGCCACCGTGCTCGCGCTGGGCCCTTGGCTGGGCTTCGTCTGCGCGGCGATCGGCACGATGCTCGCGGCGACCGTCACGTTCTCGCTCGGACGAACGATCGGTCGCAGGCCGTTGCGCCGTTGGCTCGGCCGGCGCGCGCAGATGCTCGAGCGACGCCTCGAGCGTCGCGGCATCGTGGCGGTCGCGCTGATCCGCAAAGTGCCGATCGTGCCGTTCACGCTCGTGAACATGCTGATCGGCGCTTCCGGCGTGCCGTATCGCGACTTCATCATCGGCACCGCGATCGGAATGTTGCCCGGGATCGCGACGTTCGCGATCGTCGGCGGACGTGCGGCCGAGCTCTGGAGGAATCCGACGCCGGCGAATATCGGGCTCGCGGCCGCGGCAGTCCTGCTTTGGATCGCGGTCGTGCTCGGCTTGCAGCGCGCCATGAATCGCCGCACGAGGAAATGACCCAGAGCGCACCGACGATACGCGTGTTGACCTGGAACGTGCATGGCTGCGTCGGTCGCGACGGGGTGTGCGATCCGAACCGGGTCGCGCGCGTGCTCGAGGCCGCGCAGCCCGACATCTCGGCGCTGCAAGAGATCGACAGCCGCACTGGGGCTGCGGCGCGCGACCCGTTCTCGTACTTCGGCGACCTGTTCGGCTGGACGACCATGTCAGCGCGCACGCTGACGGCGAAGGACGGGCACTACGGACACATCGTGCTCAGCCGATGGCCGATCGAGTCGCTCGGGGAGATCGATCTGTCCATGCGTTGGAGCGAGCCGCGAAAGGCGATCATCGGCGCGATTCTGGCTCCCGGGACGCGCGTGATCGTGATTGCCGCCCACCTCGGCCTGTTGCCGTTCGAGCGGCGCAGGCAGTTTGCGCGCCTACGCGAGCGGATCGAGACCATCGCGGAGCGGCCGCTGATCGTGCTCGGCGACTTCAACGACTTTCCCCGGTTGAACGAGCGCGCGCTAGCGGGATCGCTCGCTGTGACGCCACCGCTCGCGACGTATCCGTCGCGCTTGCCGTTGCTCGCGCTCGATCGGATATGGTTCAGCGCGCCATTCGGGCTCGTCACGGCCGCGACGCTCAACGACACGGAGCACGTGTCGGACCACTTGCCGCTCGTCGCGAGCTTGCGTCTCGAACGAGACGAGCAGACGCAACGGCCGGCGGCGCCGTGAATCCTCGCGAAAGCGCCGTAGACCCGTCTCGGCGCTGGCACAACGCTTGCTACTAAACGATCGCTGGAGTCCGCGACGCCGGCTGACGGATGACATCCGCGGCCGCAGGTGCTCGCGCGTTACAAAGATTGCGTTTTGGAAGTTCGTTTCTTGGAACCGGCTGCACCTCCCATGCTCGCGTCGCCCCGACTCGACCGAAGCGGACGCCAGTGGACGGACGAAGCGATCGCGCTCGTGCTCGCGGGCGGCGCCGGCAGCCGGCTGGGACGACTGACCGCCGGCCAAACCAAGGCCGCCGTTCCGTTCGGAGGCCGCTACCGAGTCATCGACTTCACGCTCTCGAATTGCGTCAACTCGAAGCTGCGCCGGATCGCCGTGCTGACCCAATACAAGTCGCAGTCCTTGATCCGCCACGTTCACAGTGGCTGGGGGTTTCTGCACCGCGAGATCAACGAGTACATCGAGATTTGGCCCGCGCAGCAACGCGACGGCGAGCGTTGGTACGGCGGCACCGTCGACGCGCTCTATCAAAACCTGGATCTGATCGAAGCGGCCGAGCCGAAGCATGTGCTCGTTCTTGCGGGCGATCAGATCTACGCGCTCGACTACGCCCTGTTGATCGAGGAGCACGTCGCCGCGGGAGCCGACGTCACCGTCTCGTGCGTCGAGCTGCCGCTCGACGCAGCAGCCGAGCACTACGACGCCGAGCTATTCCCCGCTGGGCCGACCGAGCGAATCGGCCCGCGTGCCATGCGCGGCGCCGCCTCCGGCACCGGGCTCGCGCTGGTGCCGATGGGCGTCTACGTGTTCGATGCGGCGTTCCTGTTCGAACGGCTGCCCGAGTGGCACCGCCGTTCCACGGTACTCGATATCGGGCGCGACGTCGTTACGGCGCCGAACTGCGACGCTAGTGTGTTCGCGTATTTGTTCAGGTCTGACGACGCGCCGGGCTATTGGCGCGACGTCGGCACGATCGATCGCTACTGGAGCGCGCACATGGAGCTCGTGGACGACTCGCCACCGCGCGTCCTCGACGATCGCGAGTGGCCGGTCTTCACGCACCACACGCAGCTGCCTCCGGCTCAGATCCGCGCCGACGCGCGAGTCGAGGCCGCCGTGCTGAGCCCGGGCTGCAAGGTCGCGGGCAGCGTGCTGCGCTCCGTGTTGTCGAACGGTTGCCGCGTCGGCCGCGGCTCGCTGGTGCGGGACTCCGTGCTGTTGCCCGGTGCGCAGGTCGGGGACGGCTGCGTCCTCGATCGGGTCGTGGTCGACTCGAACTGCGAAGTGCGTCCGCGCACCTCGCTCGGCGCGTGCTTCGGCCTCGAGCAGGGCCACTACGTGTCTCCGCACGGTGTGATGCTGGTGAGCTCGTCCTCGCAGCCCCCGCCGCCGAACATCGCTCTCAAGATCGCGTGATCGATCGTCACACCCGAGTTTGGCCCGGCCGGCCTTATCCGCTCGGCGCGACTTGGGACGGAGAGGGCGTCAATTTCGCGCTGTTCTCCGAGCATGCCGAGGGCGTCGAGCTCTGCCTCTACGATCCCGACGCGCACCAGCCCGAGGCCCGTGTGCAGATGCGCGAGAAGACGCATCAGGTATGGCACTGCTATTTGCCGGAAGCACGGCCCGGCTTGCGTTACGGCTATCGCGTGCACGGGCCCTACGCGCCCGAGCAGGGACATCGGTTCAACCCGAACAAGCTGTTGCTCGATCCGTACGCGAAGTCGATCCGCGGCGAGCTCAAGTGGAGCAACCAGCACTTCGGCTATCGGATCGGCAGCCCTCGCGCGGATCTGTCGATCGACCGGCGCAACAACGCGGCCCAGATGCTTCGCTGCGAGGTGATCGATCCCGCGTTCAGCTGGGGCGACGATCGTCCGCCGCGGACGCCGTGGGGCGAGACCGTGATCTACGAGCTGCACGTGAAAGGATTCACACGCACGCACCCCGATATCCCGGAGAACCTACGCGGGACCTACGCGGGCCTCGCGAGCCAACCCGCGATTGATCACCTGCGCCGGCTCGGCGTCACGGCGGTCGAGCTCATGCCGATCCACGCGTTCGTCGACGACCGGCACCTCGTCGAAAAAGGCCTCAGGAACTACTGGGGCTACAACACGATCGGGTTCTTCGCGCCCGAGAGGCGCTACTCGGCGACGGGGCACGTGCACGAGGTCAAGACGATGGTTCGGCGTCTCCACTCCTACGGCATCGAGGTGATTCTCGACGTCGTCTACAACCATACGGCCGAGGGTAACCAGCTCGGACCGACGTTGAGCTTCCGCGGGATCGACAACCCTGCGTACTACCGTTTGTCGCCGCAGGACGCGCGCTACTACACGGACTACACGGGCTGCGGCAACACGCTGAACATGATGCATCCGCGCGTGCTGCAGCTGATCATGGACAGCCTGCGCTACTGGGTCACCGAGATGCACGTCGACGGCTTCCGGTTCGACCTCGCGGCCGCGCTCGCGCGCGAGCTGCACGACGTCGACCGCCTCGGCGCTTTCTTCGACATCATCCATCAAGACCCGCTGCTCTCGCAGGTGAAGCTGATTGCCGAGCCCTGGGACCTCGGCGAGGGCGGCTACCAGGTCGGCAACTTCCCGATCGGTTGGACGGAGTGGAACGGTCGTTATCGAGATACCGTGCGCCGCTACTGGAAGGGCGACGAGGGCACGCTCGGGGACTTCGCGTACCGGCTCACGGGCTCTGCGGATCTCTACGAGACGAACGGGCGCCTGCCGTCCGCGAGCGTCAACTTCGTGACCGCGCACGACGGTTTCACGCTGCACGATCTCGTGAGCTACAACGAGAAGCACAACGAGGCGAACCTCGACGACAACCGCGACGGCGAGAGCCACAACAACAGCTGGAACTGCGGCGTCGAAGGTCCGACCGACAACGCGGAGGTGAACGCGCTGCGCGCCCGTCAGAAGCGCAATTTTCTCGCGAGCCTGATCCTGTCCCAAGGCGTGCCGATGCTGCTCGCCGGGGACGAGCTCGGGCGCACGCAAAAGGGCAACAACAACACCTATTGCCAGGACAACGATCTCTCGTGGATCGATTGGGCGAACGTCGACGACGGCCTGATCGCATTCACGGCCGAGCTGCTGCGCGTGCGCCGCGAGCATCCGACGTTCCGGCGGCGGCGCTACTTCCAGGGTAAGAGTCTGCGCGGCCAAGACCTGCAATGGCTGAACCCGGACGGCGTGGAGATGTCGCCAGAGAGCTGGAGCGACCCGGTGGCGCGCTGCGTCGGCGCGCGCTTCCACGCCTCGGGCTTCGAGGAGCAAGGTCCGCGCGGTGAGCCGATCACGGACGCCGATTTCCTGTTACTGCTGAACGCTTACCACGAGAGCATCGAATTCCGGCTGCCCGAGAGCACGGGTTGGCTCGCGCTCGTCGACACGGGCCGCGACTTGGACACGCGGAACGCTGCGGACGAGCAGAGCGAGCGTTACGTGATCGGCGGCCGCTCGCTCGCGCTCCTGATTCGCGAGCAGACATGAGGAGCCGGCACGCAATGCCGTTCGGCGCCGAGCTCGTCGAGGGCGGCGTTCGCTTCGCAATCTGGGCGCCGGGCGCGGCCGACGCACGTCTGCACCTCGACGGCCACGACCTGCCGATGGAACGCGGCGCGGACGGCTTCTTCGTACGCGTCGAAGAGTCCGCGCGGGCGGGCTCGCGCTACGCATTCTCGTTCGACGGCCGAGATCTGCACTTGCCCGATCCCGCTTCGCGTTTCAATCCCGAGGACGTGCACGCGCCGAGCGAGGTGGTGGATCCTGGCGCGTTCGATTGGGCCGACGATGGGTGGCGCGGCCGACCGTGGCGCGAGGCGGTGATCTACGAGCTGCACGTCGGCACGTTCACGCCCGAGGGTACCTACGCGGCGGCGCGCGCTCGCCTCGACTACCTTGCAGAGCTCGGCGTCACTGCGATCGAGCTGATGCCGGTCGCCGACACCCCCGGCGCGCGCAACTGGGGTTACGACGGCGTGTTGCCGTTCGCGCCCGAGCACGGCTACGGAAGACCCGAGGAGCTCAAGCGCTTCGTGCAGGACGCGCATGCACGCGGGCTCATGGTTCTGCTCGACGTCGTCTACAACCACTTCGGCCCGGAAGGAAACTATCTCGATCTCTACGCGCCTCAGTTCTTCACGGATCGCCACCACACGCCGTGGGGCCGCGGGCTCAACTTCGACGACGAGTCGAGCGCGATCGTGCGCCGGTTCTTCATCGACAACGCTCTCTACTGGCTCGAGGAATATCACTTCGACGGGCTGCGGCTCGACGCGGTGCATGCGATCGCCGACGACTCGAGCCCGAGCTTCCTCGATTCGCTCGCGGCGGACGTCCGTTCGCGCGACTTCGGTCGTGCGGTGCACCTCGTGCTCGAGAACGACGACAACGTGGCGCGCCACTTGCGCCGCGGCGCGCGGGGCGAGCCGCAAGCCTACGACGCGCAGTGGAACGACGACTTTCACCATGCTCTCCACTCGCTGCTCGCGAGCGAGGCGGGGGGCTACTATCGAGACTACGATCGCCCTGCGGCCCACTTGTTGCGCACCCTGCTCGAAGGGTTCGCGTATCAGGGCGAGCATTCGGCGTACCGCGGAAGGTTGCGCGGTGAGCCGAGCGCGGAGCTGCCCCCCGAAGCATTCGTGAGCTTCCTGCAGAATCACGATCAGATCGGCAACCGCCCCGACGGCAAGCGGCTCTGGATGCTGATTGCGCCCGAGCGAATGCTCGCGGCAGAGCTGCTGCTCGCGCTTCTGCCGACGTCGATCCTGCTGTTCATGGGCGACGAGTTCCGCGCGCCGACCCTGTTCCCGTTCTTCTGCGATTTCGGCGGGGAGCTCGGCGCCGCCGTGGAAGAAGGGCGCCGCCGCGAGTTCGCGCATCTGAGCGGCGGCGAGCCGCCGCCGCTGCCGTCGCCGATCGCGCCCGAGGCGCGAAACGCGGCCGTGCTCGATTGGGCCGCAGCGCAGCGCGAGCCGCATGCGACGGCGCTCGCGCGCACACGCTCGTGGCTTGGCCTGCGGCGATCCGTGCTCTTTCCGCGTCTGCCGGCGCGCGCCGAGCGCGGGGCTTTGCTCGCCGAGCGTGCGCTCGAGGCGACCTGGCGGCTAGCGGACGGCGCGCGCCTGCAAGTCGTCGCCAATCTCGACGACGTCGAGCTGCACTCTTGGAAGGCGCCTGGTGAGCCGCTTGCGTCCACCTCCGCGCCGCGCGCCGACGCCACGTTGCCGGCGTGGCACGTGTGCTGGACGTTGGAGCGCGCATGAGCGCGCGAGCCGTCCCGCGCGCGACCTACCGATTGCAATTGAACCGCAGCTTCGGCTTTCGGGCCGCGGCCGAGCTCGTTCCGTATCTCGCGCGGCTCGGCGTGAGCCACTGCTATTTCTCGCCGTACTTGAAGACGCGTCCGGGCAGCGAGCACGGCTACGACGTCACGGATCACGCGAAGCTGAACCCCGAGCTCGGCGAGCCCGCGGACTACGACGCGCTCTGCGCGCGGCTCGCGGAGCACGACATGGGCCAGATCGCCGACGTCGTGCCGAACCACATCGGAATCATGGGCGCCGACGGTCGCTGGTGGCTCAGCGTGCTCGAGCACGGCCAAGCATCGCGCTTCGCCGACTATTTCGACATCGATTGGCGTCCGGTGACGCCGAAGCTCAAGGACAAGGTGCTCGTGCCGGTGCTAGGCGATCAATACGGCAACGTGCTGCTCGCGGGCCATCTCGTGCTCGAGCTCGACGACGCACGCGGCGAGGTCGGCGTGCGCTATTTCGAGCATTGGTTTCCGCTCGACCCGGCGACCTACCCGAGCGTGTTCGACCCGGGTCGTGACGCGCTGCCGACGAACGGCGTCGCGGGGCGCGCTGCGGCGATCGAGCTCGAGAGCGTCATGCGCGCGCTACAGGCGCTGCCGCCGCACAGCTCGACTGGCGCCTCCGAGCGCCAGGCGCGGCACGACGAGACCGTGGTCGCGAAAAGACGCCTCGCCGAGCTCGCGGCGCGCTCGCGCGCCGTGGCCGACCACTTGCGTCGCAGTGTCGCCGTGCTGAACGGCAAGGCCGGCGACCGCGCGAGCTACGAACGACTGCACGAGCTGCTCGAGCGCCAAGCGTACCGGCTCGCGTACTGGCGAGTCGCAGCCGACGAGATCAACTATCGGCGATTCTTCGACATCAACGACCTCGCTGGCCTGCGCACGCAAAACTGGAACGTGCTCGAGGCGACTCACGGTAAGCTGCTCGAATGGACGGCCGAGGGTCGGATCCACGGCTGGCGCATCGACCATCCCGACGGTCTCTACGATCCGCGCGGCTACCTCGAGTGGGTACGCGCGCGATTGGGGGAGATTGGCCACCCGGACCTCTATATCGTCGTCGAGAAGATCCTCGCCCCGCACGAGCACCTGCCGCGCGGCTGGCCCGTCCAGGGCACGACCGGTTACGACTTTGCGAGCGCCGTGAACGGCGTGTTCGTTTTCCGGCCCGCGGAGCAGCAATTCGACCGTGTCTATCGTGGCTTCACGGGTGAACGGCAGGCGTTCGAGTCGATGCTGTATGAGTGCAAGCAGCAGATCCTCGCGTTCCACCTCGCGAGCGAGCTCACGGTGCTCGCTGACCTCTTGTACCGGCTCGCCGAGTCGCGGCTGGAGACGCGCGATTTCACGCTGAACCAGATTCGCGGCGTGCTGCTCGAGCTCGTCTCGTCGTTTCCCGTGTATCGAAGCTACGTGACGCCCGAGCACATCGGCCGGCAGGACCTTCGCCACATCGAATGGGCCGTCGAAAAGGCACGCGAGACCCACGGCAGCCCGGACGACGGCTTGCTCGATTACGTCCGCAGGTTGCTGCTGGGGCAGACGGCCGACGACGCCGATGCGGAGTACCGAACGCGCGCGGCCGAGTTCGCAGGCAAGTTCCAGCAGGTCACGGGACCCGTGATGGCGAAGGCGCTCGAAGACACGTGCTTCTACCGCTACGTGCGCCTGCTCTCGCTAAACGAGGTCGGCTCCGATCCGCGCCGCTTCGGAATCACGCCGGCGGCGTTCCATAGGCTATGCGCGCTGCGCCTCAAGCACTGGCCGCATTCGATGCTGGGCACCTCGACGCACGACAGCAAGCGCAGCGAGGACGTGCGCTCGCGGCTCAACGTGCTCTCCGAAATCCCTTTCGATTGGGAAACGCGAATCGCGAAGTGGCGGCGTTTCAACCGCGCGCGGCGGCAACGCGTGGGCGGACGGCCGGTGCCGTCGCGGTCGGAGGAGTACCTGTTCTACCAGACGCTGGTCGGGTCGTGGCCCGTCGCCGATCGCACGGCCGCGTTCGCCGAGTACCGCTCGCGCATATCGGACTACATGATCAAGGCGCTACGCGAGGCGAAGCTCAATACTTCCTGGGCAAAGCCGAACGAGCGTTACGAGCAGCTCGTGAGCAGTTTCGTGAGCGAGGTTCTGAACGATGAGCGCAATCCGTTCCTCGACGATCTCGACGAGTTCGTCCGCTCGATCGCGTTGCCGGGGTTCTTGAATAGCCTCGGGCAAACGTTGCTCAAGCTCACGAGCCCCGGCGTCCCGGATATCTATCAGGGCAATGAGGTCTGGGACTTCAGCCTCGTCGATCCGGACAATAGGCGCCCGGTCGATTACACGCGTCGCGTGACGCTGCTCGAGCAGATCGAGCAGGCCGCGACCGACTCGGGGCGCGTCCCTGCGCTCTTGGACGACATGCTCGCGAACCTCGCGGACGGGCGCGCGAAGCTCTATACCATCTGGCGCGCGTTGCGCTTGCGCGTGGAGCACCCGGAAGTGTTCGACCTCGGCTCGTACGCCGCAATCGAGCCCTACGGACCGCGCGCGGACCATCTCTGTGCGCTCGCGCGCCGCCACGGCTCCTTCGTCGTGGTCGCTGTCGTCGGCCGCTGGTTCGCGACGCTGCCGCGTATTGCGGGCACCGCGCTCGCGTCATTCGATTGGCTCGATACGACGGTCGCGCTGCCAGCGGGCGTGTATCGCGACGTTTTCACGGAAATGTCGCATACGGTCGAGGAGGGCGCGGGCGTTCGCGCCGCCGAGCTGCTCGCCCGTTTTCCTGTCGCTCTGCTCGTCGCCGAGGTGACATAGGCTCGGCGCGGCTACGACGCGATCACGTCCGCGTCGCGTGAAGCCCGAGCAGACATTCTCGAAACAATGCGTGCGGCGATGTGAATTCACAATGGGCCGAATGGTGCCGTTACTCGGCGGGCGAAAGTTGCGAATCTAGGCAGCATCTCGGCGTAACTAGCGCGCAGTCGATTCATGCCGACGCAACTCGAAACCTATCAGCGCAAGCGTGACTTCCGGCGCACGCCCGAGCCTCGCGGAGGCCGGCGGCGAGCTCGGGGCAAGTTGCAGTTCGTCGTGCAGCGGCACGACGCCACGCGACTCCACTACGACTTCAGGCTCGAGCACGACGGGGTCCTGAAAAGCTGGGCCGTGCCGAAAGAGCCGAGCTACGATCCGAAGGACCGCCGACTTGCCGTACGCACCGAGGATCATCCGCTCGAGTACGCGACGTTCGAAGGGGAGATTCCGGAGCCCGAATACGGCGCGGGCACCGTGGTGATCTGGGACCGAGGTTATTGGCTGCCGCTCGCCGATCCTGAACGCGGGCTCACGGACGGCAAGCTCGACTTCGAGCTGCAAGGCGAACGGCTGCGGGGGCGCTGGACGCTCGTCCGCATGGCGAAGCACGAGCCGCGCAAGCGGGCGGAGAACTGGCTGTTGATCAAACGCACGGACAGACGCGCCCGAGCAGACGCACCACCGAAGAAGCGTACGCGCTCGGCCAGCACAGCGTCGCGCGGCGGCGACAAGAAGCCGTTGTCGTCGGCCGACGTCGAGGCGGTGCACGGCGCGAAGCGCGGCTCGTTGCCGAGCCGCGTCGCCCCGCAGCTCGCGACGCTCGTAAGCGAGCCGCCTGAGGGCACGGACTGGCTGCACGAGCCGAAGCTCGACGGTTATCGGCTGCTGTGCCGGATCGACGATGGGCACGTCGAGCTATTGACGAGGCGCGGCAACGACTGGACCGATCGCTTCGGGGGAGTCGCGAAGGCGGCGAGCGAGCTTCCGTGCCGCGCCGCGCTGCTCGACGGCGAAGCCGTCGTTTTCGACCGGCGAGGCATCACGGACTTCCAGCGCCTTCAAAACGCAATCGCCGAAGCCGGCTCGTCGATCGTCTTCGTGGCGTTCGATTTGCTGCACCTCGACGGTTGGGATCTGCGCGGCGCATCGCTGCGCGATCGGAAGACGCTGCTGGCCGCGCTGCTGGACGGGCAGGGCGATGTGCTCCGTTACGGCGAGCATGTCGAAGAACGTGGCGACGTCTTTTTGCGCGAGGTATGCCGGCTCGGGCTCGAAGGCATCGTCTCGAAGCGCGCCGACGACCCATATCGCGAGAAGCGCACGCGCGGTTGGTTGAAGGTGAAGTGTCTGCAGCGGCAGGAGTTCGTCATCGTCGGTTACACGGACCCGGCCGGCTCGCGGACGGGTTTCGGTGCGTTGCTGCTCGGCGTGCACGAGTCGCGTGGCGGCACGCTGCGCTATGCGGGTAAGGTCGGCACGGGCTTCGACGAGCTTTCCCTGCGCACGCTGAAGAAGCGTCTCGCGCGGCTCGAGACCCGCAAAGCGGCATTCGATGCCGCGTCGGCGCCGAAATCCGGCGTGCACTGGGTGACGCCGGAGCTCGTGGCGGAGATCTCGTTCGGCGAATGGACGGCTGACGGACGCTTGCGCCATCCCGTGTTTCACGGATTACGCGAGGACAAGCCGGCGGACGACGTCGTCGCCGAGCGTCCCGCGAACTTGCGAGACGCAACGGCAGCTGAGCCGGCTGTTGCCGCATCGAGCCGCCGCCCGAGCGCTGGCAGCGCGGGGCGTCCCCGTGCCGCAGCGGGTCGCGGGGCGGGCACCCAGCGCGTCCGCACGAGCAAGTCGGACTCCCCTGCGGCGCCGGCGCGCGCCGCAACCGTCAAGCTCACGAGTCCGGACAAGGTCCTGTTCCCCGATCCCGGCATCACGAAGCGGCAGCTCGCTCGCTACTGGGAAGAGGTTGCGCCGAACGCTTTGCCGTTCATCGAGCAGCGGCCGCTCACGCTGCTGCGCTGCCCGGAAGGCTATGGCGCCCACTGCTTCTATCAGAAGCACGTCGGCATCGGTGTTCCGGATGCGGTGGCGCGGATCGCGGTCAAGGCCGACGAGGAGCCGTATGCGATGATCGACGGACTGCCCGCGCTAATCGGTCTCGTTCAGATCAGCGCGCTCGAGCTTCACGTCTGGGGATCGCGCGCGGAGCACATCGACCAGCCCGACATCATCGTGTTCGATCTCGATCCGGCCGAGGATGTCGCATGGCGCGCCGTCGTCGATGCGGCTCTGCTCATCAAACGACATCTCGAAGGGTTGAGCTTGCGTGCGTTCGTTCGTCTAACGGGCGGCAAGGGCCTGCACGTCGTGGTGCCCGTCGTGCCGGGCCCGGAGTGGCCTGCCGTCAAGAAGTTCGCGCGTGCAGTGGTCAACGAGATCGTGCGCGAGGATCCGCGTCGTTTCACGGCGTCGATGGCGAAGAGCCAACGCGGCGGCAAGATTTTCATCGACTATCTGCGCAACGACCGCGAGGCGACGGCGATCGCTTCCTACTCGCCGCGTGCACGCGCCGGCGCGCCCGTTGCATTGCCGATCGAATGGGAAGAGCTCGACCGTGACGCGCAAGTTGCGCCGCGTCACGGCCTGCTCGACGTGCCTTCTCTCGTGCGCCGGCGCGAGCGCGACCCGTGGACTGGCTTCGACGAAGCGCGCCGTTCGCTAGTCCCTTGATCGGAGCGCTTCGCGCCCTCGCCTGCCGATGCGCGGGCGGGCGCTCGGGCCGCGCCCATGCGCTCCTTGAGCACGCTCATGATGTCGATCACGTCGGCCGACTCTTCATCGTCCTCTCGAGCCCGCTCTTCGATCTCGACGACGTCACGGTTTTCGTCGCGCTTCTTCTCGGCGAGCGCGAGCAAAGCGTCCGTGTAGTCGTCTCGGAGCGCTTCGCGGTCGAGGTCATCTGCCTTGAGCTTAGCGAGAGCAATCTCGATCGAGTGGTCGTCCGCTCCAGACTTCCGTGCGCGCGGCAAGCCGATCGAGTCGGGTGTACGGAGCTCGTCGCTGAACCGCATCGTGGCCGCGCGCAGCAGTCCGCCCTCCGCGAAGATCGCGGCGAGATATTCCTTGCCGCGCATGACGAACGTTGCGATGCCCGCACGCCGCGACCGCTCCATCGTGTGCGCGAGCAACCGATAGGCCTTCGTCGAGTCTCCCGCGGGCGCGAGCACATAGGGCCGCTCGAGCAACTTCGGCGGGATCTCGTCGCGGCTCACGAAGCGCTGCAAGTCGATGTCGCGCGACTTGCGCGGCGCGAGCGCGTCGAGCTCGTCGTCCGTGACGATCGTGAAGCTGCCATCGGGCCACTCGTACCCGCGCACGATCTCGTCGTTCGTGAGCGCCTCCTCGTCGACGGAGCAGTAGAAGCGGCGTTGTAGGAGTCGGCCTTCGGGACCGAGCATCCGCATGGGCGCGCGGCGTGCACGCACGGCGGGGTAGAGGTCGATCGGCACGCTGACGAGACCGAACGTGATCGTGCCGCTCCAAAAAGCGCGCGGGCCATGCCCAGCCGAGACGGTTTCCGCGGCCGCCCCTTCGCCGTTCCCGCGCGTGCGCCGCTTTGGCTCGTCGCGCCGTTCGCTCGAGCGCGCGGAGTGGTGGCCATGCGCGCCGCCTTTCTTAGTCGCCACCGCTCGCCCTCCTGCCGCCCTTCAAGCTCGCTTGCAAATCGCGCAATAGCGAGTCCGTCGGCTTACGGCGCGCGGCTTTCGGGAATCGGACGACCTTGCCGCGCGACTTCGCTTCGAGCAAGGCGAGCACTTGCTCACGGTATTCGTCCTTGTAAGCGGCCGCATCGAACCGGTCCTCGAGCGTACCGATGAGTTGCTCGGCGAGCTTGATCTCACGGGGGTCCGGTGCGCCTTCGGCTGGCGGGCGGATCGACTCGATCTGCACGACATCCTGCGTGCTGCGCAGCGTATCGAGCAGTAAATAGCCGTCACTGCCGTAGAGCGCGCCCGCATACCTTTTCTTGCGCATCGCCCAGTGCGCGATCGCGATCCAGGAATTCTTCTCGAGTGCCCGGGCGAGATCGAAATAGGCATCGTCGTCGCCATCGGGACCGAGGTAATAGGGCCGGTCGAACCACCGTTCGTCGATTTTGTCGGCGCTCACGACACGCTCGACTGCGATCGAGCGTGACGGTTTTGGCTCGAGTGCCGCCTGCTCCTCCGGCTTGATCACGACATAGGTGCCCCGATCGACTTCGATCACTCGTCGAATCGCCTCCGGGGCCACCGGCTCATCTGTCTCGGGATCCACCATCTGCTGCTTGACGGGTGCGTGATCCTTCGCGTGCAGCAATCGAAAATGCACACTCGCGTCCGCGACCGCTGCGTACAGCTTCACCGGAATCCGGAGGTCCTCGATGTCGACCTCGGCCTTCCACATCGCGCGAGTTGTCATCGAACAGGGGCCTCGCTCGGCGAGGAATCGTGCGTTCTCGCCTTGTGTGCCGCCGACGCCAAATCGGACTGAATGGACTGCGCATGCTGCAGATGCGCCTGCAGCGTCGGCAGCGTTTCCTTCGCAAACGCCATGACCTCGGGGTCGGAGCCGGTTTGAGCCTGCGTGCTGAACTTCGCGATGGTCTCCTGATGATCCCGAACCATTTGGCTCAAAAACGTCGTATCGAATTCGTCGCCGGAGAGCTTCTGCAGCGCTTCGAATTGTTTCTGCTGACGAGCGCTGAGCTCGCTCGCTGCCGGGACGTCGATTTGGCTCGCGAGCCTGCTGGCCTTATCGAGGGACTGCGTGTGATCCTTCCTCAGCATCTCGCCGTACTCGCGGACTTGCTGAGATTGAGCGCGTTCGGCAGCGAGTTGACCGAGCTTGACCTCCGCTACGTTGCCGCGGATCGCATCCGCCAAGAAGTTGGTCTGATCAGCCTGCTGGGCGGACAGTGGAAGCTCGCCGAGCGCCGCGCAGAATACCAAAGCTGCGACTAGGCCCTTGATGCTCGATCTCATTGCCAGGTCCTCCTTGAATCGGCGGCTCAGAGTGGATTGCTCGAGTGGTGCAAGGTCCATACCACTGGTCGAGGTGCCGGTCGCTTCAGTGCTCGGATTCACATTCCAAATTCTTGGACGCAAAAAAGGGGATTGAAGACCGTAGTGCGGCTTGCGGCACCTAGGAGCGAGCGAAGCCCGTGGCATAGAACTTGCTCGAAGGTGTGCCTTGACCGACACCGAAGGAGGAGAGCAAATGAGCAAGTTCTACAAGACGATCTCGGCTCTGCTGGTGACGATCGTCGCTGCAACGGCGTTCGCACAGCATCCGGATCACGACGACGGCCCGAAGCTCAGTGACAGCGAGCGTGCCGAGAAGCGCACGGAGATCATGCAGATGTCGAAAGACACGCTGGCTTCGCTACGCAAGGACGCGAACGCGCGCGATCTGCTTGACAGAGCGTATGGCACGGCGGTGTTCGACACGACGAAGGGCGGCTTCATCGTGACGGGCGCCGGCGGCACGGGCGTCGCGACGCACAAGGGCGGCCAACCCGTGTACATGCACATGGGCGAGGGCGGCGTCGGTCTCGGCGCGGGGCTCGAGAAGTACCGGCTCGTGTTGCTGTTCGAGAACAAGGAGATCTACGACAAGTTCATCGAGGGCGCGTGGAGCGCGGGAGCCTCGGCGCAAGCCGCGGCCGGCAAGCAAGGCGCGGGAACTGTCGCCAAGTTCAACAACGGCGTCGCGGTCTACCACCTCACGGACAAGGGCGTTATCGCGCAGGTGGACGTCACGGGCGTGAAGTTCTGGCCCGCCGATAAGCTGAACCCGGGCCCGGCCTGAGTAGCTCCGGTCTGAAGCGAATCGGGGCTCGCGCCTCGAGCCGCTAGCGACGGAGCAAACGGGCGTCACGGTGTAGTCCGCGACGCCCGTTTCTTTTTGGGCGTATTTCCGTTGGCCGCGGCGCACTCATCGTTTCAGCAAGCGTCCTGTTTGCGCTTCTTTTGCTTCTTCGGCGGCTTCGATTGGTTCTCGACTTCGGGGCACTGCACGTTGATGCCGGGGTCGTGCAACGAGACGGAGTTTTCGAGCGAATGAGAGAACGCCGCGACGAACGCATTCCGGCCCAGGTTCACCATCGCCGCGAGAATGCCGGCTTTCGGGTTCTCGACGTCGCCGCGTAGCGGAATCTTCGTCGCGACCTGGTTCTCTTCGCGGTTTTCGAAGATCTTGGCCGCCAATGCTACGAGACCCGCCCACAGCTTTTGGAACGGGCCCTGCGCTTCCTCTTTGGCATTGGTGATCTTCGGATTCTCGAGGATCGGTTTGACGTAGCCCTCGAAGTGACCCTTCGCGGCGGCCAGCTCGGTGTACATCGAGAACGATCCGGCCGTGGCGTCGACCTTGAGAAACCGGCGCAACCACGGATTCACGTCGACGAGCTTCGCATTCTCTAGCGACAGATCGATATCGAACGTCGGTGAGTCTTGGTTCGGATCGAGCTTGCCGCTCAGCTTCACGGGTGCGTTGCCCATGATTCGGCCTTCCGAGTCGATTTCGGCGAAGGCCTGCTCGTTCTTGCGTTGCACATTCGTGAGATTGCGCAGCAAGATGTGCGTGTCCCGCAGGGTGAGCACGT
>Ga0068868_100000354_pt1 | contig 31042 bp, 26 predicted proteins | sample KBSMisM42_FD_64660 | JGI IMG/M metagenome (GOLD analysis project Ga0068868, IMG submission 64660) | Miscanthus rhizosphere microbial communities from Kellogg Biological Station, Michigan, USA - KBS Miscanthus M4-2 | ecosystem: Host-associated > Plants > Roots > Rhizosphere > Soil ...
GTCGTGGCCGAGATCCCGACGCGCGTCGGCGGCGACGCGCCGCTAGCCTCACAGAGCGCCGCGAGGCGCTCGAGCGAGAGCGCCAGATGCGCGCCGCGCTTGTTGCCGGCGAGCGCGTGGATCTCGTCGACGATCACCGTGCGGACCGACTTCAGCATCTCGCGGCCCGACTCGGCCGTGAGCAGGATGTAGAGCGACTCGGGCGTCGTAACGAGGATGTGCGGCGGCGAGCGGCGCATCCGCGCGCGCTCCGTCTGCGGCGTGTCGCCCGTGCGCACGGCCGCGCGGATCGGCGCGTCGCCGCCGAGCAGCTGCGCGGCGAGCTCGCGCCCGACGCCGTCGAGCGGCGCGCGGAGGTTCTTCTCGATGTCGTTCGAGAGCGCCTTGAGCGGCGAGACGTAGAGCACTTGCGTCTCGTCGCGCAGGCGCCCAAGCGCAGCCTGCTTCGCGAGCTCGTCGATCATCGCGAGGAACGCCGCGAGCGTCTTGCCGGAGCCGGTCGGCGCGCTGATCAGCGTGTTCGTGCCGGCGCCGATCGCCGCCCAAGCCTTGAGCTGCACGCTCGTCGGCGCGGGGAAAGCGCTGCGGAACCAGGCCGCGACGGCTGGGTGGAAATTGGCGGGAAGCATGTCCCCAGCATACCGAAGGGTGTGTTTATGTCCAGTACTCGTCGGTTATGTCGGTTTGAGCTCAAGTTTCGCGGGCTGCTGCCGTCTGCGCGGCCATGGACAAGATCTCTGGTGTTCTTCAAACAGCGCTCGGCGGCGTCCAATCGAGCCTGAAGCGGCTCGACACGGCCGCGCAGAAGATCGCGACCGCCCCGCTGCGCCGCGACGAGCCGACCGATCTCGCGGACCCGCTCGTCGAGGCGCTCGTCGCGCAGCGCTCGCTCGAGGCGTCGGCAGCGGTGATGCGCCGCGCGGATGACGTGCTCGGCACGCTGCTCGACGCGCTCATCTAACCGCACTCGCCATGCGCTGGTCGCGCTACGCGTCGCCCGCCGCGTCGCGTGCGCGAAAGGTGCACGCCGCTGCTGCGCGATCGACATGCGGCCGTATAATCGCGCCCTACTTCCGGCGGTGCTTGCCCCATGCGAATGACGCGCTCCGAGTTTTTGCGCTGGCCGCACAAAGCGATCACGCTGCTCGGCATGTCCGGCGTCGGCAAGACGACGCTCGCGTACAAGCTGCCGCCGAACCAGTGGTTCCATTATTCAGGCGACTATCGAATCGGCACGAAATACCTCGCCGAGCCGATCCTCGACAACATCAAACGCCAAGCGATGCAGGTCGGCTTCCTGCGCGACCTGCTGCGCAGCGACTCGATCTATATCGCGAGCAACATCACGGTGCACAACCTCGCGCCGATCGCGACGTTTCTCGGCAAGATCGGCCGTCCGGACTTGGGCGGGTTGCCCGTGGCCGAGTTCAAGCGGCGCCAACGTCTCCACCGCGAGGCCGAGATCGGCGCGATGTGCGACGCGGCCGAGTTCATCGTGAAGGCGCAGGAGATCTACGGGTACGATCACTTCATCAACGACGCGGGCGGCAGCATCGTCGAGCTCGACGACGAGCGCACCGAGAAGACGCTCGCGGACAACACGCTGATTCTCTATCTCAAGCCCGACGCGCAGGTCGAGCGCGACCTCGTGCAGCGCGCGATCGACAACCCGAAGCCGCTCTATTACCAAGAGCAGTTCCTCGATCGGAAGCTCGCCGAGTACCTCGCCGAGGCCGAGCTCGAGGATGTGGAGCGAATCGTCCCCGATGAGTTCGTGCGCTGGATCTTTCCTGCGCTCGTCGCGCACCGCCGGCCGCGCTACGAAGCGCTCGCCGCGAAGCACGGCTACACGCTGAACGCGCGGTTAACCGAAGCGATCACGAGCGAGCAAGACTTCCTCGACCTCGTCGCGAGCGTGCTCGACTAGCTGTTCAACCGGCCGCCGTTAACGCCCAGGCCCAGGCGCCTGCGACCAGCAGCAGCGCGGCGGCCGCGCAGACGCGCTGAGTCGTGCGCGAGCGCAGTCGGCGCAGCGTGAGCCAGCGTGCGAGCCCGAGCCCGGTGCCGAAACCGGCGACGAAGCCGGCGAGATGCGCGAACACGTCCGTGTTCTCGCCGCCCGCGCCGGTGAACGCGAGCAGCCCGAGGCCCGCGACGATCGGAGCGATCCGCCAACGCCAAGGCGTCTCGCGCAGATAACCGCGGCGCCATGTGTACGCGGTCAGGATCCCGAGCGCCGCGAACACGGCCGTCGACGCGCCGAGCGACGTGTGCTCCGGCTCGAGCAACAGCGCGGCGACCACGTTCGCGAGCGTCGCCGCCCCTAGCACCGCGAGCCAGCCGATTCCGCGGCCGAGATAGCGGCCGATGAAGAACCCGAAGAAGGCGCCGAACACGAGGTTGCCGCCGAGGTGATCGAGGTCCCAGTGCAGCGTGAGCGCCGTTACGGTGCGCCACCACTCGCCCGCCAGGACGCTTCCCGCGACGAACCGCCCCGCGCCGAACCAATCGAGCGACAGCGCGCTTGCGTGCACGCAGAAGAACACGCCGAGCAGGATCACGAGATACGCGATCATGCCTGGCAGCCCGTCGCCGACCTCCTCGACGCGGCGCTGACCGATCGGGCGCTTGTTCTCGAACACGTACTGCGCTATCTCCGCGCGCGCTTCCGGCGCGCGCGCGACCGGCACGTAGACGTCCCAGCCAACCAGCCCGGCCTCGCGGGCGTTATCGATGCCGCGCGCCGTGAGCACGAGCCCGAGCTCGGCGGCCCGCGGCTCGTTCGGCGCGCTCGCTATCGCTATCCACAGCTCTGTATCGACCATCTCTGCTAGCATCCCGACCGTGGCCGCGAGCCTACACTGCTATCGCTGCGGAGCGTCACTCGAAGCGCTGTCGTTGCCACTCGCGCGGCTCGACGAGTGCCCGAAGTGCCGCGTGCAGCTGCACGTGTGCCGCATGTGCACGCGGTTCACGACTCGAATACCGAAGGGCTGCACCGAGGAAGACGCGCCCGACGTGCGCGACAAGAAGAGCGCGAATTTCTGCGACTACTTCAAGCCGAACGCGGCCGCGTTCGACCCGACCGATCAGAACGCGGAAGCGACGGCGCGAGCGGCCCTCGATTCCCTGTTCAAGAAGTAGTTCTTCCGCAGGGCGCGCGGGACGTCGGACGGGCGTATGCTTCGTTCGAGTCGACGGCGATTTCGCGGAGGTTGGCCGATGCTGAACGTGAACCCCGAAACCGTGCGCTTCATCATCGATAAGGCGCACGAGTTTCAGATGCTGGACGTCGAGCCGGAAGACGACTCGGCCGAGGCGCGCGACCCGTCGTATGCGGAGCTCAAAGCCACGATCGACGACCTCGAGCCCGATCAGCAGGTCGATCTCATCACGCTGATGTGGGTCGGACGAGGAGACTATCGCGCCGAGGAGTGGCAGCGTGCGCTCGCGGATGCGCGCGATCGTTGGAACGAGCGGACCGCCGAATACCTCATCGAGACGCCGTTGCTCTCCGACTACCTGAGCGAAGGCCTCGACCGTCTAGGCGTCGGCGCCTGAGCGTTCCGCTGCCAGCGGGCGGCCCGGAGCGAGCAGCAACCTGAGCCTAGGGGCGCGTGAGCACGCGCGCTCGGCCTTCCGCGTCGACAGTCTCGAGCGCAATCGGCCGGCGCCACACCTTGTGGATGTAGTCGAGCACGCGCTCGGCGCGGTCCACGTCGAGCCCGCGGCCGTCCGTCTCGTTCTCGTGATGCAGCTCGAGCGAGCCGTCGTGGCCGACGTTCTTTGCGAGCACCGCGGGCGCCCCGAAGTTGTATTTCGGCGCGAGGATCGTCTCGCGTAGCGCGTTGATGTCGTGCTCGAGCACGCGCACCCCGCCGTCGGCGCTCTGCTCGAAGCGAAACAGCTTGAGCTCTTCCGCGAGCTCCTGAGTAAGGTGGTTGCGGATGAAGCCGAAGTCGTCGTCCTCGGCACGGATTTGAAACGCGCGCTCGAGCCCGTGCTCCTCGACGATGGACTCCCAGATCGAGAATCCCAAGTGGTACGGATTCACGACGAGCGAGGCCTGCTGCTCGGCCGCGTGCGGCCGGACGACGTCCGAATGCGTCTTGATTGCGTCGAGGTATTCGTTCTGCGGCAGGAAATCCGCCTCGCGCAGTAGCCGCGCGTGCCAATACGACGCCCAGCCTTCGTTCATGATCTGACAGGCGAACACCGGGTAGAAATAGAACGACTCCTCGCGCACCGCGCGGAAGATGTCGCGCTCCCACTCCTCGAGCTCGGGCGCGTACTCCGCGATCATCCAGAGCAAATCGCGCTCGGGCTGCGGCGGGATCGGCGCCCGCGTGCGCTCGAGCGGCGTGTCGGCCACCTCCGTTCCGCCCGGCAGGTTCTCGAAGCGCTTCTGGAACGGGTCGCCGACCAAGCGCCGCGTCGGCTCGACGTACTCCGGATAACGGCCGCGACGCAACGGCTGAAACGTGTCGATGTGCGCTTCGAGCGCCAACGCCGCGTCGAGCGCCTGCTCGACGCGCGTCTGGCCGTAGTGCTCGACTGCTTGGCCGATCTGTCGCGCGTGCGTCGCTGCTTGCTCGACGATCTTGTAGCCGACCTGCTCCTGGCTCTTCTTGAACAGCGCGTTGTTCTTGGCGAAATCTGCATGGCCGAGCACGTGCGCGGTGACGAGCGTGTTCTCCTGGAGCGAGTTGTTCCCGGCGAGATAGGCTCGACCTGGGTTGCCCGGGAACACGACCTCGAAGAGTCGTGAGTGGCCCATTCGATGTTGAATGAGCTGATAGATATAGCGGACGCCGAACGACCAATGCGGCATCCGCACCGGCAGGCCGTAGACCGCGACCTCCATCATGAAGCTCGAAGGCACTTCCTCGAAGTGCACGGGGTAATAGTCGAGACCGTGGTTGTGGGCGAGCTCCTCGAGCCGGCGCGCGTAGCTGCCGAGGCTCTCGGTCACGCTAGACCTCGACCTGCGACTGCTGGCTGAAGAACGCGCGGATCGCGTCCCAAACCGACTCCGGCGTCGACAAGCCGTAGCGGCCCGCGACGCCGATCTCGGCCTCGAGCTGCTCGAACAGCATCGATGTCTCGGACGACAGCGCCTGCTGCGCAGCCGACGCGGTCTCGACGTAGCCGATGTAGTTCACGATCTCGCCGAGCTGCCCGAGCGCTGCCTGAGCGGCCTCGCGGTCGTGTCGGAAGTTCGCGCCGTCGGACGCGTAGAAGACGTAGATGTTGAACCGGCTCGGATCGTAGCGCTGCGCGGCGATCTCACTGATCTTCTTGAACGCGGACGAGGCGACCGTGCCGCCCGAGCCGCTGACCTGGAAGAACTCGGTTTCCGCGAACTCCCACGCCTCGATCGTGTGCGCGACGAACACGGGCTCGATATGCGTGTACTGGCGGCGCAGACCCTGCACGACCCAGAAGAAGAATGTCTTCGCGAGGCGGCGGTCGCGCTCCGTCATGCTCGAGGAGACGTCCATCGCGAAGAACACGACGGCCTCCGTCGCCGGGCGCTGGCGCATCGCGAGCTGCCGATAGCGCAGATCATCGTCGGTGAACGCCGGCGCGTCCTCTTGGATCGCGCGCCGCTTGATCGCCTCTTTTAGAGAGCGCCGCCGGTCGAGCCGCGAGCGCACGCCGCGCCGGCTCCAGCCCTCGCGTGTGTACTCGTCCTGGCGCATCGCGCCGCTCTTGACCTTGAGGTTCGGGAGCTTCAGCTCTTCCCAGAGCCAATCGACGATGTCGTCGATCTTGAGCTCGAGCACGAACTGATAACCGCCTTCGTCGTTCCCGCCCTCGCCCTTGCCGGGCTCGCGGTCGGCGGGACTCGCGAGCACATCGCCGGGCTTGCCGTCGCCCTGGCCGACGCCGCCACCCTCGCCCGTGTCGCGCAAACGGAAGCGCGAGTGCTCGAGGAACCGGACGGGCACTTGGACCGTACTGTCCGCGCGCGGCATTACGTCGCTGTTGGCGATCAGCTCGGGCAGCTTCTCTCTAACCGCTGAACGAACCTTGTCGTTGTGCCGCAGCCAGTCGCGCGCGCCGCGGGAAAACAGATCGTACCAGTTGCGATCTGCGCCAGGACGCTCGATGAAGTCGGAGGACTTGGGGGTGTCCAACTCCTTTTACTCCCTCGCTATTCCTGCGACAGCAACGTCGTGACGTAGTTGAGAGCCTCTTTCGCGCTGTGCGCGTCGTAACCGTACTCTTGGATCAGCCGCTCCTGGACGGCGGAGATCTTCTGCTCGGCGTCCTCGTCTGGCCGCGCACGCGAGGTCACGAGCCTGAGGACGTCGCGCCGCTCCTCGAACAAGTACTGCTCGATCGCCTCGTGCAGCCGGGAGTGGTTGTCGAGCGTGAACTTTTCGCCGGACTTGAACGCGACCATCGCCTTGCGGACGACTTCCTGGCGGAACGAGACCTTGCCCGACTCCGAGATCTTGATCTTCTCCTCGACCGAGCGCAGGAAGCGCTCGTCCGGCGGGCGCGAGTCGCCCGTGATCGGATCCTCGATCTCGCGCTTGTCGAGCGACGCCTCGACCTCGTCGAGATACTTCTCGAGCAGCTCTTGCGCCTCGGTCTGGAACGACGCGAACAGCGCGCGATGCACGTCTTCCTTCACCCAGCGGTTGTAGAAGTCCTTGCGCGCGAGCACGAGGAACTCGATCCACTGCTTCTTGCGGCCCGCATCCATCCGCGCGTCGGTCTCGATCGCGTCCTTGAGCGCGAGCAGCATGTCCATGCTCGTGAGGCTCGCGACATTGTTGCGCGTGATCGCGTTGCTGATAGCGTTGATCACGAACCGTGGGCTCACGCCCGTGAGGCCCTCGTCCGTCGATTCGGCCCGGATCCGCGGCACGTCGGCTGCGGTGAAGCCTTCGACGTCCTCGTTCGCGTAGAGCTTGAGCTTCTTTGTGAGATCGAGGCCCTCGCGCGTCGGCTTCTGGAGTCGCGTGAGGATCGAGAACACGGCCGCGAGGTCGACCAGATGCGGATCGAAGTGAACCTTGCGGAACGCGGGCGCGCTCGCGACGAGCTTGCGGTAAATCCGCGCCTCGTCTCGGAAAGAGAGCGTGTACGGCACCTTCACGATCACCATGCGATCGAGCAGCGCCTCGTTCTCCTTCTCCTGAAGGAACTTGTTGAACTCGGCGAGGTTCGTGTGCGCGAGGATCGTCTCGTCGAGGTGGATCAGCGGGAAGCGCGACACCTTGACGTTCTTTTCCTGCGTCAGCGTGAGCAGGAGATAAAGGAACTCGCGCTTGACCTTGAGGATCTCGATCATTTCGAGCACGCCGCGGCTCGCGGCGTAGACCGCGCCCGACCACGACCACGCGCGCGGATCGCCTTCGTCGCCGATGTCGGCGACCTTCGACAAGTCCACGGACCCCACGAGATCCGCGATATCCGCGGTCGTCGGGTCGTGCGGAGCGTACGTGCCTACGCCGACGCGCGCCGCCTCGGACAGGAATACCCGCTCGACGGGGAAGCGCATGAAGTCGCCCTGGAACTCGTCGTCGAGCCGCGCGCGCGCATGCGGCGAGAGCTCGCCCGTGATGTCGACGCCATAGGTCGCTCTAAAGCGCGGCCTCAAGCTCGCGGGAATCAGATTGAGCGGCGACTCGTGCAGCGGCGAGCCCTGCAGCGCGTAGAGCGCGCCGTCTTCCGTGTGGCTGTATTCCTCGAGCCCGCGCTTGAGCAGGATCACGAGCGTCGACTTGCCGCCCGATGGCGGCCCGAGTAGGAGCAATAGTCGGCGGCCCACGTCGGAGCCCGCGGCCGCCGCCTTGAAATAATCGATCACGCGATCGAGCGCGGCATCGATGCCGAACAGCTCGCCCGCGAACAGCGCCTTCTCCGAGGCAGCGGAGTCGCTATCGGTCGGCGTGGTCGCCGACGGTATGCGGGCGTCGCGATACCAGCACAACATGTCGTGGATGTACTGGTGTGAGGAGCGGGTGAGTTTGGCGGCATCCTTCGGCAGGATGTCTTGGAGGAAGTCAGCAAAGGTGCCGCGCCAGTGTTGCGCGTGATGCTCGGTAGCGAAGGCCGTGAGGTCGTCGATAAATGAGGGGCGGGAAGTGTCCTTGAGCAAGCTCATTTCCCGGTGAGCAGCAAGAGAGTCCGATAGTGTCATCTTTATCCTCTTACGCTTTTGTTCGCGGTCCCACACAGGCGTGAGGCTGTTTTTTTGTTGTTGCTTTTTGGCTGTCGAAACGCCCTCCGTTGTTTGCTTCGTTGCTATTTAGATGAACGCGCTCAAGCAACGTTCCGTTAAATAGCCTGAGTGCCAGGCTCGTTTTTTCGCGCTCGAGTGTCTGTGCGCGCGTTCACAATAATGGCGAATCGTTCAACATAATTGCTTCCGACGCAACATGACTTTTTGCAACCATCAATTCACGGGGTTGCAATTGCGAGTCCCGCTCGCAGCCTCCTTCGGCGTAATCCGGCGGTCTTGCTGACTACGTGCAAAACGCGCGCCGTCGCTGGCGCGCGGTGCAACAGCAAGCGTTGGCGCGCGTCGTGCGCGTTCAGGTTGGGCTGAATCGATGCGAGCGTGCCGGGGCGGCGCGCCTCAGAGTGTCGCGAGCGAAGCTACTTCTCGCCGCCGCCCTTCGCGGTGCGGCGCGCCTCGAGCAGCGAATGGCGCATGTCGATCGCGATCGTGGATTCCGGCTTCGCGCCACCGGTTTTCTCGAGCTGCTCGATCGCCTGGACATCCGTTTCCGACAGTTCCGGTAGGCTCACCGAAGTCTCGGCCGTCGAGCTGTTGCCCTTAGCCGACTGATACTTGCGCTTCCAAGCCTCGGCGCTGCGCTTGACCTCGATGATCGTGCTCGAGTGTCTGTTGAGCGTGGCCTCGAGCTGGCGAATGATCTCGCGCTTTTCGTCGAGGCTCGTCTCGAGCGCCGCGGCACGGTCCTGATCGGCCCGCAGGCTCTTGATCATCGCCTTGCGGGCGTCGAGCTCCGCGCGCAGCCCTTCGAGCTCGGTGGACTCGTGTTTCTCCTTGCCCTTGGCCTCGCGCAGCGCGGCGAGCTCCTTCGCCTGCTCCTCGATGCGACGCTCGGCCTTTTGCACCTCGTTCCTGAGCTCCTCGACCGTGCGATCCTTGAGCTTCGCGTCGGCCTTGAGGCGGTCGACGACTTCCGCATCACGACGCAGCGCGCGAACCAGCTCCTTCTTGCTGTCGAGCTCCGAGCTCACGCGCTCGAACTCGAGATCCTTTTCGCGGACTTCCTTGCGCAGCTTAGACGCATCCTCGGCCTCGGCCTTCAGCGCCTCGATGAGTTGCTGTTGACCGTCCACTCGCCGCTTGAAGTCTGCCGCCTGCTGTTCCTGGCCCTGTTGGCGGCCCTCGAGCTCGGCGACGCGTGCGCGCTTCTCCTCGAGCTCGCGCAGCACGAGCGACAGCTCCGAGCCCCAGTCTGCGAGCAGACCGGTGAGACGATCGCGGAGGTCCTGAATCGACGCTGGGTCGGGCATGACGGAATGTCCGGAGAAACAGCGCCTTACGGTGCCGGTTCCGCCGCCCGATTACGGTGAATCACGTCACAACTGCGAGAGGCGCTTAGGGGTTTGGCCTAGGCGGCGCTAGCCTCGGCCGGACGCTGGGCGAGCGCTGCGGGGGTCAGCGGAAGCGCTTCTGCAGCGCGGCGAGCGCGTCGGCGCCAGGGCACAGCGCGTCGTAGGGCACTTGGCTCAGCGGCGTCGCGGTGGTCCCGTTGACCTCGTGCAAATCGGGCTCGCCCTCGTTGACGTAAAGCAGCCCGGTCACGATCTCGCCGTCGCGCTGATGCGTGCTCAAGTACTCGATCGTGTCGGCTCGGCTGCCGATTTTGAAATCCTTGTCGACCTTGCGTAGCAGCACCCGGCTGCCGTCGTGCAGCACGACCGGCAGCACGTCGCCTTCGTCGTAGGCCGCCCGGATCTCCTCCGCTGGCATCACGAAGTCCGCGTCGATCACGGGGTGATTGAACTCGCGCGCATGCGCGTAGCTCTTCGTCGAGTCCTCGTGGTCGTTGAACGTCACGCACGGCGACAGCACGTCGATCAGAGCAAAGCCCCGATGCCGCACGCCGGCCTTGATCAGCGGCACGAGCTGGTCCTTGTCGCCGGAGAAGCTGCGAGCGACGAACGTGCCGCCGAGCGCGAGCGCCACCTGCACCGGATCGATAGGCGGCTGCTTGTTGACCTCGCCGCGTTTCGCTTTCGAGCCGACGTCCGCGGATGCAGAGAACTGGCCCTTCGTGAGCCCGTACACGCCGTTGTTCTCGATGATGTAGACCATGTCGAGGTTGCGGCGCAGCGCGTGCATGAACTGCCCGACGCCGATCGACAGCGAATCGCCGTCGCCCGACACGCCGAGCAGATAGAGACCTCGATTCGCGGCGTTCGCGCCCGTCGCGATGGACGGCATGCGGCCGTGCACGGCATTGAATCCGTGAGAAGCGCTCAAGAAATAGGCCGGCGTCTTCGACGAGCAGCCGATGCCGCTCATCTTCGCGACCGCGTGCGGCGCGATATCGAGCTCGAAGAAGGCCTGCACTATCGCCGCGGTGATCGAGTCGTGGCCGCATCCAGCGCAGAGCGTGGACATGCTGCCTTCATAGTCGCGCGTCGTGAGGCCGAGCGCGTTGCGCTTGAGGCCCGGGTGAACGATCTTCGGCTTCGCAATCGAGGTCATGCGGCTTCCCCTCGCGCGGCTGCCTGCTCGAGCGTCTCGACGACGCAGCGGCAGTCGATCGGCAAGCCGCCGTATTGCAGGATCGAGTGCAAGCGCTCCGGCGCGCAACCGAGCTCGATCGTGAGCAGGCTCTTGAGCTGCGCGTCGCGGTTTTGCTCGACCACGAAGATTCGCTGGTGCTGCTCGACGAACTCGGCCACCTCGTCTCCGAATGGGTAAGCGCGTATCCGGCAGTAGTCGACCTGAATGCCACTCGGCGCGAGCCGGTCGAGCGCCTCGCGGATCGCACCCTCCGAGCTGCCGACGCCGATGAGTCCCCACTTCGCCGTCTTGGCCGCGCGTCGGACGATCGGCTTCGGAACGAGCTGCGCGGCGGTGCGCCACTTCTTGGTGAGCCGATCGACGACTTGCTGGTATTCGACCGAGTCTTCCGTATAGAGCCCGAGCTGGTTGTGACCCGAGCCGCGCACGAAATACGCCCCCTTCGGATGGACGCCCGGCAGGGTGCGGTACGGGATTCCGTCGCCGTCGACGTCGACATAGCGATGGAACGCGCCGATCCCTTCGAGCTGCTCGGCGCTGAGCACCTTGCCGCGATCCGGCCGGTACGCGGGATCCCACTCGAGGTCTTTGCACATCCAGTCGTTCATGCCGATATCGAGATCGGACAAAACGATCACGGGCGTCTGGAGACGCTCGGCGAGGTCGAACGCCTGGATCGCGAGCTCGAAGCACTCGCGCGGGTCGCTCGGGAACAGCAAGACGTGCTTCGTGTCGCCGTGCGACGCGAAGGCGGCGGAGAGAATATCGGCTTGCTGCGTCCGAGTCGGCATGCCGGTCGACGGACCGACACGCTGGACGTCGAACACGACCGCGGGCAGCTCCGCGTAGTACGCGAACCCCAAGAATTCGTTCATCAGCGACAACCCCGGGCCGCTCGTCGGCGTGAACGCGCGCGCGCCATTCCATGACGCGCCGAGCACGATGCCGATCGCCGCGAGCTCGTCCTCGGCCTGCACGATGCAGTAGAGCTTCTCGCCGGTCTTCGGATCCTTTCGAAAGCGCTCGCAGAACCCCTTGAACGCGTCCATCAGCGAGGTCGACGGCGTGATCGGGTACCACGCACCGACCGTCGCCCCGGCGTAAACGCAACCGAGCGCGGCTGCCGTGTTGCCGTCGATCATGATGTGGCCCCGAGTCTTGTCGAGCGGCTCGACGCGCGTCGGCAAGGGGCACTCGAAGTGCTCGCTGGCGTATTTGAACCCGAGCTCGATCGCCTCGAGGTTCGACTCGATCAGGGCTTGCTTGCTCTTGAACGTCTCCGCGACGAGCTGCTCGATGACCTTACGGTCGAGCGCGAGCAGCGCCGCGAGCGCGCCGACGTAGGCCATGTTCTTCATCAAGATCCGAGTGCGCGCGCTCTTGAAGTGCTCGTTGCACATCCGGGCGAGCGGCACGCCGAGAATCTCGATGTCCCGGCGCGCGAGCTCGAGATCGCGCGGCCACGTCGAGTCGTAGATCAGCACGCCGCCGGGGCTCACTTCGGCGAGGTCTCGCGCGTACGTCGCCGAGTTCATCGCGACCATCACGTCGACGGCGCCCGAGCGGCCCACGTAGCCTTCGCCGTTCACGCGGATCTCGTACCACGTCGGCAGTCCCTGGATGTTCGACGGGAAGAAATTCTTGCCGCTGACCGGAACGCCCATTCTGAAGACGCTCTTCATGACGAGTGAATTGGCACTGGCCGAGCCAGTGCCGTTCACGTTCGCGACCTTCAGAACGAAGTCGTTTACCCGGCTTTTCTTGAGATCTGCCACTGATTCGGAGTCTGCGGGCCTTCGTCCCGCGCGTACGGTATCGAGAGGGTCGACTTCTGCATGTCCCAGGCCCCGGTCGGGCAGCGCTCGGCGCACAGCCCGCAGTGCACGCAGAGGTTCTCATCCTTGACCATCACGCGCGCGGTCTGCTCGAGCGGCGCCGAGACGAAAAACGGCTGATCGGGACGCAGCCTCGGCGCCTTGAGCCGCTCCTCGATCTCCACTTGCGTGCCGTTCGGCACGATCGCGAGGCAATCGACGGGACAGATGTCGAGGCACGCGTCGCACTCGATGCAGAGCTTCGGCGTGAAGACGGTTTGCAAGTCGCAGTTGAGACAGCGCTCGACCTCGGTCGCGACCTGCTCGGCCGTGAATCCGAGCTCGACTTCGATGTCGAGCTTCTTGAAGCGCTTCTTGAGATCGACGTGCGGCATGATCCTGCGCCCCGCGGGATCGTAGTCGTTGCTGTAGCTCCACTCGTGGATGCCCATCTTTGCGGTCGCGAGATTTACGCCGCGCGGCATCCGCTGCTTCAAGTCCAACCCCTGGCAGCGCTTGTGAATCGAGATCGCTGCCTGATGCCCGTGCTCGACGGCCCAGATGATGTTCTTCGGTCCGAACGCCGAATCGCCGCCGAAGAACACGCCGGGACGCGTGGACTCGAACGTGACCGCGTCGATGACCGGCACGTCGTGCTTGTCGAAGCTCAGGCCGAGGTCACGCTCGATCCACGGGAACGCATTCTCCTGGCCAATCGCGAGCACGACGTCGTCGCACGGCAGGAACACTTCGCGCACCGTCCGCTGAGCGACGATCTCGCCGGCGGCGTCGAGCTCGTACTCGAGCTCGTCGAACTTCATTCCCGTGAGCTTGCCCGCCTCGATCACGAATTCCTTCGGCGAGTGATTGACGACGATCTCGACTCGCTCCTCTTCCGCGTCCTCGAGCTCCCAATCCGACGCCTTGAAGAAGCTGCGCGGCTTGCGCGCGATAACCTTGACGTCCTTCGCGCCGAGCCGCAGCGAGCTGCGGCAGCAGTCCATCGCAGTGTTGCCGACGCCAATGATCAGCACGCGCTCGCCGATCGACTCCGTATGGCCGAACGCGATCGAGCCGAGCCAGTCGATACCGAGGTGGATGCGGTCGCTCGCGTCGCGGCCCGGCAGCTTCAGGTCCTTAGCCTTAGGCGCACCGCTGCCGACGAAGACGGCGTCGAACCGCTCCGCGAGCAGCGCACGCAGGCTCGCTACCGGGCTCGACAAACGGAGCTCGACTCCGATGTCGATGATGTTCGCAATCTCTTCGTCGAGGACTTCGCCCGGCAGCCGAAACGCCGGGATGTTCGAGCGCATGAGCCCGCCCGGCTCCTCGAGGGCCTCGAAGATCACACACTCGTAGCCGAGCGGCGCGAGATCGTTCGCGACAGTGAGCGACGCGCAGCCCGCGCCGATCAGCGCGACTCGCTTACCGTTCTTCGCTTGAGGCGCCTTCGGCAGACGCGCGCTCACGTCGCCGCAATTGTCCGCCGCCACGCGCTTCAAGCGGCAGATCGCAACGGGCTTCTCCTCGACCCGCCCACGTCGGCACGCGGGCTCGCAGGGGCGATCGCAAACGCGGCCGAGGATCGCGGGGAAGACGTTCGACTCGCGATTCAGCAGGTAGGCGTCGTCGAACCGGCCGAGCGCGATCAGCCTGATGTACTCCGGCACGTCGGTGTGCGCCGGGCAGGCCCACTGGCAATCGACGACACGGTGGAAGAATTCGCCTGCGGTATTCGTCGGATCCATCGGTAGGGACGCGTGGCCGGGAACCGGTCTTCAGTCCAATGTGACCAAGGGCTTCAGGCAACGTTCAACGGAATGAGCCGTCGCTGCCCAGCGACGCGAAGAGAGGGCCCCGGCAATGAGGCACGGACGGAAATTAGAGTGTGGGCGAAGATCGAAGCGAAACCTGACGATGAACACTCGCCGAGCAAGTCCTACACCCCCCAAGGTGGCGCGCCATTATAGTCGCAACGAGCCGCGCGCACATCCGCTCGATTCTTTTGAACGTCGCGTGTCGCGGCAAGGACACAACGTAATGCCGCGCAAGCGTTGCCGGCCCGACGAGCCGCGCTCGGCGCGTTCGGACGCCCGCTGCGGCTCGATGATCGTTGGGGATAGAATGCCGGCAATGGCGGTTTTTCGCTCAGCCAATCGCGACTCATGCCGCGACATCGCACGCCGGCTGATGGTCGTGGGCGCAGTATTTTGTCTGCTCACGATGAGCGCGCACGCGCAGACTGCGGGCGCGGCACCGACGCCCGCCGATCCGGGAGCACCGGCGCCGGCGGACAATGCGGGCACGAGCGCGGCCGACCAGAGCCCGGCGCCCGGCGCGCCGACCGAGGCCGAACCGCCGAGCGCCACCGCGGCGCCCACCCTCGAGACGAACGACCCGAAGCAAGTCGTCGAGTCGCAGCAGCAGCTCGTGACTCGAACGGAGCAGCAATTCGGCAAGCGAAGCCGTCAGGCCGCGGAAGCCTATTTCGATCTCGCCGAGGCGCAGCGCCGCGCGGGCGACCACGTGGCCGCCGAGAAGAGTTACCTCGCCGCGATCGCGCTGTACCACTCGCTCGATGGGATGTTCACTCCGCTCGCGATCGAGCCGCTCACCGCGCTCGGCGACAACTATCGTGAGAACAACGACTACGTGAGCGCGATGACGGCATACAACGAGGCGCGCACGATCAATCGACACGAATACGGATTGCTGAACGAGGATCAGATTCCGCTCCTCGATCGCCTCACGGACGTCTTGCTCGAGCTCAACAAGCCCGCCGAGGCGGAGGAGCACCAGCTCGAGGCGCTGCGCATCGTCGAGCGCAGCTATCCGCCCGATTCCGACGAAGCGCTCGCGGCGCTGTACAAGTACGCAGGCTGGCTCCGCGAGCAAGGACGCTTCCAAGAGGAGCGCGACCAGTACATGCGCGCGCTGCGAACCGTGCACGATCGCTACGGCAAGGACGACGTGCACCAGGTGCCGGCGCTGCTAGGGATCGGCGAAAGCTTCCGCGCGCAGAGAATCCCGGAGCCGCAAGGCTTCGGCGCGCTGCACGACGCGCTGCAGATCCTCACGATGCGCGGCAGCACCGACAAGCTCGCGCTGGCGGAGACGCTGCGCGACATCGGCGATTGGGGTGTCGCGTTCTCGAAGGTCGACTACGACGGCGCGGAATACCGCCGCTCTTGGGCTGCGCTCGGCGAGGTGCCCGACGGCGACAAGTACCGCAAGCAATGGTACTCGGGTCCCAACTACGTGCTGCGTGAGCCCGTGAGCCTCGCCGGCTTGAGCCAGGAACCCAATTCTCCCGCGGGACACGTGATCGTGAAATTCGACCTCGACAAGACGGGACATGCGAGCAACGTCACGATCGTCGAGTCGGATCCGCCGGGGTTCAAGGACGAAGCCGTCGTCCGCCATATCCGGCGCTCGCGCTTCAGGCCGCAGATGATCGATGGGGAACTGGCCGCGCGTGACTCGCTGGCCCTTCAGTTCAACTACCGGTACTCGCGAAATGCAATCTCAGCGGAAAAAGAAAAGGGCAAAGCCGCGAAAGAGTAGCCATGGATCGATCGCGCTCGCGGCGCTCGCGGCGCTCGGGCTCGCACAGGGGCTCGCGGCTCAACCGAACGAGAAATCAGAGCCCGCCACCGCTTCCCGGGATCTAGCGACGGGCGAGCTCGCGAAATTGCCCGCGGCGAGGCGTTACCGCGATGCAATGATCGACGCCCGCGACTTCAGCACGGCCCTGAAGCCCGCGATGGAGGCCGTCGAGATGCAGGCGAAGACTCGCGACGCGGATTACCCGGCCGACCTCACGATACTCGGGAGAGTTCAGGCGGAGCTGGGCCAAGTCGACAAGGCGGAGGCGAACTGTCTCGCGGCCGTCGCCGCCGTCGAGGCCTCGGACGGCGAATTCTCGTTGAAGCTGCTGAGTCCCTACCGCGGACTCAGCCGCGTCTATATCCGCGCCGGCCGCTACCCGGAAGCGATCACGACGCTCCAGACCGCGCGCGAGCTGAGCCAGCGCAACCTCGGCCTTTTCAACGTCGAGCAGTCGCCGCTGCTCGACGACATGACGACGGCCTACCTCGGCCTCGGCGACACGCGCGAAGCGCAGCGGATCCAGATCGAGCGTCTCGACAACGCGATCAAACGCTTCGGTGCGACGGATCAGCGCGTGATCCCGTTTCGTTATCACCTTGCCGACTACTACGAGCGCTCGCGCCTGCCCACCAGCGCACGCGATCAATACACCGAGGTGCTCAAGACTCAGGAGGCGCAGCTCGGCGCGGCTCATCCGTCGCTGCTGGCGCCGCTGCGCCAGCTAGTGCACATCGACTTGCTCACCGATCAGACCCAGCACGGCGAAGCGCGCGAGCGACTCGCGTCGGTGCTCGAGCAGAACCCGAACACGGATCCCGTCGAGCGAGGATTGGCGCTCGCGAGTCTCGGCGACTGGGCGGTCGTCGCGGGCGACGCGGCAGCCGCGCGCGCGTACTACCAACAGGCCTGGACGGCGTTGAGCCAGAAGCCTGATTTCGACGTCGCGGGGGCGTTCGCGAAGCCCGAGATGATCGACTTCGTCGCACCGTTGAGCTCCGTCGACCGCGGCGAGCGATCGAGACCCTACGCGTGGGCCGAGATCGAATTCAAGCTCGACGTCGATGCGGACGGCAGCCCACGCAACGTTCAGGTCGTTCATCACGAGGGCGCGCAGCCCTGGCCGAAGGAAGCCGATTACAGCCGCCGCGTGCGCGAGACGCATTTCCGGCCGAGGCTCGTCGCCGGCGAGCCGGTCACGACCGACAACGTGGAATTCACGCACTACTTCCGCGTATACGTCGACAAGAAAAAGAAGAGCGCCGACGTGCCGAACGAGGAAGGCTGACGGGAGCGAGTCGGCAACGTGGAGATAAAAGGCAGAGGCGCGCTGTCGAACAAGGACGGCCGGTTCGCGCGTCGCGAACGGGAGCCGGACGGCGATGCGCTCGACGCGGCGCTACGCGACGGCGACGCTCCGCCGGCGCCGCGCACCGAGCTGCACGTCGACGCGGCGCGCACGATCATCGCGCGGAACGCATCGCCGGACATCGGCTTCAGTCAATCGATCAATCCGTATCGCGGTTGCGAGCACGGCTGTATCTACTGCTACGCGCGTCCGTCGCACTCCTACCTCGACCTGTCGCCGGGCCGCGACTTCGAGACGCAGATCTTCTACAAGCCGAACGCGGTCGAGCTGCTGCGCGACGAGCTCGCCGCGCCGAGCTACGTCGTGAGCCCGATCGCGCTAGGTACGAACACGGACCCCTATCAGCCCGTGGAGAAGCAGTTGCGGATCACGCGCGGGATCCTCGAGCTGCTGCTCGAGCATCGCCACCCGCTCACGATCGTGACGAAAGGAGGCCTGATCCTGCGCGACCTCGACCTGCTCGAGCGTCTCGCGGCCGACGGCCTTGCGGCCGTGATGGTGAGCGTCACGACGCTCGACGATGAGCTCAAGCGCAAGCTCGAGCCGCGCACGGCGGGGCCGAATCTGCGGCTGAAGATGATTCGCGAGCTCGCGCAGCACGGGGTCCCGACCGGCGTGATGGCCGCCCCGATGATCCCGGGACTGAACGATCACGAGCTCGAAAAGATCCTCGAGCAAGCGGCGGAGGCCGGCGCGCGCTCCGCAGGCTACGTACTGTTGCGATTGCCGCACGAGCTCAAGGCGCTATTCGAGGAATGGCTCCGCGAGCACTATCCGGGTCGGGCGGCTCACGTCTTGAGTCTTCTTAAGCAGATGCATGGCGGGTCGGTATACGACTCGACGTTCCATGCGCGCCAGCGCGGGGCCGGCCCGTTCGCCGCTCTGCTCCAAGCCCGTTTCGATCGCGCGCGGCGCGCGCTCGGGCTCGACCGGCCGCCGACGCTCGACAGCGGCTCGTTCGTGCGGCCTACGCCTCGCAGCGGCCAGCTCGACCTCTGGTCCCGCTAGCGAGATTACCGCGAGTGTCTCAATATTTGTCGCGCCCGAGGCTTGGCCGCCTCGTTTGCGGTCTACAATTTCGCCGACTTTGAGAGAACGCACGCCGTGGCAGAGAACCGCCTACTGATCATCGACGACGACTCGCGTCTCGCGGAGATGCTCGTCGAGTACTTGGCCCCCGAGGGCATCGAGCTCACGGTCGTGCCGACCGGGATCCAAGGGCTGCGTAGCGCGCAACGCGAGAACTACGACCTGATCATTCTCGACGTGATGTTGCCCGGTCTGTCGGGCTTCGATCTGCTCAAGCAACTGCGCGAATCGGGCTCGAAGACGCCGGTGCTGATGCTCACGGCACGCGGCGACGACGTCGATCGGATCGTCGGCCTCGACCTCGGCGCCGACGACTATCTGTCGAAGCCGTTCAACCCGCGCGAGCTGCTCGCGCGCGTGAAGGCGATTTTGCGGCGCACCACCGATTCCGAGGCGGACGAGCCCGTCGAGATCACGGTCGGCAAGCTGCGTGTGAACCTGCGCCGCCGCGACGCGTGGCTCGGCGACCAGGCGCTGAAGCTCACCAACGCGGAGTTCGTGATCCTCGTGACGCTCATGCGCGCGCCCGGCGAAGTCGTGTCGCGCGAGGCGCTCACGCGCACGGCACTCGGCCGGCAGTTGTTGCCCGACGATCGCAGCCTCGACACGCACATCAGCAATCTGCGCCGCAAGCTCGGCAACGACGCCGACGCCGATTCCGAAGTCGTGATCCGCAGCATCCGTGGCAGCGGCTACGTGCTGGTGCCTCCCGGGGAGGGAGCGTGAGCCTGTTCTGGAAAATCCTCGTGGCCTTCATGATCGCGATGACCGTGACGCTCGTCGGCTCGGTCTACGTGAGCTTCCAGCTCGCGGGCGGGGCGTTCGATCAGGTCAACGTCGAGGGACGAGACAAGATCATCGAGCAGGCCGCGGCGGCCCTCGCGCTCGGCGGCGAGCGCGAGCTCAAGAATTGGCTCAACAAGAATCCCCGGCCCGCGCCCGGCACCGTGCTGCTAGTGACGAACGAGCGCGGCGACGAGTTGCTCGGCCGCGCGATGCCGCGCGAAGTCGTGCGCCTGCTGATGACGCGGCCGTTGTCGCGCCGCACGGGTGCTCCGCCGAACTTGAAGCCGATGCAGCTCACACCGAACCTCATCGGCCCGGACAACGAGGAGTATCGGCTGTTGTTCGTGCGCGCGCCGATCACGTTCCTCGGGCTATTGATGTGGCCCGGCACTCAAGCCGCCGTCATTAGCATCGCGTTGATCGCCGTGGCGGCGACGTCGCTGCTACTCGCGCGTTATCTCTCCTCGCCGATCGTGCGTCTACAGAAGGCGAGCCGCTCGCTCGCGGCCGGTGCGCTCGACACGCGCGTCGGCCAGCCGTTCACACGCCGGAAGGATGAAGTCGGCACGCTAGCGCGCGACTTCGACGCGATGGCCGAGCGAATCCAGGCGCTCGTGACCGACAAAGAGACGCTGCTTCGCGACGTGTCGCACGAGCTGCGCTCGCCGCTCGCACGAATCCGTATGGCGCTCGCGCTCGCACAGCGGCGCGCCGAGCTGGCCGCGCAGCCCGATCTCGAGCGAATCGAGCGCGAGGCCGAGAAGCTCGACGAGCTCGTCGGCCAGGTGATGACGCTGTCTCGCTTGCGAACCGCCACGGCGCCGCGGCGCGATGTCGTCCGGCTCGATTCGCTCGTCGCCGAGGTCGTCGAAGACGCGCGCTTCGAACGGCCCGAGGCCAAGCTCGAATACTCGGCAACCGGCGACGTCACCCTGCGCGGCGATCCCGACGGCCTCAAGAGCGCGGTCGAGAACGTAGTGCGCAACGCGCTCGCCTACGGCGATCCGACGCAGCCGATCGAGGTCCGGCTCGAGGCCGGCGCGTACGAGGCCAGCGTCCGCGTGCTCGACCGCGGGCCCGGCGTGTCGCCGGAAGACCTCGCGCGGATCTTCGAGCCGTTCTTCCGCGCCGACAAGAGCCGCGATCATGCGCATGGCGGCCAAGGGATCGGGCTCGCGATCACGGCGCGCGTGATGGAGCTGCACGCAGGTAGCGTCGAGGCGCGCAACCGCGAAGGCGGCGGCCTCGAAGTGATCCTCAAGCTCCCGCTTCGGGAGCGGCCCGAGCCGGCCGAAAGGTCGCCGCCGGCCCCGCGCCACGCGCCGGTGCCACGCGCGGTCTAGATCGCCGCTCCGACGCTCGGCCGACCGCTCAGAGGCTGTAACCGCGCTCCTCGTGCAACACGAGATCGAGCCCCTCGTTCTCCTGCTCGCGCGACACGCGTAGCGGCACGATGGCGTTCACGACCTTCAGAAGCACGAACGTCGCAAGCCCGCACCAAACGACCGTCGCAGCCGCGCCGAGCAGCTGCACGCCGAGCTGCTTGGCGACCGTCACGCCCGGCGGCAAGCCGAGCCCGTCCAGGGCCGGCGCCGAAAAGACGGCAGTCAGCAGCAGGCCCGTGAATCCGCCCACGCCGTGCACGGGAAATACATCGAGCGAGTCGTCGATGCGGAGCTTGCGCTTGAGCGTCTGAGTCGCGAAGAAGCAGACCACGCCCGCGACGACGCCGATGACGAGCGCACCCATCGGGCCGACGTACCCCGACGCCGGCGTGATCGTGCCGAGGCCCGCGACCATGCCGGTCGCAATGCCGAGCACGCTCGGCTTGCGGAACCGGAGCCACTCGAGCGTCATCCACGCTAGCGAGCCGGCAGCCGCAGCGATATGCGTCACGAGTATCGCCATCGCGGCGGAGCCATTCGCGGCGAGCGCGCTGCCGCCGTTGAACCCGAACCAGCCGACCCAGAGCAGCGCCGCGCCGCTCACGGTCATCGTGAGGTTGTGCGGCAACATCGGCGTCTCGGGAAAGCCGCTGCGCCTGCCGATCACGAGCGCCGCGACGAGCGCCGCGACGCCGGCGTTGACGTGCACGACCGCGCCACCCGCGAAATCTCTGAAGCCGAGATCGGCGAGCCAGCCGCCGCCCCAAACCCAGTGCGTGACCGGCAGGTAGACGATCACGAGCCACAAGCTGCAAAAGATCAGCATCGCGCTGAACCGCGTCCGCTCCGCGAAGCCGCCGATGATCAGGGCCGGCGTGATGATCGCGAACGTGAGTTGGAACATCACGAACGCCGTCTCGGGGACCGCGCCGCTGATCGAGTCGACCTCGACTCCGCGCAGCCACGCTTTCGAAATCCCGCCGAACAACCCCGCGGGCCCGCTCTCCGAGAACGCGATCGAGTAGCCGAACGCTAGCCATAGCAGCGACACGATGCAGCAGAGCGCAAAGCACTGCATCAGCACCGAGAGCACGTTGCGGCTGCGGACGAGGCCTCCGTAGAACAATGCGAGGCCCGGCAGAGTCATGAGTAGCACGAGCGCCGTCGAGGTCAAGAGCCATGCAGTGGCGCCCGAATCCTGAGTCGCTTGAGCGTGCGCTGGCAGCGGACACAGCCACACGCCAAGCAGCACGATCGGCCAGAGAGCCGCGAGTCTCTTCACAGAATCCCCCTAACTTTTTTCTTATCGGATCGGCGCGGACTAGATCGCCGCGTCGCCGGTTTCGCCCGTGCGAATTCGGTAAACCTGCTCGAGGTTCACGACGAAGATCTTGCCGTCACCGACCTTGCCGGTCTTCGCAGCGGAGATGATCGCCTCGATGACGCGCTCCGCAAGCTCGTCGCTGACGGCGACCTCCACCTTCACCTTCGGAAGGAAATCGACCACGTACTCCGCGCCACGATATAGCTCGGTGTGGCCGCGCTGGCGACCAAATCCCTTCACTTCGGTGACCGTCATACCCTGGATACCCACGTCCGCAAGCGCGTTGCGGACATCGTCCAAGCGAAACGGTTTGACGACTGCGGTTATCAGCTTCATTAGTCCCCCAAACCTTGTTATTGCGTGCCCGGCAAGCGAGCAAGAGCCAGTCGAGTCGGTTTGTCAATCGCGGGCACAAGGGTATTCTAGCCAAGTCCCGCGCGGGGACGCAGTGTTGGCGTCGCGCCATTTCGGTCGTGGACTTTAGTCCCCGAAGGCGCGCGCAAAACTTTCGCGTCCTGTCGCGGTCCATTCGGGAAGCCAGGAAGAATCGGTGACCAAGATGAGCAGCAGGTTCGACGCGGGAATCAAACCTTCGGAAATCACACCGGAATCGGTGTTCATGAGCCGCCGTACCGTCCTGGCCGCCGCCGTCGCGTGCGGCCTCGTGCCGAGCGCAATGACGGCCGCCGCAACGATCCCCGCGGACGGCGCGTTCCCCGACTTGAAGACGTGGCCCGACTCGACCACCGAGAAGCAGGCCTCCTTCAAGGACATCACCACCTACAACAACTTCTACGAGTTCGGCACCGACAAGGGCGACCCCGCGGTCAACGCGCATACGCTGAAGACCTCGCCTTGGTCCGTGGAGGTCACCGGCCAATGCGGCAAGCCCGGAACGCTGACGCTGGAGGACATTCTGAAGCCCCACGCGCTCGAGGAGCGCGTCTACCGGCATCGCTGCGTCGAGGCGTGGTCGATGGTAATTCCGTGGGTCGGCTTCCCGCTCGCCGATCTGCTCAAGCGCTTCGAGCCGGCTTCGGGCGCGAAGTACGTGCAGTTCTTCACGCTCGCAGACAAGCAGCAAATGCCCGGCGTCCGCTATCCGGTTCTCCAATGGCCGTACCGCGAAGGGCTCACGATCGCGGAAGCGATGCATCCGCTCACGCTCGCGACCGTCGGGCTCTACGGCAAGGTCCTGCCGAATCAGAACGGCGCCCCCTTGAGGATCGTGATTCCGTGGAAGTACGGATTCAAAGGCGCGAAGTCGGTCGTCCGGATTCACTTCACCGACCGCCAGCCGCAGACGAGCTGGAACATGTCGGCACCGAGCGAGTACGGCTTCTACTCGAACGTGAACCCGGAGCGGCCCCACCCGCGCTGGAGCCAAGCCAAGGAGCGCCGGTTGGGCGGCGGGCTCCTATCCGGCACGATCGCGACGAAGATCTTCAACGGCTACGGCGACCAAGTCGCGCAGCTGTACCAGGGGCTCGACCTCATCCAGAACTACTGAGCTCATCCGCGGGCTCGTTCGAATGACACGCAGCCTGCTCGTGATCAAGACGCTCGTCTTCTGCGCGTGCCTCGCGCCGTTCGTGCTGCTCGTCTTGCGCGCGTTCGAGATCGGCGGGCTCGATCTTGGCGCCGATCCGAAGGCCGAGGTGCTGAAGACCTGCGGGATGACAGGCCTGAACCTGCTGATGCTCACGCTCTGCGTCACGCCGATCCGCCGCGCGACCGGCATCAACCGCCTCGTCACACTGCGCCGGATGCTCGGCTTGTTCTCGTTCTTTTATCTGTGCGTGCACTTCCTGACCTACATCGGCCTCTACATAGAGTTCGACTGGAGCATGCTGCTCGAGGACATCGGCAAGCGCCCGTACATTACGGTTGGGTTCACGGCGCTGATGCTGATGGTGCCGCTCGCGGTGACCTCGACAAACGGCTTTCAGCGCCGTCTCGGGCGTCGCTGGGTGAAGCTCCACCGATTGGTGTACGTGATCGCGACTCTCGCGGTCGTGCACTACTGGTGGCAGGTGAAGCTCGACGTGAGCGATCCGCTGCTCTACGCCGTGTTGCTCGCGGGGCTGTTCTCCGCGCGGATCGCGCACTGGCGCGCCACCGCGCGCAAACGCGGCGCGTCAGTAGACGCGAAAGCCGCCATGGCGCCGACGTACCAGCGCGTCGAGCCACCATAAGCCGGCCGCGAATCCGCCGACGAGCGCGAGAAACAACGCAGCGCCGACCCACGGGAGCGGCAGGCTGCCGCGATAGCTCTCGAGCCGCGCGACGTAGGCCGCGTTCTCGCGCTGAAGCTGGCCGACCGTGGCGTGCAGCGCCTCGGCCGAGTCTTTGTGCGCAGCCGCGCTCTTCGCTAGCTGATCCGCCGATTCGTCCGCGCTCGCGCGCGCGCCGCGATACTCGGCGTTTTCGCTGCGCACCCCGGCGAGCTCGGCCTCGAGCTCAGCCACGCGGGTTCGCGCGGGCTTCTCGGGAACCAGGTACGTGGCCTTCACCCAGCCCTCCTCGCCCGCGGCGGTGCGGACACGCGCGAGCGAGGCGTCGCGCTCCAGCAGTTGCACCGCCGCGCCGCTCGTGAGGTTCGCGAGCGGCTTGTCGTTCATCTCTTCGGACGCGTACAGGGCGAGACGGAGGCTGTCCGTCACGTAGAGGGTTTCCGCGGACGCGATCGCGGTGCACGCGCAAAGCGTTGCGATCAAGGCGAGACGTGTCAGCATTCGTCCGCGGTCCCATCGGTTCGATGGACCGATTATAGGTAGGGCCGCGCCGTCCGAATGTGAACCGTGCCCGCTCCGCCGTCACATCGCCGCGGTGCGCGCCGCAACCGCGAACGCGGGCGCGGCGACGGGCCGGCCGAAGGGCTGCGGGCGACCGAGGTGGAAGCCCTGCCCGTATTCGACGTCGAGCGCCCGCAGCCGTTCGGCGATCTCGAGGCTTTCGACATGCTCCGCGATGGCGGCCACGCCGAGCGTGCGGGCGGCCTTCGCGATTCCGGACACGATCGACTCGGCGACGCGATCCTCGAGCACTCGGCGCACGAATCGACCGTCGATCTTCAGGTAGTCGACCGGCAAGCGCTTGAGGTGGGCTAGCGAGCTCAAGCCCCAGCCGAAGTCGTCGAGCGCGAGCTTGCAGCCCGCCCGAGACAGCTCACGGATCAGCTGCTCGGCGCCGGCCAGTTGATTCATCGCGGCCGCTTCCTTGATCTCGAAGCAGAAGGACGCCGCCGGCAAGCCGGCCTGCGCTATCTGCTCCACCGCGAAAGCGGCGTACTTCCCGCTCGCGACCGATTGCGCGGAGACGTTGACCGTGAAGCACAGTGTCCCGTCGCCGACGCCATGAGTGCGCAGCGTATCGATCGCCGAGCAGATGACCCATCGATCGAGCGCGGGCAAGAACTCGTAGCGATCGGCCGCGTCGAGAAACTTGTCCGGCGCGAGCAGCTCGCCTGCCGGGCTGCGCATTCTGACCAGCAACTCGTAGCCGACGGTCTCGGTCGCCCGCGTGCACAAGCCGACGATCGGTTGGGCCTCGAGGCGAAAGTCGTTGTTCTTGAGCGCTTCGTGCAAGCTCGTCGCCGCGACGAGCTGCCGCGAGCGCAGCAACGTGAGGTTGCCCTCGAGGGACTCCGATTCGATCCGGTTGCGCCCCTGCTGCTTCGCGCGCTTGCACGCGAGCTCGGCCGATGCGAGCAGGTGCGCCAGCCGCTCGCGCTCGGCGGCGGCCACGCCGACACTGACCGACACCGGCAGCGACTCCGTGCCGTCGACATAGCCGATCTGTCCGGCGGCTGCGAGGATCTTCTTGCCGACGTCGAGCCCGTCCGTGATCGCGCGCTTCGGCAAAAGCACCGCGAAGCGGTCGCCTCCGAGTCGGCTCGTGAGCCCATCGGTTCCCGCCGAGCGACGGACGACTTCGGCGACGCGTTGTATCACCTCGTCGCCCGCATGGAAGCCGAACGCTTCGTTGATGGTTTGTAGCCGATCGATGTCGATATAGAGCAATGTGTGTGCGGTGGCCGCCTTGTCGAGGTGCCGCTGCGCGCGGCGCTCGAAGATCAGGCGGTTCACGAGACCGGTCAGCGGGTCGTACTGACTGTTCAGGATTCCGACGGCCTTGCGGCTCACGAACTCGAGGATTCGCACGTCGCGCAGCTCGAAGTCCTCCGAGTCCGTCGACCGAAACAACGCGACGAGCCCCGTTACGCGATTGTTCGGATCGCGAATCGGGCACGACAGGATCTTGTACGGCGCGGCGTCGGACGAGCCGGCCACTCGATTCACGACCATCGGTCGATTGTTGAGCTGCACCCACGCGAGCAGATGCCGCTGCGTGCGATCGAGAACTTGCGAGCCGTCGAGCGCGGGATCGAGCGCGCATGAGATCGACACGTTCTTGTCGGGCACCAACAGCGCGCCGAGCGCGCAACCGAGGTGCTGTACGCAATGGCGCATGAGCTGCTCGAGGGCGCTTGCGTCCTCGCGCTCGTTCTCGTCGACCGACAACAGCAAATCGAGTCCGCCATCGTCGCTCCGCACGGGAGCGAGCACCGTCCTCTCGAGATTCATCCGGTTCTCGAGGCAGTCGAGCACCGGACGCAAGAGGCCCGCGAGCATCGAGCCGCTGTAGCGGCCGCTCTGATTGTTGTTGAGGTTGAGCTCGATCACGAGCGCGCCGAGCGGGGCTCCGTCCGCGGCTCGCAGGCCCGCCACGAACGCCGGCGCGCCGTCGACGGTATTCTCGACTCGGCCGCGTCCCGCAACGGTATCGGATGCGCGCAGCTCGTCGAGCAGCTTGCGCAGCTCCGGACGCTCGTAGCCGTCGGAGCACCAGACGAGCTCGCCGGCCGAGTCGTAAATCGCGATGCTGCGTGCGCTCGGCAGCAGCATCTTCACGAGCTGACCGTACGGCGCGTAGCCGCCCTTATCCGACACGGGGGACGTGTCTTCCGGGGGCGGAGAAGCGGACGACTCTGGCATTGACGGACGACGGCGAAGAGGGCGTCGGCCAAGGATGCGCGAAAGGCCGCGGCGGAACCTTGATGGAGGTCGCAAACGGCGCGTGCGCGCGCCAAATGCGTGCCGGAGCTACCGCGGCAAATTATGTGCGATTGGCGAGCAACCGGGCCGCTTTGCGGGGCGAAATCACGACCTTGAGCGGCTCGGCGCGCTCGAGCTGTCCGACGAGCGCCGCGTACAGGTCGACGATCGTGCCGGCATAGTCCCCGGCTTCGGCCGCGGACATCTTGTGGACGCTAGCCTGCAGGCGGCTCTCGGTGCCGACCGGCGCCCGGCAACTCAGCGCCGTTTGCAGCTCCGAGAAGCCTGGGCGCAGCGCGGGCGGAAGATCCGCGCCGTCGAGGTCGCGCAGATGGTTGCCGAAAGCCCGAATCAGGCGCTGCTTGACGGGACCGTCGCCGACCAAGGTCTGGACGGCCTCCGCGAAACGTTCGGTGAGGTGCGACACGTTCGTGCCTTTTCTTGTTATTCGTCGGCGCTCGTTGGGCGAAGCGGCCGACCCCCAAAAGCCCAGATTCTAGTTATGTCGCAGATCTATACCAGAGTTCACCAAGATCGCGCAAGTCCTTGAGCGAGGAACGAATGCCTCTGGGGTGGAAACTTCTCACGCGCGCCGGCGAGGCTTCGCGATCTTGAACTTCTTCATTCGGTCCGCGAGCGTCGTCGGTTTCACGCCGAGGAGCTTGGCCGCGCCGTTCGGACCCGAGACGCGCCAAGCCGCGAGCGTCAACGCTCGCTCGATGTTCTGCCGCTCGAGCTCGCGCAACGCGGCCTCGGTCAGGAGCTGCGACGAGTCCTTCCCCGCCGCGTCGTCGCGCGCAGCCGGCGCGTTCTGAATGTCGCTCATCGCGAGATCGAGCCGCAGCACTTTGCCGCGCGACAGGATCACCCCCCGCTCGATCACGTTCTTGAGCTCGCGGATGTTGCCAGGCCACTGGTAGTCCTTGAGGAGTGCCGCCTGCTGCTTCGACAGCGTGAGCGGAGCGTGGCCGAACTCTTGGCACGTCCTCTCGAGGAAGTGGCTCGCGATCTGCACGACGTCGTCGCCGCGCTCACGCAGCGGCGGCACGTCGATCGGGAACACGCTGAGGCGGTAATAGAGATCTTCGCGGAAGCGCCCGTCCGCGACGGCACGCTCGAGATCGCGGTTCGTGGCTGCGATCACGCGAACATCGACCGCGTGCGTGCGATCGTCGCCGACGCGCTCGTATTCGCTCTCTTGCAGGACGCGCAGCAGCTTGCTCTGCAAGTCGAGCGGAATCTCGCCGACTTCGTCGAGGAAGATCGTGCCGCCGTCAGCGAGCTCGAACCGCCCGACGCGGTCGCGATGCGCGCCCGTGAACGCACCCTTCACGTGACCGAAAAATTCACTCTCGAACAGCTCGTGCGGAATCGACGCGCAGTTCACCTTGACGAGCGGACCCTCGCTGCGCGGGCTGCGCGCGTGGATCACGTGTGCGACGAGCTCCTTGCCGACGCCCGACTCCCCCTGAATCAGCACGCTCGCCGACGTCTGCGCGACTGCCTCGATACGCGCGAGCATTTTCTGCAACGCCGGGCTCTCGCCGATGATCCGTCCGAAGTTCATCGACACGCGCACTTCCTCGCGCAGATAGTCGCGCTCGCGCTCGAGCTCGGCGCGCAGCCGCGCGTTCTCTTCGAACGCTGCGCGCAATTGGCGCTCCTGGCGATTGCGCTCGGTCACGTCCTTCGACGCGACCAGGAGCGCGACGACCGCACCGCTGCTGTCGCGCTCCGACGTCGCGGACAGCTCCACCTCGATGAGCTCGCCCGTCTTCGTGACGTAGCTCCGGGGCTCGTTCTCGAGCTCGCCCTGCGCGATCACGTCCTTTAGCCGGCCACCGCCGAGAGTGGTTTGGAACTCGGTCCCCATGAAGTCGGTGATCAGCCGCCCGAGCACCTCGTCGCGCCGATAGCCGAGCTTCTTCAGCCACCGATCGCTGACGTGAATGATTCGTCCGGCCGCATCGACCGTATGCAGCATCGCGGGCGTCGCACGATAGAGCTCGCGGTAGCGCTGCTCGATTCGCGCCTGTTGACCGACCTCGGTGTAGACGGCGACCGTGCGGAGGTAATCGCCCTGCGGTCCACGCTCGACGATCGCGCTCGCGAGACAGTCGACGCGCTCACCCTTCTTGGTCGTGAGGTCCACGGGCACGCCGTTCAGGCGGCCCGTCCGGCGCAGCACGGGCATGAATTCCTCGGCAATCCGTTGTGCCGACTCGGGGCTGCCAAGGTCCTGCGGACGAACGTTCGTTATTTCATCGCGGGAATAGTCGAAGCGACGCAGCCAAGCGTCGCTCGCGTCGAGGAAGAAGCCGTCCTCATTGAGTATCGCGATCAGCGCCGGACTCTTCCGGAACAGCCATTGGTAAGTGTCTTCGAACGACATGCCGCTACTTTACGGAATTCCGTTAAGGTAGACAACGATTTTCCGCTAATCACGGAAAGTCGCGACCGCTCGAAATCCCTAAATGCTTGTTTAAGAAGGGAATCGAGCTTGGCACGTCGCATGCAATAGAGACGCGCAAGTAAATGTCAGAGTCGAACCCGCGAAGGTTCGAAAAGGAAGTAAGTCATGAGTAAGGTTACACGCAATCGGCTGGCGGGCCTGATCGCCGGATTGTCCGTGGGCCTGCTCGCTCAGCAGGCCTCGGCGACCGAGGAGATCGTGGTTTACGGTTCGGCGTCTTCAGTGTTCAAGATCGAGCCCGCGATGTTTCGCGCGGATATCGACGATTACGTCCGCAGGCTGAACGTTCAGCTTCGGACTACGCTCGATCAGCATCAGAAGCCAACGTCGGCGCCGAAGGTGGAGCTCGCGAACAACGCGACGCCCGTGCGCGGCTGAGCAACCGAACAAGCGGTCACCACTCCTCCCCCCGTGGTGTCCGCTGGCCGAGTCGGACGGCCGTTCTCGGGGGGCCGGGTTTCCGGCAGCGAACATGGACCTGTCTTCGTCCTGAAGAATATGGATGTTCTTGCACCCGGCCCTCTTTTTTTTCCCTCTATTTCTTGCCCGGCGGGGCCACGCTCAGCGCGGCTTCGCCTTGAGGTTCTCGGCTAGGAACGCGAGCGTCTTCTGCCACGACTCCGCCGTGGCTTGCTCGTCGTAGGCTCCGCGATCGGGATTCGCGAATCCCGGCTGCGCCTTCGGGTAGATGATGATCTCGGCCGGTTTACCGAGCTTCAATAGCGTCGAGCGAAACAGCAGCACATCGCGGACAGGGACGCTCTCGTCGAGTCCCGCGAAGAATCCGAGGACCGGCATCTGCAGCGTCGAGAGCTCGCTCTGACTGCCCGTGATCGGCCCGTAGTACATCACCATCGCGCGCAGGTGATCGGGAAGCATCAACGCGGTCTGCAACGACCAACCGCCACCGAGCGACCAGCCGACGCTACCGATTCTCGGCGCGAGCGCGTACTTGTCGAGATAGTCGTACGCCTGCTTGAGATTCGAGCGCGCCGCCTCCTGGTCGCCGACCACCGCGGCCATCAGCGGCTGCGCCTTCTCGGGCGTATCGGCCTTCGCTCCGTTGTAGAGGTCGACCGCAAGCGCAACGTAGCCTTCGCTCGCGAGCTTGCGCGTCATTGCCTTGATGTTGTCGTTGAGCCCCCACCACTCGTGAATCACGATGAGCCCGGGCAGAGGCTCGGCCGCGTCGCCCGGCATGGCGAGAAAGCCGACGAGATTGCGCTTCTGCGCCTCGCCGTAGGCGACCTCCTGCTCGAGCAAGGGTGCCTTCGGCGGCGCCTCGGCGCCGGGCGAACCGGTCTTCGACTCGTGCGCCGGCTCCGCTGGCTTCGGCTGCGGCGCGGACGCCGCGCTCGCGGGCTTCGCTGCGGGCGACGTGGAATTGCT
>Ga0068868_100000361_pt1 | contig 30888 bp, 35 predicted proteins | sample KBSMisM42_FD_64660 | JGI IMG/M metagenome (GOLD analysis project Ga0068868, IMG submission 64660) | Miscanthus rhizosphere microbial communities from Kellogg Biological Station, Michigan, USA - KBS Miscanthus M4-2 | ecosystem: Host-associated > Plants > Roots > Rhizosphere > Soil ...
TCCACCTCATCGCGAAGCATGTCCTCGGGCAGCGCGAGCACCACCGGACCGGGCCGGCCTGCAGTCGCGACCCGGTAAGCGCGCGCAAGATATTCGGGGATGCGCCGCGCATCCTCGATCCGCGCGGCCCATTTGGCGATGGGACCGAAGAAGGCCGGAAAGTCGATCTCCTGGAAGCCCTCACGGTCGCGGTCGCCGCGCGCGACGTCGCCGATGAACAGGATCATCGGCGTTGAGTCTTGAAACGCGACATGGACTCCGGCGCTCGCGTTGGTGGCGCCGGGGCCGCGGGTGACGAAGGCGACGCCCGGGCGGCCGGTCATCTTGCCGTCGGCGTCGGCCATGTAGGCGACGCCGCCTTCCTGCCGGCAGACGACGGTATCGATCTCCGGCGTATCGTGCAGCGCATCGAGCACGGCGAGGAAGCTCTCGCCCGGCACGGTGAAGATGCGGTCGGAGCCCTGGATCCTGAGCTGGTCGACGAGGATGCGGCCACCGCTGCGTAGGGTCATGGGCGGCGCATAGCTTCGCGCCAAAGGCGCGTCACCCCTGACGGCTGGCCGGACGCTTCAGCTGTGCTAACCAGCGCCCATGGTCCCGCACGTCTTCGTGATCGACGACTTCCTCCGCAACGCCGAGCAAGTTCGCGCCGAGGCGCTGACGCTCAACTATTCGGTGCAGGGCCGCTTCCCGGGACTGAATTCGGTCGAGAAGATCCGGATCGACGGGCTCGACCAGGTGATTTCGGCCCTGGTGCGGGAGCCAGTGCATGCGCCCTGGACCAGGGACTTTTCGCACGGCAGCTGCCGGCTTGCGCTGGCAAAGGACGATCGCCCGGGGCGGATACACATCGACCAGAGCCACTGGTCGGGGATCCTCTACCTGACTCGCGATGAGGATTGCCGGGGCGGGACCCAGTTCTTCCGGCACAAGAGGACCCGGACCGACCGAGTGCCGATGGACCTCGAGAGCCTCAAGCGCATCGGCTATTCCTCATACGAGGAGATGCAACACGACATCCTCGACAAGGACGCGCTCGACCACTCGCACTGGGAGCAGACGATGACGGTCCCGATGCGGTTCAACCGGCTGGTGCTGCTGCAGCCGTCCTATTGGCACACGTCAGGGGAATCGTTCGGGGACAGCGTCGAAAACGGGCGGCTCGTCTACCTGATGTTCTTCATGCGCGGGCAGCCGGCTCAGGCTTGATGGATCGCCTTCACGACCTGGTAGCTCTCGAGCCCTTCCTTGCCACCTTCTGAGCCGAAGCCTGAATCCTTGACTCCGCCGAACGGGGTATCGGCGCCGCTGATCGCGAACGTGTTGATGCCCACCATGCCGCTTTCGACGAGGTCGCCGATCAAGTTGGCGCGGCGGCCGTTCTCGGTGAAGGCGAAGGCGGCGAGGCCGTAGGGCAGGCGGTTGGCCTGCTCGATCACTTCCTCGAACGTGTCGAACGGGCGCGAAACCGCGACTGGGCCGAACGGCTCCTCGTTCATGATCTCGGCCTCGTTGGGGACGTCGGCGAGCAGGGTCGGCTGAAAGAAATAACCCTTTTCGCCGCGCTCACCGCCGGCCAGCACGCGCGCGCCCTTCGCCCGAGCGTCCTCGACCAGCTTCTCGATCGCGTCCGGCCGGCGGGGGTTGGCGAGAGGACCCATCTTCACGCCCTCTTCGAGGCCGTTGCCGACCTTCACCTTGGCGGTGCGTTCGGCGAAGCCCTTCACGAACGCATCGTAGATGCCGCGCTGGACGTAGAATCGCGTGGGCGAGACGCAGACCTGGCCGGCATTCCGGAACTTCTGCGGGACGACCATGTCGAGCGTCTTCTCGAGGTCGCAATCGTCGAAGATCAGCACCGGCGCGTGGCCGCCCAGTTCCATGGTGACGCGCGTCATGCTGTCGGAGCAGAGGCGCATCAGGTGCTTGCCGACCGCGGTCGAGCCCGTGAAGCTGACCTTGCGGATAGTGCGGCTCGCGATCAGCGTCTCGCTGACCATGGCGGCGTCGCCGTGGACGAGCTGCGCGACGCCGGCCGGAATGCCCGCGTCCGCAAGCGCCTTGAAGAGCTCCGTCGCGACGCCGGGAGTCTCGTGAGGCGGGCGCGAGATCACGGTGCAGCCGGCGGCGAGCGCCGCGCTGACCTTCTTCGCGAGCAAATAGATGGGGAAATTCCATGGCGTGAAGGTCGCGGTGGGGCCCACCGGCTGGCGGATCACGCGGCTAAGCTGCCCGGCGGGACGGACCAGCGTGCGGCCGTAATCGCGCTTGGCATCCTCGGCGTACCAGTCGAACAGCTGGGCGGACGCCAGGACCTCGAGCTTGGCCTCGGTCAGCGGCTTGCCCTGCTCCTGCGTCATGGTGCGGGCGATGGCTTCGGCGCGCTCGCGCATCAGTGCAGCGGCCTTGTGCAGGATCGCGCCGCGCTTCTCGACGTCCGTCTCGCGCCACTCCGGCCAGGCGCGGGCCGAGGCGGCGAGCGCTTCCTCGAGGTCGGCCTTGGTCGCGTACGGAACTTCGGCGATCGGGCTCGCGTCGGCCGGGTTGAGGACGGTGTGGCCGGCGTCGGCCGATTTCCAAACGCCGTCGATGAAGAGCTTGAGGTCGGTTTCGTATCCCATGGCGGCCAGATAGGCGCGCCTTGAAGCGCTATCAACGTCAGGCTACCGCTACTGACAAAGGAGAAAGCAAGCGATGACCAAGCAGGAGCTCGTCGAGCGGATGCGCCAGGGCCAGGCCTGGGTGCCGGGCAAGCGCGTGAAGATCGACTTCGGCGGCAGCGAGGGCGTCGTGACGCTCGACGGCGCGGCTCAGCAGGTCACCGAGGAAGACGGGGCCGCCGACACGACCATCAAGGTCGGCTGGGACGACTGGCAGCAGATGGCCGCCGGCCAGCTCGACGGCATGACCGCTTTCATGATGGGCAAGCTCAAGGTCGAAGGCGACATGACCAACGCGATGCAGCTCCAGGGCGTGCTCGCGAAGCTCAGGAGCTAGCTCGCTTCGGCCTCTTTGAGCTCGTTGAACTCAAGCACATTGCCGTCGGGATCCCGAAAAAAGCAGGTAAGGCGTCGGCCCCAGTCGTGCGGGCCTTCGGTGATTGCGATGCCCTGGGCGGCCGCCCAAGAGATCAGTTCCTCGAGCGAGGCCACGATGAACGCGGCGTGGGTATAGCCCGGCCATTTGGTCGGCTCGTCGAGCAGAATGTTTCGCGCGCCCTCACGGGCGACTCCGTTGAAAATGAGGTTAATCCGCGTCCCATCGCCCGCGACGACCTCCGCGACGCGCTCGTCGCTGAACGCCGGGTCCACGCGAAAGCCGAGCCTGGCGTAGAAGTCGAGCGCACGGTCCCGATCGCTGACACGAACGCCGACATGGTCATATCCCTCGATGCGCATCCTCGTCCGATGGCGAAAGAGGCGGAGTCCGAACAGCCGGACATCTTCACTTGTTCGTTGAAGGAAGTTCATCAATCGGCCAAGCTGAGGCATGGCCGTGCGTCCGCCTTCGCTACGCTCAATCGCCGCATTCGAGGCGGCCGCCCGGCATGGCAGCTTCACGCGCGCCGCCGAGGAGCTCAACCTCACGCCGGGGGCAATCAGCCACGCCATTCGGGCGCTTGAGGATCGGCTCGGCCAGCAACTGTTCCTGCGTACTGGACGCGCGGTAAAGCTCACGCCGGCCGGGCTGACGCTGGCCGCGCGCGTGCGACTCAGCCTGGGGTTGCTGTCCGATGCCTTCGACGCCGCGCCTTGGCGCGAGCGCGACCGGTTGATCGTCTCGACCACCTACTCGATCGGTCAGAAGATCCTGGCGCCGGCCTTGCCGCAGCTACAGGAAGCCTGCGCGGGGGCGCGCCTGGACGTTCGCTGCACGGACTCGCTGGCGGATTTCGAGGATGGGGTAGACGTCGCGATCCGCTTCGGGCCGGGCGGCTGGCGCGGGCTCGAAAGCCGGCTGTTGGGGAATGAAGAGCTCTTTCCCGTTGCCAGTCCGCGCCTGGCTGATGCGTTACCGACAACGCAGGCCAAACTTGCCGACCACCTGCTGATCCATCAGCCCGAAAGCGGCTGGCGGCTGTGGCTCGACCCGGAGGAGCCCGATCCCACAAGATCGGCGCCCGTGCTCTATGTCGACAGCGCGTTGATGGTTATTGATGGGGCCGCGTCCGGAGTTGGCATCGGGCTTGCGCGAGGCCGGCTCGTGGCGGCCGATCTCGCAACTGGCCGGCTCATTCGGATCCTCGAACGCTCGGCTCAAGCCGAATATAGCTATTGGGCGGTTTGGAGCGGAAGCTCGCCCAAGCTGCCGCTGATCGCCGCATTCGTCGAAGCGGTGAGCGTCGCATTCAAAGAGTGAATTTCCTTCACCGAAGGATTGAGCCTTACTTGCTGGAGCAATGGCCCGGCGTCCGGCACTCGTCGCTGATGCCCCACCCGCTGAAGCTCTATTATTCTCCTGGCGCGTGCTCGCTGGTTCCACACATCGCGCTGGAGGAGGCCGGAACGCCGTTCGAAGCACTGCGGATTCCGATCGCCGAAGGCGGACACCTGACCCCGGAATATTTGGCGATCAATCCGCACGCACGGATTCCGGCGCTGGGCACGGACCAGGGCGTCATCACCGAGAACGTCGCGGTGCTCAACTTCCTCGCCGACCGCTTCAGGGGGCCGGGGTCGGTGCCGCGCGACGATCCTCATTCGGCGGCGCGCTGCAACGAGCTGCTCGGCTGGTTCAGCTCCAGCGTGCACATAGCGTTCGCGCAGATCTGGCGCGGCGGTCGCTTCACTGACGATCAATCGGCGTGGCCGCTGCTGGAGGAGGGCGGGCGCAAGATCCTCGCGCGGCAGTTCGAAGAAATCGAGTCATTGTGCGGTGACGGGTGGCTGGTCCCGGGCGAGTTCACCGCGGCGGACAGCTACGCTTTAGTGTTCCTGCGCTGGGCACGGCGGATCGGCTTCGACATCGACCATTACCCCCGTTGGCTGGCACTCGTGCAGCGGGCGCTCGAACGCCCGGCGGTTGAGAACGCATTGCAGCGGGAAGGATTGAAGTCAGAGGAGTTTAAAGCGCTCGCCACTGCTTGACCGGCAGCGACTCCTTTCCCAATCCTCGCACGCATGGGCGACCGGGAGTCAGCGAGCGACGGCGTCATCGCGATGCTCTCGGTAACGCTGGACCGAAGTTCTGCCGAGCCGCTTGTGCGGCAGCTTTACCTGCGAATTCGCGAGCTGATCCTGGCTGGGCGCCTGCATGCGGGTGCGCGCCTGCCGTCGACTCGAAAGCTCGCCCGCGACCTCGAAGTCTCGCGCACCGTTGTGCTCGATGCCTTCGGGCATCTCACCGCGGAAGGCTTCCTCGAAGCGGCCATCGGAGCGGGACACTTCGTCGCCTCACTGCCACTGGACCAACCCTCGGCAGCGGCCGCCGCCGACCCGATTGCAGGCAAGGACGACACGGGCTCCATCTGGCAAGCTCATGGTGAGCCATTCGATCCGGCGTGGCAGGGCGTGGACATTTTCCCGTCCCAATTGTGGGGACGCATGCTCGGGCGCGGCTGGCGGCGCCATCACTCGGACGGACTCGAGCGCCACTGGGCCGGCCTGCCCGCTCTTCGCACGGCCATCTCCGACCATTTACATGCGCTGCGCGGGCTCAAGTTCGGCAGTGACGAGGTGATGATCACGGCAGGCAACGCCGACGCGCTCGCGCTCATCGCCCGCGTGCTCACAAGCGAACGCGGGCCGGCGAGCGCCTGGGTCGAAAACCCGGGGCTCGGCAGCGCGCGGCAGACGCTTCAGCAGGAAGGCGTCACCATCGTGCCTGTACCGGTTGACGACGAGGGGCTGATCGTCGCGCAAGCCGAGCAGATCGCCCGAGAGGCGGCGATGGCGCTGGTTACGCCGGCGAGGCAATTCCCCCTCGGGATGACGCTGAGCCTGCCGCGCCGCTTGTCCCTCCTGTCCTGGTCCCGCCGAAGCGGCGCTCTCGTGGTCGACGACGACTATGACGGCGAGGTCCGTTTCGCCGGCCGCCCGATCCAGTCGCTCGCCAGCCTCGATCCCCAGGCGCGCGTGTTGACGCTGGGGAGCTTCTCCAAGGTGACCTTCTCGGGCCTGAGATTGGGTTATGCCGCCGGGCCCCGCGACCTGATCGACCGGCTCGTCGAAGTGAGGCGGGCAAGCTACGTGATGGTCCCGACTCCTACCCAAGCGGCGCTTGCGGAGTTCATGATAACGGGGGGCTTCGCACAGCATTTACGCAAGCTCCGCACGCAGCTCACGCGTCGGCGGCGGCGGCTGTATCAGTTCCTCGCGATCGAGGCGGCCAACCTTATCGAGATTCTGCCGCAACAGGCCGGGATGCATCTCACCGTTCGCTTGACCGACCGCGTTACGGCACGAGCCACGGATGTCGCGATTGCCGAGCGCGCCAGGAGGGCCGGGTTGGTGCTGTTGCCGTTGTCGCAGCAATATATAGATGAGAGGGGCGAGCAGGGCTTTCTCCTCGGATACGCAGGGTGGAGCGAGCACCGATTGGACGAGGCTGCGGCGAGGTTTGTCGGTTTGTTGCGAGAAATCGCCGCTTCGTAGAATTGGTATGCTTAAAGTCATGCGAAACTGGCTCTTGGGCGATACCCCTTCCGTCACTTAGCACAAGCTCCGCTCATCTATTTCGAGTTCGGTAAGCCGGAGATCGACATGCAGGTGCTTCAGCTGATTGCACTTTTGGCGGCGCAGGCTGCCCCGGCGGCCGCGGCGGCGCCGACCCCGAGTACCGCCGCGGCGTGCACGGCTCCCGAGCATAGCCAGTTCGATTTCTGGGTCGGCAAATGGGACGTTTACGGACCGAAGGGGCGCCTCGTCGCGCACAGCCTGATCGAAAAGCTCTACAATGGCTGCGGTGTCCGCGAGAACTGGATGCCGTTCAACAACCAGACTGGCGGAAGCCTCAACATCTACCTGCCGGGCGAGAAGCATTGGGAGCAGTTCTGGATCGACTCCCAAGGGTCGCGAGCCATTTTCAAGGGCGGCTGGAACGGCTCGGCGATGGTCATCCAGGGCGAGTGGGCCGGGCCGCTCGTCAGGATCACGTACACGCCGAACGCCGATCGTTCCGTCCGCCAGTTCGGCGAGCAGTCGACCGACGGGGGCAAGACCTGGGCACCGTCGTTCGACTTCACCTATCGGCCGTCGGCGGGAGGATAGGATCATGGGCGCGCACGACGTCGCAATGCCGCGTTCCGACGTCTGGCTGCACGCCGGACCAGCCCCGGTCATTGAGCATGGGCGCTTCGGTCCGATGCGAGCTTCATTCCGGCGCGATAGCGACGGCTTCACCTGGGAGTGCCTGGACCTTGTGCCGACCACGCAAGGACCAGCGGATCTCGAATTCGAAGCGAGCGCGTGGGGACCGGACGCGTCGCACGAACGGCAGCTCGAAACCATCCTCGAAAACCTCGACGCGCTGACCAGGACAGCGAGGCCGCTCGTCGCGGCCGAGATCGGCCGGAGCTGCGACCTCGAGTGGCAGGGAGCCCAGCTGACCGGCCGCGCCGGCACGTTCCGGCTTCATTATTGGTGCAGATCTGTGAACGAGCTGCTGGTGACGGTCTTGTTCGACCAGTCGCAACCCGCGACTGCGGAGCTGCATGACTAGGCTCGACCGAACGGCGCTGCTCTTAGTGATTTTGCCGGTAGCGGCTATCGCACAAACGCCCATGCCATGCAGGTCGACGGAAGTGGCCCGCAGCCTCGATTTCTGGGTGGGCGACTGGGACGTCTATGTCGGCAAGGATCTCGCCGGCCGCGACATGGTCGAGCGGATTCTCGACGGCTGCGCCGTGACCGAACGATGGAACGGCGGGGCAGGGGATCAGGGCATGAGCCTGTTCGCCTACGACGCGCGCAAGGACCTTTGGACGCAAAACTGGGTGACCAACAACAGCGCGATGCCGGGCGGCATCAAGCTCAAGGTCCTTCGAGCCCGCGGGACGGGCACGACGATGTTCCAGGGCGAGATCGAGGGCAAGACCGGCGCGGTCTATTATGACCGCACGATCCTGACTGCCTTGCCAGGAGGGCGCGTGCACCAGGAGATCCAGGTGTCGCGCGACGGGATTGCATGGCGCACCGGCTTCGACGCGATCTACGTCCCGCACGGACAGAAGCCCTGAGCAGGGGATAGACGATGTCCAGGTTGTTCGCTTGCCTTCTGGCGCTCGCAGTCGTCAGCGATCCAGCTCCTGCTGCCGTGATCGGCAAATGGGGCATCGACTTGTCCGACCAGGACCGCACGGTTCGCGCCGGCGACAATTTTGCGATGTTCCAGAACGGCGGCTGGTTCAAGCGCACCGTCCTAAAGCCTGGCCAATCGTTATCCGCTTACTGGCGGGATGTGCGGGTCGCCGGGACCACCCGCATCGACGAGACGATGGCCAGTCTGGATGCCGCTGATCCGGCAAAGAGTGACCGTGTTGAAGCGATGGTGTCGGCGTTTCACCGTTCAGCAAGGCAGGATCTGGTTGACGCGCGAGGCCTGCAGCCACTGCAGCCGCTATTGGCCGCGATCCGCACAGTCCGCGACAAGCGCCAATATGCCGAACTCGCCGGCGCCGCTGAAGGGCCGGGTGAGGTTCGTCCGATCTCCGCCCGGCTGATCCCGGGCCGTAACCCCTATCACGTGAACATCGTCCAGGATCAGCAGGATCCCGCGCACTATGCGGTGTACATCACGCAGGGCGGGCTCATCCTTCCAGGACCCGAATTCTACACCGATCCCAGCTTCAAGGACCTCAAGGGCGCTTACCAGTCGGCGATGGTGACGATGCTCCGCCGGATCGGCTGGGCCGACCCCGAACGCTACGCCCAGCAAATTGTCGATCTCGAAACGGCGATCGCCAAGGTGAGCCTGACTCATGAGCAGCAACGGGATACGGCCAAGACCTTCCAACGGATCACGCTGGCCGGCCTGAAGAAACGAGCGCCGGGATTCGACTGGGCGGCGTTCTTCAAAGGTGCGGGCCTCCCGACCGACGCGCTGATCGCGGTCGATTCCACGGATACGACCGCGAAGATCGCCGCGATTTATGCGGCGGCTCCGCTGGATGTCCTCAAGGCGAAGGAAGCGTTAGGCACGCTGTTGGTCAACGCCGTGCGCCTCGATTCGACGACTTACGGCATCTACAAGCAGTTCGCGGACACGGTGGTTCCGGGCATCCTCGCCAGTCCGACGCGCCAGCTCGACATCACCAATCTGATCGAGGACAGCATCCCGGACGCGATCAGCGCGGCCTACGTGAAGCGTTATTTCTCGCCTGCCGTGAAAGCCAAGGCGCAATCCATGGCGGAGCTAATGCGGGAAGCGCTCGACCACCGTATCTCAGGCAGCGAGTGGCTGAGCGCGGAAGGAAAGCAGCTCGTCCACCAGAAGATCGCCGGAATGCAAATCTCGGTCGGCTATCCCGACAGGCTCGACGATTATCGGGGGCTGGTCATCAAGGATGACGACTTGTTCGGCAACGCGACAAGGGCGGCCGCTTATGCGTGGCGCAAGCAGGTTGCGCGCCTGAAGCAGCCGGTCGATCGGTCTCAGTGGGTCCTGGCGCCATTTTATGCGCAGATCCCGGCGTATACGCCCGCAACCAATAGCCTCATTGTGCCGGCGGCGATGCTGATCCCACCCTTTTTCGACATCACCGCCGATGACGCAGTGAATTACGGCGCCGTCGGGACGATCATCGGATCGCAGATAGCGGCAGCGTTGGTCGGCAACGGGATCGAATATGATGCGGCGGGTCACCTGGGCAAATGGCTGCCCGCTGCTGACCGGGCTCGTTTCGACCAGGAACAGGCGAAGGTCGCAGCGCTTTACTCGCGCGAGGAACCACTCCCCGGAATGCATCTAAAAGGCGAACTGCTGGTCGGCGAATCCCTGACCGACATTATGGGCATCGAAATTGCGCTCGATGCCTACCGCGCATCGACCAAGGACGGCGCATCTTCGGTGCTAGACGGCTACACCGGCGAGCAACGCTTCTTCCTCGGACGAGCCCAGTCCTGGCGTGCGAAATTCTCGGATACCGCGCTGCGCAACCAGATCGCGACCGGCTCGAATACGCCGCCCTATTTCCGGCTCAACGGCCCGCTGCCGAACGTCGACGAATGGTATGCGGCATTCGGCGTCAGGCCGGGGGACAAGCTCTACTTGCCACCGTCCGACCGGGTCCATCTCTGACTGGATTCGCGCGCGCTAATTCGCCCCTTCGTCAATATGTGATTGCAGGCCCGGAGAGAACCGCTTCATCCCTGGGCAAAGGATGGAGGGCCTATGCGTTATCTGCTGACCATCGCGGTGCTCGGGATGATTGCGGCACCGGCTCGATCGCAATCCGCCAATGTGCTCGACGCCAAGGCTGCGCAGGCCATCATCGCCGGGTGCGTCGCGCATGCCAGCGCCCACAACAATCAGCAGGCGATCGTCGTCGTCGACCGCGGCGGGCGCATCATCGCCTCGCTACGGATGGACCGAACGACGTTCGGCAAGATGGACTTTGCCGAAGCCAAGGCGATTGCCGCGGCCGCCTGGGGGTTCGACACGGCGGGCCAGGCCGACGGCGCGAAGGATTTTCCGGGGTTCGCGCGGGCGCCATTCGTCCAGACGGTGCCGGGCGGCGTGCCGATCGTGTCGGCGGATGGGATGACCCTGCTCGGCGGGGTTGGCGTCTCCGGCGCGGCACCGGCGGATGATGCCGGCTGCGCTGAAGCGGGGATCAAGGCGGCGGGACTGCGCGTACCCCATTCTTGACCCTTACGGCGGCGCTTCTATTGGCGGCGCATGCAGAAAATCTATCCGAATGCAGAGGCCGCACTCGAAGGGCTGCTGTTCGACGGCATGACCATTGCCGCCGGCGGCTTCGGGCTATGCGGTATTCCCGAGCGGCTGATCGACGCGATCCAGGCGAGCGGGGTCAAGGACCTAACCATCGCTTCGAACAATGCCGGCATCGACAATGAAGGCCTCGGCAAGCTGCTGCGCACCCGCCAGGTGAAGAAGATGATCTCGTCCTATGTCGGCGAGAATAAGGAGTTCGAACGGCAATTCCTCGCCAAGGAGCTCGAAGTCGAATTCTGCCCCCAGGGCACGCTTGCGGAGCGGATGCGCGCGGGCGGCGCCGGCATCCCCGGCTTCTACACGAAGACCGGCGTGGGCACGCAGGTTGCCGAAGGAAAAGAGGTCAAGCAGTTCGACGGGGAGGATTACATTCTCGAGCGCGGCATCCGAGCCGACCTCAGCATCGTCAAGGGCTGGAAGGCCGACGAGAGCGGCAACCTCCTGTTCCGCAAGACCGCGCGCAACTTCAACCTGCCGGCCGCGACCTGCGGCAAGACCTGCATCGCCGAGGTCGAGGAGATCGTACCGGTCGGAAGCCTCGATCCCGACTGCATCCATCTGCCGTCGATCTACGTGAACCGGCTGATCCTCGGTGCGCCGTACGACAAGAAGATCGAGTTCAGGACCGTGCGCGAAAGGGAGGCGGCGTGATGGCAACGGTCACGGAAACCAAGGGCTGGACTCGCAACGAAATGGCGGCGCGCGCGGCGAAGGAGCTGCGCGACGGCTTCTACGTCAATCTCGGCATCGGCATCCCGACGCTCGTCGCGAACCATGTGCCGGCGGGCATGACGGTGACGCTGCAGAGCGAGAACGGAATGCTCGGCATCGGGCCGTTCCCCTATGACGACGGGGTCGATCCGGACCTGATCAACGCCGGCAAGCAGACGATCAGCCAGCTGCCGCAGACCAGCTATTTCGATAGTGCGCAGAGCTTCGCGATGATCCGCGGTGGGCACATCGACCTTGCCGTGCTCGGCGGCATGGAAGTGAGCGAGAAGGGCGACCTCGCCAACTGGATGGTGCCGGGCAAGATGATCAAGGGCATGGGCGGGGCGATGGACCTCGTCGCCGGGGTCAAGAAAATCATCGTCGTAATGGAGCATGTGTCCAAGGACGGCAGTCCCAAGTTCATCCCGGAATGCACGCTGCCGCTGACGGGGAGGAACGTGATCGACATGATCATCACCGACCTCGCCGTGTTCCAGCGGCCCGATCATTCGAGCCCGTTCAAGCTGATCGAGCTGGCGCCTGGCGTCACGCGCGAAGAAGTGCGCCAGAAGACCACGGCGCACTACGCCGAGTGAGACTGCCGGAAGCCTTCACTCCCAAGCTCATCACGACCTTTCGCGAGGGTTATGGCAGCAGCGACCTGCGTGCCGACCTGATCGCCGGACTGACAGTCGCAATCGTTGCCCTGCCCCTCGCCATGGCGCTCGGCATCGCCAGTGGTGCGAGCCCGCGCGAGGGGCTGGTTACCGCGATCGTCGCCGGTTTCCTGATCTCCGTCTTTGGCGGCTCGCGCGCTCAGATCGGCGGCCCGACCGGCGCATTCGTCGTGATTGTGGCCGGGGTAATCGCGGCCCACGGTTATGACGGCCTCGTTCTCGCGACGCTCATGGCGGGCGTGATCCTCGCCTTCGCCGGTTATGCCGGCGTCGGGCGACTGATGCGTTACGTGCCGATGCCGGTGGTCACCGGTTTCACTGCGGGGATCGCCGTGATCATTGCGTCGAGCCAGGTCGCCGATTTTTTCGGCCTCCCCACGACGTCGGTTCCTTCCGATTTCGTCGGTAAATGGAGCGCGTACGGCCGGGCCATCGGCACGTTGAGCTGGGCCACCCTCGGGCTTGGCGCGGCAACCCTGGCCGTCATTCTCGCTGTCCGGAAACTCAATCCCCGAGCTCCGTCCTACTTGATCGGCATCGCTGGCGCGACGGCCGCGGCGATTCTCCTCAAGCTACCGGTCGAAACCGTCGGGGATCGCTTCCATGCGATGGCAACGGGCCTGCCGCTGCCGCGCGCGCCGCAGGTCACCATCGCGCTCGTTCGCGAAGTCATCCCGAGCGCCTTCGTGATAGCCTTCCTGGCCGGGATTGAAGCCCTGCTGTCGGCAACTGTTGCCGACGGCATGACCGGCCGCCGTCATCGCTCGGGCCAGGAGCTCGTCGCAAATGGCATCGCCAATATCGGCTCCGCGCTGTTCGGCGGACTTCCCGCGACCGGAGCGATCGCGCGCACCGCCACAAACATACGCGCGGGCGGCAGGTCGCCGATGGCCGGCATTTTCCATTCCTTGTTCCTGTTCGCGTTCCTGCTGGCGCTCGGGCGTTGGCTTGCGCTTGTCCCGATGACCGCCCTGGCGGCAGTGCTGCTGCTGGTTGCCTGGGGGATGAGCGAGGCCGACCGCTTCGTCGCCTTGGTTCGTACCGATGCAGGGGAGCGCGGCGTGCTCCTGCTGACCTTCATCCTGACGGTGTTCGTCGACCTGACGGTGGCAATCGGGGTCGGCGTCACGCTTGCGGCGTTGCTCTTTATGATGCGCATGAGCGAGACGGCTGGCCTGGTCGCGCTCGATGCCGATGAGGAGCCGGACCTTCGCGACCGACTGCCGGTCGGGGTCGAGGTCTTCCGCTTCTCGGGGCCCATCTTCTTCGGGGTCGCGAGCGAGATGCTCGAGGCGTTGCGCCGTGCCGGCGAGCGCCCGCGCGCCATCATCCTGCGGATGGAGCAGGTCCCCTATATCGATGCGACCGGAGCAAACGCGCTTGCAACCTTCACGCGCCAGGCCCGGCATTCGGGAACCGAGGTCTGGCTAGTTGGCCTGCGCGAGCAGCCGCGTGAGTTCCTCGCCCGCTTCGAACCGCGCTTTGCCGGAGCTCGTCGTGCATCGAGCTGGGCGGCGGGCCTGAGACGGCTTAAGCAGGCGGCATGAAAACCCTCCTTTCCCACGAGCCCGCGGGACCCGAGACGCTGCGGCTGGAAGAGGTCGCCGAGCCCGTGCCCGGGCCGGGTGAGCTACTGGTGCGGGTGCGCGCCTGCTCGATGAACTTTCCGGACGTCCTGATCATCGAGGACAAGTACCAGCTGAAGCCGCAGCGGCCGTTCGCGCCGGGGGGCGAGATCGCCGGCGAGGTGATCGCGGCAGGCGAGGGGGTTAGCGGCTGGAACGCAGGCAACCGGCTGATCGCCGCGACGGGATTCGGCGGCCTGGCCGAACAGGTCGTCATCCCGGCCAACCGCGCGATCCCGCTGCCCGCCGAACGCAGCTTCGAAGAAGGCTCGGCACTGCTGATGACCTACGCGACCGCGATCCACGCGCTCGTCGATCGCGGCAGGCTTCGGGCCGGGCAGACCCTCCTGGTGCTGGGCGCAGCAGGCGGGATCGGGATCGCGTCAATCGAGATCGGCAAGGCGCTCGGCGCGCGGGTGATTGCCGCCGTGTCGAGCGATGCGAAGGCGCAGGCGGCACGCGAGGCTGGAGCAGATTCGGCGGTGGTCTATCCAGCGGCCGAACTGGAGCCGAAGGCTCTGTCGCAATTGTTCAAGGATGCGGTCGGGCCGGCGGGCGCCGACGTCATCCTGGACCCGGTCGGCGGCCCTTACACGGAAGCGGCGCTGCGCAGCATCGCGTGGGAAGGGCGTTTCCTGGTGGTCGGCTTCCCTGCGGGCATCGCGAAGCTGCCGCTGAACCTGACGCTGTTGAAGAGCTGCGATGTCTGCGGCGTATTCTGGGGCGCATTCGCAGCGCGCGACCCGAAGGCCAATGCAGCCCATGTCGAGCAGCTGTTCCGTTGGTGGGACGAGGGGAAGATCGCGCCGAGGATCAGCGCGACCTACACGCTCGACCGGGCCGCGGAGGCGATCGTCGCGCTGCGTGATCGCAAGGCCGTCGGCAAGCTGGTGGTGACCCTTTGACGCTCGCCGACTGGCGAGCCAGCCGTACCGCCCGCGCGACCTTCTGGATCGCCGCGGCCTTCTCCCTGTTGATGGCGCTGTTGCCGCACCCGCCCGAGGTTCCAGGCGAGCCCAACGACAAGGTCGAGCATATCGTCGCCTTCGCCACCCTCGCGGCCTTGGCGAGCTTCGCCTATCCTCGCGCTGCGTTCCTGCGCTTGCTGATCGGCCTTTCGCTCTTCGGCGCCCTGATCGAAGTCCTTCAGGCGATCCCCGTACTCCAGCGCGACAGCGACATCTGGGACTGGGTCGCGGATACGGCTGCCGTGACAGTCGTGCTGGCGATCGTCTGGACGTTGCGGAAGGCCGCTAGCGCGCGCGGCGCAAGCGGCTGAGCCAACCAGTCACCGTCGCGGCGAGCGCGATGCGGTGGTCGGTGAAGCTATGGTCGCTGGCGATCTCGACCGCGGTGAGCCGACGATTGCCCGATTGTCGCAACGCGGCCGCCAGTGCCCGGTTGGGTTCCGCGATCCCATATTTTGCGGACACCGACAGGATTGGCAGCTGCATCAGCCTGGGTGCTGCGGCGACCAGGTCCCACTGCAACTTCTTCGCGATGACTTCGTCGGCCACGCTTTCCGGCGTGGCGCCGTGAAGGGAATTGCCGAAATCGTCGAAGCCCCTCGCAAGCGTTTCGCGCGTGTCCGCACCCTTGCTGGTCTTGCTGGCAATGTTCCACGCATCGATCAGGATCAGCCCGTCGAGCCCGGTCGAGTTCGACGCGGTCATGAAGGCGGTGGCGCCGCCCATCGAGTGTCCGGCGAGCACGATGTGCCGTCCGTCGATGCCGAGCTTGGCAGCTTCAGACGAGCGGGCGAAGGCCAAGGCGGCAGTGGTATCCTCCATCGCGTTCGAGATCGAGAAATCGCCGGGCGAGCCCCAGGCGCCGCGGTATGTGAAGGTCAGCACGTCCCATCCGCAGCGGCGGATCGCCTGGGCGAGGTCGAGATTGCGCTCGTTGCCCGGCAGGCCATGCATCAGGATGACGGTCGGGTGAGGCCCGGGTCCGGCCGCGGCGAACAATAGTGCGTTCATGCCGACGCCGCCGGAAGGGACGAGCAATTGCTGGTTATGTGTCGGATGGGCGGCATCGCGCGGGGGATCGACAGCCGAGCAGGAGTGGCCCGCTGCTTCAGCGACCGCCGGGATCATCAGCAGTGCGAGCAAGGCTGCGAGCCTCTTGATCATCAAGTCTCCCTCCGCTTTGGGTGAGCGGTAGCGATTTCGGGCGCGCTGTCCATCGCCGCTGGACGCGGGGCGGCTGCGATCCTATCTCGCCCGCCGAAACAAGTGGGGACGAGATGACACAGTTCGACGACCGCGAGCGCGCCTTCGAGGCCAAGTTCGCCCGGGACGAAGAGATGCAATTTCGCGTGATCGCCCGCCGCAACCGGCTGCTCGGCGAATGGGCCGCGCGCCGCATGGGACTCACCGATGCGGAGGCGGAATCCTATGCCAAGGACGTCGTCCGCTCCGACTTCGAGGAAGCCGGCGACCACGACGTGATCCGCAAAGTGCTGGGCGACCTCACTGCCGCCGGCGTCGACTGCGACGAGGACCAGGTCCGGGAGGCGCTGAAGAACAAGCAGATCGATGCGCGACGCCAGATCATTGAGGCATCGAACAGCTGATGCCGATGGCTGCAAGCGAGATCGAGCGGCTGATCAAGGCGTCGATCCCCGACGCCGAGGTGACGATCCGCGATCTCGCCGGCGATGGCGACCATTATGCCGCGCGCGTCATCAGCTGCAGCTTCGCCGGAATGAACCGGATCAGGCAGCATCAGGCTGTCTATGCAGCGCTTGGGGGGCGAGTAGGGGGAGAGCTTCACGCACTGCAGCTCGAAACGGCAGTGCCGAACATGGAGAGCGATCAGTGACCGACGCCCGCACCCGCATCGACGACCTTGTAAAAGCCAACGACGTCGTCCTCTTCATGAAGGGGACGGCCCTCTTTCCGCAGTGCGGCTTTTCGAGCCGCGCGATTGCGATCCTCGACCATCTCGGCGCCAAGTATGAAACCGTCGACGTGCTGCAGGACCAGGAGATCCGCGCCGGCATCAAGGAATATTCGGACTGGCCGACCATTCCGCAGCTTTATGTGAAGGGAGAGTTCGTCGGCGGATCGGACATCATGATGGAGATGTTCGAGAGCGGCGAGCTGCAACAGTTGGTCGCCACCGGAGCCTGAATGAAGAAGGGGCGGTGCAGCTGGACCAGAGAACCGCTGCACCGCCCCTTCGTGGCGTGGAACCAAGTGGACGCGGTTATTGTAGCAATCGCCGTGCCAAATGAAATAATCGGCTGAAATCTGCGATTCTCATCCGGCCCCCACCCGGATCCAATCTGCGAAACGTAAAATAATCCGACAATCGCGGCCGTGCCTGGAGGGCAGACCGTTTACAAGCGTAATCGAATCGCCTACAACTGTAGTTGAAAGGCTCTTGCGATGCGGATCAGCGACGCGGAACTGGAAGTTATGGAGGCGCTCTGGGCGAGTCCCGCCCCGCTGACGGCGACCGACGTCGCACAGCGCATGCCAGCCGAGCGCGGCTGGTCGCTACCGACGGTCAAGACCCTGTTGTCGCGACTCTCGGGCAAGGGGGCGGTTCGGTACAGCGAGGAAGGCCGGCGCTATCTTTATTCCGCCGCGGTCGCCCGGGATTCCTACGTCGGGCGTGAGTCCCGTCGGTTCGTCGATCAATTGTTCGGCGGCCGCCTGTCGCCGCTGGTCGCTCGCCTCGCCGAGGAACATGCGCTCGACGACGAGGACATCGCCGCGATCGAAGCAATCCTGAAGGAGCTCAAGTCATGACCAAATGGCTTTTGGACACGCTCCTCGCCACTTCGGCGCTCATCCTTCTGGTCCTGCTATTGCGCGAGCCGGTGCGCAGGCAGTTCGGCTCTCGCATCGCCTACGGCCTGTGGCTGACTCCGGCGGCACGGGTCTTCATGCCGACGCTGACCCACACCGTGGAGCGGACGGTTCCGCAGACGGCGGGCCTGCAACCGCTGACGGACCCTTTGTTTCACGAACGGTTGTGGATGGCGCGCGTCGCTCCGCCGGCTGACGCGACGCTGTTCGATCGGGCCGGCGGGTGGCCGACATTGATCATCGGCGCCTGGCTTTGCGTCGCGGCCGGTCTCTTCTTCAGTCGGATGGCCGCGTTCCACCGCGATCGCCGCGCGATCCTTCAATCATCGGCGGAAGTCGCACGCGCGGGTTCGGTCCTGATTGTCCGGTCCCCCGAGGTAACCAGCCCCGTGGCGCTGGGAATCCTGCGGCCGCTGATTGTCGTGCCCGTCGATTTCGTCGAATTGTACGGTCCGACCGAGCGGCGCTTCATTCTCGAGCATGAGCTGGCGCACCACCGCTCGGGCGACCTGGTTGCCAACCTCTTCGCCTTCGTCTTGCTTTGCCTGCAATGGTTCAACCCGCTCGCCTGGGTCGCTCACGCGGCCTTCCGCTTCGATCAGGAAGCGGCGTGCGACGCGCGGGTGCTGGACAAGGTGAACAACGCCGACCGCGCGGAGTACGGCCGAGCTATCGCCAAGGCCGCCTCCGGCCGGGCGCTGCTCTTCGCCAGCGCGCTCGATCGCCGCCATAATTTGCAAAGGAGACTCCAGTCCATGCTTAGCAGCTCCAATCCCGCGCGACGTCTAATCGGCCGCGCCATGGTCGTCAGCGCGATCGGTTTCGCGCTGCCGCTGACCGCCAGCCGAGCGACCGAATATGTCGACATTCCGCTGCCCGCAGCACCGGCGGCCAAAGCTCCGACTGCGACAGCTGCTGTTGCTACGTCCGTGCGACCAATGCCCGGCGGCGCGATCGCCGTCGCCGCGCAGGCTGCGCCCGCGGCGGCACAGCCGGCGGCTAGGCCGGCCTCCCAGGACAACATCACGTTCGTCGGCGACCGCATCACGATCGACGGACAGACCAAGCGTTGGGAGGAGCTCACGGCAGCTGAAAAGTCGCGGGTGCGAGCTGCGATCGCGAGCGCGCGGGCGGCCCTCGAACAAACTCACTTTGACCAGGCCGAGCTTGATCGCGCGGTAGCTGCGGTGCCGAGCAAGGCGCGCATGGCCGAAATCCAGGGCGAGATTGCCAAGGCCCAGGCGAATATCGCCGAGTCCGTCCGCCGCATCGACCAGCATGCGGCTGAGGCTCGCGCGGCAGGTCGCCAAGCCGATCAGGTGGAGACTGCGGTGCGGGCTGCGCTGCAATCCGTGCAGACCACCGATTTCCAGGCCGTCGCCCGCGCGCTCGCTGCGGTCGACCAGGCGAAGATCGCGCAGAGCGTTTCGGGCGCGGCCCAGTCAGTGGATAAGGCCAAGGCGGAGCTGGCCAGGCTCCAGGCTCGAATGGAAGCCGACTCCCAGAAATAGCTCCGGGCGCGAGTCCCATCGATCGAAACAGGCCTGCTCAGGGCGGAGCGCCCGCCTGTTACGCCTCCCATCGCGCTTGAATGAGGTCGCTACACCCTATACGCGGCCCGCAACCGCCGTTGGCACTTTGCGCGCGGCTCTTGGTTGGAGGACGCGTGAACCTGTTCGATCCCGAGATCGTCCGCGGATCGCGCTTGTTCTGCGACCTGACACAGAGCTGGTCGGAGGTCGGAGGCGGGGTGCGGACCTATTTGCTGCACAAGCGCCGGCACATCCTCGAATCCACGCCGCACAGCCATCTCGCCATCATTCCCGGTGCGACCGACGAAGTGATCGAGGAAGATCGCGCGATCACCGTGAAGATCGCTTCGCCCCACGTCCCGGGCAGCCCCAATTACCGGCTGTTGCTGCGCAGCGGCGCAGTTCGGCGCGCACTCGAGCGGTTTCGGCCGGACTTGATCGAGTGCCAGGACGCGTACAACCTGCCCTGGACCGCGCTCGCCTATCGGCGGCAGCATCCCGAGACGGCGCTGATCGCCGCCTACATGACCGACTTTCCGACGGTTTATGTCGAGCGGCCCCTGTCCGGCATCCTGACCAAGCCGGTCGCGGGCCTGCTGGGCCGCGTTTGCTACGCATATTGCAGCGCGCTCTATCGGCGCTTCGATTTCGTATATGCCCTGAGCGAGAATGGCGGCGCGGCAAAGCTGCGTTCGCTCGGGATCGACCCGGTCGAGGTGGTCCCGCTGGGCGTGGAGGTCGGCGAGTTCGGGCCGTCGTGTCGCGACGGCAAGCTTCGCGCGAAGCTCGGCCTTGGCGAAGGCCAGCCGCTGCTGATCTACGTCGGCCGGCTCGACGGAGAGAAGAAGCCCGATGTCGTGGTCGAGGCGTTCCGCCGCCTTCCGACCCACCTGGGGGCCAAGCTCGCGCTGCTTGGCGAGGGACCGCTCAAGGCTGAGATCGCGGCACTCGGCGACGAGCGGATCATCATGCCCGGCTACGTCCGCAACCGCAGCGAACTCGCGCGGTGGCTGGCGAGCGCCGACATTTATGTCTCGGGGATGGCCGACGAGACGTTCGGCATCTCGATCATCGAAGCGCAGGCATCGGGCCTGCCAGTGGTTGGAGTTGCGGCAGGGGCGATGCTCGACCGGGTGACCGACACCATGGGGCGCCTCGGCCCAGTCGGCGACGTTGAGGCGATGGCGCGGAACATCCAGGCCGTCTGGGCCGGCAATCACGATGCGATGCGCGAAGCCGCCCGCGCCCATGCGCTGCAGTTCAGCTGGGACCGCAGCATGGAGACCCTGTTCGGACAGGTCTATCCGGCGGCGTTCGAACGGCAGCGCGAGCGTCAGCTGGGCCTGGCGCGTCAGCCGGCGCTCGCCGCCTGAAGCGGTTCAACGGTCATTCACGGGCCCGGCCGACAATGACCAATATGCGCGCGCGCAGCCTGCTTGCCCTGACGTTGATGCTGGTCGCACCGGCCGGCGCCGCTCCGCGCAAGGCTCCGCCGAAGCCCGCTCCGCTGCCGAAAGCGATCCAGAGCTGCGATGCGCACAAGTTCGAGACCATCGTGGATACGGTCGTCGACGGCCAGCCGCGCAAGTCGAGGGTCAAGCTTTGCGGCAATGAGGGGCAAAGCGATGCCGAGTGGATCGGGACGATGCGCGATGCCATCCGCAAGCTCGAGGCGAACAAGGAAATGGCTGTCGCGACGCGCGATCAGATCATTACCGCGATCAAGGCCGAAATCGCGCGCCTGAGCATCGTTGACCAGCCGGTATCCCCAAAGCTTGAGGCGGAAAGCACTCCCTCGACGCCGATGTCGCGCGATTATGCGTCACTTCCACCACTTCCGCCACCTCCACCACTTCCGCCCGCCCTCGAGCCACCCGCTGCTGCCGCGACCCGGCCGACGGCCGGCAGCGTGCAAGCCGTCGCCATTCCGCGGCTGAGGTTCAGTTGCGAGGCTCCGAGCGATCTCGGCGGCGCGGCGCCTTGCGCGGAGTTCGAGCGCGAGACGCGGTTGACCATTGCGACCGATGGCAGCGTGCCCGCCGGAACGATCCTTCAGTTCGTGCGCAATGGGCGGACGCAGGCGGAGCTTGCGCTCGATGGCGTCGCCAGGGGCGCATCGCTGAGCACCGGCTTGCCACGCAGCATCTGTGCCGGCTTCGGCGCGGGGCGGCTCGAGCTCCGGGTGCTTCGGGGCGGAAGCGTCGAGGCGACCCAAACAGAAGGGCCGTACAGCCTCCGCTGCTAGCTTGCGCGAGCGCAGCATGGCACATGCCCAGCCGATGGACGCGCCTTATGCGAAACTCGAGGAACTGGAGCCGGGAATTGCCCGGGTCCTCGCCCATAATCCATCGGCCTTCACTTATTACGGGACGCAGACCTATCTGATCGGCACCGGCGAGGTCGCCGTGATCGATCCTGGCCCCGATCTCCCCGAACATATCGATGCGCTGGAGCAGGCCATCGGAGGGCGGCGGGTCGCCGCCATCATGTGCACCCACACGCACCGCGACCACAGCCCGGCGGCGAGGCCGCTGGCCGAGCGGATCGGAGCGCCAATCGTCGGCTGCGCGGCGCTTGCGCTGGAAACCGTGGGACCGCGCGCCGACGCATCGTTCGACGGCGATTATGCGCCGGACCGCGCGCTCGGGGATGCCGACCAGATTTTGCTCGAGGGGGAAACCCTCACCGCGGTCGCGACGCCGGGTCACACATCCAACCATCTCTGCTTCGCCTATCGCGGCGCGCTGTTCACGGGCGACCATGTGATGGGGTGGTCGACGACCGTCGTCGTCCCGCCCGATGGCGATATGGCGGCCTACATGGAGAGCCTCGACAGGCTCCGTCGGCGCGACGACCGCATCTATTATCCGGCGCACGGGTCCGCGGTCGCCAACCCGCAGCAATATGTCCGCCATCTCGTCGGACACCGAATGCAGCGGGAGAAGCAGATCCTGTCGCTGGTAAGCGAGCGGCAGCGGCCCATCCCGGACATCGTCGCCAATGCCTACCCTGCGCTCGATCCGCGCCTGACAGTCGCGGCGGGCGGATCGGTGCTCGCCCATTTGGTGGACTTGGAACGCCGCGGGCTGGTCGAGCGTCGGGGGGACGAATGGAAGGCCGCCTGAACAAACCGCTGGTTCTCGCGATGGTCATCGTCGCGCTGGTGCTGGGACTGATCGTCGGCACGACGACCGGGCTCGCCGACCGCATCTTCGGTGGCCCCAATCCGAAAACGATCGCGAGCTCGAGCCTCGAATCGATGCGCGCGCAGAACCGGCTGGTGACGTTCGTTGCGCGCTATGTATCGGTGACCACGACCGAGGAGAGCCGGTTCGGCTTCTCGGCAAAGCGCACGCTGATCCTGCCCGGAGATGTCCGCTACGAGCTCGACCTGTCCAAGCTGCAGCCCAGCGATGTCACCTGGGACAAATCGGCGAACACGCTCCGCGTGCGTCTTCCCGAAATCGAGATTGCGGGGCCGGACGTCGATCTCACGGCCGCGCAGGAATATGGCCAGGGCGGAATCCTCTCGGCGCTGACCAACGCCAACCAGCAGCTCGATTCCGCCAATCGGGCAAAGGCCGTCGCCGATCTGCGCAAGCAGGCGCAGGGCGCGGTACAGATGCGGCTCGCCCATCAGGCGGCGCGAGCTGCGATCGAGCGGAGCTTCGCGATGCCCTTGCTCGCCGCCGGCTACAAGGACGTAAAGGTGGTGGCGCGCTTCCCGACCGAAGGCGCTGACGATCCTAGCTACGTCGACCTTTCGACCCCATATGAGGAGGCAATCAAGGAAGCGGAGCGCCGTCGCGCCGCACAGGGCCAGAAATGACGATAGAGACCGGCACTCTGAGGGGGCTCGACCTGCTTGCGGAAATCGACCGCCTGAAGCGCGAGCGCAATGCGGTGATCCTGGCCCATTATTACCAGAAGCCCGAAATCCAGGACCTCGCGGACTTCGTCGGCGACAGCCTGGACCTTTCCCGGAAGGCCGCGGAAACGAATGCCGATGTGATCGCCTTTTGCGGCGTCCGCTTTATGGCCGAGACGGCGAAGATCCTGAGCCCGCAAAAGACCGTGATCCTGCCCGACATGGACGCCGGGTGCTCGCTCGAGGACAGCTGCCCGCCCGACCAGTTCGCTGCATTCCGCGCGGCCCATCCGGACCATATCGCGCTGACCTACATCAATTGCTCGGCGGCGGTGAAGGCACTGTCCGACATCATCGTTACCTCATCGAGCGCGAAAGTCATCCTCGACCAGATCCCGATTGACCAGAAGATCATCTTCGGCCCCGACCGTCATCTCGGCGGCTATCTCGCGCGCAAAACCGGGCGCGAGATGCTGCTGTGGCCGGGCATCTGCATCGTCCACCAGGCGTTCAGCGAAACGGAGCTCCTGAAGCTCAAGGCCGAGCACCCCGATGCTCCGGTCGCCGCACACCCGGAATGCCCGCCGCACATCATCGAGCATGCCGAGCACGTCGGCTCGACCAAGTCGATCCTCGATTTCGCGCTGAGCAGCCCTGCCGAGACGATCCTGGTCGCGACCGAGCCCCACATCATCCACCAGATGCAGAAGGCCGCGCCGGACAAGACCTTCATCGGCGTGCCCGGCGGCGACGGCAACTGCAATTGTAATATGTGCCCCTACATGGCGCTGAACACGCTCGAGAAGCTCTACGTCGCCCTGCGCGACCTCGAACCCCGGATCGAGCTTTCCCCCGAGGTGATGGAACGGGCCCGGGTGCCGCTCGAGCGCATGCTGGAGATGGCGGGAAGGACGGTCGGCCAAGGCGACGTCGGAACGCCGCTCATTGACCGCCCCGAGGACATCGACCCCTCCATAAGCGGCGACTGACTCCGTCCCCGACGTTAAGCGTCTATTTCCCTTCGCGATTTACGGTGGGCCGAAATGAGGGTGCGGTGTGCGCCGCCCACGTTCAGTCGTGGTTGGCCAGCTTTGCCCTAGCTTGCCTGCGGGGTTTGGGAGGGGATTTCCTTGCGTATTGCGATCGTCTTGTCGCTGCTTGCGGCAGCCGCGTCGTCGTCCGCGGCCGCGCAGCCTTCGTTCGCGGCGAGCTTTCCCGCGCGCATTCTCTCCGCCCATAATTCCGAACGCGCACGAGCCGGCGTCTCGCCGCTGGTCTGGGACGAGGCACTGGGCAATGCTGCGGCGGCTTATGCGACGCAGATGGCGATGACGGGCCGCTTCGCGCACTCGGATCGCTCGCTTCGCCGCGGCACTGGCGAAAATCTTTGGATGGGCACGCACGGCGCGTTCAGCGTCGAGGCGATGGTCGGCGGCTGGGCGTCGGAGAAGCGGTTCTTCGTCCCTGGCACCTTCCCCAACGTCAGCCGCAGCGGCAGCTGGGAGGACGTCGGCCACTATACCCAGATGATCTGGCCGACGACGCAGAGAATCGGTTGCGCGCTGGCCTCGACCGGCCGCATCGACTATCTCGTTTGCCGCTACGCCGGTGCGGGAAATATCGACGGCCGGCCAGTAGGTTTTGCTTCTCGCTGAGGGAACGGCGGGGCGCATACAGCAGTTAATCGGCAGGTTGCTCGGGCGTCACGTCTCCGGCTGTGAACGCTTCGCCGTTACCGCGTTGCGTTCGGAAACTTGCCTGGCGACGCTCGTTGTACTGGCGAAATAGAACGAGAGGGACGAACCGATGAAGAGCATTGTCAAGATCATGACGGCGGCTGCGCTGGTAGCGACGAGCGGAGTGCCGATCGCTGCCCCCGCCGGAGCGCACGTCAGCTCGCGCTACCACACTCACCATTACAAAGGGCGCACCCATTATGCCCGCAAATATTGCCGCTATTCGAGCGGAACGACGGGTCTTGTGGCGGGCGGCGTCGGCGGCGCCGTGGTGGGAAGCAAGGTCATCGGCGGGCCGATCGGCGCCATCGCGGGCGCAGTAGGCGGCGCTGTGGCCGGCCGTGCCATCGATCGGTCGACGACCGAGCGCCGGCGCTGCTACTGGCAGTAACGCGCAAAAGCGGGCGATGAATGCCCGCATACGCTGATCATCGCAGCATCTCACGGCCGCGGGAGCGCGCTTATGCGCTCGCCGCGGTCGTTCTCGTGCAGCTTCTGTTTGGCTGGATATTGCTGAGCGGTTTCCATGTCGACGTTTCGCGGCCGCGCGACATCGTCCAGCAACTGATCGCCGTGACACTTCAGCGGCCGCCTCCGCCGATGGAACCGGTGCGGCCAAAGACGCCCCTGCCGGAATCGGCGCCCAAGGCCGCGCCCGACAAGCTCGGAGGATCGCCCGGCCCGCGGCCGTCACATGCTCCACCGTCCGTTACGCCCGTCGTACCCGTAAAGCCGAGCGCGGCGCCTTCGGGCGGGGGAACGGGCACCGGTCCGGCGCTCGGCGCCGGAAGCGGGGGCGGCAGGGGGGGAAACGGATATGGTGCCGGAAACGGCGGCGGCGATCTCGTCCAGATTGCCGGCGATATCTTCCCGAGCGACTACCCGCGGCGCCTTGCAAAGGCCGGGATTGGCGGCACGGTAAGGATGCGGTGCACCGTCAGCGTCACCGGACGTGTGTCGAATTGCATCGTCACTCGCCCCAGCGGCGTTCCGGAGCTCGATGCGCTCACTCCGCGGCTGATCGAGCAACGCTTCGTCTACCGCCCGGCAACCGACCGCTACGGAAGGCCGGTTCCCGACGACATAGAGATCGACTGGACCTGGGACTGACGGGACGGGCTAGCCAAGCTTGCGGACGTCGCCCTCGATCGTCGCCGTCGAGGCATGATGCTTGTCGAGATGCCGCTTGATCATCCTGAGGTTGCGCGTGTTCGAGCGGAAGAAGAAGTCGGGGATTGCGCCGACCCACGGAATGAGGCCCAGCAGGAAGTCGAAGCCGACATTGCCCGACATGCGGGTCAGCTGCCATTTGGACATGCCGAGATTGCGGGCTTCCCAGACGATGTAGGCGCCGAGCGCCGCACCGGCGATGTCGCCGACCCCCGGGATGAGGTCCAGGATCACGTCCAGCCCGACCGGCTTGTTGATGCCGGGAATGACGAACAGTCGCTCGAGCAGCTTTTCCATCGCTTCGACGCGCTGGCGAACCGACGCCGGGTCCGTGCCCAGGCGCGGGAAGGGCAGGCGCTCGTCACTGGGAATGGCCATCATTCGTTGCCTGCGGGTTGTTGCAGGTCGGTGAGCGTGTGACGGGCATATCGGTTCCCGGCAAAGCCCAGCACCCGCGCCGAAACCAGCGACCAGCGGACCGGCGCAGCGATCGGAATGAACAGCTGGAGCTCGTCGAGGCGGGCAGCCGCCTGGGACAACAAGGCGGAACGCTGGGCCGGAACCGGGGTCTGCCGAGCCGAGTCCATCAGCTGGTCAGCCTGATCATCGCAAATCGGAACCACGGCGCAGCGGAAGCGGCGCGTGAACCAGGCGGCCGATGCCGAGGGTGCGACCTCGTCGATCAGCACGAAGTCGGCGCCGGCCACCGACTGGGCCTGCTCGACGGTAAGCCCGATCGCCCCCCAGTCGCGCTTGAGCTCGTCGAGCAACAGATTGGCGCCGGGTCCTTGCGGGAGCGCGACCTCGATGACGGGTGGGGTCTTGCCCAGTAGCCGCTCGGCATCGGCCCGGAGTGCCGCAAGCCTCTCGCCCAGAGGCGTCCCGAACCACCCGGGCGCCGGTCCAGCCGACGCGTCGAGGCCCGGCTCAAGCAGGGTCGCGCGCGGTGCGAGGCCGGGCACGCGAAGGGCGGCGACGAACGCACCCCGGTCGAGCGCCTGCGACAACAACTGCCGCACTGCCGGGTTGTCGAGCTTGGCGCCGCGGCTCACCGGGACCAGTCCGAACAGGCCCGATGCGGGATCGAACCGCAGCGCGTTACGCGGCAGCTTTGTTCGAAGCGCGAGTGGGAGGTCGGCGAACGTGCCGCCGAGGACGATATCGCTCTTGCCGAGAGCGAATGTGGCGATCGCGTCCGGCGCCGGGGCTCCGCCGAGCAGCAGTTCCTCGCGCTTGGCGTTCTCTTCGTCTCCGACGACGATCTCGCGGCTGAGACGAAGCTGACCGCTCGGTCCGGCGCTCCACACGAAGGGGCCCGTGCCGACGCTGCCGCGCACGATCGCGAACTCGGGTTGCGCAAGGAGGGCAAGGAGATTGGGCCGTGGCGCGAGCAGGCGGATCTCGATCACGCGATCGGTCATGGCGACGATATCGTCGACCGCGCCGAGCGAATCCTTCAACGGATTGCGGCTGCGATCGCCAAGCTGGCGCTTGAGCAGGCGAGCGACCTGCTGGGCGGTGATCTTGCTACCGTCGGGCCAGTTTCTCGAGGCGATCCGGAAGATGTAGCTCAGGCCGTCGTCGCTGACGTTCCAGCGTTCGGCGAGACCGCCGACGATATTTCCCGCTGCGTCGAAGCGCACCAGGCCCTGTGCGACATTCTGAAGCAGCACCGCGTCGGGTGCCGGAAGCGGCCCGGAGGCGGGATCGCGCATCCTGGGCTCGCCGCCGATGACTACCGCCTTGAGCGGTCCCTCGGGTTGCGGCCGGCAGGCGGCCGTGCCGAGAAGCGCCGCCACCAACAGGGTCGAAAGCAAGGACCGCATGCCGGCGGCTTTACGCGCAACATTGCATTCAGCAAGCATCTGGCTATCTCATTCGAGCTGTATTACTGAACTAAAGCAGTTTGAGCGAGTCCGCGAGCAAATGAGAGTGGCGGAGAGGGATACGGTCTGGACTCGCGACGGGCAGCCGATCGAGGAACTGCCCGATCCGTTTACGCCCGAGACGCCGGCGAACGAGGATGTCGAAGCGCAGCCGAAGCGGCGCCGGCGCTGGCCGGTCGTGCTTTACTCGGTTGCCGGGCTCGTCTTTCTCACGATCCTCTGGCTGGTGATCACCGCGCCCTTGTCGAGGGCGCTGGAGCCGCTGCCTGATCCGGCTCTTTTGCTCGAGAGCAACGACGGCCGCCCGATCGCGCTTCGGGGCGCAATCAAGGAGGCCCCGGTCGACGTCGCCAAGCTCAATCCACTGACGCCCGCTGCGTTCGTCGCGATCGAGGACCGGCGCTTCTATCGGCACTGGGGAATCGATCCGCGCGGCATTGCCCGAGCGTTCGTCGCGGACATGCGCGGGGGCGGCGTTCGGCAGGGCGGGAGCACGATCACGCAGCAGCTCGCCAAGACCAGCTTCCTGTCGGGCGATCGCACGATCAAGCGCAAGGCGCAGGAGATCATCATCGCCTTCTGGCTTGAGGCGTGGCTTACCAAGCAGGAGATCCTGTCGCGCTATCTGTCGAGCGTCTATTTCGGTGACGGCGTCTATGGATTGCGCGCGGCCTCGCACCATTATTTCCAACGTGAACCGGAGCGGCTCAACCTCGCACAGTCGGCGATGCTGGCGGGGTTGGTGCAGGCGCCGTCGCGGCTTGCGCCGACCCAGCATCTAACGGCTGCCCAGAAGCGCAGCCGGTTGGTCCTGAAGGCGATGGCCGACACCGGCGCTATTAGCTCGGGCCGTGCCGGCGTGCCGCTCGCCAGGCCGGTGGCCCGCGAGGCGAAGCTGCCTGCAGGGACTTATTTCGCCGACTGGGTCGCGCCGTCGGCGGCAAAGGCATTCGAATCCGACTTCGGGCGTGTCGAGGTCAGGACGACGCTCGACCGCGGCCTCCAGCGACTGGCCGAACGCGCCGTCGCGCGCGCATCGATCGGAGACGCGCAGGCGGCGCTGGTCGCCATGCGGCCCGACGGCAGGGTCGTCGCGATGGTGGGCGGCAAGAGATACGCGGACTCGCCGTTCAATCGGGTGACCCAGGCGCGGCGCCAACCAGGCTCGGCGTTCAAGCTGTTCGTCTATCTGGCAGCGCTTCGCTCGGGCTGGACCCCCGACAGCATGATCGACGATTCGCCGGTGACCATCGAGGGCTGGACTCCCGTCAACAGCGATCGCGTCTATCGCGGCCGGATCACGCTGCGCGAAGCGTTCGCGCGGTCAAGCAATGCTGCGACGGTGCGCCTGTCGCAGGCGGTCGGCCGGGCCAACGTCATCCGCGCGGCGCGCGACCTCGGCATCACGACGCCCTTGCCGGACAAGCCCAGCCTCGCGCTGGGTACGGCGGGCGTGAGCCTGCTCGAGCTCACCTCGTCCTATGCCGCGATAGCCAGCGGCCGCTATCCGGTCGCTGCGAGGGGCCTACCGGACGAGCAGCCCGCAGAGGGCTTGGCCGCTTTCTTCCGTTCTGCAGGCGCTCTCGACCGGCAGCGCGACTGGACTCCGATGCTCGACCTGCTGTTTGCCGCCGCCAATAACGGTACGGGTCGCCGCGCCGCACTCGCCGTGCCGACGTTCGGCAAGACGGGCACGACGCAAGAGAACCGCGACGCCCTGTTCGTCGGCTTCGCGGGCAATCTGGTGGTCGGGGTCTGGGTGGGCCGCGATGACAACAAGTCGCTTGGGCGGATCAGCGGCGGGACAGTGCCGGCCGAGATCTGGCGCAGCTTCATGAGTTCGGCGCTGGCGGTCGACCGGAGCCGCGGCCCGGCATTGCCGATGCAATATCGCCGGCCGGAGCCGGCGCAGCGACAATCGAAGAGCCCCCTTCCGCCCGAGTGGAGCGATGCGACCAAGGACCTGCGCGACCTCGCCAAGCAACTCGACGACATCTTCGGCGAACCCTGACGAAGGATACTTAACCAAAGTTCATGTCGGCCAAGCGGATTTTAACGATTGTTAAACCGCAATGCGCGAAATTCGGGCCATCCGCCGCATGTTCATCGTGCGGAGGGCGTGGCGAAACTGTTTATTGGGAGACCGGAGATGGTCAAGTTTCTGAAGCTGATTCGTAACGAAGAGGGCGCGACCGCCATCGAGTACGGCCTGATTGCTGCTCTGATCGCCGTTGCGGCGATTGGCGCGATGCAGGGCATCGGCAACAAGCTGAACACGACGTTCAACAACGTCTCGAACAACCTCGGCTAATTCGTTCCTGGCTGAAGAAGGGCGGCGGCGCGCAAGCGTCGCCGCTTTTTTTACCCGGGCGAAAGGACCGAACGAGCTTGTGGCACATCATGGGCGATGTATCGTTGTGGCGGCGATGCAGCGAATTCTGGTGGCGGCCGCATTGACGGCGATACCCTTGTGGGAGGGGATGGCGCGAACGCCCGTCCTTCATGATCCCGTGACGCTCAATATCGGCGTGAACTGCCAATGGCAGCCCCGCTGCATGGCGGCCCAGCGTTCGGCAATGAACCGTGCGCTTCGCTATGTTGCAATGACCAGGCTGCCGCAGTGGCGAATCCAGCTTTGCAACCGCAACGCGAGCCGCGGCGGCAATCGCGTCGACTGGCTCGGCTTCGAGCATTGCATCCGCAACTCGAGCCTGCTCAAGCCTGCGGCCCTGCGCAGGCGAAGGCACTAAGGGAGGAGGAATGGTGGAGCCGAGGGCTAGCCAACTTGTGAGCGAAAAACAGTCAGGGAGCCCACGAATTACCCCATTCGGTACCCCTCTCGCGTGAGAAGGCAAGTCTCTAGGTTGCCGCTCCCGCCCGCTCATTTTGGTGTTCGTAAACCGTTGCTCGGAATGGCAGCTTTCGACCCATCGCAGACATATCGATGACGGCAACGCGCCGGTGGGATCAGA
>Ga0068868_100000366_pt1 | contig 30734 bp, 28 predicted proteins | sample KBSMisM42_FD_64660 | JGI IMG/M metagenome (GOLD analysis project Ga0068868, IMG submission 64660) | Miscanthus rhizosphere microbial communities from Kellogg Biological Station, Michigan, USA - KBS Miscanthus M4-2 | ecosystem: Host-associated > Plants > Roots > Rhizosphere > Soil ...
GTGCTGGACGCGGAAGGAATCGCGGACGTGACGCTGGCCGGCAACTCGATGGGCGCGTGGATCAGCATCCTCTACACGCTCGCGCATCCCTCGCGCGTCGCGGAGCTCTTCCTCGAATCGGGCGGCGGTCTGGCAATCCCGCTAGGCGTTTCGCTGGTCGCGTCGAATCGCGAGGAAGCAATCCCGATTCTTCGCGCCGTACACGGACCGAACGCGCAGTTTCCCGATTGGGCGATCGACGCGCTCATCACGCGCAGCAGCGACTCGCCGATGCTTCGTCTGATCGCGGGCGGGATGATGTCGTACTTCATCGACGACCGTCTGGCCGGCATCCGCGTTCCGACGACGGTGATCTGGGGCGCGAATGATGGCGTGGTCACGCGCGCCTACATCGAGCAACTGCACGCCGGAATCGCCGGCGCGCGGCTTTGCGTCATCGACGATGCCGCGCACATTCCGCACGCGCAGCAGCCGGAGCGATTCATCGCATGTTTGCAGGCGACCTCCTAGCCGAACGCGCGCGCATCACGCCCGATCGCGTCGCACTCGTCTCCGTCGAAACCGGCGAGCGGCTGACCTACGCGCAACTCAACGATCGCGCGAACGACGCCGCAGCAATGCTTCTCGACGCCGGTCTCGAATCTGGCGATCGTGTCGGCCTTCTCGCGCAGAACAGCATCGATTTCATTGCCCTCTTTTTCGGCGCGCTGAAAACCGGCGTGATCGTCGTGCCGCTCTCCACGCGCGCCACCGCGCACGAGTTGTCGATCATCGCCGCCGATTGCGGGATGAAGATTCTGTTTCACGACGGCAGCGCGCCGGCCGTGAACGGCGTGACGCTCACGAAGATGGACATCGTCCCATCCACGCGAACGATCGCGCATCGGATCCCCGATCCCGAATCGACGGCCTGCCTGCTCTACACCAGCGGCACGACCGGCAAGCCGAAGGGCGTGATGATTCCGCATCGCCAGCTTCTGGCGAACGGCTACAACACGGCCATCAACTGGGGGCTGCGCGAGGACGACGTCGCGCCGATCTTCACGCCGCTCTATCACGCCGGCGGCGTCGCGGTCTTCCTCATCCCGCTCTTCCTCATGGGCGGGACCATCGTCCTCCACCGCGGCTTCGACGCCGCCGAGGTTTGGGAGATGATCGAACGCGAACGCTGCACGATCGTGCTGGGCGTGCCGACGATCTGGAAGATGCTGCGCGACGCTCCGCAATTTGCTACGGCCGATTTGAGCCGCGTGCGCTGGTTCATCAGCGGCGGCGCGCCGCTGCCGGCGTTTCTGATCGATGCGTACCAGCAGCGCGGTGTTACTCTCAAACAGGGTTACGGTCTGACCGAGGTAGGAGTGAACTGCTTCACGATGACGATCGAGGATGCGCGCAACAGGCCCGGCTCGATCGGCCGGCCCATGATGTTCACCGAGGTGCGGCTCGTCGACGAGACGGCCAATGACGTCCCCATCGGCGAAACCGGCGAGATGTGGATTCGCGGTCCGCACGTCAGCAGCGGCTACTGGAACAATCCGCAGGCGACGGCGGAAGCGTACACCGACGGCTGGTTCCGCACCGGCGATCTCGCCCGCCGCGACGCCGACGGATACTTTTTCATCGCCGGACGGCGGAAAGAGATGTTCATCAGCGGCGGCGTCAACGTCTATCCCGCCGAGGTCGAAGCGGAATTGCTGCAGCATCCGAATGTCTCCGACGCCGCGGTCATCGCCGTCGCGGACGAGACATGGGGCGAAGTCGGAGTCGCGTTCGTCGTCACACACGGCATCGCGGACGTCGATCTCGTCGAGTTTCTCAACGCTCGTCTTTCGCGATACAAAGTCCCGCGCCGGTTCATCTTCGTCGACGCGCTGCCGCGCACGCCGTACGGCAAGGTCGTGAAGGAGGAGTTACGAAAGCAACTCGCCTGAAAGCATCGACGCAGGAGGAACGCTCCGAAAAGTCGAAGCAATTGATTCTCGACAGCGCGCTGAAGCTCTTCTCTCATCGCGGCTACGGGGCGACCAGCGTGCAGGACATCGCCGCCGACGCCGGCCTCTCAAAGGGGAATGTCTACCATCACTTTCCCGACAAGGAGTCGGTCTTCCGCGCGCTGCTCGACCGCTACTTCCTGCTGATGTCGCAGCCGCAGTTCCCCTTCAACCGCGCGCTCTCCGAAGGTACCTTCCCCGAGAATCTCGAAAACCTCGGGCTCGCCGCCCGCGACATGGTCCGCGAATACCGCGAATACGTGGCACTCATCTACGTCGACGTCGTCGAGTTCGAAGGCGCGCACGTCCGCCAGTTCTACGAGGACATGGCCGTCCGCTTCGATTCATTTTTCAAGTCGCATGGCATGGAAGAAGAGCTGCAGTCGAAACTCGCGAACGGCCTCTCCCCCATCTCCGCGGTGATGCTGGCCACGCGAATCTTCATGAACTACTTCTCCGTCGAGATCCTATTCGGCGTGAAGGATCATTTCGGCATGGGCACCGAGGATGCGATCCGCGAGATCTCGCGGATATTGCGTCACGGGATGTTGAAGCAAAACTGATTGAACCACAGAGACATAGAGGTATCCCTCTCCGTGTCCTCTGTGCCTCTGTGGTTTAAACGGTTTCTTTACGCGCGGCGAGGAAGAACGGGATGACCGCCATCGCCGTCACGACGAGGCTGACCAGCAGTCCGTAACTCAATCCGCTCCGATCGCCGATCATCCCGGTGATCAGCGGGCCCGGGCCGACGCCGAGGAGGTTGAGGACGAGCAGCGCGAAGGCGACCATCGTCGATCGCGCGCGGACGGGCGAGAGCTCCTGAAACGTCGAGAAGAGCGGTCCGAACCACGCCGTCGTGCCGGCGCTGGTGAAAAACCAGCAGATGTAGAACAACGGGCCGCCGGGAACGACGGAGTAGAACAGCCAGGCCGGGATTGTAAAGAACGCGGTCATGATGGCCAGGCTCCACAACCGTCCGGCGGGGAATCGCTTCGCGCAGAAGTCACTGAACGCGCCGCCGGCGAGGTTGCCGAGGAAGCCGGCGAAGACGGCGACGACGCCGGAGCGGAAGGCCGCGTCGGCGTAACGGAATCCGCGCTCTTCGACGAGCCATGTCACGCCGTGCAGCGCCGCGCCCGAGCCGTAGCAGAGCAGCGATCCGCCTGCGAGTGCGAAGGCAAGCGCGGGACGATCGACGAGCGCGCGCAGCAGGTCGCGTACGAGCTCGCGCACCGAGGGGCGTAGTTCGTCGATGCCGGAGACCGTGACGGACTTGCGCCGCGCCGGTTCGCGCAGAACGAACAGCAGCACCGTCGCCAGCAGACCGAGGATGCCGAGGGCGAAGAACGAGGCGCGCCAGCCGTATCGCGGGGCGATGAAGCTCGACGAGATCAGCGCCACCGCCAGACCGAGCGGGATGCCGGAATAGTAGACGCCGATGGCCAGCCCGAGGCGGCGGCGCGGAAAGGCATCGCCGAGCATCGAGAGTGATGCCGGCGTCAGCGTCGCTTCACCCACGCCGACGAAGATGCGCGGCAGTGCGAGTTGCAGAAAACTCCTCGCCCATCCCGACATCGCCGTCATCGCGCTCCAGAGCGCCAGGCCGATGCCGATCAGCGGAAAGCGTTTGAAGCGGTCCGCAGCGACGCCGAGGAAGAGACCGACGAACGTGTAGAAGAAAACGAATCCGAATCCGGCCAGCAGTCCGATCTGCGCGCGCGTCAGTCCGAGGTCTTTGATCAGCAGCGGCGCGAGGCTGGCGATCAGCATCCGGTCGACGAAATTCAGGATGTTGAGCGCCGTCAGGAACGCCAGCAATCCCCACGACGATGCGGGAACCGATTCGTCAGTTCCGGCCGCGATGGCCGGCATGAAGCGCAGCTCCTCAGGAGTTTCGGTCATGCCGGCCTTTCGCCTGCCGCCAGGATCAGAAGAAACGATACTCGATCGTGCCCAGCACCGTGCGCGGCGCGCCGTACGAGCCGGTCAGAATGCCGAGCGACGGGATGTTGTAGCCGTTGGTCAGGTAGCCTTTGTTCGTCAGGTTCTTGCCGTTGATGCCGAGGCGCCATTTCGCATCGGGCGAAAGCCAGCTCACCCACGCGTCGTAGATGATGTAGGCCTTCTGCGTGATCGGCAGCAGCGGCTGACCGGGACGTCCCGGATACGCTCCGCCTTCGTTCGTGAGCACCGAGTTGTCGCGATACGCTCCGCCGACGCTCGCCGTCAGCAGGCCGCCCTTCAGCGGGGAATCGAAGTTGAGGTGCAGCCCGGCCGTCCAGTGCGGCGCGTTCGTGATCACCTGCGTGTCGACGAAGTGGTCGTGATTCGCGTCGAGAAAGCCATCCGGCTTGAGGTCGAGGTAGCTGACGTAGCCGCTCGTGGCGAACCAGCTCACGCTGTGCGGCGCTGCGTCAAATTCAACCTCGGCGCCCTTCATGCTGGCGTTGCCGGCGTTGAGGAAGTTGCCGAAGAACGCGTCCTCGACGCCGTCGCCGTTCGAGTCGTACGCGGTGAAGGTCGAGACCTGGATGTCTTTGTACTTGCCGTCGAACACGGCGGTGTTGAGCGTCAGTTGTCCGTCCGCGAGCGTCGACTTCACGCCGATCTCGCCGACGTCGAGCGTCTCATCGTTGAACGGATCGGCCGACTTCGGGAAGACCGTCGACTGCGCGCGCACGTTGAATCCGCCGCTCTTGAAGCCGCGGCTCAGCGAGCCATACGCCATGATCTTGTCGCTGACTTTGTAATCGAGGCCGACTTTCGGCGCGATCGACGAGAACGTCTTCGACTTGTCGTAGTTCGCGGTGACGGCATTGACGACGGTGAACGTGTCATTCGTGTAGCCGGCGTTGAAGGCGATCCCGTTCTTCTTCTCGCTGGTGAGGCGCAGGCCGCCGTTGAGGTTCAACTTGCTGTTGACCGCGTAGCTGCCGTCGCCGAAGACCGCGAACGACTTCGTCAGCGTCTTGCCATCCGTCGTTCCGAAGATGCGGTTCAGGAAGATGTTCTTGACCAGGCCGCCGGCCTCGCCGTCGAAGTAGTACGCGCCGAGGACGCCGTTCAACTTCGTGCCGTGGTCGTAGATGAACTGGACCTCCTGCGAGAGCTGCTTGTCGTAGTACGTGGCGATGACGTCCGTGATGCGGGCCGGAGTCGTATCGAAGTCGATGTTGTTCTTCGAGTCCGATTTCCGGTACGCGCTGATCGACTTGAAGTTCCAGGCGCTGTTCAGTTTCGACGAGACGACGACCGAGGTGCCGCTGGCGGTGGTGCCGTTGAGCGGCGCCAGCCCGCTCTGCGTGTCGAAGCGGCTGGAGTTCGCAGGGCACGTAACTCCGAAGGCCGGGCAGAGCGGATTCGCGGCGAGACGCTGATAGCCCTTCGGCTCAGCCTTGTCTTTGGTGGCGTCGGCGTTGAACTGGATGTTGGTCTTGTCGCTGACGAGCCACTCCAGCGCGGCGTGACCGGCCAGCGTGTTGCGGTCGGATACGTCGTGGCCGGTGAGAGTGTTCGTACCGTAGCCTGCGTGTTGCAGCGACGCGAACGCGAACTTGCCGCGAAGCTTGCCCGGCATCAGCGCGCCGGCGATGCTGGCGCGGAAATCGTGATTGCTCTGCGTCCCCGGCGAGTATGAGATGTTGCCGGAATACTTATCTTCGAGAGGGCGGCTGACGTACTTGATCGCACCGCCGATCGTGTTCTTGCCGTAGAGCGTCCCCTGAGGTCCACGCAGGACTTCGATGCGCGCCACGTCGTAAACGTCGAGCAGCGCGCCCTGCGGCCGCGCGATGTAGACGTCGTCGACGTAGAGACCGACACCGGGATCGACGCCCCACAGCGGATCGGCCTGACCGATGCCGCGCATGAATGCGGTGAGCGTCGTCGACTGATTGCGTCCCTGATAGATGGACAGGTTCGGAACCTGCGTCTGCAGCTCCGAAATATCAGCCTCGGCCGCTTCTTCTAGCTTGTCGGCGGTGACGACGCTGACCGCGATCGGCACTTCCTGCACGTTCTCTTCGCGCTTCCGGGCCGTGACCACGATCTCTTCACTGGCCTTTTGTTTCTGGGCGTCGTCCGACGCTTTTGTTTCCTGAGTCTTGTCGGGCTTGGCTGCATCCTGCTGCGCGGCCGCGGGAATGGGGGCGACGCTCAGCAGGGCTGCGAAACCGATCAGCAGGGAGCGCTCCAGAGAACGAACGAACATGAAGGCCTTCCTTTCAACGGAACTTCATCGATTGTGAGATTCGGGATTGGACGATGGCCGGCGTTTAACTTGCCGACTGGTCGGTTTGTTTTTGGCAATCTAGGCTGGTCGTTCATGAATGTCAAGGATCGCTTGATTTGCAGACCCGACCCCGCTACCATCCGCTGCACAGCAATTAGTGCAGTTCAAGGCCGGGTGCTCGCCCGGCCTTTTTCTTTTGCCGGAAAAACGGGAGGGAGGGGTCGCAAATGCTATCCGCGCAACAGATCACCAGGCTCGCCAAACGGAAGAGTTGTCCGCGCTGCAATCTCGAGAAGACCGAAGGAAACGCGCTCTGCCGCCGCTGCCGCTTCAAGCTGCCAACGCACATGCGCCTGCCGCTGCAAGGCATCGAAGCGCGCGAGGAGTGGATCGTCGCCAGCGCCCTGCGCGCTGCGGCGAATTACTTCGAAATGCACTACAAGTCGATCCGGTCCTTCGGCGGAGGGCGATTGCGGTAGTCATTTGCGGACGACGACTTTGCCGCCCTTCATTACGAAGGCCACATGCGACAGCGCATGGATGTCGCGCAGCGGATCGCCATCGACGGCGATCAGATCCGCCTCATAGCCGGCGGCAATCGTTCCGATGCGATCGCCGAGGCCCAGCGACTCCGCTGCGAGCGAAGTGGCCGAGGTGATCGCATCGATCGCCTTCTGCCCGCCCGTGGCAACGTGGTACTCCAGCTCCTGAAAGTTCCGTCCGTGCGATCCGGCCACGGCATCGGTGCCGAACACCATCTTCAGCCGCGGCGTGGCCAGTCCGAGCTGGAACACATGCAACGCCTTCGGCACCGCCAGCTTCATCTGCGCGAACCCCTCCTCGGTGTAGTTGCCGATGCCGAGGTAGTGGGACTTGTTCTCGAAATAGTTGCGGAAGACGAGGTCGATGTTCGGATCGAAATACGTCCCATGCTCCGCCATGAGATCGAGCTCCGGCTGCCCGATCAGCGCGCCATGCTCGATCGACGTACATCCCGCCAGCACCGCCCGCCGCACGCTCTCCGGCCCGTGCGCATGCACCGCGACGCGGAGATGCCGCGCCTTCGCCTCGCCGCAGATCGCGTCCATCTGCTCCTGCGACATCGTCGGCGCACCGCCATTGCGAATGCTCTGCGACGCGAACACCTTGACGACGTCCGCCCCCTCGCCCGCCAGCTTCGCCACCGCCGCCCGCAACTCCGCGGCCGTCAGTTTGCTATCCGAAATCGGATCGACGGCCGTAAGAATGCGCGGCCCGATCAGCGTCCCGCGCGCAATCGCATCGCGCAGCGGCTTGTCGACCGGCGCGCCAAGCGACTGCACCGTGGTAATCCCACCCTCGATCGTCCGCACCGCATTCTCCGCCGCATAGAGCACCGACTCCTGCGCCGACTCGTCGCGATCCGTCTCATCGTCATGCGACCGCCCATCCTTCGCGTCGAAGTGCCACCCGATATGCACATGCGTATCAATCCCACCCGGCATGAGCGTGCGGTCGCCGAGGTCGATGGTGACGCCGCTCAACTTCTTCGCGTCCGTCACGACCCGCACGATCTTCCCGCCCTCGACGACCACCGCCGCATCGTTCATCACATGCCCGCGCCCATCAATCACCCGCGCCGCGCGAATGACGACGGGCTGGGCGGTGAGGGTGGTGGTGAGGAGGAGGGTTAGGATGATGGGCTTCATCGCCTCAGTTTAGCGGCACTGGCACACGAGCGGATTCGCAGGCGACTACACTTAAGGCATGAAGAAGAATGGTGAACCGGTCCCCAAGCCCATCGGCGGGCGCAACCTGTTTGACGAGTTGGCCGAAGGGATGGCTGCCCTCGCAGAAGCGCGGCAAGGCAAACGGACCTTGCCCAGGAATACCGTCGAACCCCCATCGAAGGATCGCGACTAGCTCTCAATCATTTTCACGGTTCTCTTTTGCCTCCGCCCGTCCCTTCGATGAAGACTCCCTTCTCAACATCTGAGCCTCAGATCTTCAAAAGCCTTTCTGGCGCTTGAAGATCTGGCGGCCAGATCTTCACATGTCGATTTACCTTCTGAAGATCTGGCGCTCAGACCTCAAAATATCGAATTGCCTTTGAAGATCTGAGCGGCAGACCTTAACATCTGACAGGCAGACCTTCAGAGAGGAAACGCATGGCTGCAAAAGGGAAACCTACGGTTACGCAGGCGGAGCGGAGTGCGGCGACGGTGAAGAGGATTCTCAAGATCGCCGCGGAGCGTATTCCGGAGCTGAAAGCGCCGCATGAGCCGACGTCGCGGCGCATTCGCGGGCATCGGACCGTGCCGAAGAAGTTCATCCGCTCCGTGATCGCGGCGGTTGACAGCATCGAAGAGCTCCGGGACGTCAGTAAATTCGATACGGCGGATGCCGAGGCGGCGTTGCAGTTCGAAGCGGCGTTCCGTTCGGTCGTCGATCAGGTGGCGATCCTTCTCGCCAGCCTCACCTACACCATCGATGTGCGTCTCGCCGGCGTCGCCGCGAAAGCCTTACGGGCGTATGACATCGGTAAAGGCCTGGCGCGCGATGGACGTAACCGTCAGCTCGTCCTCCGCCTTCACCGCCTCAAGGCCGACCTCGGCCGCAAAGGTCTGAAGAAGAAAAAGAAGAAGAGCGAATCGTCGCCATCTCCCGTATCAGTAACTCCAAAGCTCCAGAAATGAACCGCGAGCGCGCAAATTGGAACCGCTACTTCTATTTTGCGGCGCAAAATGGAAGTAGCGGTTCCAAATTGCGCGGCAGGCACTCTTACCTCCCCAATTCGTACAGATACTCCACGAACGACATCACGGCGCCGTCGAGGCCTTGGACCTTTGGGTTCGCGGATTCGATCACGTAGTACTCGTCGGGTGCGTGGGCGCCGCTGCCGTGGCCGAGGCCGAAGTGGCCGGCGGGGAGGCTGACGGGCGGGTTCGTGAAGACGTAGCCGGGATAGGAGCCGGCGTTGCGAGGCCAGAGGAGGGGGTCGATGCCGGCGCGTTTCAGCACCGCGATCTGCGACTGGATCAGCGGCGCGCTGGCGGCGGTGCTGGTCGGATCGTAGCCGCCGGTGACGTTTACTTCGACGTCGCCGAAGCCGCGTTTGGCGAGGTGCGCTTTGAGCGCGGCCACTCGTCGTCCTTTTTCATGTCGGGGACGAGGCGCATGTCGATCTTGGCCACGGCGCGGTGCGCGAGGATGGTCTTGCCGCCCGGGCCGGTGTAGCCGCCGACGAGGCCTTCGATGTTCACGGTCGGCTGCGACTCGAGACGTTCGTTGGCCTGCTGCCAGGAGAGGTCATCGATCCAGTGCTGCACGCCGAGGGACTTCTTCGATTGCGCTTCGCTGCGTCGCGATGAGGCGGCGGCGATCATCGCCTTCTCGTCGGCGTTGAGCGGGCGCGGCGTCGGGTAGTTGTCGATGGTGATCGTATTGCCGTCCGCGGAGACGAGCGTGTCGAGCGCTTTCACCAGATGCCAGGCCGGGCTGTCAACCATCGCCTTCAACGATGAATGGATGTCCTTGGCCGGACCGCGTCCCCACTTCTCGCCGCTCGATACGAGCTCCAGCTCCACCACACCTTTCGCGCCGAGGGAAACGGTGACGATGCCGTCGAGATCCTGCGAGGCGGCGGGCATGAAGACGCCGCTGCACTTGCGCAGCGCGGCCTCGACCTCAGGGCGATGCACGAGCTGGCCGATGTGCGGCGAGCCGATTTCCTCCTCCCCTTCCGCAACCATGACCAGGTTCACCGGCATCTTCTTGCCGGCTCCTCGTATTGCATGCAGCGCGGCCAGAAACGCGGCCTCGGGACCCTTCTGGTTGACGGCGCCGCGGCCGATGATGACCTTGCCGAGGTTCGGCTTGTCGACGAGCCGCGCCTCGAGCGGAGGCGAAGTCCACTCGGCGGGATCGAACTGCTTGACGTCGTACATGAAGTAGAGGCCGACCGTCTTCGGCGCGCCGGCGTCGAGCGTGGCGAAGACGCCCGGCTTGCCGTCGGTGGTGAGTATGGTTACCTGCTGGAATCCGGCGTCGCGCGCGAGCTTGGCCATGTACTCCGGCCCCGCGGGAAAATTGCGATCCTCGGCGGCGATCGACGGCAGCGCGATCCAATCCTGCAATCGCTTGACAGCTTCGTCGTGACGTTTGGCGACTTCGCGTTTGATGTCGGCGAGATCGTCGGCGACAGCGACGTTAGCGGTAATGAGGATGACCAGAGCGATCAGGGCGCGCTTCATGTTGACCTCCACACGATCCGGACGTTTGAGCGGCGGGATGCTACCGCAAGTGGTGGTGATGTGATGGCTGCCGCCGTGCGAAAATCCGCGAATGAAATCCCTTTTCGATGAGGCCGACCGCACTTCGCTCCTCCAACGCCTCGACAAGCTACAGGCCGATACTCCTCGGCAATGGGGAAAGATGAATGCCGCGCAAATGGTCACGCATTGCGCGCGGGCGCTGGAGACCGGGACGGGCGATCGTCCGATGAAGCAGAAGCTGATCGGCAAGATCCTGATGCCGTTCTTCCGCAAGTCGATCCTCGGCGAGAAGCCGTTCAGCCGCAACGGCCCGACCGATCCGTCCTTCGTCGTCGCAGACGAGCGCGAGTTCTCGACGGAACGGCAGAAACTCGTCGACCTCATCGCCAAATTCGTCCAGCGCGGCCCCGACGCGGCCGGCAAAGCGACGCACGCCTTCTTCGGCGCGATGACCGGCCAGGAATGGGGCGAGACGATGTACAAGCACATCGACCACCATCTCCAGCAATTCGGGTTGTGAGCCGCCCCATGCATCCGAGCAGTTCGCAGGCGAAGGAGATGGCCGACGAGTCGATGGTGCGGAATCTCGCCGCGCAGGCTGAGGCCATCTGGCCGCAGGAGGAGCCGATCTTTCTGCGGCATCCGCCCTCGGGGCAAGTGCTCGACGTCGGATGCGGCACGGGCGAGATCACGGCGCGATTGGCGGCGAAGTTTCCGAACGCATCGTTCGTCGGCGTCGATCTGGAGGAACCGCATCTCGATCGGGCTCGCGCGCGTTGCGCGGAGTTCAGCGAACGCGTGCGATTTCAGGTCGGCGACGCGCTCGCGATGCCGTTCGACGACGCGTCGTTCGACTACGTCGTTTGCCGGCATCTCATCCAGGCCGTTCCTGACGCCGAACGTGTGCTGAACGAAATCCGGCGCGTACTCCGTCCGGGCGGACGCGTTCACCTCATCGCCGAGGATTACGGGATGCTGCTCTGCCATCCGACCAATCTCGATTCGGACGGATTCTGGCAAGGTCTCCCGCCGCGCTACGCCGCCGGCGTCGGATGCGATCTCCACATCGGACGCAAGACTTTCACGCTCCTCCACGACCTCGGCATGACGGACATCGCCGCCGACTACATCGTCGTCGACACGCTGCGCGTCGAGCGCGACACGTTCGCGCGCATCTGGGAAGCGTGGCGCGACGGCTACACCGATTCGCTCGAACAATACGGCGGCATTTCGCGCGAAGAGATCGAACAACGCTGGCGCGAGATGATCGACTGCGTCCGCGATCCACGCGGGTACGCGCTATGGCAAGTCCCCGTGTGGACCGCGGCGAAGCCGGTTTGAGTTACGCCGTCGCGCAAACCCCGCCGCTGCAGCACGCCGTGGCGTCCGCAGTCTCCGGCAGGTTGTCCTTCAGCACGACGAATGCTTCCCATTCGTTGCCGTCGGGATCGTGCACCCAGGTCTTGTCCTGCGTGGCGTAGCAGCAGTCGGTCTTCATCTCGTCGCGCGTGACCAACCCCGCCTCGGCCCAGCGATTGCGAATCGCGAGCACGTCATCGGTCGACGCGACCTGGAGGCCGAAGTGGGAAAGCGCGCCGGCGGAATCGAGAGACGGAACTTCGTTGAGCGCGAGATTCAGCGGCGGATTCTGCACGTCGAACTTTGCGTAGCCGGTGCGAACCTTGGACGGTTCGATGCCGAGCATGCGCCGGTAGAAGTCGATGCTGCGCTCGACGTTGCGGACGTTGATGGAAACGTGGGCTTTGAGAACGTCTGCCATGTGATGCCTCCTCATATTCGTTATTGCGAATATGATAGAAGATATACCCGCGAATCACATCTGTCAAGGCATATGTATCGTAGCGCCGTCGGCTCGACGGCTGGACCGCCAGCGGCTCGCTGGCGCTTTGGACTTGCCGCCGAGCCGGCGGCGGTCCAGCCGGCAGGCGCCAGCGCTACGAACGTTCGTTTACGCGCTGATGACCATCACAGTGAGGTCGTCGTACTGGGCGCGGCCGAAGGCATGGCGCGTGGCCGCATCCGCGATGGCCGAGGCGACCGTGCGGGCGCAGATCGATCCTGGCAGCGATCGCAAAATGCCGGCGGTGCCGAAGTCGTCTCCATTCTCAGACGGCGACTCGATTACGCCATCGCTGTACAGCACGAGCAGCTCGCCGGGACTCAGCGTCAGGGTCGTCGATTTCCACCCTGCGTTCGGAACGATTCCGACGGCGGGACCGGTCGAATCGATCTCTTCGATCGCGCCGTCGCCGCGAACGATCATCGGCGGACAGTGGCCGGCGTTTACGAGCGTGATGCTGCCGTCGTCATCGAGCCAGCCGATCACCGCGGTGGCGAAACGGTTCGACGGCAGCAGCGGTTTGAGAAACTCGTCGAGCCGCTTCATCGTCGTGGCCGGATCGCAGCCGGCGCGCGCACACGAGGTGATGCGATGCTCCAGCTCTTCCTGAATCATGGCCATCACGATCGCCGCCGGCAGCCCTTTGCCCGCAACGTCGCCGAGGACGAACCAGAGGCGGTTGTCGGCGGCGTGCGTGAACCAGAAGTCGCCGGTGAACGTCTTCGCAGGCAGCGAGATCGCGTGAACGTCGTACCGCGCCTCCTCGACCGGGAGCGCGCTCATGCCGCCACCGGCTGGCAGTGACGGCATGGACGGTATCCGCTTTCGAGCGCATCGTCGGCATCGCGGAACGGCATGCGGTTCTTGTCCTGAATCCGCTTCGCATCGCGACAGGTCGGGAAACAGAAAATGTGCGTCGTCTTCGATCCGATGAAGCGCACGTGCTCCTTCGCTAACGCGTCGAGTTGATCGACGTCGACTCCCTCGCGCTCCAGCAACGCACGCTTCGTGTCGCTGCCGAAGATGTAGTTGCCGATGCCGCCCGACGACGGCACCACGCGATGACACGGCACGACGAACGGCACGGCGTTGCGGGCGATGACGTTGGCAACCGCGCGGACCGCGCGCGGACGTCCAACCTGGCGCGCCACCCAAGCGTACGTACGAACCTCGCCCCGAGGAATGCGGGTCAGCGTCTGGAGGACGTCGTGCTCGAGATCGTTCGCGGCATCGAGGTCGACCTTCGGCGAATCGACTCCCTCCCCTTCCACCGCGGCGACGACCTGGCGACGCAACGTCGCGGGAATCGTTCCCGGCTCCAGCACGCGGCCGTATTTTTTCGCGTAGGACTCGCGAACGTCATCGATCGATTCCGCGGACCGGATCATCCGGATTCGGTCTTTCGTGAACGCGACCCAGACGTCGCCGACGTGGTCGAACGAATCGGCGATCGCGTCCTTGCATGCGTCCTTGCACGACACCGGCGGCACGAGCGCGAGCGACTTGACGGCGTGCACGAGCTGCGCGACGTCGTCCTGCGACTCGTCGCAACTGCGGCACGTGCGCAGATGCTCCTCGACCGCCGTCTTCTCGATCGGCGCAAGCTCGCGCGTGCGCAGCGCATCGATTCGGGTCAACACATTTCTACATTGCATACGCCACCCCCTTGCTTTCCAGTGCATCCCTCAACAGCTTCAGCGACCGGAACACTTTGCCTCGCAACGCGGCCTCCGATTGGCCTACCGTCTTGGCGATTTCCGCGTACGACATCTCTTCCATGAACCGCAGCACGATCAGTTCGCGCGCGTCGACCGGCAGCAAGGCCATGGCCCGCCGCAGCAGCTCGACTTCCTCTTTCCGCTCCAGCTCCGACCCTTCCAGGCTGACGAATGGTCCAAGCCTTCCGTCGTCGAACGACTCCAGCGACTCTTCGAGCGCGCTCCGTTTCGAACGACGCTTGTTGAGAGAGAGGTTGCGCACGGTCCGGAACAGCCACGGCCGCACGGCCAGCGCCGCGCAACGCTCTTCGTCGTATTGCCGCGTGAGCGCCCGATGCGCCCGCATCATCGCGTCCTGCACTACTTCCTGCGCATCGAACGCGTTCTGCAGGATGCCGTGCGCATACGTGAACAGCGGCCGCTCAAACCGGTCGATGAGCCGCTCGAACGCCCCCGGCTCACACCGATGAACGGCGACCGCCAGCTCGCCCCCCTGATCCGCCTCGCGCACGATCGCGCCACCGGTCCACGAGTTCTTCATGTGGCTAAGAACACGGGTAGGCGGGGTTTCGTTCGGACAAATTTTTCACCACAGAGGCACAGAGTACACAGAGAGACCTCCGTGTTCTCTGTGTCTCTGCGGTGAAAGTGATTCCCGCGTCGCCTACTCGTACCGAAGCGCTTCGATCGGATCCAATTTCGCCGCTTTGTACGCGGGATAAATCCCGAAGAACAGGCCGATGGAGATCGACACGCCGAGGCCGACCATGATCGACCAAAGCGGCGTGGCGGTGGTGAGGGGGCTGACTTTGCGGACGATCAACGCGATCAGCATCCCGACCGCGACGCCGATCGCGCCGCCCATGCCGGAGAGGGTCATCGCCTCGGTGAGGAATTGCACGACGATGTCGCGCCGCACGGCGCCGATCGCTTTGCGGACGCCGATCTCGCGCGTTCGTTCGGTGACCGAGACCAGCATGATGTTCATCACGCCGACGCCGCCGACAAGGAGCGCGATCGACGAGATGAAGATCATGGCCAGCGTGATGCCGCCGGTGATCGCCTGGAAGTTGCCGATCAGTTTGTCGGGCGTCATCAGGCCGAAATCGTTCGGCTTGTTGAACGGCACTTTGCGGCGCGCGCGCAGCACGGCCGTCCCCTCCTCGGTGATCTTCTGCACCCACTCCGGTTTGCGCGGGATGGTGGCGATGTTCACGCCAACGTCTTTTTTGACCGAGGGGAAGTGGGAGTCGAACGTGGTGATGGGGATGAAGATGTGCGAGTCGGTCGACTCGAAGAACGTCGCGCCCTGCTTCTCCATCACGCCGATGACGGTGAACTTGTGTCCGCCCACGGACACTTCTTTTCCGATCGGATCGCGGCGCGCGAAGAGCGTGTCGGCGATGCCGGAGCCGAGGACGACCACCGGGGCGCTGGAGCGGACGTCGCCATCGCTGATGAAGCGTCCCTCGCCGACGTAGTGGTTGTTGGCGGGGCAGTAGTCCTCGGTCACGCCGCCGAATTCGTCCGGCGTGGCCTGCTGCCCTTTGAAGATCACGTCGAGCGAGTTGCCGTTGCCGTTCCAGTAACGCTCCGGCGAAACGGCCAGCATCGACGGGCACTGCCGCTTGAGCGCGATCGCGTCCTCATACGTCAGGTTCTTGCGCGTGCGCTGCGATTCGTCGGAGTTGCCGGGGCCGAATTGCGGATCGAATTTCTGGAACTGCACGAGCGTCGCGCCGAACGACTGGAAATCGCGCGTGACGTTGTTGTTGAACCCGACGATAATCGAGACCATGGCGATGACCGTGGTCACGCCGATGACGATGCCGAGGACCGTGAGCGCCGAGCGAAGTTTGTAGGCGGTCAGCGCGCGGGCGGCGAAACGGACGTTTTCGCGGGCGGCGAGGATGTGGTCACGGGCGCGCATAGGTCACTCCGATCTCAGTGCATCGATGGGCGGCAGATTCGCGGCGCGCATCGCCGGGAAAAATCCGGCGGTGACGCCGGTGATGACGGCGATCGCAAGACCGGTAATCACGAGCGATGGGCGGACGAGCGTCGGCAGTGGGAAGGCGGCGGAAATCCCGAACGCGATGAGCACTCCGAGCAGTACGCCGACGATGCCGCCGCCGAGGGAAAGCAGGATCGCCTCGGTGAGGAATTGCAGTTGGATGTTGCGCTTGCGCGCGCCGAGGGCGCGGCGGATGCCGATCTCGCGCGTGCGCTCGACGACCGACACCAGCATGATGTTGGTGATGACGATGCCGCCGACGACGAGCGAGATTCCGGAGATGAAGACCATGACCGCGAAGCTGGTCGCGGAAATGCTCTTCCACAGTTGCTGCAGCGCCTCGGCGGAAACGACGCCGAACGGATCGTTGCCGCGGAACGGCGTCTTGCGCCGGTTGCGCAGAATGACGCGCACCTGATCGAGCGATTTCTCCAGTCCCGGAACGCCGCCGGTGGCGCGGATGAAGAGGTTGAGTCCGCGCTTCGATCCGAACGCTTTTTCGTACGCGCTGATCGGGATGAAGAGCTGATTGTCCTGGCTGCGGCCGAGGACGGAGCCCTGCTTGCGCAGCAATCCGATGACGCGCGCCGGATGGCCGGCGATGTGAATCGTGCGTCCAAGCGGATCGAGCTTGCCGAAGAGCTGGTCCTTCACGTCGGAGCCGATGACCGCGACCATCGCCGCGTGCTGCTCTTCCGTGTTGGTGAAAAACCGTCCCTCTTCGACGTCGACGTTGTTGATCTCGCCGACGTTGGCGGTGCCTCCCTGCACGCGCACGCCGCCGAGTTTTTGCGCGCCGTTTTTGACGGTGAGGTTCGTGTTCTCCTGCGCGCCGACGGCGGCGCAGCGCGAGCAGTGCTGGCGGATCGCTTCGTAATCCTTCCAGTCGATCTTCTTGCGCTTGACCGCTTCGAGAAACTGCTCGCGGCTGGTGATGATGCCGAACTGCGTGACGATGTAGACGTCAGGGTTGAGCGTGAAAACTTTCTCCGCGATGTACGAATTGAGTCCGGCGATGATCGAGACGACCGCGATGACGGTCATCACGCCGATGATCACTCCGAGCAGCGTGAGGAAGCTGCGGAGTTTGTTCGTCGAGAGCGCGCCGGCGGCGATGCGGAGGGTATCCATTGTGTTTGGTTGTCGCGGTCAAACGTCAAAAGCGAAATGTTGAATGTTGAATGTTCAGTGTTGAATGTTGAATGAAACGGCTGGTGGTCGAGCGGAGCGCCTCTTCATTGAACATTCAACATTGAACATTGAACATTGAACATTCAACATTGAGGTTTTTACGACTTCTTATCTCCGCCCTTGTCGCCCTTTTCTTCCTTCTGTTCCTTCACCTTCGTCCCGTCCTTGATCTCGCGCAGCGCGCGGAACGGGCCGGTGACGATCTGCTCCCCTTCCGTCGCGCCGCTGACGATCTCGATCGAGCTGTCGCCGGAGAGGCCGGTCTTGACGGGCTGGAACTTGACCGCGCCGTTGTTGATGGCGAAGACGCCTTCCTCGTCGAGCGGCTTGCCGGGCGTGCTGCCCGGTTTCTCGCGCACGACCAGCGCCTGGATCGGGATGGCCAGCGCTTTCGGACGCGAGCCGGTGATGATGTCGGCGGATGCGGAGAATCCCGGGCGCACTCCCGCCGGCGGATTCTCGATCTGGATCTTGACCTCGAAATTAACGGCTTCGGTGCTGCTCGCGGCGCTGATGCCGTTGCGCTTGATCGGACTCGACGCCACTTCGGTGACGAGGCCGGGAAAGGTTTTGTTCGGGTACGCGTCGATGGTGACGGTGGCGCGCTGGCCGACTTTCACCGAGGGAACGTCGGTCTCGTCGACCTCCATGACCGCTTCGACGACGCTCATGTCGGCGATGGTCATCAGCACCGTGCCGGCGTTGTTCATCGTGCCGATGACGGCCACTTCGCCCTCTTCGACCGGCAGCGCGGTGACGACGCCCGCCATCGGCGCGCGCATGGTGGTCTTCTGCAATGTGTCGCGGGCGGCGTTGAGGTTTTCGCGGGCCTGGCTGATGCGCTGCTCGAGCGCGGCGACGTTGGCGCGCGCGGAGTCGCGGTTGCTCTGCGCGCGGTCGAGCTCGGAGCGCGGCGTGATTTTCTGTTCGTAATTTTTCAGCGCGCGCTGGTAGTCCTGCTCGGCGGCGACCGCCATCGCCTTCGCGGCATCGCGGTCGGAGAAGACGGCCTGCAACGCGGCGTCGGCACTGCGCGCGGTGGCGGCGAGCTGCTTCTGGTCGATCTGCAGGAGGAAGTCGCCCTTCTTGACGACGTCGCCCTCGCGCACGGCGAGGTTGACGACCTGGCCCATGACGTTGGCGGAGAGGTCGACCTTGCGCTTGGCGTCGATGCGTCCATTCGCCGAGACCTTGCTGGTCAGATCCTGCCGCGTGACTTTGCCGTACGTGACCGGCGTGATGTCTTTGCCGCGCCGCGACGCGAACCCGGCGGTGAGCACGCCGGCGATGACCAGTACGACGATTCCGATGATGATTTTGGTGCGACGCCTCATGTGAAGGATCTCCTCGTTGAACGAACGTAGGTGCGTATACGGCGCGACGGGCGGGGGGTTGCGTGCTGTCATCCAGAGCCGCCGCAGCTTCGCAGGCGAAGCCGGCGAGCGGAGGACGGCGAAGGATCCCCGGCTGCTAACCAGGAAGGGCGGGCGGCGAACGCGACAAAGCCCCCCTTCCTCCCGGGTTAGCAGCCGGGGATCCTTCGCCGTCCTCCGCCCGCTTCGTGCTTCGCACTGCCCGGCTTCGGCGGCTCTGGATGACAGTTAGACTTCATTCATGCGCCTGCGGCTCGCTCTCCCGATCCTTCTCATTGCCGCGACTGTCTCGGCCGCCGTCATCGACGATCTCGACGACGTGTCGAAATGGACCGCCGCTCCGTCCGATGGCGTGTCGCTGAATCTCGCCGTGGATCACGGCGCGATGCGGATGGACTTCGATTTTCGCAGCCACGGTGGTTGGGCAGCGGCGCGGCGCAGCGTGAACATCGATCTGCCGGCCAACTACCGATTCGCGTTTCGCATCCGAGGTGAGACGCCGCCGAACACGCTGGAGATCAAGTTCATCGATCCATCCGGCGAGAACGTCTGGTGGGTGCGGCGAGTGGCGTGGGAGTTTCCGCGCGAGTGGACTGACGTCGTGGCCGACAAGCGCAACATCGAATTTGCGTGGGGGCCGTCGCCGAATCATGTGCTGACGAAGATCGGCGCGATTGAGGTCACGGTCACCGCGGCCAGCGGCGGCAAAGGAAGCGTCTGGCTCGATCGAATCACGTTCGACGAGTTGCCGGTCGACGCGTCGGCGCCGCTCGTTAGCGCATCGAGCTCGATTGATGGCCAAACGCCCGATCGCGCGATGGACAGCCGCGCGGATACGGCGTGGCGTTCGGCCGCCGGCGGCGCGCAGTGGCTGAATCTTGATTTGCGGAGCGTCCGCGAATTCGGCGGAGTCGTGATCGCATGGAGTGCGGCCCCGCGCGATTACGACGTCGCTACGTCGATCGATGGCAACGAATGGATGGTCGTCCGATCGGTGAAGAACGGAAACGGCGGGCGCGACTACCTGCAGACGCCGAACGCTGCCGCGCGCTACCTCCGCGTGAACATGAGCGGCAGCGACAGCTACGCCATCGACGAGATCAGCATCGAGCCGCCGCGCTTCGGCGATCGCATCATTAATGTGTATCAGCGCATGGCTCACGACACCCTGCGCGGCCGTTACCCGCGCGGATTGATCGGCGAGCTCGCTTACTGGACGATTTTCGGCGTCGATAGCGACGCTGGCGCGAAGCCGCTGCTATCCGAGGACGGCGCGATCGAGACGCCGGCGGGATTCACGCTGGAGCCGTTCGTGCGCATCGACGGACGGCTGATTACGTGGGCCGATGTCAGCACGACGCAATCGCTCGAACAGAACTCGCTGCCGCTGCCGTCGACGACGTGGCACCACCCAAAGTTCACGCTGGAGATCGCACCGTTCGGTGCCGGGACTGCGGCCGCGCCGATCGGCTACGCGCGCTATCGCCTCCGCAACGTGAGCGCGCATTCCGAACATGCGCAGTTTTACGTCGCTGTCCGGCCGCTGCGCGTTACGCCGCCGTGGTTCGAACTGAACATCAACGAGCTGACCGCGCCGATTCGCTCGATCACATGGACGGGCACCGAGCTGGCCGTCGACGACACGCGCGTCATTCCGCTAACGAAACCGACGTCGATCACTGCATCGAGCTTCGATAGCGGTGATGTGAGCGAATTATTCGATTCGCCGCCAGCAACGCCATCGGTCACCGACCCTCAGCGCCACGCCTCGGCACTCATGCTCTGGGACCTTACGCTCGCGCCCGGCGAAGAAAAGATCATCGACGTCGCCACGCCGCTCCACGCACACGATGCGCAGCCGATCCCGCGCGACGTCGCGCACCAGCGTGCAACCGCGATCGCGTATTGGCGCAAGATCGTTGATCACGTCGACATCGATATCCCCGCCGCGCGCGATCTGGTCGACACCGCTCGCGCCAACGTCGCCTACAACCTTCTCGGGCGCGACGGTCCGGCCATCCGCGGCGGCGCGCGCAACTACAGGCGTAGTTGGATTCGCGACGGCTCGCTCACGTCGACCATGCTGCTTCGCTTCGGCCTCGGCGACGAGGTTCGCGACTACATCCGCTGGTTCGCGCCGTACCAGTTCGCCGACGGCAAGATCCCCTGCTGCGTCGATAGCCGAGGAGCCGATCCGGTCAATGAACACGACAGCCACGGCGAGTTCATCTACCTCGTCGCCGAACACGCGCGGCTCACCGGCGATCTTTCGCTCGCGCGCGAGGTGTGGCCGCACGTCGAGAAGGCGGCCGATTACATCGACGCCCTGCGTCATCAGACGTCCGGCGAGTTCAAGGGACTTCTTCCGCCTTCCATCAGCCACGAGGGCTATTCCGCGAAGCCGATGCATTCGTACTGGGACGATTTCTTCGCGCTGCGCGGACTGAAAGATGCAACATGGCTGGCCGAGCAACTCGGCAATCGCGATGCGGCGTCACGTTTCGCGAAGAGCCGCGACGAATTCGCGCGCGACTTCCACGCTTCAATCCTTCGCGCAATCGAAACGCATCACATCGACTACATCCCCGGCGCCGCGGACCTCGGCGATTTCGATCCGACTTCGACGACCATCGGCATCGAACCAGGCGGCGATCTCGCCAACCTTCCGCACGACGCCGTCATCCATGAATTCGAACGCGCGTGGAACGAGTCGCTGGCGCGCGCGGAAGGCCGCCGCGCGTGGAAGGACTACACGCCCTACGAGCTGCGCCAGGTCGGCACGTTCATCCACCTCGGCTGGCGCGATCGCGCCCAACGACTGCTCGCATTCTTCCTCGACGACCGCCGCCCGGCCGGCTGGAAACAATGGGCCGAGGTGGCCGCGCAGGATTACCGCAGCCCGACGTACCTCGGCGACATCCCCCACCTCTGGGTCGGCTCCGACTTCGCCCGCTCGTTCATCGACATGCTCGCCTACGAACGCGAATCCGACGACGCGCTCGTCCTCGGCGCAGGCATTCCGGCCTCGTGGCTCGATGATGGTGTCCGCGTGCGGGGACTGCGGACGATTTACGGTCCGCTGAGTTTCTCCGCGCGACGTTCCGGCAAACGGATCGTCGTGCACATCAGCGGGATTCGCGTGCCGAAGGGTGGAATCGTGGTGCAGTTGCCGGGAGTTGGCGAGCGGATCGTGCGGAAACTTCCATCCACGCTTGAGTTGACGAGGTAACCAATTTCACGCGGAGGCGCGGGGGACGCGGAGAACATTGCGAAGGATTTGTCCCACTCCCCCCCTCTAACGCGGTGAATGGCTGAATTCGTGGCGGAACATCCGGATCGCTTTCTTGTGGCTCGCATGGTGCGGGGGGACGAGGTTGCGTTCGGGGAGTTTTTCGAGGCGCACTTTGCGCCGCTGTTCCGGTTTGCGATGCCGCGGGTGGCGAACGATGCGCAGATCGCCGAGGACGTGGTGCAGGCGGCGCTTTGCCGGGCGGTGCGCAAGTTGTCGTCGTATCGCGGGGAGGCGGCGCTGCTGACGTGGTTGTGCACGTTCTGCCGTCACGAGATCAGCGCGTATTTCGAGAAGGCCAGCAGGGTGCCGCCGATGGTGGAGTTGCTCGATGACATCCCTGAGGTGCGGATGGCGCTGGAGTCCTTGAGCGCTGCGGAACGGCCGGAGACGGCGTTGCAGAGGAACGAGACGAGCCGGCTCGTGCAGCTCGTGCTCGACCGGCTGCCGGGACATTACGGCGACGCGCTGGAGTGGAAGTACATCGACGGACTGTCGGTCGTGGAAATCGCGGAGCGGCTGAACGTCGGGACGAAGGCGGCGGAGTCGATGTTGACGCGGGCGCGCACGGCCTTCCGCGACGCGTTCACGGCGGCGCACGGCGGGCGGTGGAGCGAGGCGGAGGTTTGACGATGGACGACATGGGCAACAGCAACTCCGACGACGCGATCGCGGCGCTCGTGCGGCTCGCGGGACGCAGACCGCCTGTCCCCGAGGATGCGATGCGGCGCGTGCGCGAAGCGGTGCACGAGGAATGGATGGAGTCGATCGGACGGCGGCGTCGTACGCGCTGGATTGGATCGGCGGCTGCGGTTGCCGCGGCTCTTGTCACGATCGTCGTATTGCGGATGACGCCTTCAACTCCACAGCCCGTGCCGCCGCGGACGGTTGTTGCCGGCGGACAGACGAACGGCGCGGTCATTTACGCGAACGATGTTTACGAAGTCGCGAACGGCAGCACCGCCTCGCTGGCGTGGGGGAAGGCGACGTTGCGGCTCGATGGCGGGACGCGGGTGCGCGTCGCGTCGGCGACCGAGCTCACGCTTGAGCGCGGCGCCGTCTATGTCGACTCGAATGAGTCCGGAGTTCTGGTGCGCACCCCGCTGGGGAACGTTCGCGACGTCGGAACGCAATTCGAAGTGCGGCTGACACAGGATCGGATGCGCGTCCGTGTCCGCGAAGGACGTGTCGATCTGCAGCATGGCGGGACGACGCATTGGGCGACTGCCGGAACCGAGCTCGATGCCGATGCGCAAGGCGGTGTGACGGAGCACAGCATCGCTCGCAACGGGGCCGAGTGGGAGTGGGTTCTGCGCGCAGCGCCTCCGATTCATCTCGACGGCCGCACGCTGTCCGAGGTCGTGATGAGTGTGACGCGCGACGAGGGGCTCAAGCCGGTGTGGTTCGACGACGCGGCGCAAAACGCGGCATCGATGCGGCTGCACGGCGACGTCCCTCTGACACCCGAGGAGGCGCTCGACACGGCGCTCGTTGCCTCGGGGCTGACCGCGCATACGAACGGCGACCGGCTGATCATCAAGAGGAGAAAATGACGCGCCGAAACCTGTTCGTATCGATGGCCCGAACCCTCACGGCAATTCTGATGTTGAGTTGCGCGATGCAGGTTGTCGCGCAGACGAACGACGACGAGGCACCCGGGCTTCTGCTGTTCGGCGGGCTTTCGGAAAACCATAACTACGTTCCGCCCCGCAGTACGCTGCTGGTCACGGATCGGAAAGTCTCGCCATACCTCAGTCTCGGCAGCGGGCCCGGCTTCGAGTTCTCGATCACGCGGCGGAAGAGCCGGCACCTCGCCTACACCGCGGACTTCTCCGGCTACTTCGAACGCTTCGGCGGCGACGCAACTTACTGCCAGCCTACGTCCTGCGGCACAGGACTGCGCTTCGAAGATAAGGTCCAAACGTTCTATCTCGTCGCAGGTCCTGAGTACCGCGGATCGGAGCGGCGACGGATGACCCCGTTTGTCCATGCCCTCGCGGGAGCAGTGTTCAGTAGTTCGAAGTTCACCATTGCGGGGTCGAACGTGCAGTACTTCGACGTACTGAGCACCACCGGTCTGGCCGTCCTTTCGACAACACCGTTTCCAAAGACCTCCACCATCCACTACGCTGACTCGCATACCGACACTGGCTTAACCCTATCCCTCGGCGCAGGGCTGGACGTACGCATGAGCGAGGCGCTCAGCGGCCGCATCCTCATTGACTACGATCCCACGTTCCTCACACGGCCCGACATCCGGAACCCGCGGATCGTGGAGGCCACCGGATCCACAAACACCCAAGGGCACACGCGCATCTCGCTCGGCATCGTGTGGCACTTAAGGTGATCCGGCCATGAACGAACACACGACAACTATCAAGAGGGATGGCGACTGGCGGATCGGCTGGGCCGTGCTGTGTCTGTTCGCGATTTCGGCGGCAACGGCATCGGCGCAAACGACATCGCTGCGCGGCCGCAGCCTGGTGGAGGCGCTGCACGTGCTCGAGGGACGCGGCCTGCGCCTCATCTACAGCACCGACGTGGTACGGCCGGAGATGATCGTCGGTATCGAGCCGCGATCGACCGAGCCGCGGCAGATGCTCGACGAGCTTTTGCGCGAGCATCACCTGCACGCGACAAACGGTCCGCGCGGGAGCATCGTCATCGTACGCGATGCCGAAAAGGCGGCGACGCCCGTGACGAAGGCGAAGCCAGCGCAGATGCCGGTGGCGCTCGAATCGATCGTGGTCACGCCGAGCCGGTTCACGATCTTCACTTCGGAACCCGAGGGACGCCAGTTTCTGTCGCGCGACGAAGTGCGTACCGTGCCGCACATCGGCGACGACGTCTATCGCGCCTTCGATCGCTTGCCCGGCATCACGGGACTCGACGTCAGCGCGCGCTTCAACATTCGCGGAGGCCAGGAAGATGAAACGCAGGTGCTGATGGACGGCGCCGAGATTTACGACCCGTTTCACGTGCGCGATCTCTACCGCGCCTTCAGCACCATCGATGCCGAGGCCATCGGGGCAGTGGATGTGCTCACCGGCGGATTTCCGCTGCAATACGGCGGGCGGATGAGCGGCGTCATCGACATCTCGTCGCTCAAACCGGAGGCGCGGCGCCACACGGAGCTCGGCATCGGCATTCTCAACCAACGCATCCTCACAAGCGGGACGTTTCACGGCGGCAGATCCGAATATCTACTGTCCTTTCGTCGCGGCTATTTGCACGAGCTTCTGAAGCTGATCGACCCGAACAACAAGGGGATCAATCCGAGCTACTACGACCTCCTCGGCAAGATCGAGACGACGTTGAACGACCGCACGATGGTCTCCACGGACGTCTTCGTCTCCGGCGACGCGCTGAAAATCCGCGAGGACGGCGGCCATGCGCATGGAAGCTACGGCGACCGTTACGCGTGGGTGAACCTGCGCAACGCGCTCTCGCCGAAGCTGTTCGCGCAGACGGTTGGCTCCATCGGCCGTATCGCCACGCATCGCGCCGGCGACTACGGTTCGTCCATTTCGGACGATGAGGGGCGGCTCAATGACGACCATGCCTTCGATTTCATCGCGCTGCGGAACGATTCGTCGTGGGATGTTTCGGATCGGAACGTGCTCAGGGGCGGCGTGTCGGTGAAGAGACTGCGTGCCCGCTACGACTACGACGGCCACTCGATCATTCGCATATCGCTGCTGCACGTGAATGACGGGATTCAGACGATCGACCGCGACGCCAGTGCGCGCGCGAACGGGAATGACGTCGCTGCCTATGCCTCCGACCGCGTTGCGGTTACGCCGCACCTGGTGGTCGAAGCGGGAGCACGCGTCGATGCGCAGAGCTACGCGCCGGATGGAACGCACGTAGCTCCGCGGATCAACGCTTCTTACGCGCTCGGCGCGCACGCGACGTTGCGCGCGTCGTGGGGACGCTTCTTTCAGGCGCAGGGAATCAACGAGTTGCAGGCCGAAGATGGCGTGACGGCGTTTCTGCGCGCGGAACGAGCCGATCACCGCGTGCTGGGAGCGGAGTACGACTTCGGCCGCGGCTACAGCGCGCGTGCCGAGGTGTACGACAAGCGTTTCACGAACCTGCGGCCGAGGTTCGAGAACATTTTCGACAGGGTGGTGATCTTCCCGGAGCTCCAGGCCGACAGGCTGCGCATCGATGCCATCAGCGCCGAGGCACGCGGCGGCGAGCTGTTGTTTCGAAAAACAGGCACGACGGTCAGCGGCTGGATCAGCTACGCCCGCGCCTCGGCGCACGATGTTCTCGAAAGCGCGCCCGGAGTCGCGGGCGCCTCGCGCGTGGTCGTGCCTCGCGCCTGGGATCAGCGCGACACCGTTACGTTCAACGTCGACTATCGGCTCGGCACGCACTGGAACTTTGACCTGGCCGGCGTCCATCACAGCGGCTGGCCGACGACGCCGGTGAATGGCGTCATCGTCAACAACGAATTTCACACGGTGCTCGGCGCGTACAACAGCGATCGCCTGCCGGCATACCGGCGTGTCGATTTTCGCGCCAGCCACAACATCGACACGTCGCGCGGCGGTCTGAGTTTTTTCGTGGAGCTATTCAACGTCTTCGGCATCCGGAACGTGTCCGGTGTCGACGGCTACTCGTTCAATTTCGATTCACACGGCGTCATCGTCGGTCACAGGCACACCGAGGTCATCCTCGGCGTGGTGCCGTCGTTCGGAATCACGTATTCGTTTTAGTCGGCTGTCGGCTGTCGGCTCTCGGCTGTCAAAGGCCTTACCAAAAAGGAGTCCCAATGCGCAGAAAAGCGATCCTTCTTCTTCCGCTGCTCGTCATCACGCTGATTGGCGCACGGCGGCGCGCGGCGATTCCGCCGGAAGGGCCGACGTTCGACCGCGAGGTCGTGCGCATCCTCCAGCAGAACTGCCAGTCGTGCCATCACCCGGACGACATCGCGCCGTTTTCGCTGATGACCTACGGCGATGCGGTGCTACATGCCGATGCGATCAAGTACATGACGCAGACGGGACAGATGCCGCCGTGGAAAGCCGCGGCCGGCTGCGGCGATTTCGTCGGGACGCGCGCGATGGCGCAGAGCGACATCGACACGCTCGCGCGCTGGGTCGACATCGGGACGCCGGAAGGGAAAGCGGCCGATCTGCCGACGCCGCGCACGTTCGACGGCGGCTGGCCGGCAGGCAAACCGGACGTGATCCTCTCGATGCCAAAAGCGTTCACGCCGCCTGCCGACGCCGACGAGTACCGCTGCTTCTCCATCCCCGGCGATTCGACGAAGGAGATGCAGGTGACGATGGTCGATTTCCGCCCCGGCGATCGCGGCACGGTCCATCACATCGTTCCGTATCTCGACGTCGCCGGAGCCAGCGCGAAACTCGATAAGAACGGCGACGGCTTTCGATGCTTCGGCGGTCCCAATGTCGACACGGCTACGCCGCTTGGGGCATGGTCGCCCGGCGCGCGTCCGACGCCGTTGCCCGAGGGGACGGCGTTGCGCATTCCGAAAGGGGCGCGCGTGATCATGCAGGTGCACTATCACCCGCACTTCGGCCGCGTCGCTCCCGACCAGACGCAGATCGGCTTGTACCTGACGACCGCGCCGGTCAAGAAGCAGTTGCACTACGACTTCATCGTCAATGATCAATTCGTCATCAAAGCGGGCGATCACGATTCGAAAGTAGATGCTTTCGGCGCTGCGGACACGGACGTCGACGTCGTCTCCGTCTACCCGCACATGCACCTCCTCGGCACGAAGATGAAGGTGGAAGCAAAGCTGGCCGACGGGACGAACGTATGCATGATCGACGTGCCGCAATACGACTTCAACTGGCAGGGGCAATACATCTACAAGACGCCGCTCCACATTGCCGTCGGCGGCTTCATCCACATCGAAGCGCATTTCGACAATTCAACCGACAACTGGCACAACCCGAGCTCGCCCCCGAAGGACGTCCGCTGGGGCGAACAGACCACGGACGAGATGTGCGTCGCACTGATCGGATACACGACGGCGGACGGAAAGTGAGCAGTCAGTCCACGACAGGATAAGATTCGCGCGTGGCGATTCCACCGGAAGTTCGTGCTGACGTTGAAACTGCGCTGCAGGAGTTCTGTGCGCAGAGCTCGTCGGCGGATGTTGCGGAGACGTCGCGGCTCGAATACGAGATCGCCGAGAACCACGTCGTCCTGATCGAACGCCGTCCGTCGTTCCTCAACCACCTTGAATGGACCTCGCTGCCGAAGGCGAAGTTCCGCTACTCGCCGGCGAAGGGGGTCTGGTCGCTCTACTGGCCCGACACGAATCAGCGCTGGCATCGCCTGTCGAGCGCGAAGACGGATAAGGACATCCGCGTGCTGCTGAAGGCGGTGGCGACGGATACGTCAGGCGTCTTCTGGGTCTAGCGGGCACGGCCCGCAGCGTTGGTTGCCCAAGGCTCCGTCAAGAGCGCGTTATCAATATTCTGTCGCGGGGCTCGTCACTTCGATGCCTGCATGAACGCGCACGAATCGATCGATTGAAGATCGAGCTGCAGCGAGGCCATGCTCTGGATGATCTCGAGGCGGAATGGGATGCGCCGCGCGTCGTCGGAGAGCCAGATCTTCATGCCGCCGGGCCATTTCTTGCCGCCCGGCGCGTCGACGATCTCGAATCCGCTGGCGCCGATCTGCTGCGCGCCGATGGTGAACACCTCGCGGTTCGCCGGCCGCACGATGACCGGATACGCCTTGCCGTCCGAGTAGATCGTCGTCGCTACGGGGCCGCGAATCGTGGCGGCGTTCTGGCGCAGGTAATAGATGGCGCTGACGACGTCGTGAAACGAGCCGGCCGGAATGCGGTCGACCTTGTCCCAGGCCTTCTCCGGCGTCTCTTTGTGCAGGCGCGCCACACCGCTGCCGTAATCGAAAAGCGTCCGTTCCTTGCGCGATTTGTCCTTCCACGAATACGCGTGATAGGTCATCAGCGTGCGCTGCCCCGACGCTTCGATCTGCGTTTCATACGCGTAAAAGCCGCTCTTGCCGGCGGGCGCGGTGATCAGCAGCGAGCTGTCGATCGCAGGCCGTCCGGCGGCGGGATAGGTGGTCTTCAACTCGCCGACACCCGAGGTGGGAAACATGATGCCGGCAATCCAGGAGAGTCCGCCGCGCAGCTTCCACGTATATTTGAACGACTCGACGTTGGCGGGACCGCGGCAGTTCAGATCGACCGCGTTCGCGGCCGGAATCGCGCAGGCGAAGACGAGCGCGAGCATCGCGTGACGGATCGGCCTCATGAACGCGAGGGAAAACGAACGTGGCGCTGACTTTAGTCCGCCAGCTGTAACGAATTACGATCCATCGTGCTCAGCCGTTCCTCGACTTCCACGATGACGTAATCGGGCGTCGATGATCCCGCGGTCACGCCTACCGTGCGCACGCCCGAAAACCACGCCGGATCGAGGTCGTCGGCGCCCTGCACGAGGTACGACGGCTTAGACTCGCGGCAGATCTCCCACAGATGTTTGGTGTTCGCGCTTTTCTTGCCGCCGATCACGACGATGGCATCGACCTCGGGATCATGCGCGAGCACGCGCGCCGCATCCTGATTCTCTTTCGTGGCGTAGCAGATGGTGTCGCCGCGCTCGACCGACCTCGCCCTCCGTTCGATGGCGTTGACGACGTCCTCGAACTCCTCGGCATTCAGCGTGGTCTGGTAGAAAACTTTCAGCTTTGGATAGCGCGACCAGTCGATGGCATCCGCTCCCGCAACCGTCGTAACGATGTGGTACGAGCCCGGATCGAGATCGTGCGTGTAGCCGATGACCTCGCGATGCTTCGGATCGCCGATGAAAATGAGGTGATAGCCATCGCTCAGTGCCTTCGCGGCCTCGCGGTGGATGTCGTAAACGAATTTGCACGTAGTATCGAGCACCTGCAATCCGGCCGATTTGGCCTGATCGTGAAACGACGGCGGAACGCCATGCGCGGAGAAAACGATGGTCGGTTCCTGCACCGCGTCGATTTCATCGATTGTCCGCACGCCAAGCCGCTCCATCTCCTCGACGACGCGCTCGTTGTGCACGACCTGCCCCAGGATTGCGCCGCGTCCGCCGCCGGCCGCGAACCGCTTGACCTTGAGGTCGGCGATCCGGACGCCGGAACAGAATCCATACTTGGCTGCGCGTTTGACGTTCATATCGGAGGAAGGGAACGCGACTGGGAGGCGGGACATTCTACCGATCAGCCGTTGACAGCTACAACGTAAGACGCTATCTTACCTCGCGTGAAAACGACGATGTCTTCCAAGGGGCAGATCGTTCTGCCCGCGACTCTCCGCCAGCACGACCATCTCCAGCCGGGGGACGAATTTGAAATCGAACGTCTCGATGACGGCGAATACCGGCTCGTACGACGCCGCGCTGTCCCGAATAAGGGATTGGTCGACTGGCTCCTGGCCTGTCCCGACAAGGGGTTCTTCGTACCGATTGAATCTGAGTCGACAGACGAGCTGTGAGATATCTCGTTGATGCGAATGTCCTGAGCGAGCCGACGAAGCCGCGGCCGGATCAAGGCGTCGTCGACTGGCTGCGAAGAAATGAGCGGGAGATCGCTGTCGATCCGATCATCCTCGGCGAAATCCGGTTCGGCATTCTCCTTCTCCCCGCGGGCAAGCGCCGAGCGCGGCTCGAGCATTGGTTCGATATAGGAATTCGCGGTCTTCTTTGTCTGCCGTGGGAGGTTGAGACGGGTCTACGCTGGGCAAAGCTATTGGCGGCTCTTCGCGCCTCCGGCCGCGCCATGCCGATCAAGGACAGCCTCATCGCGGCAAC